>Ga0209307_1000809_pt1:7500-20310 | contig 20310 bp, 13 predicted proteins | sample COGITO_mtgs_1105_FD_185519 | JGI IMG/M metagenome (GOLD analysis project Ga0209307, IMG submission 185519) | Pelagic marine microbial communities from North Sea - COGITO_mtgs_110530 (SPAdes) (version 2) | ecosystem: Environmental > Aquatic > Marine > Epipelagic ... | reverse complement strand
AGCCTCAGACACGCAAACCACGGAAACCAAAAGCACCTGTGGCTGATGTTGTTGTTTCAGACGTTGCTCAAGCTGCTGATTAAAAAAATAGGCGATCGGTTTTCCAATTATAATATGTGGATATCTGTTCCAGACGTTACGTGTCCGCTTTTAATGACGCGCGCGTATACGCCGCAGTCAATGTGCCCGTAACCCCGTTGAAGATCTTTTGGAATATTTAGATCACGTTCAGCGGTCACGGGATTTATATTCGTTGCGCCGCAGCGGTCGATGGGTACCGTGACTTCGAGCACAGCATCCCCAATCTTGATATGCTTGCCACATAAATCTATTTCGGCCCAAGCCTTTATTCCATCAATCAACAAGTTGCCACGGAACCGTCTCGGATCGATCTCTTTCCCAACGATGCGTTCTAAATCTTTTACTGACGCTTTGTTTATAATGGAAACTACGGGATTGTTATGATCAGAGAGAACATGACCCTCAGCGACTTCAACGAGCTTTGGCCGACCTCTGGCTTCGTCTTTCATAAATGCTGCAAAAAAATCTTCGATCATGGTGCGGCCAATTTTTTGTGTTAGAACGCCACGTGCGACCTGATTTCCGCCTCGCTTAATCGTTAATGCGTCCGTCGCATCATCAAAACTGGTTTCAAGCTGTGCAAGTTTTTCATTCTTCATAAGCATTAGAAAGCTTGTTTTAGGCATCCATTCGGCACTGGCGCCAGATACTGGCGTGGAGCCAAGGGCAACGGCAAACCGTCGATCATTAGGCATGACGAGACCTTCGCTTAAGGTCACGGAATCCAGCTCTTCAGGCGTTAACCCTTTCACAGTATGGCGATAGATTTTTTGAAGTTTCATTGTCATAAAAACAGATTGAAGAGCTAAATACACAGTGTCAATCGATTGGCTTGTCGCCGTCACAAAATTTTAAAGCTAACCCGTCTTGAAATAAAAGCTTATGGAAATCACGAAGCGCTTTATCTGACACGGCACCGTTAAGGCCATCTATAAATTGAGCATCAAAGTTTGGTTGTCGAAGAAGGCTCACAACGCGTTTGCGCGCCAATGTGAGCGCCTTGCCCTCCGGCAATACACCTGCGCCACAGAATTTAACAAGACGTACCGCCCAGTCTCTAAGGTGTGCTTCAGGGCTATCAAGCCGATCGATGATACTTTCGTCAACAAGATAGCGTTCTAATACACCATCTATATGCGTTGTTACTTGTTGTTTGACGTCATCGGGCAGTGCTGAAGATGTCGTCGCCATGAATGCGCCAGTTGCTGAAACCATTCGATCTTTTGGTGACATTGAACGGCGACATAATTCATCAATGACGTGGGCACTGAATACAACATCCAGTTCTTTAATAATGTCAGCTAGATGATCATCTGCAATCGTCGTTTTTGTGAGTTCGGCTAAATACATAACGCCGCGAGCGGGATCAGGCAGTAATTTTACGGTAGCATTAATAACAGCGAGTTTACCCGTTGCCCCACCTTCCTTGATAAACTGACTACCGCGTAACGTCATAGCTTTAGCACCTTCGGCGCCAGATAAAATGCCGCCAGGTACGAGCAGTTGCGCCATGACGCGTTGGTATTCTTCCATTTCTTTGGATGGGTCTGCTTTATAAAGAGATGCGGAGGATTTTAATTGGCGGAGTGCGCGATCTATTAAAACAAGCCGGCTCGCCGGAAGAATATTTTTCTTCATTAAAAAGTTTAATCGCTCAGTTACCTCTTTTTCATTACTTTTTTCAATGTCGTAAATACCTTCAGATAAATCTATCATGCTGATGATAGCGCTACCAAGAGATCGCTGCCATCCAAGGAGCTCTTGGATGAGATGCGTTCCAAGCAGGTCGGCAATGACTGTATCTAAAGTTAAACAGCTTTGCGGCCCTTTTTCTATGTTCACAAGAACGCAAAGCTTGTCCAGCTTGTTGATCCAACTTGGGATTTTCTGTAGCGCTCTGGACAGGACGACCATCGCCAAATACTCAGGCGTATCTCCTTTGATCGTTGAGACGGTTGATAGTGTATCTGAGAATTTTTTTGATAAATTTGGCAGCTTGAATGATGCAGCTCGTTTCGCTTGAGCTGTAATCTGATCAATAATTTCGATAATTTGTTTTTGTCGTTTTTTTGCGCCTAGAGCGCCACCGCTACTTTGTGATTGCGCGACATGACTTGTCGCTGAAAACATCAAACTGTCTCAGTCTGCAAGGCGCTGAATCTCTTTGTGATTGTGTAACACTTCTGTCGGCGTAAGTGTGATGCTTTCCAAATAACTACGAAAAATTCTATTAAAAATAATACGGCTTTCGAGACTAAAAAAGTCTCGAGGCTTTTCGCAGTAAATTTTAATTTGTTCAACGGTTGCGATTTTTAGGAGCTGGCTGCCTTTAACTGATTGTGTCTCCTCAAAAATAACCTTTTCTTCGACAGATCCATCATGTTTGACCCGGTTTGCCACAACACGTGCACCAGCACATTTTTTGTCTGAGAGGAATTTTTTAGCCATCGTACGCGCATCTATTTCACGCTCACGAATAGCTTCCGTGGCCCAACGGTTATTCTTGAAAACCTGGATATCGAAATTACCTTGATTCGACGCCATTGAACGACACCCCTATCGTTAACATTACAATCTATAGCATGGAATCCATGACTGAAAACTTTCGGACGTAGTCATGAAACAAATTAAAACAATCAGTTAACATTAGACCGATGATGGCTTTGCACCCATTCTGTCAATTTGTTGATGATGGGCTTGCAGTGATCGCCTAACAGGCCATATCTGAAGTAACATGACCACAAATCGCGAGGGGTTATCGCTGCCCAATTGGGGGCGAGCACCGTCGGCGCAATGAGAGGATAAAGGCATGGATTTCGAAAACTTCACAGATCGTGCGCGGGGCTTCATACAGTCTGCGCAAACATTGGCATTACGTACCAATCACCAGCAACTCACGCCACTACATGTATTGAAAATTCTTCTGGAAGATAAAGAAGGGTTGGCTGCAAATTTGATTGATGCCGCTGGCGGTGATCAGGGCAGGGCAATCGAAGCCACAAACCGAGAGTTTTATAAGATAGCCAAAGTCGAAGGTGACGGTGCTGGGCAGCTTTATCTTGCACCTGAAGCAGCAAAACTTTTTGACCAGGCAGAGCAACTTTCAGAAAAGGCAGGTGACAGCGTTGTGACTGTTGAGCGTGTTTTGCTTGCGATTGTTATGGCAAAAGACACTGTTGCTGCCAAAGTTCTAAGTGATGCTGACGTGACGCCGCAAAGCTTGAATGCTGCAATCAATGAATTTCGCAAAGGTCGCCCAGCCCACAGTGCGAATGCAGAAGATAATTATGATGCGTTGAACAAATACGCGCGTGATCTGACAGCAGCTGCGATGGAAGGCAAGCTTGATCCCGTTATCGGACGTGACGAGGAAATTCGCCGCACGATTCAAGTCCTGTCTCGCCGGACAAAAAACAATCCGATACTGATTGGTGAACCTGGTGTGGGTAAGACCGCAATCGTTGAAGGATTAGCACAACGAATCGTTGATGGAGACGTGCCTGAGAACCTCAAGCAAAAGACATTGATGGTTCTGGACTTGGGAGCACTTGTTGCAGGCGCAAAGTTTCGTGGCGAATTCGAAGAGCGTCTCAAGGCTGTCTTGAACGAAGTGCAAGCCGCTGCAGGCCAAATCGTTATGTTCATTGATGAGATGCATACGCTGGTCGGCGCTGGTGCTGGTGAAGGTTCAATGGATGCATCGAATCTTTTAAAGCCCGCTCTTGCGCGTGGCGAGATGCATTGTGTCGGGGCGACTACACTGGATGAATATCGCAAGTATGTAGAAAAAGATGCAGCGTTAGCTCGCCGCTTTCAGCCTGTATTTGTGTCTGAACCAACAGTTGAAGATACGGTTTCGATATTGCGTGGCATTAAAGAAAAGTATGAACTGCACCACGGTGTTCGTATTATAGATTCATCACTGGTCGCAGCTGCAACTTTGAGTTCTCGGTATATCACTGACCGCTTTTTACCAGATAAAGCCATCGACTTGATGGACGAAGCTGCGAGCCGCTTGAAGATGCAGATCGACAGTAAGCCAGAAGAAATTGATGAGTTAGATCGGCGCATAATTCAACTGAAGATTGAACGTGAGGCGTTAAAAAAAGAGACGGATAATGCGTCTATAGACCGACTTGTAAAGATTGATGATGAACTAGAAGGTCTTGAAGAAACATCTGAAACTCTAACGAGTCAGTGGGAATCTGAGAAAGCGTCTCTCGCAGATACGACCAAGCTTAAGGAAGAGCTTGATGCTGCAAGAATTGCTGCCGAGCGCGCGGTCCGTGACGGGCGTCTCCAGGAAGCGGGTGAATTGACGTATGATGAAATCCCACGTCTTCAAGAGCAACTGGCGAAAGCTGAGGCGGGTGAGCAATCCCATATGCTTGATGAATCCGTGACAGCTGAACACGTGGCGCAGATCGTCTCGCGCTGGACGGGTATTCCTGTCAGTAAAATGCTTGAAGGTGAGCGCGATAAATTATTACGTATGGAAGATTCTCTACGTGATCGCGTTATTGGTCAAGACGATGCGCTTGTCGCTGTATCAAATGCTGTCCGTCGTGCACGGGCGGGGCTTGGTGATCCAAATCAGCCAATTGGTTCGTTCTTATTCTTAGGCCCAACGGGGGTCGGTAAAACAGAACTGACCAAAGCCCTTGCGTCATTCATGTTTGATGACGAGCAAGCCATGGTTCGGATGGATATGTCTGAGTATATGGAGAAGCATGCCGTCGCGCGGATGATCGGCGCGCCACCTGGATATGTCGGATATGATGAAGGTGGTTCGCTGACGGAAGCTGTGCGTCGTCGTCCATATCAAGTCATCCTTTTTGACGAAGTCGAGAAGGCGCATCCGGATGTTTTTAACGTGTTACTTCAAGTGCTTGATGATGGCCGCTTAACGGACGGCCAAGGTCGAACGGTTGATTTCAGAAACACGTTAATCATCATGACCTCTAATTTGGGCAGTGATGTCATTGCGAATCAACCAGAAGGCGAGGATCTCGAAGTGGTCCGTCCAATGGTGATGGAGGTTGTGCGCTCAGCTTTCCGCCCAGAGTTCTTAAACCGATTGGACGAGACAATCTTGTTCCGTAGGTTAGCGCGAGAGCACATGGATGGTATTGTTGAAATCCAACTCGACCGCTTGCGTTCAAGGGTTATGGATCGTGGTATTACGATTGAACTCGATGAAGCTGCACGGGCTTGGATTGCTGACCAGGGATATGATCCTGTTTATGGCGCAAGACCTCTCAAGCGTACAATTCAACGTGCCCTTGAAAACCCGCTTGCACAGGCAATCCTGGAAGACCGGATCAATGATGGAGATGAGATTAAAGTCTCTGCCGGTAAAGATGGCCTCATGATTAACGGCGAACGCGCGTAAGCCGCTAAATAAAGCATCAATCCCTCCCTCCTTGTCATGGGAGAGAGGGATAAGGTGTTTTTTATGAAAGCCCGACGACGCCTTTATCTGCTAGGGTATCAACGTCGTTGTCTGTGTAACCAAGTTCACTCAGTAACTCATGTGTATGCTGGCCTAAGTTAGGTGCTGGCACTGTCGGCGGTTCTGGCGCGGCAGACATATGCGGCGTTGTACGCGCGAATTTGTAACTACCGACTTTTGGATCGTCGATATCGATGAGCATTTTTCTCGCTGCAACATGCGGATCTGAAAAAACATCATCGGCCCGATTTACAGGACCACATGGGACGCCTGCAGCATTCAGTGCTGCCACAGCTTCATCACGCGTTTTCTCACCCAAATATGTGCCAATAATTTCATCAATCATAGGAATGTGCTGTGCGCGTGCTGGACCCGTTGCTGTTCGCGCATCTTCTTTTAGGTCCTGATGCCCCATCGCATCAGCAAGGCGTCCCCATAGGATGTTATCTGGGCAATGTAATGCCACCCAGCCATCAGAAGCTTGGAACGCGCCGCGTGGATAATAGTTCTTTGGCTTGCCGCGTTCGCCAATTTCGCCAGCCACGGAATAATACGAGATCATCTGTTCGTTCAGTGCCAGCATGTTGTCGAACATCGCACTGTCGACAAGTTGTCCTTCACCCGTACGTTCACGCATATAAAGCGCCTGCATGATTCCTTGTGCTGCCATAGTCCCAGACAAAATATCTGCGAGGCCGTAGATCGTCCAACCAGGCGGTTTATCGCTGTGGCCAACCAAATTCATCATACCACTCATACCTTCGGCAACGATATCGAAAGAAGGGCGATCCGAATACGGTCCTGTATATCCAGGCATTCGGCCGAATCCAGATATAATCCCCCATATCAACCTTGGGTTTGCTGCGCGCATGTCCGCGTTGCCAAGCCCGAGTTTGGTCATCGAGCCTGGGCGTAAATTCTCAACAACAACATCAGCAGTAGCACATAGTTTTCGAAAGACGTCTTTGCCTTCGGGGTCATGGATATTTAAGGCGAGGCTTTTCTTATTACGGTTATAACCCATAAACCCGGCGCCCTTTTTGTGACCGTCTTTCTCGGCAAAAGGAGGCATTGATCTACGAGGATCACCAGTGCCAGGACGCTCAATCTTAATCACCTCAGCACCGGCGTCGGCGAGCATCAATGTGCAATAAGGTCCCGCCATATATTGCTCTAAGCCTATGACACGGACGCCTGAAAGTGGCCGATCCATTAGTCGTCTCCGATCCATTCAAAGAGCGAGGCAACACCCATGCCGACACCGACGCAAAGCGTTGCTAGGCCGTACTTTACAGGCTTCCCTGCTTTGGCACGCCGTGACATCTCATGCGTCATTGTGACAACGATCCGTGCGCCTGATGCGCCTGTAGGATGACCGAGCGCAATCGCGCCGCCGTTTACATTCATCTTGTCATGATCGATCCCAAGTCTGCGCATGCAGCCAATCGCCTGCGCCGCAAACGCTTCATTCAATTCAATCAAATCTATGTCATCAATGGAAAGATTAAACCGTTTCAAAAGCTTCTCTGTCGCAGGCACAGGCCCATAACCCATGACACCCGGATCAACACCTGCTGATGCAGCACCAAGCCATTTTAATTTAGGTTTCATACCGAGGGCCTCGGCACGGTCTGATGACATCATGAGCAATGCGGCGGCACCATCGTTAATGCCGGATGAGTTGCCGGCTGTCACCGTGCCGTCTTTTGTGAAGGCAGGGCGAAGTTTTCCAAGATCAGTAATATCCGTATCAACAACGTATCCGCCATTCTCGGCGCGTGCTCTTACGTGCTCATCAGTATTGATAATAATGGGATCGCCTTTTCTTTGAGGAACGGCGATCGGTGCAATCTCTTCGGCAAAGGCGCCAGCGTTCATTGCCGCGACAGCACGGTTCTGACTTTCAATGGCGAAAGCGTCCTGTTCTGCGCGACTAATCTGCATCTCGCGGGCGATGTTTTCGGCTGTTTCACCCAATGAAATGATTGGATACATTTCGTCCATTTTCGGATTATTAAAACGCCAACCTACTGTTGTGTCCCACATCTTTGGCGCTTGATTGGTTGGAACCCGGTCAGGTTTACCCATGACCCAAGGGGCGCGGCTCATGCATTCGACGCCAGATCCAAAGTAAATATCGCCTTCACCGGTTGCGATACATCGTGCTGCGGAATTGACCGCATCCAACGCTGATGCGCAGTTACGATTGATGGTGACACCTGGAACTTCTTTTGGAAAACCGGCTAATAGCGACGCCATTCGCGCTACGTCTCGGTTATCTTCTCCAGCCTGATTACCGCATCCTGCATAGACTTCATCAATGAGCGCAGGATCAATCCCGGTTCTGATTGCCAAAGCTTTATATACTTCTGCTAACAGATCATCTGGACGAACTTTTGATAGTCCTCCACCGAATCGACCAATAGGACTTCTCACTCCGTCTATGATGACGACATCCGGCATCTTAATTCTCCTGCTTAAATTTTATGTGTATTGGGATAGATCGGTTTAATTTGAACGTATGACGGGTGCATTGCTCCCGGAAGGTGCGGGTTTCCCACGTGGTGACACGGTGATGAGAATCTCTGAGCCTCTTAATGTGATCGTGCTGATTTGCATTTGAAGAATTCGATCTTCTCGCTCATAGGTGAGTACACTTGTTGGTGCACGTACAGATGTGATCTCATCCCATCCAAATTGGGGTAGGCGATTGCGATAAAAATCGAAGATTGCGACAGTGCCTTGATTAGCATTTAAGGCCAATTGCCCAAACCAATTCTGGGTTCCGACGATAAGTGTACGATCTACAATCATATTTGCGCCCTCGGGAATCGGGATGTCGGGAAAAGCACTGGTATTCGGTGTGGTGCCGTTGGAAGCGTTATTTGAACTGCTACCACTTTGTAATTGGGCCGTTTGGGTGCATCCGGACACTACCAATAGTGCTGCCAGAGCGAAGCAGATATACCATATATGTGATCGTCGGCGTAAAAGTTGCTCCAAGATGTAATCTCCTTAATATTTTTATCAAACTACGCTTGCTAAAGGCAGCGCATCATCATATACCACCCATTGTCGGCCAAGGCCAAACGCATGTTTAAAGTTTTCCATAGACACACGGATTACTCAATCGGCCGATTGGAGATATAATCTTCGTCCTCATACGAATGGGGTTTGACAAGCCGGTGCGTGCGCACTAAAAGCGCGCTCCTCCGGTCGGACTTCTTCGGTTGGGGCCGTGCCAAGCAAGCAATTGTTTAGTACAACGCTGATGACTATTGTTGATAAGGAAGAGATACGTGGGCGGCGGTCTGTTGTTCGTTCAAGGATGAACTTACGGAATTTGTTTTCTCACGTATCGGAACTACTTGTCGGCGATGCTAGATTTATCTGGTATCGGTGCAAGTAGCCACGATTGTGCGAGGACAGGTTCTTGTCGATTTTTGATGCTTGCATCAACAAATCAACTTGAGAGTTTGATCCTGGCTCAGAACGAACGCTGGCGGCATGCCTAACACATGCAAGTCGAACGAAGGCTCTAGCTTGCTAGATGTCCTTAGTGGCGAACGGGTGAGTAACGCGTGGGAATCTGCCATAGAGTGGGGAACAACTTTTGGAAACGAAAGCTAATACCGCATACGCCCTCCGGGGGAAAGGCTTCGGCCGCTCTTTGATGATCCCGCGTCTGATTAGCTTGTTGGTAAGGTAATGGCTTACCAAGGCGACGATCAGTAGCTGGTCTGAGAGGATGATCAGCCACACTGGGACTGAGACACGGCCCAGACTCCTACGGGAGGCAGCAGTGGGGAATATTGGACAATGGGGGAAACCCTGATCCAGCAATGCCGCGTGAGTGAAGAAGGCCTTAGGGTTGTAAAACTCTTTCGCCGGTGAAGATGATGACTGTAGCCGGTAAAGAAGCCCCGGCTAACTCCGTGCCAGCAGCCGCGGTAATACGGAGGGGGCTAGCGTTGTTCGGATTTACTGGGCGTAAAGCGCACGTAGGCGGCATATTAAGTTAGAGGTGAAAGGCCTGGGCTCAACCTAGGAACTGCCTTTAATACTGGTATGCTTGAGTTCGGAAGAGGGTAGTGGAATTCCAAGTGTAGAGGTGAAATTCGTAGATATTTGGAAGAACACCGGTGGCGAAGGCGGCTACCTGGTCCGATACTGACGCTGAGGTGCGAAAGCGTGGGGAGCGAACAGGATTAGATACCCTGGTAGTCCACGCCGTAAACGATGAGTGCTAGTTGTCGGGATGCATGCATTTCGGTGACGTAGTTAACGCGTTAAGCACTCCGCCTGGGGAGTACGGCCGCAAGGTTAAAACTCAAAGGAATTGACGGGGGCCCGCACAAGCGGTGGAGCATGTGGTTTAATTCGACGCAACGCGAAGAACCTTACCAGCTCTTGACATACCAATCGCGGATAGTGGAGACACTTTCCTTCAGTTCGGCTGGATTGGATACAGGTGCTGCATGGCTGTCGTCAGCTCGTGTCGTGAGATGTTGGGTTAAGTCCCGCAACGAGCGCAACCCCTATCCTTAGTTGCCATCAGGTTAAGCTGAGCACTCTAAGGAAACTGCCGGTGACAAGCCGGAGGAAGGTGGGGATGACGTCAAGTCCTCATGGCCCTTACGGGCTGGGCTACACACGTGCTACAATGGCAGTGACAGAGGGACGCAAGTCAGCAATGGCAAGCTAATCTCTAAAAGCTGTCTCAGTTCGGATTGTTCTCTGCAACTCGAGAGCATGAAGTCGGAATCGCTAGTAATCGCGTATCAGCATGACGCGGTGAATACGTTCCCGGGCCTTGTACACACCGCCCGTCACACCATGGGAGTTGGTTTGACCCGAAGATGGTGCGCTAACCTTAGGGAGGCAGCCAGCCACGGTCAGGTCAGCGACTGGGGTGAAGTCGTAACAAGGTAGCCGTAGGGGAACCTGCGGCTGGATCACCTCCTTTCAAGGATATCAAATGTACGTTCGCGTATGCTTGATCCTTCATAATACACTACGATCAAACAGTTCTTTTATTGATGGCTTTCCGCCGTCTACGTATCTCTTCCTATATATTGTTTTAGCCTGGCCCTTATCTATTGGATTAGGGTTTGGGTTCAGGCTGTGCATATACACAGGGCCTGTAGCTCAGTTGGTTAGAGCGCGCGCTTGATAAGCGTGAGGTCGGAAGTTCAAGTCTTCCCAGGCCCACCATGCTTTTTAGCGTAACTTGTCCGAGACTGCGTATGCAGTTAAGGAAAGCGCAACGCGCGTCAGTCAAGAGCCTATAAGGCAGCACCGGTGGTGCATAGCGGTGTTTGAGCGTCATAAATAAGGGGCCGTAGCTCAGTTGGGAGAGCGGTAGCTTTGCAAGCTTCAGGTCGTCGGTTCGATCCCGTCCGGCTCCACCATTCCTTAAGGTAAGTGCTAAGGCACGTCAGACGAAAGTCTGTAAGCCAGCATCGGAGATGCGTTGCAGCGTTTGAGTGTAAAAGAAGACATATATCTTAGCGCAGTTTTGCTGTTCTAAGATATTTGTCTTCTGGCAAATAGTAGCTTCGGCTATACGAAAATTGTAAAGAGGAACGATCCACGGACGATCGACACATACTTGGTGTCGTTTGCCACGTGGTTCTGTCTAGCATGCTAGATATCACTGAGAATGCACATTCTCGGTTAATCGTGCGTTTACGCGCGTGTTATAGAACACTTTGTTTTATATCGATGTCTAGCTATACGGTAGCAACAGACTTGGATAGCCGTTTTGGGCGTAAGCCCTGACACCAAGCGCGTTGTTATCGTGCGTTGAGTTGATAAAAGGTTCTGTGCGTCGTCTCTAATTTATTAGGGATGAATGATCTGTTCTGGCGGGTTTTACAAAAGGCCGCTTAGATTGATCTGCATGGATTAACGGGGTTCCGTTGGTCCGTGTTGCATGGGACGTTCTCAAGCGAAAGAAGAGCATTTGGTGGATGCCTTGGCATCAAGAGGCGATGAAGGACGTGGCACTCTGCGATAAGCTACGGGGAGGGGAGAGCACCCTTTGATCCGTGGATTTCCGAATGGGGGAACCCGGCGCTTTAGCGTCATCGTTAACTGAATACATAGGTTAACGAAGCAAACCCGGCGAAGTGAAACATCTCAGTAGCCGGAGGAAAGGACATCAATTGAGACTCCGTTAGTAGTGGCGAGCGAACGCGGACCAGGCCAGTGGCAATTTGTTAAGAACCGGAACCGTCTGGAAAGTCGGACCATAGTGGGTGATAGTCCCGTACGGGTAGAAAGACATTTTGTCCTCGAGTAGGGCGGGACACGTGAAATCCTGTTTGAACATGGGGGGACCATCCTCCAAGCCTAAGTACTCCTTGATGACCGATAGTGAACCAGTACCGTGAGGGAAAGGTGAAAAGCACCCCGACGAGGGGAGTGAAAGAGACCTGAAACCGAATGCTTACAAGCAGTGGGAGCACCCTTGAGGTGTGACCGCGTACCTTTTGTATAATGGGTCAGCGAGTTAATTTTGCGAGCAAGCTTAAGCCGTTAGGTGTAGGCGCAGGGAAACCGAGTCTTAATAGGGCGCATGAGTTCGTAGGATTAGACCCGAAGCTTGGTGATCTAGCCATGAGCAGGTTGAAGGTGCGGTAACACGTACTGGAGGACCGAACCCACTTATGTTGAAAAATGAGGGGATGACTTGTGGTTAGGGGTGAAAGGCCAATCAAACCAAGTAATAGCTGGTTCTCCGCGAAATCTATTTAGGTAGAGCGTCGTGTATTGCCATCGGGGGTAGAGCACTGGATGGGCTAGGGGTCCCCACAGGATTACCAAACCTAACCAAACTCCGAATACCGATGAGTATGAGCACGGCAGACAGACGGCGGGTGCTAAGGTCCGTCGTCGAAAGGGAAACAGCCCAGACCTCCAGCTAAGGTCCCAAAGTCACGACTAAGTGGGAAAGGATGTGGGAAGGCCATGACAACCAGGAGGTTGGCTTAGAAGCAGCCATCCTTTAAAGAAAGCGTAACAGCTCACTGGTCTAAATAAGCCGTCCTGCGCCGAAGATGTATCGGGGCTAAAGTCGTGCACCGAAGCTGAGGACTTCATCTTAGGATGGAGTGGTAGCGGAGCGTTCCGTAAGCCTGCGAAGGGATACCTGTGAGGGGTCCTGGAGGTATCGGAAGTGAGAATGCTGACATGAGTAGCGACAAAGAGGGTGAGAAACCCTCTCGCCGAAAGTCCAAGGGTTCCTGCGCAAGGCTAATCCGCGCAGGGTGAGC
>Ga0209307_1000809_pt1:0-5000 | contig 20310 bp, 13 predicted proteins | sample COGITO_mtgs_1105_FD_185519 | JGI IMG/M metagenome (GOLD analysis project Ga0209307, IMG submission 185519) | Pelagic marine microbial communities from North Sea - COGITO_mtgs_110530 (SPAdes) (version 2) | ecosystem: Environmental > Aquatic > Marine > Epipelagic ... | reverse complement strand
CACGTCGTGGTGCCGACCTAACCATATTAAGAAAACAACTTGATCTGATGATAGACCAAATGCAGCTCACAGATGAGGTTCGGCAGCCAAAAGGTCGACCTGATCCGTATTTGGAAGACCTTATCGTAGATTTAATTGAAGTATGGACCCTCGCTACTGGCAAGCTGCCGGGCAAGACTGGCGAAAATCATTACAAAGGTGGCCGCACCAGCCCATTCTATCGTTGGTGCAACATGATTGCCGTGCCGGGAATTGGCAAAACGCTTCCACGCGATCTCATCGACACGTTAATCGCCGATCATCAATCGGACGGTTAAAACACAAAAAACACTGAAAACACCGTCCGTATGAAGGCAGACGTCCGTTCCGTAATAACGGTGAACACTGATTGAAAGGAGTGTTCAATGGTTTCACAAGTAATGAGGTACGCCGACCTAAAGGCCCGAGGCGTCGTTAATAACAGGGCCACGCTCTCACGTTGGATTAAAACACACGGATTTCCTCCGGGCTTCTTGCTCGGCCCAAATTCTCGCGGTTGGTACGCTCATGATATTGAGGGTTGGCTCTCTGATCGATCTGCAGGTGATGACTTTCAACAAGGACCGTCGTCATGAGCCCCCGGTCACAGACAACGGACTTGTTGTTCAAATTTTTCGACGGCTTGATGCTTGGCGCTGATCATTGCCAGTGGATTGTAGTAAGACGCCGAAATTTTAGGACACAGACGGGCTGGAAGACAGTTAGCTTCGTTGCCTCCAATAAATTAACTTTGCTTCGTGTCCTGAGTAAAATGCAGATTAAGCCAGATGAAGCTAATCAACAGCAGATCAATTTTTCCGACGAACGATTTTTGGACTGGAGAAAAAAGGTAGCGGTTGTTGAAGTAGGGGTAGCATAAATGAGCGCTCTCATCCCTATAAGTATTATTGCAAAACACTATCTTGGTGAACCGTCTTCTAAGAGTGGTCGAGAATGGCGTTACGGTAATAAGGGCAGTCTTTCGATCGATTTGAACAAGGACGCCTGGTTTGACCATGAAGCGGCTGAAGGTGGCGGGGTTGTTGATTTTATCAAGCGACAAGAAGGGCCTGATGCCAACGTTACCAAGATCCTTGTTGAGAAATTTGGCGCACCTGAGCGTTGCCCAATTTCTTTTACATCATCAAAGACAACACAGCGAATACACGATTATGACGGCTTCTACCAAAAAGTTAAATCCGCTGAAGGGCGATGGACTACGCGCCACCCTGACGGTAAAGGCGGCTTCAGCCCCGGCATGGGGGAACAGCAACATCGCTTATATGGACAGGTGGACCTTGAAGCGCTGAAGCTGGGTGAGCAGCCTATCTTTTTTGTCGAAGGCGAAAAGGATGTCGATACCTTACGGAGGCATAATCTATTCGCCGTAAGCTCTGGCAGTACAAGCTCTTGGCGCGATGATTTTGCTCATCTATTCGCTGGGCATGACATAAAAATTATTCCTGATAACGACGCAGCTGGTCACAAGTTTGCGGCGCAAGTGATGGCTGCACTAAAACCCGTCACAGCCTCTGTTGGAATTATTAGTCTGCCTGATATGCCGGAGAAAGGGGATGTCTCGGACTATCTTACTACGCATTGTGTCGAGGAGTTTATGGCGCTTGAGGCGAATGCGGAACTAACTACTTACGGGAGGCTGATGGTACATACTCTCAGCAGTTTAAAACAGCTTCCAGAGCCTGACTTTCTAATTGATGGTATAATTCTCGAAAATAGCGACGTCGTAATCTACGGTGAGTCTGAGGCCCATAAGAGCGGCACAGCGATCTCAATGGCTGTCGCTATTGCTACTGGCACAAATTGGATGGGGCGCAAAACAAAATCAGGCCCCGTGTTATTCATTGCTGGTGAAGGTGGTTCACTATTAGGGCGCCGTATTCAAGCAAATTTCAAATATTATGAGCTAGAGCCGACAGATCAATTCCGTGTCATAAGCGATAACATCGATCTCTTTGCAGGCGATGCTGATATTGAAGAATTGACGTTGATCGCCTCAGATATTCGTCCGTCTTTAATCATCTACGACACCATCTCCCAACACAGTGGAAGTGCGAGCGAGAACAGCGACGAGATGAAAAATGTTCTTCGTCACGCTCGGCAAATATCTCGAGCGTGTGATGCCACTAATATTATGCTGGCCCACCCTGGCAAAGAGGTCAGTCGAGGTGTTCGTGGATGGTCTGGTCAAAAGAACAATGTCGATACCGTCTTAAAGCAAGAAAGGACGAACGACGCCATCATCTTAACCTGTGAAAAGCAGAAGGATGCCGCTCACTTTAAGCCAATTGGTCTGCGATTTGAGATCATCGATGAGGCGCCGGTGATTGTGGAGGGCGACACTTCAGATATTGGTCAGCGCGAAAAGCAACTCACCAAGAACCAGCGGATAGCATATGGAGCGTTATGCGATGTCATTGTGGGCAATCAGCGTATTAGTGACATTGACTACTGCTCAGAAGCTCACTGGCGCGAAGAATGTGCTCGAGTTGGTCTGGGTGGGACAGAACGCGCCAGCCAGAGGACGGCGTTCAGGCGGGCATATAACAGCCTATTGCAGGTAAAATTCTATGTTGATGGGAAAAACCTATTTGTGAAGTAGAAACCGGACAAAATGGTTTTGTCTGGAGGTGAAACTTGATCCAGACAAACGCCAGACAAAATCGGACAAACGGTTGGTTGAAGTGTGTAAAAAACGGCTCAAAACCAACGTTCCTCTCGGACAAAGTGTGGGACAAGACTGGACAAGACACTATCCTCGGACCCGGACAGACAAACTCTCTCTCTAGAGAGTTGTCTGTTTGTCCGTTGTCTGTCCGTTTGTCTGGAAAAAGAGATTTTGACTCGGCTGCATTTTTGTTTCTGCACCGGTGGACCAACCACCATTCAACAGCTTCTAACTGGGGAGAGGCTTGACGGCGTGTTAAGGCGCTAACAATAACTATTGTGAGTATGAACTTGTAATTATTTGAGGATGATCTTTTGGAATTAAAATCTCAGTGGGAGTTTGTCTCAGACACTGTAATGGGTGGGGTCTCTCAAGGGCGTATTGAAGAGGTTGATATTTTTGGTCGCCATGCGACGAGGCTAAAAGGTGATGTCTCCCTCGATAACAACGGCGGCTTTGTTCAGATGGCCTTTGATATCAATGATGATGTCAGCCCGTTCGATGCATCTGGCTGGGACGGACTTGAAATTGATGTATTAGGAAATGATGAGACCTACGATCTACGTTTACGCACATCCGACTTAACCCGACCTTGGCAGTCGTACCGAGCAACTTTCATAGCGTCTAGCCAATGGACAACGATTAGCATCCCTTTTGCCAACTTCACACCCCACAAGACAGACACACCTCTAAATCGGCAGTGTTTACGTAGAATTGGTATATTGGCAATTGGGAGGGTCTTCTCGGCTGATGTTTCTGTATCATGTGTCCGACTTTACTAAATTCAGAAGTAAACCTGAATTGTTGCACCATAATATTACCAAATTGGGGTGTTCCAAAAACCCCTCGTGAATTAAGCAAAATAAGGCCCACTTTTCTGCGCTTTTCCCCATAGCAGACAGGCGTCTCTAAAACATTTGTTTATGGAACAATTATCTGTTATTATATTCAGCTTAGATGGGAGTGAATTATATGTCATTTGGACAAGTTGAAGGTATTGAGCCGGGTCAGCAATTTGAAAGCCGGCAGAAACTTTATGAAGCAGGCATCCACCGCACTCTACAGGCCGGTATTGTTGGAAGGCAGGACCACGGAGCCGAGAGCGTTGTCCTCTCTGGCGGATATCAAGACGACGAAGACTATGGCGACGTAATTATCTATACCGGCGACGGCGGTCAGGACACATCGCGAAAGCAAGTGGCTGATCAGGAGTTCACCGGCAAAAACCTAGCCCTCATGAAAAACCACTCGGACGGAATACCCGTTCGGGTCGTCCGCGGTAGCGGCCATCAATCTGAATACTCCCCCACCACGGGATACAGATATGACGGGGTGTATGATGTCGAGAGTGTATGGCAAGAGCATCGTCCACATGGCTTTAAGGTATGCCGTTATCGACTGGTGAAGCATGGCGGGTCGTTTGATGAACTGCCAGAGCATGCCTCTGATGATGTTGATGAGGCCGGGCCAACTGTTCGTCGGAAAACAAGCGTTAATCGAATTGTCCGCAACAGGGATGTCGCAGATAAAGTTAAAGCGATTAACAATTTTAGATGTCAGGTATGTGAGGGCTTTGTTGAAACGGCCGGAGGCCCTTACGCTGAGGCTGCTCACATAAGGCCATTGGGCCGACCGCATGATGGTCCCGATGTAAAAAGTAATATTCTTTGCCTCTGCCCAAACCATCACAAGAGTTTCGACATGGGTGGGTTGTTCATTGAGGACGATCTGACGGTTAGAGGCACCAGCCTCACGCTGATCACTCAAAAGGCACATCCAATTTCGATCGAGCATCTGCGCTATCACAGAACAATGTGGGGGCAGCCTTAGTGTCTAATAAGGTAGCACTTTACCTACGTGTATCGACAGACGGTCAAACGACCGACAACCAACGCATCGAGTTGGAGAGTGTCGCGCGTCAACGTGGATGGGACATCGTTGCTCAATATGATGACAACGGTGTAAGTGGCGCGAAAGGCCGTCAGCACCGCAAGCAGTTCGATGCAATGATTAAAGCCGCGACCCGAGGTGAGTTCGACATGATTGCCGCATGGTCAGTCGATCGACTAGGCCGCTCTCTTCAAGACTTGGTATCCTTATTAAATGAACTGCAGAGCGTTGGCTGCGATCTCTATCTCCACCAGCAAGCCTTAGACACATCAACGCCAGCAGGACGCGCCATGTTTGGCATGTGTGGGGTCTTTGCAGAGTTTGAGCGGTCTATGATCCAAGAACGGGTTAAATCTGGCCTGCAACGCGCACGGGCCAAAGGAACGGTACTTGGACGCCCCCGTGT
>Ga0209307_1000807_pt1 | contig 20319 bp, 32 predicted proteins | sample COGITO_mtgs_1105_FD_185519 | JGI IMG/M metagenome (GOLD analysis project Ga0209307, IMG submission 185519) | Pelagic marine microbial communities from North Sea - COGITO_mtgs_110530 (SPAdes) (version 2) | ecosystem: Environmental > Aquatic > Marine > Epipelagic ... | reverse complement strand
AAAGCAGTCTAACTTACACTCGTTACTTAAGTATTTTAAAGGAAGGAGAATTGTATATCGTCCAAGTTAAGTGGATCGTCAAAAGAAGAAATTGAGCTGCAACTTCTGTCAATAGGGGGAGCAAAAAGGTTTACAGAGATGTAAGCCTTTTTTTTGTTCCAATAGTTATTCATCTCAAATATACTAAAAAAGGGGTTTACTCACACATTACTGCCAGTTATATGACAGTTAAAAACCCAAAAAAGTCACCCCAAAAGTTTTATAAACCTAAGCCATATCTTCTTCAGATAGTTTAAGTAAAAATAAATTTTGTAAATTATAGTATGAAATATATTGATGTAGCATACTTAAGTAAAAAAATTAATCAACTAAACAAAAAGATTCACAGGGCTAAGAAACAAGGAAATGAAAATAAAGTATGGTGGAGAAAAATGAAGTTTGATAAATTAATAAGTAAATTAAAAAGCTCAGAAGCCTTTAATAAAAACCCTAAACCTTAGGCATATCCTCCTCAGATAATTTAAGTAAAAACTAAATGTTGTAAATTGGGGGTATGAAAAAAATCATCTTTTTTGTTTTGCTTGGGGGCCTTGCATATGGGATTTATAAAGCTTATCAAGGAAGTGATGATTGGGGTCTAATTGTTATGCCCATCATTGCTATTGCAGGTCTTTGGGCTAATAAAAAATCTAAACCATAGCTGTTTTCTTCAGATAGTTTAAGTAAAAACTAAATGTTGTAAATTGAGGGTATGGATAATTTTAATCATCATAATGGGAATAGATAGTGGATTGGGAGACTCTAGCACAACTCCTAAACAAGGCAAAAAGATTCTTATAGTCATTGCTATTGTTCTTGTAGCCTTAATTGGTGGTGGTTTAATTTTTGGATAAAGCTATTAGGAGTTAATCATTCTTATATAAGCCTCATAAACCATCGCAAATGCAGTAATCAAAGCTGATGCTATTATTATAAACTTCTTCCATTTTGGTAACTTTTTCATAAACTATGATTTATTTCTTTTAAAGTAATTGCTTTTGGCTCTTCTGGTTCTTCTTGAGTAATCCTTAAAATTAAATATATTGGCAATGCCATTAAGAAAGATACTTAATAATGATTTTTTTGATTTTTTCATTAGCTAAAAATTTTAGCGATTATATAGATTATGATAAGAAAAACAATATACCACCAGAACTTTTTATACATACGAAATGCGTGTTTTTCAAACCACATAATAACAGTTTAAATATAAATATAATGATTTTAATAAAAACCAATCTAAACGAAATAATTACAGATAGTTTAAGTAAAAACTAAATGTTGTAAATTGGGAGTATGAAAGAAAGAATTAAGACAGTTATATTACAATACTAAGCCCTTGACATATCTTCTTCAGACAGTTTAAATAAAAATTAAAACATTAATATTTTTATTTCAAATCAAAAGCAAATATTTATAATATTTTTTTTTAAAGATTCTTAATTTTAATATTATTAATTAAAAATTTTATAAAATGAAAAAACTATTTACACTTTTATTATTTGGCTTGTTTGTTAGCACGGCCATATCACAAACAAATACATTTAATGTTTATTATTTTGATGTTGAACCTGGAATGGAATCATCCCTTGCTGATGTTTTTGATTCTTTTTACGAAGGAGTCGAGTTTAAGTCTGGAGGAGTTTATTTAGAAAGAATGCAACGAGGTGATGTTTCAGGGACTCATAGAGTTGTTACATTTGGTGAACTTGGAAATTTTGGAGTTGCTGACGGACAAAAAACTAATCAAGATTGGCAGCAATTTAGGACTAATCGACTTAAATTTGTTGATGAAAGGGGCCCTAGCTATTCCGGTAGAATTACGCTTTCTAATGGAGTTGACCCTTTTAGTAAGGGTTATTTCCAGTTGTATGAGGTCAAAGCTTACGAACCAGAAAAACTTGTTGCCGCACACTCTAAAGCAATGAAAGAAGTTTGGGACTATGAGGGTAATGCAATGTTATTTGGAACATACGATGTTGGAACCCCTGGAGGAGCCACTCATTTTGCTGCTTTTGGTACGGATAATTTAGAATCTTTAATGCTATGGAAAGTTTACGTTGAAGGAAATACTAAAGGTCAGGCTGAATATTTCAAAAATAGAGGTAAAGTAGACGCCCTTACAAATTTTAGTTTAAGAATACTTAAACAATATGGTGGTTTTTAATAAAAATTTAGTTGAAATTTTTGAAGGAGGTAGTATGATCATTACCTCCTTTTTTATTTATAATAATAAATTGGATTTATGAAAAAATTAATTCTACTATTACTGTTTATTCCGTTTGTGTCTTTTGGGCAGGAATTTAAAATTGAACACAAGAGAAATGACGATAAAAGTGTTAGTTTTAGATACCAAAAATCTAAGCCAAACAGCGTTACAGCTATTTTAAAGTTTAGTTTTATGAGCAATACGTCAAGCCCAAGAACAATAATTCAAAAGCTTGCTAAACCTCAAGGAAGCTTCATTACACTTAAGCCAACAAACCCTGATGAAAACATAGGCTTTAATTATACGTATAAGTATTTTAACCAAACAATAAACCCAACTTTAGACGTAGACTTTGTTTACATTTTGCCTTACAAAAAGGGAACTAAAATGAATGTCGAAGAACTTGATTATTTAGGCGAAAAGTACTCTAACAAAAAAAAACCCAAAGGCTGGAAGGCATATTCGTTTAAAAGTGATGCGCCTCAGGAAATATACCCTACCAGAAAAGGTGTAGTAATTGAAGTGGTTAACAATCACGAGCCAGATTTAACAAAAACATATTCATTCTATAATAAAATGAATTCTGTTAAGGTTGAACATAGCGATGGTACTATAGCTAAATATTCAGGTTTTGACAAACTTAAAATTTCTGTAAAACCTGGTGATATTGTCTATCCTCAAATCAACAAACTTGGAGAAACAACAGTTTTTGATAATAGAGGTTTTCATCTAATTAATTTTAGCATTAGTTATATAAACACTATAAGTGGAGTGAATATATCCAACCTAAAAACTAACGAGCAACTTGAAAATGTCTATGTTTCCCCACGTTTTTTCGAAAATGGACAAACTATTATTTTAAAAAAAGGATTTCCATATATTTCAGACTACGATGAAGAAACTTTATTTCAAAATTTTTCTAAGCGTCAAATAAAAAAATATAAAAAAGGCAAGCCTATTGACTAAACCATAGGCATATCTTCTTCAGATAGTTTAAGTAAAAACTAAATGTTGTAAATTGGGTATATGAAAAAACTACTTCTTTTTTTACCTATAATACTTATTTTGAGTTGTAATTCAGAGAATGATAATTCTACTATTGAAAATAATTGTGATTTTACTTCTGAAATTATTATGGAAGAAGATTTTAATGCAATTAATACTTCAAATTATGGAATAATTGAAGTTGAATTAAATGGTGATTGCTTGGGAATAACATTCGGTTCAAGTGGTTGTGGAACAGATTTATGGGAAGAGAATTTATACAGTACAGATGCTTTTTATAACGTTTTTCCATTACAACGAGATGTTAAAATGGAATTAATAAATGATGAGGCGTGTCTTGCTTTTTTTCAAAAAACGGTTTCTTTTGACTTAACACCATTTCAAATTGATGGTCAAAGTGACTTACCATTAAATATTAATGGATGGAATGAACAAATTACTTATGAGTACTAAAAAATGTATATAGAGTTTAAGTTAGAACTAAACCATAGGCATATCTTTTTCTTTTAAATCAGCTACTTCAAAACCTTAAATTTCTTATATTTGACATATACATCAAGAACGCAAATGCGTACCAACCGACTAGCTCGAAGCACGGTGGTTTAGAATGTGGGTATCTCTACCAAAGAAAACGAGAAATCTATCTTAAAATCTTGTTGTTATAATTTAAAAAATAATATTATGACAAAATTTAAAGGTCAATTAAGGCTCGAAGTTACTTTTAATGGATTGCAAGTTCCTAACGGTTTTGACAAGTGGATTGATGAACTTAAAACACAATTAGCCACTTTTGAAAAAACATATAACAATAAAAATTTTGAAGTAAAAACAATTAAAAAAACAATATCAATAAATGAAAAAAAAACACACAAAAAAGGTTCAAATAAAAAAATATAAAAAAGGCAAACCCATAGACTAAACTATTTAAGCTTAAAGTTTAATTGCTTAAACAAGTTTTTAATTACATTAGAATAAAATATATATTATGAAAAACCTTACTCTTTTATTATCAATTTCAATTTTATTTCAAAGCTGTTTTAGCTACAAATCAGTAGATTACAATAATATCACAGCAGATAAAAAACAAAAGGTTGAAGTTGAAATGCTTGACAGAACAAATTTTAAAGGTCAATTAGTTTCTAAAAATGAAACAATAATGGTTTTAGAAAGCAATAAAAGCACCCAAACGATACAAAGAGACGAAATTTATGACTTGAAAGTTAGAAAGTTTTCAATTTTAAAAACCGTTAAAGGAGCCGCAAGTTCATATATTTACATTGGAATCGGAGCTTTAGCCCTTTTATCGTTATCAGGATTCCCATAAACCATAGGCATATCTTCCTCCTTCAATTCAGCTATTTCTAAACCATTCAAGTAGGTTAAATTAACATTTTCTATATTTGAAATTATAATTCAAAAATATGAGCGAACTTAAGACAAGTCAAACAAATTTAGATGCTTATGAAGTAATCAATAACTTAACTGAAAATAATGTTAAGAAGGATTCAATTGTAATTCTCGACTTGTTGAAGCAGATTACTAAAAAAGAGCCCAAAGTATGGGGGACTAATTTCATTATTGGTTTTGGTAATTACTCCTATTTTAGAAAGAATAGTAAAACAGAGCATAAGTGGTTTAACATCGGTTTTGCACCAAGAAAAAATAAAATTACATTATACCTAACCTGTGACTTAACAAAGAAAGAAGTCTTTTTAAGAAAAATGGGGAAATGCAAATGGGGTAAAGGATGTTTACACATTAATAAGCTTGATGATATTAATATAAAAATGTTAAGACAATTGATAAGTGAGGTGAAAGACAATTCTTGGTATAATTAACCAATGGAGTTAAAGTCTTATTTGAGTTGGTTTCTTTTTGCTTTTTTTAAAACATTACACTTAATACCAGGACTTAAAGTGTTAGTATAATAATCTTCCAATAAATAACTTATTTCATTTATAATATCAGGATATCGTTGAGAAAGTTTCAGGATTAATAACATTGCATAATATCGTGTCCCTGACTTTAAATTAATATCCTTCCATAAATTGATACAAATATCAAGAAGATATCCTTCTTGTTTTTGAGACAATTTAAACTTACTTACTATCTTTAAGAGTTCTCTTTGATGACCAGATTTCTTGCCTGGGATAGACTTAATTATCTTTAGAACGAAGGAGCTTAATCTTTTATCATCATTATTTAAAACACGTAATATTAACCAGGCTGCTCTCCACGAATAATCTTTCTCATTATTAATAGCTAAAGTAACCATGTTCTTAAAATTAGATTGATTTGAATTTAAGAAAACGCTTATTTCTTTACTGTCAATATCACTCCAACATCTACTACCTTTAAATTTTTTTAATAACTCTAAATACATAATCTGCAAAACTATATAAAAAAGATATAAAAAAAACCAATCTAAATGAAGTAACTACAGAAAGTTTAAGAAAAAAAATAAATTTTGTAAATTGGAATTATGAAAAAGCTAATTCTACTATTACTATTTATTTCACTTGTGAGTTTTGGGCAAGAAGAAGAAATCACTCTTGAAACAAAAACAGGAGATATTAAAGGTTCTTTACTAATCCCATCTGTTTCAGAAAAAACACCACTTGTGCTGATAATTGCAGGTTCTGGCCCCACTGATAGGAATGGCAATAATCCCATGATGAAAAATAATTCACTCAAAATGCTGGCCAAAGAGTTACAAAAAAATGGTATAGCATCATTAAGGTATGATAAAAGAGGAGTCGGAGAAAGTAAGAGTTCTGCATTACAGGAAAGTGATTTAAGATTTGAAAATTATGTACAAGATGTTGAAGAATGGATTAAATTGTTAAAAGAAGACGACAGATTTTCAAATATTATTGTACTTGGTCATAGCGAAGGGTCATTAATAGGAATGATTGCTTCACACAAACAAAAACCGAAAAAGTTTATTTCAATCGCTGGGATTGGAATTACTGCTGCAGATATTATTAGAAAACAATTAAAAGGTCAACCTCAATTTGTGTTGGATGAATCTTTGGCAATTATTGAAAAACTTGAAAGTGGAGAAACTGTTGAAAAGGTTTCACAAATGCTATATTCACTTTTTCGACCCAGTGTGCAACCTTATATGATTTCTTGGTTTAAATACGACCCTCAAAAAGAAATAGCTAAACTTGATATCCCTATATTGATTGTCCAAGGAACAACAGATATCCAAGTAAGCGTTTCAGACGCAAATAAATTAGCATTAGCAAACAAGAACTCACAAAAACAAATAATTGAGGGAATGAATCACATATTGAAAGAATCAGAGATTGATAGACAAAAAAATATCCAGACTTATTCGATTCCAGATTTACCTTTGAAAAAAGAACTAACGCAGGTTATTGTCAAATTTATTGAAGAATGAAATGGAGAACTCTAAACCATAGCTATCTTCTTCAGAAAGTTTAAGTAAAAACTAAATTTTGTAAATTGGGGGTATGAAAAAATTAAAATTAGTTAAATTTTTAGTTATAACTTCATTGGTTGTCTCATTAGTATCAGTATTATTTGGAATATATCAGCTAATTAATAATGAGTATTTCTTGGGTTTAGTATTTCTTTTTGGTGGTATTGCTATGGGTTGGAATGATTGTAAAACTATTATTTTAAATAGAAATAATAGATAGTTTAAGTAAAAACTAAATTTTGTAAATTGGGGGTATAAATTAAATTTAAATATTATGAATAAGTATATAATCAAAAGAGAAATTCCGAATGCTTCAGAAATTCCAAGTGAAAAACTTGATGAAATCGGGAATGGTTCAGAATCTGTTTTAACCGAAATGAGAAGTGAAGGAAAACAAATTGAGCAAGAAGTAAGCTACGTAGCTGGAAATAATGTTTTCTGTGTTTACAATGCTGACTCCGAAGAGACAATCAAAGAACACGCTAATAGAGCTGGAGTTCCAGCAAATGAAATAACCCTAGTTCCGAATGTCTTAAGACACAATACCAGCAAAGGTTAAACTCTAGGCATATCTTCTTCTTTTAATTCAGCTATTTCTAAACCACGTAAGTAGGTTAAACTATTTAATTAAGTCTTTATTAAAACTAATACACTAGATTCGCATAATAATAAAAAACCCTATAATACTATGAAGAATTTTTTTATAATTGCTGTTGTGTCTATGATGTTTACTTCTTGTAGTAATGATTCAGAAGATAATCCATTACCAGCTTATACAGTTGAAGGTAAATGGTTATGGTCTCCAGACCCAGAAGACAGAACATATGCCAATACAATGTTTGAATTCGTTGATGGTAATGTGTATACATCTTATTCAAACTGTACTAATACCAACCCCTGTACTGATGCAGATTTTAATGCATTAGATGCTACAGATAGAATTCCAGGTGTTGATACGTATACATTTGATGGAAACACTTTAATATGGGATGAAATCTCACGGGCAGTTTCATTTGAATGTGATGGTGGTATAATGCTAAATGAAAATAGTTACAAACTTTGGAGATTAAGTTCTGACTGTAACTAAACCATAGGCATATCTTCTTCAGATAGTTTAAGTAAAAACTAAATGTTGTAAATTGGGGGTATGAAAAAATTACTTATTACATTTATTTTAATAATCACTTCTACAATAAGTTTATTTGGAATAAACAAAAGTGATTCAAATAAAAATATTTTATTTGGTGTAAAAATAGCTATGACTTTCAGTTCGTCCGGAGATATCAATGATATTAGCGAAGAATTAAGTACAATTGATAACGCTAAAACAATAGCTTATGGAAGTTCAATAGGTCTTTATACACAAATTAAGATTTTTAGTTTATATGTAAGACCAGAATTACAGTATAGCGCTTATGACACTAATTATGAAAACATAGTTATAGCAAATAAGCGTCTTGAACTACCAGTATCTTTAGGAATCCCATTAAATTCTTTTTTAAGTGTTTTTACGGGGCCTACTTTTCGTTATAATGTTGACCAAGAGGTTAATGATATAAATATCGAAGATGTGAAAAATAAAAGTACAATGGGAGTGCATTACGGAGCACGTTTAAACTTTAAAAAATTAGCGATAGATATACGTTACGATAGAGGTATTACCAAAGAAGAAACCTTGTTGCTTTCAAGTAATGATATAAGTATTGGTAATATAGACCAAAGACCAAATTTATTAAGTGTTGGTTTGTCATATACATTTTAATTAACCATAGGCATATCTTATTCAGATAGTTTAAGTAAATCTAAATGTTGTAAATTGGGGATATGAAATTAGAGGAATTATTAAATCAATTTTATTTAAACAATGGACTTCCTTTAAATGGAGGTATTGTCAAAAATACTTTTAATTTTAAGTTAGGAATTTTAAATATCCCAGTTCCAAATCCAAAGTTTCGTAAAGATGTTGTTCATATTCACGATATTGAACATATTTTGAATAATTGTGATACATCTCACAAGGGTGAGGCATTTATTGCTGGATGGGAAGTTGGCACTAGATTTTATAAATATTTTCCAATTAATATTTTTGTTTTTTTAGCTTTTGGATATTCCTTATTAATGTATCCAAAAACAGTATTTAAAGGATTTACTAAAGGACTTAATAATATTGGAATAATTGACTTAGGATATAGCAAGGATGAATTAATGAAAATGGAGTTCAATCAATTAGTAAAGATTACCCAAAAAAAACATCATACTAAATTTGGATTTCTTCAATTAAGTGAATTTATATTTTGTACAATTATTAGTCAAATTATTCTTTTTTCTCCAATCATTTTATTAAGTATAGGATTAATTTTTCTTTAATAAAAACCACAGCCATCTTCTTTAGATAGTTTAAGTAAAAACTAAATGTTGTAAATTAAGGGTATGAAAAAAAGAAAATATATAATTAGAACAATTATAATTCTGTTTATACTTTACCTATGGGCAGAACTAGGGGTAGGAATTTTTTTTCAAGATAGTTGGGGTGGGGATTAGACAGTTAAAATTACATGAACTTATTTTTATAAAACAAGCTATTTAAATCCATATAATTATGAAAGTTACAGCTGAAAAAAATGAAAAAGTTGCTAATCTAATTTTTTCTACCATTTATCCACTTTATTTGAACAGATTAAAGAAGAATGGAAGAACAAAAAAAGAACTTAATCAAGTAATAGAATGGTTAACTGGTTTTAATGAAAATGAATTAGAGCAACTAATTGAAAATAAAGTTACTTTTAGAACATTTTTTAAAAAAGCAAAAATACATTCCAACGCAAAACTTATAAAAGGGGTTGTTTGTGGCTATCGAATTGAAGAAATAGAAGATAAATTTGAGTTGTATAAACAGTGTAGACGTTTGGAAAAACTAATTGATGAATTAGCAAAAGGAAGAAAAATGGAAAAAATATTAAGAAAATGAAATCCTTAATATTAAAAATTATAAAGAAATTTTTTTATTACTTTTTATTATTTGCAGGAATCATACTATCCACATCACATTTAGGTGATAATTATATGGGAATTAGTGATGAGGAGGGTTACCTACTTACACTTGGAATATGTTGTTTAGTTGCATTTATTATAGAATATTTAATGCCAAAACTTAAACCATAGGCGTACATTTATTTATTCCACCAATTCTTAAAGAACTTAAATAGGAATATTGCTATATAGATTACAGAAAACAGACTGATTATATATAAAAAGGTGTTTTCTGATTTACCAAATAAAACCCAGCTTACAAAATATAGAATTGAAAACATAAATAAGATTTGTTTCATTGTATTAAGTTAATTAAAATCAATAAACCATAGCTATCTTCTTCAGATAGTAAGTAAAAACTAAATGTTGTAAATTGGGGGTATGAAAAAATTAACTCTACTATTACTGTTTATTTCACTTGTTTCTTTTGGACAAAACACTAAAATAAAAGATTTTAAAATCACAATACTTTCTACAATGCTATCTGATAGTTACATTGGTGAGTGGGGTTTTTCCGCAATTATTGAAGCTGATGGACAAAGAATTTTATTTGATACTGGTTCAAGAGAAAATACAGTTTTTAGCAATGCAAAAGAACTAAATATAAACTTAGATAATATAGAAAATGTTTTTTTGAGTCATAATCACAAAGACCATACAGGTGGTTTAATAAATTTAAAATTAAATCATCCAACTTCTTTTTCAAATGCTCATGTTGGTGAAGGGATTTTTTACTCAAGACCTAATTCTACAGCAAATGAACATTATATATTGAATAACAAAAACACTCTTGAGGAATTAGGAATTAATTTTAAAACTCACCAAAATCCTTCACAAATAATACCTGGCTTATGGACAACAGGTAAAATTCCAAGAAAATACGATGAAAAAAACTGGAGTGAATTAGGTAAGATGGTTGATTCAAATGGAAATAAAGTAGAAGATACTATTCCAGAAGACCAGTCATTATTTTTTGACACGGATAATGGAATAGTTTTGATAAGTGGTTGTGGGCATGCAGGACTTGTTAATACACTTGATTATGTACAAAAGATTATTCCGAACAGACCCATTTATAAAATAATTGGAGGATTTCACTTATTAAATCTTAGTGAAAATAAGTTAGAATGGACCGCAAAAATGATGGAAGAATCAGGTGTAAAATTCTTTGTAGGAGCACATTGTACGGGTATAAACTCTACATACTCAATTCGAAATTTTATGAATCTTTCTCCTAAAAATGCTTTAGTCGGTTCAGTTGGAACTTATATTACTAATCAAGGAATATTCCCTGGTTATATGCAATAACTAAACCACAGCTATCTTCTTCAGATAGTTTAAGTAAAAACTAAATGTTTAATTTAAATCTATTTTTTTAATATTGCTTTTTTTAATTCTAACAATTTTGCCTGTTGAAGTATTTAATCTGAATAAAGCATTTTGGTCAGAAGAAACTGCTATTTGATATGTTCCGACTTCATTTTGCTGTTTATTAGATATGTTTCCTGACACAGATGATAATAACGACAAAACCCCTATGCAAGACATTGAGTAAAGTAAAAAATATTTGAATTTAGTTTTCATAAGATTTAATTTTAGGTTAACCCTTAAAGTACTAATTTCCAGTAACTTAAACTAAAGATAGTTTAAGTAAAACTAAATGTTGTAAATTGGGTTTTTAAACTTATGAAAATTAAACTCTTCTTTATGGTGAAGCAAAAAGCTACATTGTAGTAAATAGTAATCTATTGAGGGGTTTCCCCAAAAAAACAGATATTATAAGTAAACTAAATATTTTAAATTGAGTCTATGAAAAAAACAATACTATTACTGTTTATCTCAGTTCTATTTACTTGTAATGATGAATCAAGTGACGATAATAATAGTGAAAATACGACTATTGAAAATGATATAAATTGCTCTGGAGATTATTCTACTGATGGCGTATTGGTTGATATTAATGAAGAAATATATAATAATGATGAATCAGTTAATAATTACAGTATATATTCCTGGTCATCAGATGAAACCGAAAGAATTTTAAGCGGAAATGGAATTCCAAATCATGAGGTGGGAACATTTCCAAACAACCATAATCCAAATACTATAAGTGAACAAGCTGTAAATGAGAGTTTTACTCTTTGCCCAACAATTGTTTATGAAAATGGAGTAGAAGCTGGAGGACCTGGTTCAGCAATTGCATATGCTTTAAATAGTGTAAAATTTGATCCAGCCACTGCTGGGAGGTGTAATGATGAAGGAGAATGTTGTTTAGCTCAATGTCAAGGAAATTGGAGTATTGAAGCTTTAGGTCACGATACTTTTAATTTTGGGGATGATATGAATCATGCTCATGTTCAACCCAACGGTGGATATCATTATCACGGGATGCCTGAATTACTTATGGATTTTTTAGGAGATAATGAAGGTATGACTATTGTGGGATGGGCATCTGATGGTTTTCCTATTTATGCACGATATGGATATTCAAATGCAGATGATTCTACAAGTCAAGTTAAAGCATTAACTCCTAGTTATAGATTGAAAAGTCAACCAGATATTAACCGACCTAATATATTGACTGCTTTGGCTGGCCCTGGAGGAGGTAGTAATCCAAACACCCCTATTCCTATGGGTACATTTACTCAGGATTATGAATATGTAGATGGAATTGGAGATTTAGATCAGTGTAATGGTCGTTTTGGGGTAACTCCTGAATTCCCTGATGGGATTTACTACTATGTGGTTACTGATGACTTTCCGTTCTTTACCAGATGTTTAAAAGGAAACGCAAATTAGCATATCTTCTTCAGATAGTTAGAGTAAAAACTAAATGTTGTAAATTGTAAAAAAAATTAGTTGTGAAAAATGTTTTATTCATTTTATTTCTTGTTCCACTTGTCTTTTCCTGTAGCGATGATGATAATATTTCAACATTGATGATAACTAATAACATTAATGAGGATTTTACTCTAACTAAATTAAGTTTTTATGCTTACGAGTTTTCTAACCTTAACCTTCAGTATGGAGAATCACAGATGTATAATCTTGACGAAGGATTGAGTTACGTTAATGAGGGTACAACTGCTATAACAGTCTATGTAACTTACATGTGTGGTTCAGAAAGTTGGTCTGCGATTAATACAATAGATTTCGATGAAGGCTCACAAACCGCCATTATATTAACCTATGATATGGATTGTGGTGGAATAACTAATGCTTCTGGATATTGTAGTGGTGTTTGTATTCAATAACGCTGTATGTAAAAAATGAAAAATTAAACCAGAGGCATATCTTCTTTTTTTAATTCAGCTATTTTTAAACCTCTTAAATAGTTCAAACTTACATTTTATAGTATTACTAATTTTATTAATATGTTGCTTATTGCAATTAATTTTAATAAGTTTAATTCATTAATCTAATTCTATCAAAAATGAAAAATTATATATACATAGTAAGCCTATCATTAGCGCTAACACTCATCATTAGTTGTGAAGAATCTAAAATAAATGGTTACAATGAAAATGAATTGATTTTTGTTGTTGAAATGAATTCAACAGAGGACAAATCAACTGATGATATCGTAAAGTTTTCAAAATATTATACTGACGCAATTGATAAAATGGAATCTAATTCTTTAGGGTGGGGCTTTTATGAGTCGGGAGAAAAAATAATATTAATTGAAAGATATTTAGACGGAAAAGCAATGATGCAGCACGGCAAAAATGTTTCTGAAGGCGGCCCACTTGAAACACATTTTGTAAAATTTATGGAACATTTTACAATTAACAAAATAGATGTTTATGGTAATTCATCTGATGAGTTAAAAGAATTTGTCAAAGGCTTTGGACTTCCTTTTTATTTTCACCCAGCATATGCAAAGTTTAGCAGGAACTAAACCATAGACATATCTTCTTCAGCTAGTTTAAGTAAAAACTAAAACATTTATGTGTTTATTACAAATATAAAAGCAAATATCTATACGTCACTTTTATTTATAACTTTAAATTAGAGTTATTATTAAAAAAATAATTCTAATATTATGAAAAAAGTTACTTATCACAAAGGCTGGCTTACTGCAATTCTAAGTATTATTCCATTCTTTATTTTTGCAATTCTTTTTCAAGGGATTGGGCTAGGGTTTACATCTGCTTTAGGTAAATATGGAATTATCGAATTTGATTTTGACACATATTTAGAGGCTGAGGATGTAATGCGAGATTATTTAGCTGCTGATACAATTATTCAATATTTTGATTTAATTGGCATATTTCTCCTGCTTTGGATTTTAATGAAGTTTGTACATAAGGAACCATTTATAAACTTAGGGTTTAGTATAAAGGGTAAAATGAAAGATATTATTTTGGGGATGGCATTAGGCCTTCTTTTAATGGCTGTTGGATACTCAACATTGATATTTTTAGGTGAAATCAAATTTGTCTCATTTAACTACGATTTAAAAAGTATAATGCTTCTTTTCCTTTTATTTATAGGGGTTTCTGTAGTTGAAGAAACGTACGTCAGAGGTTATGTTTTAAAGAATCTTTTGAAATCATTCAATCCAGTTGTTTCTTTAATTATTTCTTCTGCAATTTTTTCACTTCTACATTTTTTTAATCCTAATGTAAATTATATAGCCCTTACGGAGCTTTTCATCGCAGGAATTTTATTAGGTATCTCCTATGTATACACTAAAAATTTATGGTTCCCTATCGCACTTCACCTGAGCTGGAATTTCTTTCAAGTTATGTTTGGATTTAATGTAAGTGGAATGGATACATATTCACTTATTGAGTTTGAAATATTGGAAAACAATAATATTAATGGTGGCGATTTTGGTTTTGAAGGATCATATTTATCAATTTTATTTTCTTTAATAATGATATATTTTTTATGGAGATATTATAAAAAATTTGCTGAATAAAACTTTAATATGAAAGACTTTAAATACACTAGCTTTAGGCTTTACTTACTTACTTACTTAGTGGTCATTATTTTATCGATATTTAAAGAAGGAAGCTTATCGGATAAAGTGCTAAAAATTCCACTAGAGTACCACTTTTTAATATTCATATTATTGACTATTTTATCTGTTCACACTATTGTAATTAACAGAAAAGAGATTATCGCTCAGCTCTATTTTATGCCCTTTATTAAATACAGACGTAAAACATGGAGAGAAATTAAACACTACGCAAATGTGAAAGAAATGTATATTCAATGGGGAACATACAATACAAATAAGTCCCCGACAAAAACAATTTGGTTTATAGATTATAATGACAAGGTCTGTTTTAGAGTTAAAAAAAGCTCAATACTAAAATTTAACTCAAGTGATTTTCTATACAATGTAGACAGGTTTGAAGATAAGCTATTAGAAGAAATAGAGTTTGACCAGCCTTATTTTATGAGCTATGGTTTAACAAAAGTAAATTATCCTGTAAAAAAAGAAGGTTCAGAAAAACAAGAAAAAGTACAATTAAAGCCCTAATTAACCTTCTTATCAACTCAACAGTATAAATTTCATATATTAGCTTATTAATTAATCTGTTATGTCATTTAAATTCAAACATCCGATTGTTATTATTACAATCACATTATTCTCTTTGTTAAGTATCCAAGCTCAAAAAGGTTTTGATTTGTCATCGGTAAATTATACCAACATGACTAACAATCAATTACAACAATTATTTCAAGAAGCTTCTTCAAAAGGGTACAATTATAATGATATTTTAAAAGCTGCCGAAGCACAAGGGCTTACTGCAGAAGAAATTGATACACTTGATAAGCGTTTTAATTCCTTAAATACAAGGGCATCTAAAAACAGCAATATTCCAAATCAAGAATCAAGGTTACGAAATACTAATTACAGTGATATTTCACTTCAAGAGTCACAATTAGGCAACCTTAATAATGATGGGGTAGAATATCCAAAAATGAAAAGTGATCTTTTCGGTTTTGACGTTTTTAAAGGAAACAGTTTACTTACTTTTCAATCCAATTTAAATATCCCGACTCCTGCAGGTTATATTTTAGGTTCTGGAGATAAATTATTCATTGATATTTATGGCCAATCGGAAGCTTATTATCAAATAGAAATTAGTCCAGAAGGAACGATAATTTTAGAAAATTTTGGCCCAATTCATCTTTCTGGCCTTACAGTTGAAAATGCGACTAAACGAATTGAAAATAGGTTATCTAAAGTATATTTAGGTATTAATGGGGATAAAAAAAATACATTTGTCAACGTGTCTGTTGGAAAATCACGGACCATTAAAGTAAATATTGTTGGCGAAGTAGATGTGCCAGGTTCTTATACTCTAAGCGCTTTTAATACCGTTTACAACGCCTTGTATGTTGCGGGAGGCATTACAGAAAATGCCACTTTAAGAGATGTCAAAGTTTATCGAAACAATAAACTTATAAGTAAAGTTGATATTTATAAATATTTAACTGCGGGTGACGCTTCTGGAGATATAGCTTTAGAAAACAATGATCTTATTTTGGTAAAACCCTATACTAACCGTGTCACTTTAAATGGAGCTGTTAAAATAGAAGGTCGTTTTGAATTGCTTAAAAATGAAAGTTTACAAGACTTGTTAAATTATGCAAGTGGCTTTAATGAACAGGCCTACACTAAAACTATAAAAGTAAAACGTGTATCAGATGGGGAACATATTGTGGCAGATATCAATAAAGATCAATTTGAAATATTCACTCCAAAATCTGGGGATGTTTTTCAAGTAGATAAAGTATTAGATCGCTACAAGAACCGCGTAATTGTAAATGGAGCTGTTTACAGACCAGGTGTTTATGCAATAACAAAAGGTTTAGGAGTTAAAGGGTTACTGGCCAAGACAGAAGGATTAAAACAAGATGCCTTAACAACAACAGCAAATATTATTAGAACAAATGAAGATTTATCAACCAGCTCTATAACCTTTAATTTAAGGGATGTTTTATCAGGAAAAGATCAAGATATTTTGCTTCAAAAAGAAGATGTACTTACTATTACATCAAAAAATGAAATTAAAGAAGATGATTATGTAGAAATTGCTGGAGCCGTCAATCAACCTGGGATTTACACTTATTCAAAAGGAATGAAATTAAAAGATTTAATCCTAAAGGCTAGAGGTTTTAATAAAACTGCGGCAGAAACTAGAGTTGAAATTTCTAGAAAATTAAAAGATAGTAATGCTGATAACTCTAAATTATCACAAGTAATTGTAGTTGATATTTCTAAAGAGTTTGATGATTTAGAAAATGAAAACAATATTATGTTAAGCCCTTTTGATCATATTACAGTGAGGACTAATCCAAATTTTAAAGAAAAGCAATTTGTTTATGTTGACGGACAGGTTAATTATCCGGGGCTATATGCAATCGAATCAAAAAGCGAAAGAGTATCTGATTTATTAAAACGTTCAGGTGGAGTTAATGAGTTCGCTTATCCTAATGGAGCAACTTTGATAAGGAAAACAGAGTACTATAAAAAAGAAACAGAATTCGATAAGCAGCAAACAACTTTATTAGCGCTTAAAGAGAACTTAATAACTGAAACAGATTCATTGTCTGAATTTGATTCAGGTTTATTAAAAAGAATAAATAGTGATTTAGATAAGTTAAGTTTGCTAACTCAAGAAGAAAAAAATATCTTAAACAAATCAACTAATTTTACTATTTCTGCAAAGAAAGATTCATTACAACCCTATTTATTACCAAAAGAAGAGTTATTCAATACAACTGAATCAATTGCTATAGATTTATCAGAAATTATAAAAAATAATGGTTCTATTTCAGATCTACTCGTTCAGTCTGGTGATACTCTATTTGTTCCTAAAAAACTAGAAACTGTGCGTTTGAGAGGGGAATTGTTAAATCCAACAACAGTGAGACACCAAAATAACAAAACAACAAAATATTATATAAATAATGCTGGTGGGTTTAAATCTCGCGCAGATAAAAGTAAAACGTATGTAATTTACCCGAATGGACTAGCACGTGCAACAAAAAAGTTTTTATTTTTTAATATTTACCCTAAAGTAGTAGCCGGCTCTGAGATTATAGTGCCCCAAAAATTAGAAAAAAAATCTTCATTAGGGATTGGAAATCTTACAGGCATTTTTACAACAGTAGCCACGCTGGTTTTAGCTATTACTCAAATCAAATAGTGAAATCCAGTTTTAAAGAATAGATAAAATAAATAATTAAAAATGCAATCAGAAAGTAATATGCCAAACGAAGAAAAAATTTCTTTAAAAAACTTGTTTCAAGGCTTTAAGCAGTGGTTGGTGTTTATAATGGGTAAACGCAAAACAATTGTGTATGGTACTTTAATAACTTTAGTATTACCCCTTTCTTACAATTATTTGAAATCACCAGTATATTATGCTAATACATCTTTTGTGTTAGAAAATGATGCTTCAGCTAGTTTAGGCGGTTTATCTTCATTAGCGTCCATTTCGGGGATTAATACCTCAAGTCTTATGAGTGCTAGTAATTTATTTCAAATTGATAATATACAAGAGCTTTATAGATCCAATAATATGTTAAGGCAAACTCTGTTAGAGGATGTCACTATTAATGGAAAATCTCAAAAATTGATTGATTACTTCGCTAAAACACAAATATTAGAAAAAAAATGGGTCAAGAAAAAAGTCTATCTAAAAGATTTTTATAAGCATGAAAAACTATACAGTAGAGCTCAAGATAGTGTTTTAAAAGAGGCTATAAAATTGATTAAAAAAGAATTTTTAATTGTAGGAAAGCCAAATAGAAACACCTCCATTTTAAATGTTGGTTTTAAACATAAAGATGAGGTTTTTACTAAAATTTTTAATGAAGTTTTGGTTAATAAGGTCAATAGCTTTTATTACAAAACCCAAACTAAGAAAACAGCTTTCAATTTAAAAGTATTACAAGTTCAAACAGATAGTGTTAAACGTCTTTTAGATATGTCTTTTTTAGCGCTTGCCGAAATAGACCAAAATATACCAAATATAAATCCTTTGGTAAAAACAGCGAAAGTTCCTTATCAAAAAGCCATGGCCAACCTGCAAGCCAACCAGGCTATTTATTTGGAAGTTGTAAAACAACTAGAATTGGCAAAAGTTACTCACAGAAATAAAACCCCTCTTATCCAAATTATTGATAAACCCTCATTCCCTTTAGAAAATAACCGCTGGAAATTTTTAAATATACTTATTTTAGGAACATTTGGAGGCGGCGCGTTAATAGTCTTGTTATTGTCGCTACAACGTATCACCAGACAAGCATTGGAAGAGTAATAGTCAAGATTTAAAAATAAGAATTATTTAAATCTTAAGATATCACTAAAATAAAATACTATTGTTTAAAGGCATTTTTATTAAAAATTTTTTCAATTTAATTATTAATCAAGGCATTAATATTTTTATTGCTTTATTAGCAACTCGTGTTTTATTTAGCACATTAGGAGAAGCTCAGTTTGGACTTGTTAATCTAGCCCTTTCGGTTGTTTTATTATCAAGTATCGCCGTTAGTTATGGCTATCATCTAAATGGCCCCAAACGCATCGCTTTGTTTAGAGATCAATCTGGAAAAAAGCAAAGTTTAATCAATGAGATTATATTAACCAGAATAATAATAGCCACTGGTATGGCAATAATTTTATTTTGCTTGACTTATTTTTTTGGTTTTTTTAAATCTTATGCAGCCCTATTATATTATTCCTTAATTCTGTTGTTTAGTCAAGCTTTGTTTCCGATGTTTTATTTTCAAGGAAATGATAAAATTGCATGGGCATCATTAGTGAATGCTTTTGCAAAAGGAGCTTACTTGCTTCTAATTATATTATTTATAAAAACACCAGAAGACGCGACTTATGTCAACTTCTTATTTGGGCTTAGTGCTCTTGTGGTTTACATCGTTTTCTGGATTATTATTTATAAGAAAGAAAAAATAAAGTGGGTTTGGGTAAGTATTTATAATATAAAAAATAGATTTATTGAAAACTTTCAATTTTTTATATCCTCAATAGCAGGTCATGTATCTATTCACGGAGGCTTAATTATTTTAGCGAATTTTGTCAATAATACTGTTTTAGGAGAGTTTGCTTTGGCTCAAAAAATTGCTCTTTTAATGCGTATGGTGCCTATTTTTTTTACACAAGCTATCTTGCAAAAAGCCTCTATTCTATTTAAAAGTGATAAGATTGAATTTAACAGCTATGTTAATCGAATTTTTATAATTGGATTGACAATTACCTTTGTAATGGGGTTGATTGTAATCATTTTTTCTAAATGGATAATATTTTTATTGGCAGGTTCTCATGTTATTTATAGCGACACTATTTTAAAAATTCTAGCTTTCATTCCCTTTTTTAGTATGTTAAATTTTAATAATATGATTAAAATTTTAGTAGATGAAAAAAAACATTTACTCACTAAAGCGACCTGGATAACAGCTATTATCATGTTAATTTTAGCAACAACTGGTAGTTATTATTATGGTGGGTACGGACTCTCTATTGCACTTGTTCTTACGGAAATTGTGAGTTTTATTGTACATTCAGTACTCTTGATAAAAAATAAAAATGAAAGAGTCTAAA
>Ga0209307_1000802_pt1 | contig 20381 bp, 20 predicted proteins | sample COGITO_mtgs_1105_FD_185519 | JGI IMG/M metagenome (GOLD analysis project Ga0209307, IMG submission 185519) | Pelagic marine microbial communities from North Sea - COGITO_mtgs_110530 (SPAdes) (version 2) | ecosystem: Environmental > Aquatic > Marine > Epipelagic ... | reverse complement strand
CTCACGCAATGACACTAATTAAATTTGCTCGAGAAGAACGAAGCTTTGACTGGGCGAGTATTGATAAAAAACTTTTAAGTACTCAAGCAATAAACCCTTCTATTGATCAATTGAAAACCCATTATGACAAAAACAATATTTTGTATACAGCTCCATTATCGCGTAAATTAACATATGTTTTGTTGAGCCCTGAAATGTTAGCTGACAAAATTACAGTTACACAAAGTGAATTAAAAGACGAATATAAAAGTCAACCTGATCGCTTCAATAAGCCTGCCAGAAGAATAATTGACAGAATCATATTTGATTCCGTGGAAACAGCTAGAACAATTAAAGATCAATTAGATAAAGAAGAAATTTCATTTACAAAAGTAGCTGAAGACCGTGGCCTTACACAAACAGATATTGATTTAGGGGATATCGAAAAAGGGCAATTAGATAAAGATATAGATGATTTATTATTTAATGCTACCGAAGTAGGGATATATGGTCCCGTTGACACAAACTTGGGCCCAGCATTATTTCAAATAAATGCTATTATAGATCCGCAAAATACTAGCTTTGCAGATGCTACAGAAGAATTAAGAGCGGAGTACGTGAGTATAGAAAGTCGTAAATTAATAAACGAAATGATTACGGATATTGATGACTTATTGGCTCAAGGCTTAACATTAGAAGAAATAGCTAAAGAAACCGCCATGGAATTAGAAAAAATATCATATGATAACACTACTGAAAACGGTATTGCAGCATATGATGGTTTTAGAGCTGAAGCATTAAAAGTAAAAATAGGTGGCTTCCCAGAACTACGAGAATTATCAGATGGTGGAGTATTTGCACTACGGTTAGATGATTTAATAGAACCAGCTTTACGCCCGTTTGAGACAGTAAGAGATCAAGTTGCAACTGATTGGTCAGCCTCAGAAGACAAAAAATCACTTTTAAAACTGGCTGATACGCTAATAATAAAATTAGACAATGGTGAAACATTTGAATCCCTAAATCTAAATGCTGAAAGTGTAAGCTCCATTACTAGAAATAAATATATTGATGGTATACCTGCTCAGCTTCTTGAAGAATTATTCTCAAATAAAACAGGTAAAACTAGCAAAATTGACAATGGGGATACTGTGTTGTTAGCACGATTAAATGACATTAGTGAATTTAATTCTGAAACTGATGAAAGCAAAGAATTACTTTCTCAGGTAGGAATTCAATTATCAAACCAAGTTACTGGTGATTTGTTGAGATTATTTGCTTCCGCTCTAAAAGACCGTGATGGTGTAATTTTGAACCAGAACGCTGTAAATCAAATTAATACACAAATTTTAGGCGGAACAGGCTTTTAAACATGGAAATCACTCCTAACCTTGATAGTTTTTCCAAAGTATATAATTCAGGCAAAAATTATTTAGTCTATACTAGATTAGCAGCAGATTTAGACACTACCGTGTCCTTAATGTTAAAGTTAACTGAGGCAAAAAAAAATAGTTTTATGTTGGAGAGTGTCACAGGTGGAGATTCCAAAGGTCGCTATTCAATTATAGGTATGAACCCAGATTTAATATGGAGATGTGAAGGAAATAATGCTTCAATAAATCGATTGGCACTTGATGGAAGTGAAAAATATAATGCAGTTAAAGAAGATCCCTTAACATCATTAAGAAGTATATTAGAAGAAACATCTATTGAATTACCAGAAGATCTTCCTCCAATGGCTGCAGGGCTTTTTGGCTATCTCGGCTATGACATGATAAGACTTGTCGAACACTTACCTGATATTAATAAAGATATTCTTGAATTGCCTGATGCAGTAATGCTTAGGCCCTCTGTCATTGTCATTATAGATGGAGTTAAAGATGAATTAACAATTGTTAGCCCAGCATGGCATTCAGTTAAGCATGATGCAAAAACTGCTCATTTAAATGCAGTAAATAGAGTTATGAGTGCCCTCGAAGATCTTGATCGGCCAATTGCACGAAATTCTGACAACCACAGTGATAGAGCAATAGGAACTCCAGTATCAAATGTTACAAAGGAGCAATATCTACAAATGGTAAATATTGCCAAGGATTACATTAAATCAGGTGATATATTTCAAGTAGTCCCAAGCCAAAGATGGACTGTAGATTTCCCTTTACCCCCCTTCTCATTATATCGTGCACTTAGACGGACAAACCCATCTCCATATATGTTCTATTTTAATTTTGGCAATTTTCAAGTTATAGGAGCAAGTCCAGAAATACTTGTTCGAGTCAAAGAAGATGAAGTAACTATTCGTCCAATTGCAGGTACAAGACCACGTGGAAAAACATTTGATGAGGATAAAGAACTTGAACTTGACCTCTTAGCTGACAAAAAAGAACTAGCAGAACATTTAATGCTTTTAGATCTTGGCAGAAATGATGTTGGTCGTGTTGCAAAAATTGGTACAGTAACTCCAAATGAAAAATTCGTAATAGAACGTTATAGTCACGTGATGCATATAGTTTCAAATGTCATTGGAGAATTATCGAATGATAATGATGCATTATCAGCACTATTGGCTGGATTGCCTGCGGGCACAGTTTCTGGTGCTCCTAAAGTTAGAGCAATGGAGATAATAGATGAACTTGAGGTAGAAAAACGTGGCGTATACGGCGGAGGTGTGGGCTATTTTTCAAGTAATGGCGATATGGACATATGTATTGCTTTAAGAACCGCCGTAACAAAAGACGAAAAGTTATACATTCAAGCTGGTGGTGGGGTTGTATTCGACAGTGATCCAGAAGCAGAATTCCAAGAAACAGTAAACAAATCTAAGGCATTGCAAACTGCTGCAAAAATAGCAGGCCAATATATTTAGTAAATTGAGAAAATTCTCTTAACTTATGGAAGATTAAATTAAACATGCTGCTACTAATTGATAATTACGATAGTTTTACCTACAACCTAGTTCATTATCTTGGAGAGCTGGGCGTGGATGTAGTCGTCAAAAGAAATGATGAATTAACTATCAAAGATGCATTAAAAATGGAACCTACAAATATTATGCTTTCACCAGGACCTTGTGATCCTGAACAAGCTGGGATTTGTTTAGAATTAACTAAAGCAGCAGCCGTAGCAAAAATACCCTTGATTGGTGTTTGTTTAGGCCACCAAACTATAGGGCAGGCATTTGGTGGAAAAGTAATAAGGTGCCACGAAATAGTTCATGGCAAAATGGGTCATATGCATCATTCCAGCAAAGGTATTTTTAAAGACTTACCAAGTCCTTTTGAAGCAACACGTTACCATTCATTAATTGTTGAAAGGGAAACCCTTCCTGATTGTTTAGAAGTTACTGCAGAATTAGCTGATGGTACAATAATGGGACTTCAACATAAAACATTACCTATCCATGGTTGCCAATTTCACCCAGAAAGTATTGCATCAGAGCATGGGCATAAAATGTTACAAAACTTTTTAGATTGTACAAAAGAGGCAACATGAGCGATAAAATTAAATCCTACATTTCCTTAGCTGCAAACGGACCTTTATCTCGGGAACAAGCAGAAAAAGCATTTACCATAATTATGAATGGTGAAGCAACTGATGCACAAATTGGTGGTTTATTAATGGCACTTCGTACTCGTGGAGAAACTGTAGAAGAGTATGCTGCAGCTGCAAATGTAATGCGTTCAAAATGTCGGAAAGTATCTGCACCAATTGGCGCAATGGATATTGTAGGGACAGGTGGAGACGGCAAATCAACTCTAAATATTTCAACCGCTACTGCAATTGTAACTGCAGGTGCTGGAGTTATAGTGGCTAAACATGGAAACCGAAATTTATCATCTAAATCAGGTGCTTCTGATGCATTAAGTCAAAGTGGTGTAAACATTATGGTTGAACCAGAAGTTGTTGAGCGAGCTATAAAGGAAATTGGCATAGGTTTTATGATGGCGCCAATGCATCATCCTGCAGTGAAATATGTAATGCCAGCTAGATTAGATTTAGGCACAAGAACTATATTTAATATCTTAGGTCCACTCACAAACCCTGCTGGAGTAAAGAGACAATTAACAGGAGCATTTAATCGCTCAATGATTAGACCAATGGCTGAAGTGTTAAAAGAATTAGGATCAGAGAAAGCTTGGTTGGTTCATGGATCAGATGGAACAGATGAAATATCAATTGCTGGAGTATCTTGGGTTGTTGAATTAAATTCAGGAAATATTAGTGAATTTGAAATCAACCCTGAGGATGCTGGTTTGCCAATACATTCATTTGAAAGCATTATAGGTGGAACTCCTAAATACAATGCAGTTGAAATGTCTAAATTATTAGATGGCCATAAGTCTGCTTATCGTGACGCAGTTATTTTAAACACTGCAGCAGCATTAATTGTTGCTGACAAAGCAAATTCTCTAATTGAAGGAGCAGAAATCGCCGCCGAAAGCATAGACTCTGGCTCTGCCAAGTCCAAACTAAATGCACTTGCTTCAATTACGTCAGGAGCAAATTAAAATGACTGACATATTAGAAAAAATAAAAGAATATAAACTTGAAGAAGTAAAAAATGCAAAATTAGCACTACCGATTAAAGACCTCGAAGATATTGCGCTTGAGGCAGATTCTGTCCGTTTTTTTGCAGATTCTTTAAAAAATGCTGCAAAATCTGGATATGGATTAATTGCTGAAATTAAAAAAGCTAGCCCATCAAAAGGATTAATCAGACCAGACTTTAATCCTCCTGAATTAGCACATGCATATGAGCAAGGTGGAGCAACTTGTTTGTCTGTTTTAACAGACACTCCATCATTCCAAGGGTCACCAGAATACTTAATTAGCGCACGGAAGGCCTGTAATCTACCAGCATTACGAAAAGATTTTATGTATGATACTTATCAAGTAGCACAAGCACGAGCCTGGAACGCAGATTGTATTTTAATAATATTAGCATCAGTATCTGACATGCAAGCACAAGAGCTGGAGGCATGTGCATTTGAGTGGGGAATGGATGTTCTTTTAGAAGTACACAATAGAGAAGAATTAGACCGAGGGCTAATGTGTAAATCATCCTTACTGGGTATAAACAATCGCAATTTGAAAACATTTGATGTTACATTAGATACAACAAGGTTATTATCAAAACATGTTCCTAGTGATAGACATATGATAACTGAAAGTGGAATATTCACATCTGAAGATATGGATCAAATGGCAGAAGTTGGCGCTCGAAGCTTTTTAATTGGAGAAAGTTTGATGAGACAAAATGATGTTAAAGAAGCAACCAAATCTTTATTAAAACATACGAGATCAAAATAATGTCAAAATTGAATCACTTTAATGATCAAGGTCAAGCTCACATGGTTGATGTTTCTAACAAAGAAACAACATCAAGAGTTGCGGTTGCAAAGGCAAGAATTTTGATGAATTCAAATACACTTGAAATAATCAAAAATGGTGATGCAAAAAAAGGTGATGTTTTGGGTATAGCGAGAACAGCAGGTATTATGGCTGCAAAAAAAACTGCTGATCTTATTCCATTATGTCATCCGTTACCTATAACAAATGTAAATATTAATTTAAGAATTGAACCATCCAACAACTCTGTTGAAATCGAAGCAACTGTAAAAACCAATGGCCAAACAGGCGTGGAAATGGAAGCACTAACTGCGGCTAATATAACAGCCCTTACAATCTACGATATGGTAAAAGCTATAGATAAAACGATGAAAATAACGGATTTGCGAGTAACATTTAAAGACGGTGGTAAAACCGGGCAGTTTGTTTGTGAATGATAAGTGTTAACCAAGCTCTTTCTCAGATCCTAGACTTAGTAAAACCATTAGATATTGAGTTGGTTGAATTAGATCAAGCAGGAGATAGGATACTTGCATCAAAAATATATGCAAACCGTGATCAACCACCTTTTAAATCCTCGGCTATGGATGGTTATGCAATAAACGCAAAAGACTTGCAGCCTGGAGCTGAACTCAAGGTAATCGGCCAATCGGTAGCTGGATTGGGTTTTGATGGTAAAGTATCTATTGGAACTGCAGTTCGAATTTTCACTGGTGCTCCAGTTCCAAAAGGATCTGATCATATTTTGATACAGGAAGATTGCATAAAATCTAATGATAAAATTATAATTAATAAGGTATTTGATAAAAATAACTTTATTAGGCCAAAAGGTGGTGATTTTAAAGTTGGTGACTGTATAGATGCTCCATTAAGATTAAATGCATCATTAATTTCATTGTTAGCTGCGATGAATATTGCAGAAGTTCCTGTTTTTAGAAAACCTATAATTGCGTTAATTGCAACAGGTGATGAATTAGTTAATGTTGGAGAAGTGCCAGAAAAAGATCAAATTATCTCATCTAATAATTATGGCTTAAAAACTCTTATTGAAACATCAGGAGGAATTGCGAGACTTTTACCAATTGCTCGAGATACTTCACAAGAACTAAAAACAGTTTTAAACCTTTGCAATAATGTTGACTTAATAGTTACTCTTGGTGGTGCTTCTGTCGGAGACTACGATTTAGTTCATTCAACAGCAATAGATATAGGAATGGAAACATCTTTCTATAAAGTTGCTATGCGACCTGGCAAACCACTTATGGCGGGAAAAATTGGTAAAATACCTATTTTTGGCCTTCCAGGTAATCCAGTGTCGGCACTTGTTTGTGGTATGGTTTTTCTAAAACCAGCAATTAATGTAATGCTCGGCAAAGGAAAAGCTCCATTGGATACTCAAAATGCTATTTTGGAAAATGATTTACCTCAAAACGGACCAAGGGAACATTATATGAGAGCCAAAATGAGATTTGTTAATGGCACTCAAACGGTTGAACCATTTGGTCAACAAGATAGTTCACTATTAACAATTTTATCCAAAGCAAATGCACTACTTGTGCGGCCAGCAAACGATAAAGCAAAACAAAAAGGTTCTAGTGTTAAGGTTATCCCGTTGAAATAGGTAAATTGGTATTTTGATAAAATTATAAAAAATTAAATTTATTTGACACAAAACAAGAACAGTTGTAGAACTTAAGTGGACATATGAGAAACATAAAGAATTAGGTGAGTAAAATGTTGACACGTAAACAACTAGATTTATTAGAATTTATTCATAAACGTTTGCAAAAAGATGGTGTACCGCCAAGTTTTGATGAAATGAAAGAAGCTCTAGATTTACGTTCTAAATCAGGAATACATAGACTAATTACCGCCTTAGAAGAGCGGGGTTTTATTCGTCGATTAGCACATCGCGCTAGGGCAATTGAAATACTCCGACTTCCTGAAAGTATAGACGGAGGAGGCTTTCAACCTAGAATTATTGAAGGATCTCTAACACCACCACCAGCAGCAGCACTTCCGATTGAAGCAGCAAATGCATTAACACTTCCTATAATGGGTCGAATAGCAGCCGGGACACCTATTGAGGCGATACAACAAGTGTCAAATAATGTTTCAGTACCAGGCGAAATGCTCAAAAATTCAGGACGGCATTATGCTCTTGAGGTTAAAGGTGATTCTATGATCGAAGCTGGTATAAATGATGGTGATATTGTTGTTATAAATGAACAAAATGATGCTGAAAACGGTGATATTGTTGTAGCTCTTGTCGATGACCAAGAGGCGACATTGAAGCGCTTGCGCAAAAGAGGTACTGTTGTTGCATTAGAGGCTGCAAACCCTGCCTATGAAACAAGAGTTTACCGTGATGACCAAGTTAAGGTTCAAGGTAAACTGGTTGGCTTAATTCGTACTTACTAATTTCAATATCATTTAATAAATTTAAAATTGTATCAAAAATGAAAATTTATAGTTTATTTTTTGATTTTATAACTAAATATTTTTTTGATTATAAATTATCTTAAAAATACATTTCTACTTATGGCACTCTATTGCCACTCTTAAATCTATTCCCTAATAGACGTGTATATTAAATCATATGATATCAAATAGGCTGATCAAAAATGTCAGAGCAACAAATTATTACCAGATTTGCGCCCTCACCAACGGGATACCTTCATATTGGTGGAGCTAGAACAGCACTTTTTAATTGGCTTTATGCAAAAGCAAACAATGGAAAATTTCTACTAAGAATAGAAGACACAGATCGTGAAAGATCAACACCTGAAGCAACTACCGCATTATTGAAAGGCCTTGAGTGGCTTGGGTTAGATTATGACGGCAACGTATACAGCCAATTCGAAAGAGCAAATCGTCACCGTATTGTTGCTTTAGAAATGGTAAAAAGCGGCCATGCTTATAAATGCTTTTCTACTATTGATGAGATCAATGCATATAGAGATCAGGCAGCTAAAGATAAAAATCCGTTGCCGTTCCAAAGCCCATGGCGTGATGCTGACCCTGAATCCTTTCCTGATGCCCCTTTTGTAATAAGATTAAAATCTCCCAAGAATGGCGGAATCGTTATAAAAGACAAAGTTCAAAAGAAAGTCAGCTGGGCAGCATCCTCCTTTGATGATCTTATTATGTTAAGGTCCGATAATAGTCCGACATACATGTTAGCAGTAGTTGTAGATGATCATGATATGGGCGTTACGCATATCATTAGAGGTGATGATCACTTAATAAACGCAGGCCGACAATCTTTGATTTATGACGCGATGAATTGGAAAATTCCAGAATTTGCTCACATACCACTAATCCATGGTGAAGATGGTAAAAAGTTATCAAAAAGACATGGTGCAACAGGAATACACGAATATGCAGCTTTAGGTTATATGCCAGAGGCCATAAGAAATTATCTATGTCGGCTTGGCTGGAGTCATGGAAATGATGAGCTCTTTTCTACTGCAGATGCAATAAGTTGGTTTGATTTTTCAGGTATAGGAAAGTCCCCTTCTAGATTAGATTTTAAAAAATTAAATAATGTTTCAGCTCATCATATTAAAACATCTTCAGATGAGATGGTTTCTAATGATTTATTTGCATACGCAAAAGAAATTGGGATTGAGATTTCAGAAAATAATAAACTTAAAATTACTAAATCAATCTCATTAGTAAGAGATAAGTCAAAAACACTTTGTGATGTTTTGGACAAATGTCACTTTATTCTTACAGCGCTACCTATTGATATTGATGAAAAATCTATAATAAATCTAAATTCGGTATCCATTGGTATACTAAAGCAATTGACCCCATTACTATCAGATGCTACGTGGACATCAGAATATTTAGAAGCATTAGCGCGAGAATTTGCCGACAGTCATGAAATAGGCCTTGGTAAAATAGGAATGCCACTCAAAGCGGCACTTTCTGGAAAAATTAATTCTCCATCAGCTTTTGGAATGATGGAAATATTAGGCCGTGAAGAAAGTCTAGCGCGCATTAATAGTGCAATAACAAAGAATTAATATGTTTGTTTAACATTTTAGTTAGCCAGACTACATGCACAATAATTTAGTGCAACACATTGATACAAGGGAAACAAATGGCAGATAGTAAGTTCGCACAATTAACTATAAACAATAAAAAAATAGAATTACCTATTCACTCACCTACTGCCGGACCAGATGTCGTTGATATTACAAAGCTTTATGCTGAAGGTGATGTATTCACTTACGATCCCGGTTTTACATCAACAGCATCTTGTGAAAGTACAATAACATTTATTGCTGGTGGCAAAGGAGAGTTACTCTATCGTGGTTATCCCATCGACCAGCTTGCGGAACAATCTCATTACTTAGAAGTTTGTTATTTACTTCTTTATGGAGAATTACCTTCCAAACCAGAGTTAATAGAATTTGAAACTCGAGTTACAAATCATACAATGTTACATGATCAAATGAACCACTTATTTCGTGGTTTCAGGAGAGATGCTCACCCAATGGCAATTATGTGTGGAGTTGTTGGTGCATTATCAGCATTTTATCATGATAGCATTGATATCTCCGACCAAGATCAACGTGAAATTGCCTCGATCAGAATGATAGCAAAAATACCTACTATTGCTGCATATGCATATAAATATTCTATTGGACAGCCATTTATATATCCAGATAATAATTTGGACTATGCATCTAATTTTTTAAGAATGTGTTTTGCTACGCCAACAGAGGAATATAAAGTAAATCCTATTTTGGCAAAAGCCATGGATAGAATATTCACTTTACATGCTGATCATGAGCAAAACGCTTCAACATCCACTGTACGGCTTGCTGGTTCTTCTGGTGCAAATCCATTTGCATGTATTGCCGCGGGTATTGCGTGCTTATGGGGACCTGCTCATGGTGGAGCAAATGAAGCTTGCTTAAATATGCTCAGAGAAATTGGGACAGTAGATAGAATACCTGAATTTATAGCACGAGCAAAAGATAAATCTGATCCATTCCGTCTTATGGGATTTGGCCATCGTGTTTATAAGAATTTCGACCCAAGAGCCACTGTGATGAAGGAAAGTGCTGACGAAGTTTTAGAGCTCATGGGCATTGAAAATAATGAGACTTTGTTAGTTGCAAAAGCTTTAGAGAAGATAGCATTAGAAGACCCATATTTCATAGATAAAAAACTTTATCCAAATGTTGATTTTTATTCAGGTATAATTTTAGACGCTATGGGCTTTCCTACATCGATGTTTACACCAATCTTTGCAATGTCTCGTACTGTTGGTTGGATAGCACAATGGAAAGAGATGATTGCAGATCCAAAACTTAAAATTGGGCGACCTAGACAGTTATACACTGGCGCAACCAAACGTGATTACATCAATCCAAACGATAGATAATAAGAAAGTGGATGGTTAACTATTCTTGTTAATCATCCATTATTTCTTTGAGCCTAGTTTTTTCATCTTCACTCAGCTCTTTTGTACTATCTTGACCTTTATGCTTTGCGTATCTCCAACTGATCAACCCACCAAGAAGTAAAAATAATGGGCCAGATATCCATAATAATAAGTTTTGAAATGACATTTTTGGATTTAATAGCACATATTCTCCATAACGATCTGTGATAAATTCTATTACCTCTTCATTACTATCCCCTTCTTTAATTCGATCACGAACTAAAATTCTTAAGTCTTTAGCAATTCCAGCATTAGAGCTATCTATATTTTCGTTTCTACATACCAAGCATCGTAAGTTTTTTGATATCGCACGCGCTCTAGTTTCATATTCAACATTTGTTAAGACTTCATCTGGCTCAACAGCCCACGCTGCCGAGCAAATAAATATTATAAGAAATGCAAATCTAATCATTTTATTTTTGTTTTAATCTTATGGTTGAAGCAAAACGCAAACGCCTATCAGTCATGCTTAATAATCCTCCAAAAGCCATTATTAAGCAACCTATCCAAATCCAAACTGCATATGGCTTCACATATGTTCTTATAGTCCAGCCATTGTCTTGAAAATCACCTAAAGCAATATACAAATCTCTTTTCAAACTACTATTTATTCCAGCTTCAGTTGTGGGCATTCTCTGTACAGGATAAAATCTCTTCTCCGGCTTTAATATTGCAACTAATTTATTATTTTTAAATGCGTTTATAGTTCCCATATCTGATGTATAATTTTTTCCATTAATTTTACTTACATCTTCAAAAATAAATGTATATCCACTTACTTCAAATTCTTCACCTATTTTTGCAACACGTATATCTTCAGTTTCCCAGGCAGTAATTGCTGAAATTCCAAAAATTGTTAAACCTAGTCCAATATGCGCAAATGTTTTGCCCCAATCAGCACGTGTAAGATTTATCAAACGCCTTAACCCCGCTGAAAAACCAATATCAATCATTCTACATCTCATGAGAAGATCAGTAAGAGAACCTAAAATAACCCACGCAGATAAAGCCAATCCTATTGGCGCTAAAATTCTTCCACCAGTTTGAAGGCTCCAGATTAATAAGCCTATCGCTACACTTAATGACAAGGCGCCAATTAAAGGACTACCAGCACGCAAAATCTGTGCTCTTTTCCATGGTAAAATTGCACCCAATGGTAAAAAAATTGCTAAAACAACCATAAATGGAGTGAACGCAATTTCAAAAAATGGTGCCCCAACAGATAATTTTCTCCCCAGTATTAATTCTGCTACTAATGGCCAAATTGTACCGATAAAAACTACTATTGTTGAAACGACAAGCAGCAAATTATTCAAAATTAAACCACTCTCACGACTTATAGGACTAAATACAGCACTTGAACGTAAACTATTTGCTCTAAATGCATACAAGGTTAAAGCACCACCTATAGCAATAATTAAGATAAGCAAAATAAAAACACCACGCTCAGGATCATTAGCAAAGGCATGAACAGATGTAATTACACCTGATCTCACGATAAAAGTTCCTATAAGCGAAAACGAAAAACCCAATATAGCTAGTAATACTGTCCAACTTTTAAGAGTTTCACGTTTTTCAACAACGATTGCAGAATGTAACAAAGCAACAGCAATAAGCCATGGCATAAATGAAGCATTTTCAACTGGGTCCCAGAACCACCATCCTCCCCAGCCTAATTCGTAATATGCCCACCAAGATCCCAGAGCAATGCCAATAGTTAATGTTATCCATGCTAAAAGCGCCCAAGGTCGTACCCATCTTGCCCAAGCAGCATCAACAGATCCTTGAATTAATGCAGCAATTGCAAAGCTGAATGTCATAGATAAACCGACGTAGCCAAAATATAAAAAAGGTGGGTGAAAAGCTAAACCAGGATCTTGTAAAAGTGGATTTAAATCTTTTCCATCAAATGGAGGAAAGATAAGTCTTTCAAACGGATTTGATGTAAAAAGCAGAAATGCAATAAAAGCTACCCCAATCATAGCTTGAACAGACAATACACGGGCTTTCAAAATTATCGGTAATCGTTTACCAAATACAGCAACCAAAGCTCCATAAAATGCTAATATCAAAATCCATAAAAGCATTGAACCTTCATGATTACCCCAAACACCTGATATTTTATAAAGGAGTGGTTTTAATGAGTGTGAATTACTAGCCACCAATTTAACTGAGAAATCTGATGTTACAAAAGAGATAGTTAACATTATGAATGCAAAGAAAATTAATAAAAATTGTATAATTGCTGAAGGCCTAGCTGCATCCATCCAACCAATATAACCTTTCGAAGCTCCAATCATAGGAACGACTGATTGTACTATTGCTACCATAAAGGCAATTATAACAGCTAAGTGTCCCAATTCTGCGATCATTCAATCACTCCAATTTTAATATAATATATAATTTTCAGCAGGTATGCTCAATGCGATCAAGTGTCACTTAATCAAAATGATAAAAAAATCATTCTTGATAAATACCTTGCTCTTTAAGAGCATCAGCAACTTCTTTTGGCATATAATTTTCATCATGTTTTGCCAAAATTTCTGTTGCTTCAAAGACCATTCCTTTCATGTTTCCCGTTGCAATCATACCTGTTCCTTCGGAAAATAAATCTGGAAGAATTCCAATAAACTTTACAGCCACATCATTTGATCGGTCAGTAACTATAAAACTTATTTTGTTCCCATCTTTTTTTAAGCTATTTTCCTTTACGAGGCCACCAATTCTAAAAACTTCATTTTCACTTATGCTTTCAGATATGACTTGAGTCGGGCTTCTAAAAAATTCTATTCCGTCCTTAAAGGCAAAACCAATTAGAAAAGTTGCAACAAATATAAAAAATATAGCGATTACAATAAGCTGTACACGTCTTCGTTTTTTTAGTCCGATAGCCATTATGGAAACAAAGGAGCCATTTCAAGGCCCATTTCTTCTGGAAGATCTAACATCAAATTCGCATTTTGCAGTGCTTGCCCTGAAGATCCTTTAGTAAGATTATCAAGAGTTACAATAACCATTGCACGGTCAGAAATTCTATCAGCAGTTACACCAATGTGACAATAATTTGACCCTCTAACATGTCGAGTGCTTGGAGTTTCACCATATGGTAATAGCTTCATGAAATGTTCTTTTGAATAGGCCTTTTTAAATTCAGCATAAATAGCCTCAGGATCACCTTTAACATAAACATTAGCTATAATACCTCTGTTCACAGGTAATAGTGTTGGTGTAAATTGTATTTTTACAGGTCTACCAGCTAAATTTGAAAATTCTTGATCAAATTCAGCTAAATGACGATGAGTGCCGCCAATTGCATAGGGATGACTGCCCTCAGAAAGTTCAGAGTGTAATAATCCTTCTTTTAATGATCGCCCAGCTCCACTTACACCAGTTTTCAAATCTATAATTATATCATCCAAATTAACTAAATTTGCTTTTATGAGCGGACGCAATGCATATTGACCAGCAGCAGCATTGCAACCTGTGCCTGCGACTAGCCTTGCAGATTTAATTGAGTCTCTATAAAACTCAGTTAATCCATATACGGCTTCAAGCTGTAATTTTGATGCCTGATGCTCACAGCCATACCATTTCAGATATTCATTGGTATCTCGCAATCTAAAATCAGCAGATAAATCAATAATTTTTAATTTTTTTGGTAATTTCGAAATAATATTTTGACTTGTAACATGAGGCAAAGCACAGAAACACAAATCAATATTATCAAAATTAATTTCCTCAGTTTTAATAAGTTTTGGTAAATCTATGTGACGCAGATGCGGGAACACTTCTGACATCTCCATTCCAGCTTTTCGATCAGCACCAAGAGCCACAATATCCATAAAAGGATGAGAAGAAATCAATCTTACAAGCTCGGCTCCCGTATACCCAGAGGCTCCCAAAATTGCTATTTTTTTACTTTGGGTCATTTAATATTCCTTATTAATGCTTTGCATTTAAAATACTTTTTATAAACATTCAATCAAACAGATTTAAAAAGCATTTTTTTACTTAAGAACCGAGTTGCAGCCAAACTTACTTTATCAACATCACCAGTAGTCAAAAATAATGCTTCTCCCTTTTCTTTAAATCTTGGATGCCTATTTAAATAATGCATCAAACTTTCTGCTACAATTCGGCCTTGTGAATAAACTTGAACATTTGGCCCCAATGCTTTTTCAAAACATTTTTTTAAAATCGGGTAATGAGTACACCCCAAAACAGCCGCCTGAGGATTTGGCATTCGCCTAAGTAGTGCAGATACATGTGATTGCACTAATGCTTCTGCAAGTTCAAAATCATTTTCCTCTATTGCATCAACTAGTCCTCCACAGGGTTGAGCTTCTACGTCCACCCCTATTGCTCGAAATGCTAATTCTCTTTGGAATGCTCTTGTTGCTACTGTTGCAGGAGTTGCAAAAAGTGCTACTTGCTTTACGCCAACTTCTTTTGGTGCTGAATTATCCCCCCATTGACGTTCAGTAACTGCTTCAATTAGTGGAACAAAGACGCCTAAAACCCTCTTATTTTCTGGCAACCATTCCTCTTGCATTCTCTTTACAGCAACTGCAGATGCGGTATTACATGCTACAATTACTAAATCACAACCTGCATTCCACAACCTTTCAATGGCATTTTGAGTGAGTGAATAAATTTGTTCATGATCACGAACACCATATGGTGCATATTTATTATCACCAAGATAAACTAATGATTGATCTGGAATTCGTGAAGCAATTTCTTGCTGTACAGTTAATCCGCCTAACCCACTATCAAAAATACCTATAGGCATATCACAACTTTCAAGAAAATATTCATATTAATATACGCTTCATATAACAAAAACATTCTAACAAAAAGAAAGCAATTATCTTTTGCTATATAAATTCAAAGAAAAGTTTAAATGCACTTAATAAATATTATGATCCGTTGATATTTTTAATCCAAGGCAAAATTGCAGAAAAATCAAGGCCAGATCCGTTATCTTTTTCTACAAATGTCTCATAAATATCTACTGCAGCTTTGCCCATTGGAGTATTAGCTTGAACTTCATTAGCTGCTTGTTGAGCTAATCTCAAATCTTTGAGCATTAAATCAGACGCAAAACCTGGTAAATAATCGTTATCAGATGGGCTTTGGGGGCCAATACCTTTCGCAGGGCAATAAGTATTCATAGACCAGCTACTACCTGAAGATGTGCTAACAACATCATACATTGCTTGTCTATCTAAGCCTAAATTATCAGCTAAAGAAAATGCCTCACATGTAGCAATCATGGTCACACCTAATATCATATTATTACATATTTTTGCTGATTGACCATTTCCCGCAGCCCCACAAAAAACTGATTTTTGGCCCATTATATTAAACAAATGAGCAACTTTTGTATAAATATCCTCTTTACCACCAACCATAAAAGTCAAACTTCCAGAGCAAGCTCCTACCACCCCACCAGAAACAGGTGCATCTAAAAAATCAATTAAATTCTCATCTGCTATTTGATTGATATTTTTTGCAGAAGCTACATCGATAGTCGAGCAATCAATCATAACAGATCCTTTTTGCATAACCGGCAAAATATCAAATGCAACCGATTTTGATATCTCACCATTTGGAAGCATCAATATAACAACATCGGCATCTTTTGCTAAATTTTTGGATGAAACTCCTTGAGTTAGCTCTTTTGGAACGTCTAATTTAGCATCATATCCAATTAATTCATGGCCAGCTTTTGCTAAATTTATAGCCATTGGTGCGCCCATATTCCCAAGGCCAATAAATCCAATTTTCATGAAATTTTTTCCTATAATATATCCAAACCATACCAGAAAATGTTAATTAGGTAGAAATTATTTTCTTTCTTTTAAAAATGGCACCATAGAACTCCATACACCATCATTTCTAAAACGGTGGAAAATAGCAGCTGAAACATGAATTGCAATCAAACAATACATTGTAGAAATTGAAAGCTCGTGCAAACCAACAGTCAATTCAATAAATATACCACTTTTCAAACCCAACCAATATAAAAGTCCGATCACTAAACCAGTTATAGGTATTATAGAAAGATTGATATAAAGACTAATATGTACAATCTTTGCTGCTCGCCTTTGAAACATTGAGGTATCCTCTGGCAATGAGGTTACTTGTGTTTGCGACATATATAGATAACGCATTATCAATAATATCAACATCAAAGCTGCAAAAATAATTTCAAATTTTAATAACGAAATATCTGACAATTGATTGATATCATCTACTTGCTTAAATATCCCATATATAAAAATAATTACAAATCCCCAATGAAATATCATTGCTGTAATGCTATGTCTTGATTTCTCCATTTTTTTATCCACTCTAAACTATTACTTTTATTGTCATAATTTAATAAATACCTTTCTGTTATAATTATTGCATAGCTTCCATAAGCTTTAAAATGTAATCAAATCGTTTGTCTGCTTCGGCAGCGACTGCTGCGCTAAATTGAAAATAATCCTGTACACCTGAACGTTGCATATCTTGTGCTGTCACACTTGTTAAAGGATCAAAAATTCTTGCCGTACAAACATCAACTTCCGCCTGACTGTCCCAGGTATAGTTACCATCAATCAAATCATCATATGTACTTTCATAACTGTCACTGAAAAACTCATCATAATCATTTGCATATTCAGCTAAATGTTGAACGTTCTGGTGCTTTGTAGCTGTCAACCAAAATGCTAAGGTTGTTGTCCGCAACATTACTCTAGCCCGCTGTTCATTCAGTATACCGTTTTCAAAATTAACCATAGAAACAGCAAAAAGAGCTCCATTACAATTTGCTGCAGCAATTATATTTGGGTCTAATTCTAATAAATTTTGATTTGAAGATTGAGCGTTTGTAGAAATTGCAGTTAAAAGAAAAAAAATAGTTAATATTTTTTTCATAATATCATCCCCAATAATTTCACCACCACATTAAAATAACATCAACATAAGGTTTTGGGAAGAAGTTTTGCTCTACAATGTTACAGATATAATCTTCTGCTGCGTCCAAATATCTACAAAAAACTTTGACTAATGCGCCAAATATTATTCGCTATGTAAAAATTTCATAAAAAAACAAGCACATATTTTCATAAGTGCTTGTTTTAATTTAAATAAGTTTAAATAAGTGCTATCGTTTAGAGAACTGAAAGCTCTTACGTGCTTTTGCTTTACCGTATTTTTTACGTTCAACAACACGCGAGTCTCTTGTAAGAAATCCTGCAGCTTTAAGGGCTGGTCGTAAAGATGGCTCATACAATTGCAATGCTTTTGAAATGCCATGCTTAACTGCACCTGCTTGGCCAGATAAACCACCACCTTTTACAGTTGCCATGACATCAAACTCTCCTGTCACACCAGCCACAGAAAATGGCTGAGCCAAAATCATTTGTAGAACTGGTCGAGCAAAATATTTGTTCATTTCTTTACCATTAACAACTACTTTACCTGATCCAGGTTTGATCCAAACACGTGCTACTGCATCTTTACGCTTACCAGTAGCATATGAGCGGCCTAATTCATCACGAACCGGTTCACGCGCAATAACTGCTTGAACTTGTTCAGCTGCTGTCACTTCACCAACAGCTTCTTTTAAAGCATCCAATGATTTAATTTCTTCGTTCATGACTGGCTCCGAGTATTCTTTGAATTCATAGATTTAACATCCAAAACTTCAGGGTTTTGTGCCTCATGTGGATGTTCTGCACCTGCGTAGATACGTAAATTACGCATCTGCTCACGTGATAAAGGTCCACCAGGAAGCATTCTTTGTACAGCTTTTTCCAATAATCGTTCTGGAAACTTACCTTCTAAAATTTGACCAGCAGTTCTCTGCTTAATTCCACCAGGGTGGCCAGTATGCCAATAATGAATTTTATCTGAACGTTTTTTACCTGTTAGCTGAACTTTTTCAGCATTAATAACAATAACGTTATCACCCATGTCCATTGACGGAGTAAAGGTAGGTTTGTGTTTGCCGCGTAAGCGCATAGCTATAATTGATGCTAGTCGACCCAACACTACGCCTTCAGCGTCAATGATGAACCACTTTTTATCAATATCAGCTGGTTTTGCTGAAAATGTTTTCATAGTAATAATTCCGTTTATTACGAGTAATATAAAGATACTCTAAATTTATAAATGCCTTTTATATCATATAAAAATCACGTCAACTAAAATAGAACAACAATTATCGTTTAAAAACAATAACTTATAATAAAGGTAATATAATACCCCATCTATCTATACGAATATGTAAGATTAGCTCTTGCGACTGGGTCATTGATACCTTCAGAGTAAATAAAAACATCTCCAACAATAAGACTTTTTCCGAGTTTAATAATCCTAGGTTTTGCAATTAAATTTACTGGAGATGGTTTTTTTAAAAAATCAATATTACAATTTGTTGTAACAACAGATCTATGAGTTCCAATATTAGCAAGTATAGCTATATAAAAAGATACATCCGCCAATGCAAACATAGTTGGGCCAGATACTGTCCCTCCAGGGCGCAAGTGCTTTTGAGATATATGATTTAAAATTGAAATATTCTCACTAGAAAAATTTATAATTTCATAATCACCATTAATTTGTGGAAACTCTGCTTCAAGAAAATTGTTAATTTCATCACGAATGATCATTCAAAACTCCAAAAATTTATCCTATATGAGATCCTACAAGTGTACTATGATCTTACTGATTGTTCCTGAGGGAAATTAGCAATAAACTTTGTTTGCAATATTAGAACCAATAAAAATATAGCTCCTATCTGATGAAAAATGGCGATATACCAAGGAGCAGCATACATAACAGTCAGAATACCTAAAACCATCTGAATAATCATCATAATCAATATTGCTTTGAAACCAATTCGTAATTTTCGGTGAGCAATAGTTCTGGATTTAATCCAAGCGGTAATACCAAGTAACATAAGAATATATCCTAATATTCTATGATTAAATTGGACTAATGCAGGGTTTTCAAAAAAATTAATCCAAAATGGCAGATAATCAAAACTTTCAGATGGTAAGAATTCACCATTCATCATAGGCCAATCTATGTAACCTGTTCCAGCATCTATACCAGCTACTAACGCTCCCATTAAAATTTGAGCAAACGCAAATACAAGTAGTATAGACGTCCAATTTATTGAATTAGGAACACGCCTCCTTCGAGATTGCATTAAATCAACATCCGTACGCTCAACTCTCATTTTAAACCAGAAGAGAGTACCTAATATTATAAAAGCCAGTCCTAAATGAGTTGCCAAGCGATAAGATGCAACATCAACCATGCGGCCAACTAATCCAGAGGATACCATCCACCAACCAATGGCACCCTGCATACCACCAAACAAACCGACTATCAGCATTCTAAATTTCCAGGAATTAGGTATACGGTACTTTATGTTTAAATATAGAAAGCCAACAAACCAAATTATGCCAAGGAGTCTACCTAACTGACGATGTCCCCATTCCCACCAATAAATTACTTTGAAATCACCAAGAGACATACCTTTGTTTTGAAGTTGATATTCCGGAATATTTTTATATTTATCAAACTCCAA
>Ga0209307_1000784_pt1 | contig 20739 bp, 19 predicted proteins | sample COGITO_mtgs_1105_FD_185519 | JGI IMG/M metagenome (GOLD analysis project Ga0209307, IMG submission 185519) | Pelagic marine microbial communities from North Sea - COGITO_mtgs_110530 (SPAdes) (version 2) | ecosystem: Environmental > Aquatic > Marine > Epipelagic ... | reverse complement strand
CGGAATTTGAGGGCGGTCGGCACCAAAGAAGAGTGAGTAAGATTTCCATATAAAGTGCGGGCCTGGGCGATTGTTTTTCTTCTTTTCAGCTCAATAATTAGCCTCAGCTATAGCCAAGAAGCAAACAACTATCTCTTTTCCTTTTACAATTTAGAAAACCTCTTCGACACCAAAGACGACAGTCTAACGCGTGATGAAGAGTTCACACCAGAAGGGGCTCGATTCTGGACCGAGAGTAAGTTTCAACGAAAAATTTCTCGCCTTAGCAGCAGCATATTAAGCATCGGGGAGTGGCAATCCGTTGATTTACTTGGTGTTTGCGAAGTTGAAAACGCATATGTGTTAAACCAACTCCTTGAAAGAGGGGGGTTAAGTAAATTGGATTACCAGGTCGTTCATTTTGAGTCGCCCGATCGGCGTGGAATTGACGTGGCTTTAATTTACCGAAACAATCGTTTAACCTTCATAGGAGCGGAAAACAAGAAAATTCAACTTGAAGGAAGAGATGACTTTCGAACGAGAGACATACTTATTTGTCAGTTCGAAGTGGACGGGCGCACACTCTTTGTATTGGTAAATCATTGGCCGTCGAAATACGGGGGTGCGATGGCAACCATTCCGCTCCGCAATGGGGTGGCCCACATTTGTGCAGCACTTGTCGATAGTTTAAAACAGAGCAACCCGAAGGCTTCTGTGATGCTTATGGGAGATTTTAATGCAGAACCTCAAGAGGAGTGCATGAATATTTTAGAGAGTGAAGCGAAGCTTAAAACGAGCTTCAATTCCGAGGGACAAGGCAGTAATAAGTATCAAGGACAATGGTCTTTGATCGATCGTATTTTCATTGACAAGAATTTCGAGAAAGACTTTAGTCTAAACCGGTCTGGGGTTCATAAAGTCGAAATGCTTTTGGAGGCAGACGAAAAGTTTTTGGGTGAAAAGCCGAAGCGGTCTTTTCAAGGCTTCAAATACATGGATGGATACAGCGACCACCTCCCGGTATTCATAGAGTTCAACCCCCGGCCTTAGGTAGGTTTTGTGGGAAAAAATGAACATCCCTTTGAGGGAAAGGAATGCGGATGCCTTCTTCTCTAAAACGTTGATCGATTCGGAAGCGAATATCACTTTTCACCTGCTCAATACGCCAGAGTGTTTCCGACCAAAACATGAGCTCAAAGTCTAGGGAAGAATTCCCAAAATCTTGAAAACGAACAAAAGGCTCTGGGTCAGAGGCCACCTTTTGATGTGCGCTTGCACATTCGACAAGAATTTTTTCAACGAGCTGAGTATCTGAGCCGTAAGCCACCCCAACAGATACCATAAAACGGGTTTTCTTGTTTTCTTCACTCCAGTTGATTACGTTGGTGTGAAGGAGTTTTGCGTTGGGAACAATCACGGTAATATCGTCGCGCGTTTTTAGCTTAGAAGTTCTGATATTGATGTCTTTTACTTGTCCAACAATCCTCTCCATTTCAATGATGTCGCCAACTTCAACGCTGCGCTCAAAGAGGATGATGAAGCCAGATATAATGTCTCTAAACACATCTTGTAAGCCCAAACCGATTCCGACAAAAAGCGCTGCAGAAGAAGCGATGAGGATTGTAACGTCAATACCTAAGGTTTGCAGAATAAGGACTAAAGCAATCGTGTAAACGATGTATTTTATGATTTGACTCAGGGCATATTCCTTTCCAGAATCCAACCACTTTCGTTTTTTCTGACTTCTACGTAGAAAGACTTTTACGAGAACATTAATGAGCCGTGTTAGTCCAATAATCAGAACGATGGAGAGCAAGTGGGTAACCGTGAAGTTCACACCATTGATGGTAAACAGACTGAATTCAACAATTTCTCTTAAGCTCATATTAATGCATTATTACCCTACCCAGCTCTTTACCAATTTGTGTTTTTACTGAGTCGAGGGTTCTTTTTCGCTCAAGTAAAGAAGTGAGCTCTTCTTTGTTTTCGTAGGCAAGGGCAAGTTCTTTTTGGAGCTCATCAATCATCTGCTCAACCCTTCGTTCTTTAAAAGCGTAGAGAGCACCATAGACGGCTTTGCGCAACTTCTGATCTTCTTGCTTCACGAAGATGTTTTTCTTCTTCCAATCGTGCAGCTCATATTGAAGGTTTACGAGCTCTACAATTGCGTTGCGCACATTTTCCTCACTTGAGTTAAGAAAGACGTTCATATCAACCCCTAAACCTTGATCTATGCGGGTACAAAGTTCTTGATAGATTTTAGCATGAACCGGATCTTCCATTTGAAGCTTGTCGCTCTGGAGTTCTTGAACAATAAAATTTGGTAAAGCGATGTCTTCAAAGGCTTCTTCTTCGGAATCTTCAATTCGAACAGGAATGAATTTGTCAGAATGATTGAAGATGATTCTTAAAAGGTCCCTTTCCTGATAATAGGAGGACTTTGAATCGGCGGCGTCAAATTGATGCGGACTGGGATGTTCCTGAGAGGTTTCAATAGGAGCCTGGTATGTACCACCAGCAGCACGGTTGTTGTCGTTAAACAGTTTTTTTCGCTGTTTGTTGAGTTCCAGCACAAGAACACGCTCCTCCATGTTGAGGATGTTTGCGCATTCTTTGGTATAAATTGATCGCTTTAAGTGGTCGGGGATGAGCGCAATGCTGTGAACGATGCTCTTAATGGCCTCCGCACTTTTGAGGGGGTCCCCTTTAATTTCTTGGAAAAGCAAGCGAGACTTAAACAACATGAAGTCTTCAGTATGCTTCGTCATGTACTCCTCTATTTCCTCGGAGGAATTGTTACGCGCAAAAGAGTCAGGGTCTTCACCCTCCGGGAGCAACAGTACCCGTGCGTTTAGACCTTCTTGGAGAACAAGGTCGATTCCTCGGAAAGAGGCTTTTACACCCGCCGGGTCGTTGTCGAAAACGAGGGTGATGTTCTGAGAATACCGACCAATGAGGCGAATTTGATCAGGCGTTAAACTAGTACCCGAGGAAGCTACTGCATTTTCAACCCCAGCCTGGTGAAGAGAAATTACATCGGTATAACCCTCAACAAGCAAACAAGCGTCTTTCTTGCTTATTGCAGACTTTGCGAAGAACAGACCGTACAGCACGCCACTCTTGTGGTAGATTGGGGTCTCTGGGCTGTTGAGGTATTTAGGAACGTTTTTATCTGACCGAAGTGTGCGAGCCCCAAAGCCAATGCACCTTCCAGAAAGGTTGTGTATAGGAAATACAACCCGAGCTCGATAAGTGTCGGTGAGCTGTCCTTGACGCTCTTTAACCAAGCCGAGGGTTTCAAGATATTCGAGTTTGTACCCGCGGTCTTTGGCGGCTATGATTAATGGATTGCCATTTTTCGCGTTGTAGCCCAGTTTAAAGCGGTCTATAGTCTTTTGCGAGAAGCCACGTTCTAAGAGGTAACTTTGACCAATTGCTTTTCCCTCACCATCTTTAAGAGAGTCTGCGAAGAATTCTTCAGCAAAGGCATTGACCAAATACAAGCTTTCTCGTTCGTTGGCTTGTTCTTGTTCTTCAGCACTGAGCGGTCGTTCTGGAACCTCGATGTTGTAGCGCTTAGCCAACCACTTGAGCGCTTCAGGGTAGGTCATTTGCTCATGCTCCATCAAAAAGGTGACGACGGTTCCACCTTTTCCTGAACTGAAATCTTTAAAAATTTGCTTCGATGGCGAAACGATGAAGCTGGGTGACTTTTCTGTTGTGAAGGGACTGAGCGCCTTTAGGTTCTGACCCGCTCGTTTGAGGTTTACGAAATCAGCAAGAACCTCCTCGATGCGAGCAGTTTCCATGATTTGACTTACGATTTCAGGAGGGATCATATATCTTCCAAAGTACAAAAAAACCCCGTCAGACATGTGCCTAACGGGGTCCTAATCTTATTGTGTTTGCTTTTATCTTGCTACCACAAATCTTTCTGTGCGTTGCTCGCCATCAACTAGCATTTGTACGAAGTATACTCCGCTTTCAAGCTTGTTAACGTTAAGCTGCACGCCGTTGTCTGTTGACGTTGCATTCCAATCATTTGCGTCAACACTTTGTCCAAGTGCGTTTACAATTGAAAGGTTAGATGCAGCAACTGAGATGTTCACAAAATCTGAAGTTGGGATCGGGCTGATACCAATTTCAGTTTTTTCAACATTAGCCAAACCTGTTGATTTAGCATCCCATACACGTAGGTTGTCGAAGTACAATGAATTTCCACCAGAGTTACGAGCACCAACTAAACGAAGGATTACTTCACCTTGTCCTTGAAGGTATTCAGCGTCGATTTCAGCAGTTGCCCACTCATCTTCTTCTGGGTAGAACCATGCTCCGTTTACACGACCAGCAGTTTCTAAATCATCACCTGATTTTGCCCAAGCGTCAATCCAAGTGCTACCGCAGTTGGTAGAAATTTGAAGTTTGAAAGAAGCATCGCTAGATGAATTTTCGTTGGCATAAGCGTAGTCGAAAGAAATCTTTACGTCTTCATTGTTGCTTAGGTCGAGCTTGTCGTAGTAAAAAGCACCAATTTCACCATCCGCCCAATCGTAGAAGTCGAAGCGGAAAGAGTTGTCACTTTCTCCATATGCACCTAAGTCTTGGCTTACACCACCTTGGTCTTTATCAACTACCATATAGTCATTGGTTCCACCAGACTCATCGCGGTGAGCGTCATCGATTTCTAGATCTCCACGGCTGTAGCTTTCAAAATCTTCTTCAAGCTCAGTGTCGAAGGTTCCTGTGTTCACAGTGTATAAATAATCGACGCTACCCATGTTGTTCGCAGAGTTTGTATCGATCAATCCATTTCCTTGATCATCAACGATGTTTGTTGGCGCTCCGTAAGAAACCTTACTTACTCCACCAGGAAGTGTTGCGCTATTAAAGGTTACAGTAGTACTTCCACCAGTGGCTAGAGTACCAGAAAAGCTTTTCGTTGTTGCTGTTCCATTTAAGTAGAAAGAAACATCAAAAGCAGAAATGGTTTTGTTGAAGTTGTTAGTTACAGTAACTTCTGGAGTAGCATTGTAATCACAATAGTCGCCATTTGGAGTTGTGTTGCTTGTCATCGACAAGTCAGTAGTAACACCTGGAGGAAGGGCAACAGCTGTTTCAGCACCGCTGTAGATGTTGTTTCCACTTGCACTCGCAACAAAGGCAACAAGTTTCAACTTGTGCTTTTCAATAATAACACCTCTTATGTCTGCTGGAAGAGTGATTTGGTAACTCTTCGTGTAGAGAGATGTTGCAGTAGTAGCGTTGATAACCTCACCTGAAGGTCCGTTGTCGTTTAAAACCATACGGAGCATGTGTGCGTGGTTGTAATCACCATTAGGTAAGATTTGTTCTGGGTAGAAGTTTGCAGCCCCTGTCTGTGGACCAGGTAGGTCATCCTGAAGGAGGTAAACAAACAATTTGTTTGTAGTGTCTGCCGCGTTGGCTGTGTAGTAAACCTCAACGTCTACATCTAGAACCCCGGTGTTCAAATCTACGTTCGCACTAGCGCCAACATTCACTGGAGATGATTGTGCGGTAATTGTGGCTACTTCACCAGCCCAATTAGTTCTACTTCCAGCCCATGGAGTGTTTACTCGGTTGATTGAACCAGCTGGGTAACCAGTTACACCGGCTTGATCATCAATGGTCTCACCGTCGGCAGTTCTGAAGTCAGGCTCACCAGCAGCAGGAACAGCGAAAGATCCAGCGTGGATATTCACAAGAATCATTTGGTCGCCATACTGAGCTTTGAGGTCGTTAGCTCTTTTGTGGCCATCAGGGCAGTAAACACATTTAAGTCCCGTAAACTCTTCGAGAACGGCTACCTTGTTTTTTGGACTAGTACTTACAATGGTTTGGGCAAAGGAGACCGCCGTAAACACCATAAGTGAAAAAGTCGATAAATAGATTTTCATCATGATTTTTTGATTTAAGTAGTTTGATAAAAGCGGGTAAAAATAACAAAAAGCCAACATCCCACTTGCTCAGATTACGAACGGTAAAGAATTAAGGTTGGGTGATGTTGGTAGCCGACAAATTTTTTCCGGTTGAATCGTAGTAGCTGAAGGAGTTCCTTAACATGCTGTCCATTTCATATTTGCCTAAATAACGGAGGTTTCCATTTTCAAAATATGTTGCGCTCTCACCATGCCGCAAACCGCCTTCATACTCACATTCCGACCACAAAACTCCATTTGGGTAATAGTAAAACCAGCGCCCCATTCGCTCTCCCTCGGAAAGAGAACCAGTCATTTCAAGAGTACCATCAGGGTAGTACTGTTTCATACCGTTTATCAATGTGTCACCAGAATCAATAATTTCAAATAAGCTCACTTTTTTCGGTTGACCAGTTGGAAATCGAGATTCAACTTTTTCAAAAACAGTTTCTTGACACCCGAAAAAGAGAAGAGAAAAAAGGGAAAGGATGACTTTGTTCATTCTAAAAATTTCAATTTGCGCAATTCCGTCTGAGCGCTAATTCAGGGACTAAGCTAAAAAGTCTTTAGTTTTGGCAACTTCCAAAGAAACCGCATGTTGAAAATAGCCAAAATTACCCTTAGCCTACTTCTACTCACAGCCCTCAGCTCAGGAGTGCAAAGTCAAACCGTTTTAGTTGCCGAATCAGACACCATTTGTGCTGGCGATTCAACAAGAATTTTTGCCAGCGGTAGCGCAAGCTACGCCTGGAGCCCATCGACAGGGTTGAACCAAGTGAGCGGAGATACCGTTTGGGCAAATCCAAGCAACAGCACAACCTATACAGTAATAGGAACCAGCGATACTGTAAGCATCACAATAACTGTAAAGAGCCTTCCAAGCATTTCAATAAGCGCCTCTTCAGATACGGTTTGTGTTGGAACGCAAGTTGATTTTACCGCGAGTGGAGCGATTAGTTATACTTGGACCGGAGCCAATACAACAAACACAGTAGGCGACAGTGCGAGCGCTTCTCCAAATTCAAGTGGATACATCTACGTTACAGGAACTGTGGGAACATGTTCACAGATGGACAGCATCCTAATTACCGTAAACGCTCTTCCGAGCGTGAGCATCAATGCATCAACTTTTGTGTGTGCGAATACACCAAAAGCGATTTCAGCTTCCGGAGCACTAACTTATGTTTGGTCTCCAAGCTCTGCTTTTAACGTAGACACCGGCGCCAATGTCATCATCAACATACCAAGTGGAACGTCCATTTCTGTGATTGGTACCAACGCAAACGGATGCTCAAAAAGCAGCAACAGAACGCTTTTAGTGAACACAACCGCCCCTGCTGTAACAGCGTTCACCAACGACACCATTACGTGTGAGGGTGATTCAGTGTTTTTGAGCGCCATTGGAACATCGGCCGATTCATATGTCTGGAAAGACCTTTCTGGAAACTCATTGCTCAGTTCGAGCACTAGAGATGTATACGCAACCCCAACAACAAACTCCAGTTTTAGGGTTATTTCTGTAAAGAACGGATGTGCCGATTCTGCCGAGGTTGCGGTTGAGGTGAACCCAATTCCAAACATCAGCTTAACCCAAACTTCAGGTGGAGCGGCTTTGTGTCAGGATGTGGCCGACACCATTACCGCTACCAGCAACGGAGTTTTATTTGTGTGGAACATACCAGGATCTAGCGTAACGACAAGTTCTAAAACGAAGGCAATTGCGCCAGGAATTACAAGTTCGATAGAGGTTGTGGCTGTATCAAATAAAGGTTGTAGGAATGGAGCCATTCTTACCATCACTGTTGACACATCTTGTGGAGAGGCCTTAAATGTGAAAGAGATCGAATTGCAATTCTCAGTTCAGTACAACTCGAAGCGAAACTTATTCACGCTCAGCTCCGATGACCATCAAGTTTCTTCGAGCATGGACCTCATCGACCTTCAAGGGCGCAGCCTAGCAAGCTCAATAGACAGCAATGAACTGCAAGCGCCCGAGCTCATTCCTGGCATTTACATTCTGAGAGCCCAAACCTCTCAGGGAATTCTTAGCAAGAAATATTACATCGAATGAGTCTAGGCCGTATCTGGCGTAGTTCAAGTTTCATCCTTCTTATTGCATTGGGGTTCCTAAGACCTCTTGGCGGACTTCGTGCGCAAATTGACCTTGGGGGAACCCAGTTGGGGCCTAAACCACTTCTTGAAGGTTTAGAAGTGCCTTGGTCATTGGCTTGGGCAGGAGAGGATACTATCTTCTTTTCAGAATTGGGTGGACGCGTGAGCCGCCTCGACCTGAATACCCTTCAGAGAACGACCCTCTTACAAATCGACGAGCTGGCCCGGGAGAATCAGAGTGGCTTGATGGGCTTAGAAGTCGACCAAAACTTCCCCCAATCGCCCTATGTGTATGTGGCCTACACCTACTACAATCCATCGAACGACATTCGAATACGAATTGCGCGCTTTGAGTACTCCGCCGACAGCCTTGTAAATGAGTTGATTTTAAAAGACGATTTGGGCTCTGCCTCATCGAATACAGGTTGCAGATTGTTGGTTCGAGGCAATGATTTGTGGTTCACTTTAGGAGATGTAAAAGATCGAGATGCACCCCAGGATACCAGCAGCAACAACGGTAAAATACATCGCATTCACACCGACGGAAGCACCCCTTCCGACAACCCCTATGGCTCAAGCGTCTGGTCCATGGGACATCGAAACCCACAAGGATTAGCCTTTCACGATTCACTATTGTTGAGCTCTGAGCATGGTGCGGCAACGAACGATGAACTCAACTGGGTCAAGAATGGCGGCAATTACGGTTGGCCTTGGGTTTCGGGTTTTTGCGAAAGCTCGAATCAAGATACCTGCGACCTATTCAACATTCAAGAACCCTTAAAGGCTTGGTCGCCCACAGTAGCACCGGCAGGAATTGACGTCTACCGAGGAACAGCCATTCCCGAATGGAAAGACCATCTGTTGATGGCTTGCCTAAAAGATCAATCGCTGCGAGTGATGAGCCTAAATGGGGCGACAGTGGTTTCAGAGAAGACTTATCTCGAGGGTTTGATCGGTCGAATTCGGGACGTTATGGTCAGCCCTGATGGCCGAGTCTTTATTTGCAGCACCAACGAAGACGCTTTTGGCACCCCCCGCCTTGGAGGAGATAAGATCTTTGAGCTTACAAAAGATTACGTCTACGACCCACCTGACTTTGGCGGCGACACAAGCTTGGCAGATTTTTTCCTTCTCGACAGCACCCTAGTGCAGACACGAATCTTAGCAGATCACCTCTACATACCTTGGGATTTTCATTGGGGCCCAGATGCCTGGATTTGGTTTTCTCAACGAGATGGTTGGATAAAAAAAATAAATCCTGAGGATGGGGAAATTCAGGACGTTTTTAAAATTGAAGAGGTGTATGAATCTTTCGATAACTCTGGCTTGCACGCCATGGCGCTTCACCCTCGCTTCCCACTGGTGCCCTATGTTTATGTGAATTATACCTATTCGCTCTACGGAGCTCGTTTGGTTCGGTACACTTATTCCATTCAAGCGGAAACCCTCGTCGATTCGGTGCATTTGATTCACAACATTCGAGCAAACTTCACACACAATGGATCCCGCATTGTATTTGAAAACGATTCAATTTTCTACTTCGCAATCGGAGATGGTTTTACTTCAATGGAGGTTCAAGACCCGACGAAATTGAATGGTAAAATCTTACGCATGGGAATCAATGGAGAGGTTCCCGAAGACAACCCTTTCCCTGGAAGCTACACCTGGTCTCTTGGCCATAGAAATCCCCAAGGATTAGTGTTTGGCCGAGATGGGAAACTGTACAGCTCAGAGCACGGCGAAGCCACCGACGACGAGCTGAACCTCATCGAAAAGGGAAGAAATTATGGTTGGCCAGATGTGGAGGGTTTCTGCGATTTGATTTCAGAACAAAGTTATTGCGATGAATACTTCATTCGTGAACCCTTAGTCGCTTGGACCCCAACTGAAGCGCCCTGCGGATTGGGTTATTTCGATCATGAGTCGATTCCTGAATGGAGACACAGCCTGTTGCAAACCTTCCTAAAGGACAAAGAACTCAAGGCTCTGCGTCTCAGTGAAGATGGTAAAAGCATTCTCCAAGAAACAGATTACCTGAGCAGGAAAGACGACGTCGGAAAAAACATTGGCTACTACGGACGGCTGCGCGATGTTTTGGTGGCACCCAACGGGAAGATCTACATTTCAACCTCGAACAGAGAGCCAAACGGCGGGGCTGTTGTAAAAGAAGATGACGACAAAATCATCGAACTCTTCAACCCGAACTACTCCTACAGCTCGGGAGAGGATACAGTTTTGGGATTAGAATCTCTAATTCATCCAAACCCCACCCAAGACTACCTGAACATTCGCTTTGCTCAAGAGTTAAACTATACACTGGACCTTTACGACCGAAGCGGAAAACTGGTGAAAAGCGATCGCCATAACTCGGGCCTCAACGGAAGTTTCTATCAATTTCAAAGAGGGCAAATTGAGGCAGGAATGTTCATCCTCGTAATAAGCTCGAGAGAAGGTTTCAAAGAGGTCCACAAAGTCATTTTCTATTAACACGGCCTTTAGGCTCATTAGCTAAAAAGCCAATTATATTTGGCGCCAAATAAAAATACCATGAAGCAAGTTGTCATTGATTTCCCAAAGCAATTCACAGAATCCCTAGAAATCGCAAAAAACTGGAGCATTCCCGCTCTAAGCTCTGAAATTAAAAATGTGCTCGTTTGCGGATTGGGTGGCTCAGGAATTGGAGGAACCATACTCGCAGAACTCGTAGCATCAGAATGCAAAGTTCCTGTTCTTGTAAGCAAAACGTACACACTTCCAGCTTACGGCGACAAAAACACGCTCTTAATTGCATGCTCTTATTCAGGAAACACAGAAGAGAGCTTAGATGCTTTTGATGAAGCGCACAAAAGAGGAATGCAGATCATCGCCATCACATCGGGCGGTCAGCTCGAAGCGAAATGTAAAGAAGCTGGAGTTCCAGCTATCCTCATCCCAGGAGGAATGCCTCCTCGCGGTGCTTTTGCATATCCGATTGTTCAACTCCTAAACGTGATGAACAGACTTGGTTTGATTGGAAGTGCGTTGGTGAACCAACTTGACAATCTTCCGAGCTTTCTTGCAAACGGACAAGAAGAAACAGCCAAACTCGCAGCGGAGTTTACAGAGAAGCTTTACGACAAGATTCCGGTTTTGTATGCCGATTCTAAGATTGAAGGTGTCTTGGTGCGTTTCCGTCAGCAGATCAACGAGAACTCGAAAATGTTGTGCTGGCATCACGTGTATCCAGAGATGAACCACAATGAGCTCGTGGGCTGGACAAAAAAAGACGATCAATTGGCGGTGGTTACTTTCCACACGAGCATCGACCACCCAAGAGTTACCAAGCGTATGGAAGTGTCGAATGAAGTATACAGAAAGTACACACCAAATGTGTTCGATGTGACGGCAGAAGGTTCAAACCTCCTAGAAGAAGTGGTGCACCTCATTCACCTAGGAGACTGGATTTCAGTCCTCTTGGCTGAGAAAAAAGGCATCGACCCGGTTGAGGTAAACATCATTACCCACCTTAAAGGTGAGCTCGCGAAATTTCATGGCTAAGCCAATTGTTCAGCTTCAAGATTTAGGGCTCATCGACTACAAAAGTTGTTGGGACCTTCAAGAAAAACTGAACCGGACAAACGTCAACTTCAAAATCAAAAGGGCCAAAGGCGAAGAAGCACCAGCCCTTCTTGAGAATTTCCTCATTGCTTGTCAGCACCCTCCAGTGTACACCCTTGGGAAGAGCGGCGACTTAGCAAACTTGCTCATCGATGAACAGGGCATGGAGTCCATTGGCGCCGAGTACTACCACATCAATCGAGGCGGCGACATTACCTATCACGGCCCAGGGCAGTTGGTGGTATATCCCATTTTCGATCTTGAACAGTTCTTCACAGACTTACACAAATTCTTGCGTTACCTCGAAGAAGCGGTCATCCTCACGATTGCCGAATATGGACTGAAGGGGGAGCGTTTAGAAGGTGCTACCGGGGTTTGGCTGGATGCGGACATTCCAGAAAAAGCGCGAAAGATTTGTGCGATTGGAATTCGGATGTCGCGCTGGGTGAGCATGCACGGATTGGCTTTGAATGTGAACACCAATTTGGATTATTTCAAACACATTGTTCCTTGCGGCATCGACGATAAGGCGGTGACCTCTATGGAGAAAGAGCTGGGCAGAAAACTAGACTTTAAGGAAGTGACCTCCGTTCTTCAAAAGCAATTGAAGACTCTTTTCGACTACGAGGAAAACTAGGCCTATTTTTGGGCAATGAACTTGAAGTCGGCACTCAAATTCCTTCTGAAATTAGGGCTCAGCGCCCTGGCCATTTTTCTCATCCTGCGGAAGGTTGATTTAGAAGAAGCCTTAGCCAATCTCAGTTCCGCCAATCTCGGTTTCATCCTGCTGGGCTTCAGCTTCTTTTTCATTTCGAAAGTGATTTCTGCCCTGCGCATCAACGCTTTGTATCGGTCTCGTGATATGGAAGTTAGCGAACTGCTCAACGGAAAACTCACCTTCATGGCGATGTTCTACAACCTCTTTGTTCCACTCGTAGGAGGAGAGGCCTACAAGGCTTATTGGCTCAAAAAGAATTACGACTATTCCGCCAAGGTGAGCCTTACGGCGGCTCTCTTAGACCGACTTGCAGGAATGCTAGCCTTAAGCGCGATGGCGCTGGTTTTCTTCTATTTCAGTTCGTACACTTGGGAGTTCAAATGGTTGAGCTTCATTGCCATCCCCATTCTGTACATCGCCTATTATTTTGGAAGCAAATGGATTTTTCCAAAGTTCATCAAGGCCTGGATTGCGACGGGTATCTACAGTTTATTGATCCAGTGTTTGCAGGTGGCCACGGTGTTTACTATTCTTCACGCATTGCACATTCAAGAGCAAGTGATTGAGTACATTTTCGTTTTCCTTCTCGCCACATTTGCCTTTGTGTTGCCCTTGGTTGGAGCGCGGGAAATGGCTTTTGTTTTTGGCTCAGAATTTCTGGGTTTGAATATGGAAACCTCCTTAGCGATTGCTTTGATGTTCTACCTCTCAGTTCTCAGCTCAAGCGCCATCGGAATGCTTCTTTTTCTTTCTGAAAAGAGTCTTCGCAGGTCAGAAGACTAGTGTCGGACTACCACCATTGTTTGTTTCAAGTGGTAGTCGTAGTAGCTGTATACGAGCGTATCCTTTTTTGTCATATTGCCCTCATAAAGTAGGTGCAAAGCCCCGGGAATATAATCCTCAACTACTTCCATTGGGACTCCTTTCGCTCGGTCCAAATAGTAAGGAATCTGGTGCCCCAAAAATGGTGAAATGATCAGGGTTTTTTCTGAAATTCTCCAAGGACCAATCTTCGCTTCAGTCTTCAACCGGTGGAACCATTGTTTGAAATAGATGGGCTCTTTCCCTGTGATTTCAACAATCTCAGCACAATAATCCCGGTAAGGAGTGGCGTGTTGGTCGTTTTGGAATGCGGGCAGGTAGAAGAGGTTGTTCCCAAATTTTAGGAGAATCATAAGCAGGGCAAACACAATGAACTTATGTTGGCTTTTCGCGAGAAGAAAGAGCATGCCTATGCCGAGGATGAAACCCAAAATAGATTTCAACCAAACGAGTTCAATGTCCTTGGTTTGTTCAATGAAGGGCGGGCTTAGAAAGCCAAGTACTATTGCAGCACCTATGAAATAAAATAGGCCGTTGATGAATTTCACACGCCCAGTCATTTCCGATTTAAAGAGCAGGAAGAAATGACTTAGAATCAAGAGCGCAAAGGGAAGGAACATATATACGTAGCGTGCTTTAAACAAGCCAGAAACCCAATAAATGGGGATGTTCAAGAGAATGAATAAGCAGGCGAAAGTGATGAAACGAGATGCGCGAATGTGGTGGAAGAGCTTTTTCTTGAAGATAAAAATGACGAGAAAAGACCAAGGAAAAATCAACTTCAAAAACTGAAAGGGAAAGGTGAAGAGCTGGATGAGCGTATCGCTTGCGCTGGTGACCAAGCCAGATTTCGAAGCCGCTTCGTCGAACTGTCGGATGAGAAAACCCTCCAAATCTGCTGCTTGAGAATAGGGATAGAAATAGGCGGTGTTGATGCCGAGGAAGATGAACAAGCCCAGAGCGTGTTGCCAGTTGAACAGCCACTTCCAAGAGCGTGCGGTGAGCGCCATGGCCAGTAAGGTGAATCCCTGAAAGGGAATGGAAGGCAAGCCTTTGGTTAAGAAGCCAAGCGCGGCAAAAGCATAGGAAAAAGTGTAGAGGGCCAAGAGGTTTTTCTTCTCGAAAAAGTGGAAGATGGCAAAGACTTGAATGAAGACTAGGAGGCTGTAGAAAAAGTCGATTTCACCCGTATACACGCCGCCAAACAACATGACATCTGCTGAACTGAGCAGAAAGATTCCTGCAAGAATTCCCGCCTCCTTGCCTAAGTATTTCTTTCCCCAAGCATAGCTGAACCAGCCCATTAAGAAGAGACTGAGCAGACTAGGAAGTCGCACAACCCACTCATCGTATGAGTCGAAGATGAGGTAGAAAATTGCCACGATCCAATTAAACAAAGGTGGCTTGTTGTAGTATGGAAGGGAGTTCAGATGCGGCACCAACCAATCTCCGCTGAAGATCATTTCGAGACTTACTACAGCCCTCCGAGGCTCCTCGGCGCGCAATTCTACAAAACCCAACCAGCCCAAATATCCAATGAGCGCAAAGACTATGAAGCCGAGAATCAACCGGCGTTTTGAAGGTGTTTTCATCTTAGACTGCAAACCTATTCATCTTGAATTTTATACCCACAATCCATTTGTAGTAAATGAAAAGATTCGCAACATTTGTAGTGCGCGCCTGAAGTACGATCAACTTAAAACTGGAATTCCATGACTCGTTTCCATTCTTCTCAGGCGCTTTTCATTTTAGCTCTTGTCCTATTTTCTTGCTCACCACAAAAGACTAAAGTCTCCAAGGAGCCCCAAAAAACCTCAGTTGAAGAAGTTAAACCTTCCAAGGTTTCCTACGATTTCAGCACCACAAACCCCAATGAGATTGAAGATGGAAGTTTGGAGTTTATTCTCGAGGTGGGGGAAAGCGGCCGTTACCGAGTTTCAGTTTATTCCAGCAACTCCGACAGCGCAGTTTTATGGTTGGAAGACTACATCCGGAACACCGACGATCGTACCTACAACATCACTGGAAGTTTGAGCCCCGACAGCAATGGGATGGCCAGCGCAGATGGCTCGCCTATTGCGACCGGAATGCACCAAATGCGTTTGAATGTTTCAGGGAAGATTAAGCTCGACAGCATCGTGTTCGACTTGATGCAGAGGCAGACCGAAACCCAAGAGTTTCTTACCCAGAATATGGAAGGAGAAGAATGGGAATTGGCTTGGTCGGATGAATTCGACGGCGAGGGATTGCCGGATGCAAGCAAGTGGTCGTACAATGTTGGCAACTGGGGCTGGGGAAACAATGAACCCCAATACTACACCGACGCGAGAATTGAAAATGTTCGACAAGAAGGAGGAAATCTCATCATTGAAGCGCGCAAAAACGACGAAGGAATGGACTGGTCGTCCGCACGACTGACCACCCAAGGGAAGATGTCTTTCACTTACGGAAAAATTGAATTTCGGGCAAAGGTTCCAGAAGGACGAGGTACTTGGGCCGCTGGCTGGTTGCTGGGCGACGCCTACCGCGACGAAGTTTCTTGGCCTTATTGCGGGGAAATCGACGTATTGGAATGTGTGGGCTACGAGATCAACGACACCACAGGAAGTGGATTAAATCACGCCACTTGTCACACACGCAAATACTACTTCAAGCAAGGCAACCAGATTGGAAGTGAGATCGCGATCGACAGCATGAACACAAAGTTCCACACTTATGCCATTGAGTGGTATCCCGACGGAATTCATGGCTACTTGGATGGGGTGAAATACTACACCTACGACAAAACTGCCGACGAACTCGAATGGCCTTTCAACAATCCACAGAACATCATTATCAACCTCGCTGTTGGTGGCGGTTGGGGTGGCGCCAAAGGCATCGATGAGAACTACGATTCCCACCTGTTTGTGCTCGACTACGTTCGGGTTTATGGGAAGAAGTAAGCTGAAAAAGCGACTCAGTTTTTTACCAACCTCAGCACGCTCGAGCTTTCCCCTTGAAGGATTTTTAAAAGGTAAACACCCGAAGCAAGATTACTGGAGGGCCGGATGCTAGATTGAGGATGACCGATGAAGGATTCCAGCAATCGACCATCCAAAGAATACAACTCAAGAACGGCAGACTCATTTAAGCCCATGATTTGAAAAGATCCGTTTGAGGGGTTTGGAACTACCTGATAAGCCCTTGGTTTAGAAATGGATTCACGCGAAGTGTTCAAATTAAAGAAAGGCTGCCAGTTCACAATGTTGAGATTTCTGGTGCCGCGCACAGTTCGTTGGGGAAATACCTCCGAGCCAAATTGTTGTTTTCCGTTTGTCAGATCAAATATTTGAACGCTGCTGTCAAGCCCAATTAAACTCATCATTTCGTAGCCGCTCGCCACGCTGGAAACACTGTCCCACACAAGTTTTTCTCCAGTTCGGTCGATGGCGTAAAACACTTGCTTACTGGACCCCAAGGCTTCGAGGTTGGCGTTTGTGACATTCCTGACGTAGAGGTAAGAAGTATAGTGGGCGTCGTACGAGCCCATTAGAGAGGACTTATCAGTACTCAAGTATGAGACCATGTTTGTGTTCCCCCATCTAACACGCGCATCCAATCTCGCGTGCCATCGGGCTTAAACCTCAATGCTACCATTGAGTTAGAGTTCGGCGTTGTTAAGTTGGCGGCAGGAACGGTTTCTCCGTCTATTTGAAAAGAGGTTGAACTGCATCTAGAAGCATTAATAAATAGCAAGCAATAGGTATAGCCATCTGCATCTACGGCTAAATCAATGACTTGGGCGACATTCGACAACTTTATTGTTCGAATTGGATTGAGGTCTCGATCTGCAATCGAAAGAGCCTGATTGCACAATGGATCACCCCCCGTTAGGGTGTCTTGACCGAAAATCAGAACCTCACCCTGATGGTTCATGGAAACTGCAATTCGAGAAGAGTTCACAGCAATTTTCCGAGTAACATTCCCTGAGTTGGAATTAAGCCGCCTATAAAGCTGGGTCGCACATTGAAAAACGCCGTTTGTGTCACTCAAAATCAGGCTCGATTTATATAGAGAAGAGGGTTCAGACAGCTTACCGCAGCCAGAGTAACTTAATTGAGGTATGGATTCATCTTCAACGAACAAAGTATTCTCGAAACGAGCTTTAACAGATAGGTACATTAACGTATCCTGGCCTACAGCTCTATCTAGCTGGAAATTATTTCCAACAGTATTGTCATTTTTCAAGGTAGTAAACACCCTAGCAGATGTAGAGAAATTGAGGCCACGCATTTCTGTTCCCGTCCAATTACTTAGGAGGCCTGAACTTGAAGAAAACTGCGTCATTGTTCCGTGTGTAGTGGATTTACTGTAATCAAAAAATAATGGCGTTCCTTGATTGTCGAAGGCGAGGAAAGGTGAGAAGCTAGTAGGTAGGGACGGGATTTCCAGATTACCAATTCGAAGAGTATCAGATAAGCTGAGTTTCATTGAAGAGCATCCCCCGCCGGATTTAATTTTACTTATGAATCCATCAATGCTGAGGTTGGTGTACTGCTTGACTTTAGTGAACTCCTGTGCGCTTGCATGGGAGGAGAGCAAGAGAGTCAAGCAGAGGAATAGAGAGGAATGCTTGAGCAAAAGTTTCACAAAGTGCGGAACGGGATTCACGCTTAAATCTATGAAAATACGAGGAGTCCTTTAGAAGGACGAATGAACAGTTCCATCCTGTGAGAAGTTACCGGTAGAGTTTTAGGAAGTTTCTAATCCCCGTCGTTTCGATTTCGAAATTTTGGTCACTTTAAGACTTGACGGACCAGACCCTTTTGATTTCTTTTCCAGAACTGGCTCATTTTTAACCAGCCACTTAACATCCTCATCCTTAGAAAACAAAAACCTGTATGGGATCTTTAGTCCTGTGTGAATTCGATTTATTTGTCCTTTGGTAAGACTTCTCTTTCGACTAAACACTTCCGAAGCTCGAGGCCGAGAAGAGAAGATGCCAAGCTTTACTAGGTCGGCCTTTTTCAAGCCTTTCTTTTCCATAATGTACTCCAAGTAAGCAATCGGGTCGGGCTCCGATATTGCATTATGTTCGTTTTCGTAATGCTCGACCAATACAGACAACAATTCAAACTCCTCACCTTCTGGGGTGTTAGGAGTTGCGTCAAATATTTCAAGAAGTCTTGTAAGTGCCTTCTTGTACTCAAGTTCAGTTTTTATAACCTTCATGGTGTATAAGTATTAGCGTCAATTTTATCGTACTCAGCATGGCTTCCAATGAACAAGACAAATACAGATTTATACTCATAATTGACCTTCGCAATCAACCTGTAGTCGTTGCCTTTTATATTAAAACACACTCTTTGATCTTTTAACAAGCTAATCCCGGAAAAAAGATCTGATATTTCCGACGGTTCTGACCAATCAGCATTTGAGCAGAGCTTGAACCAAACCTTTAGAGGCTGCTCAGAATCTGCATGTGTTCGCCAGAAACTAGTTAATGTGCTTTTTGAAAAGATTCTCATTCACAACAGATCCAACGACAAAAATAGAACGTTTGTTACCATTTTGGTAACTTTATTCTAGATTCCTTTTAAGTGGATTGAAGTTACTGCTTCACGACTTTTAGCGTTGAGGTTTTAAAATCCTCAGTAACCTTCAGGAGGTAAACCCCAGAGGAGAGTTTGCAAGAAGACTAAGCGCAAAGCATGAAGCAAGAAATTGAAGCCAAGCTGGCATTTATAAGGGCACTTCAAATAGATGACCTTAAGAACGCGGGGAGACTTATGGTTGAGATTGTTGAGCTTGAGAATGGTAAGCAAGTTGTAGTGAGTTACATAAGAAAGTATCTGTACGGCACCCCTGAATGGTTAAGAGCAATCCCTGAGGGCGCGCATACCCTTAGAGACTGGGAGAAATATGTATTGAAAGAAAACCTAGTCTGGGAGGGTGCTGAAGGGTGATTGACTGAAGAAACCCCACTACCAGCAGAACCCAGCATAGAGCTGTACTGCCAGTAATGTCGGGTTGGAACGTCAATGAGCCAACGCCAAAATTTGATGCAAAAATCGCTACGGATTTTAGGGACCCTTACAGCATGTCTATACAGTAGGTGAATTAGAAGGACCTTATGATTTTTAGCACATTAATGGCACCCCTGATGTAAGGGTTGCAATGGATTCAGATTATTGGATAACTTTTGATACCATCTCATTTACCACCCCTATGTATGGGGTTTTAAGTTGGTACAGTTCACCTAATATGGAAGGGTCACTACTTAATTTACTTTTAAGATCAATAATTTGTTCGTTTGATATATATGCTATATTCTATTTAATTTCTTACAACGGGTTGCAGATTTGCGATGTGGCGGATTTAGTAGCACAAAGTTTCATTTTACTACAAATGTTAATTAGAAGTAGAATGCTTCATTTACCACTAAACCCGCCATATTCGCAAATGTGCTGTTATGGGCTGGTTATTTTACCTTAACTCTTTGAAAAATAACGCCTTTGCTATTCGTCAAATTTGTATAGCCCTCGTTGAATTTCCAGCTAATAGAAACATTATTTTGCTCATATACACCCTCAGCGTTTACATTATCGATAGCATTCCATTTTCCAGAAAGATCAATGATTTTAGTGAAATCTCCTGAATTTGTTTTACCATTCATAGAATAAGCCGTAGTTCTAAATATTAACCCATCAAAGGCAAGTGTAGTGTATATCTGAGCTTCTGTGTTGATAGACTCCCAAATATAGCCATAAGAGGTTCCAATTTCTTTCACAAGTTCACTATTCCTGTCAATTTCTTCGACTCCGGTTTTCACCTTGTTGCTCCCTGTGCATTTTTCAACTAGTATATCCCATTTCCGATTCAACTCCGGTTCTTTAGAGAAATTTACCTTCTCCCAATTTTCTACACCTAATTCCTTGCTTATAGCATCACGACATGCATCCTTATTTTCTACCGCCCATTCAGAATTTCCTGGTTCTGTCAAACATTTACATAAATCCACTGATGTGTTAACTATTTTGTTTTCAGATTCATTTTTAGAGCCTCCACTACAGCTAGTCAGAATTACTGAAGCAAAAAGTATTACTCCATAAATTGTCATTACTTTTTTCATTTTTCGTTTTTTTAATTTTCTTCTTCCTACTCTTTTCGATTTTCAGAATACTCGCTGTTTTTAAAGTGGTTTTCTTGTCTCCACTATTTTTTGTCAGCAAATTTATGCTATAATGATGAGTCAATTCCGTTTATCGGTTGCTCTCTTGTTTGTCCGCTATATCTGTTTAACTTGCCCATAACGGTCCCGGCCAAGCGGCTTTGCTCGACTGAGAGTTTTGTAAGGGTCCCCTAACCCGAAGCATTTGTAAATATAGTTTCTTCCAATAATTCAAGATCAATGTTCAGACTTGGAGGGCAAGGATATGACCTTTGTTGACTGAACTTTACTGGTGGAAGATTATCCAGCGATTGATGAGGGCGAATATGGTTGTAATCCCACATCCACCTTTGTGCTTGTTCTCTTACCTGATCTAGATCGGTGAACAGGTGAGCAGAGAGTACTTCTCTTCGATAGTTTCCATT
>Ga0209307_1000783_pt1 | contig 20740 bp, 34 predicted proteins | sample COGITO_mtgs_1105_FD_185519 | JGI IMG/M metagenome (GOLD analysis project Ga0209307, IMG submission 185519) | Pelagic marine microbial communities from North Sea - COGITO_mtgs_110530 (SPAdes) (version 2) | ecosystem: Environmental > Aquatic > Marine > Epipelagic ... | reverse complement strand
ATGATCCTGTCAGTCTTCTTTCTGTTACCGTGTGTTAGCTCTTCTACTCTAAAATACTTGTTGAAACGCTTCATAAGGTCTGTCAGCGGCGACATAACAGCCTGCCTACTAATGCCTTTTTCAATGCCTACAGCAATAGGATAATGCTCTTTCACAGCGTCAAAGATGCGTGCTGCAGTCTCGTCTAGCGTCCAACGACCAATAATGATGTCTTTAACCCACCAACCATTTTCATTAACTTTGACAATGGCTATAGAGCTGTTATCGAGTCTCTTGTTGCTCTTCTTGCCTATCTCTTCAAAGCCTGCTAAGTCACAGGCGATGTAGTAGTCGCCAATGTCAGGCTCGTCCTCATCAAACGTAACCCACTCTTCCTTGAACATCTCAGAGCCACGAGCCTCAAAGGACGCCATAAACTCTTGTCTGAACGCATAAGACGACAACGTCCGTTTAGCGCTGTCTATCTCTGTAGGGTCGATTAGAGGGTTGTCGTAGCTTGTGAAGTGCCACGCATTGTAGTCCTCTAACTTGCCTAACGATGCTTCAGTGTACAGGTCGTAGAAGTGGTTACGACCCATTGGTGTGCCTATGAACAGCGCTTCACCTTTTAAGTCTGACAACGCAGGACGTAAAATTAACTCCCACACCTCAGGCTTAAAGTCTGCAAACTCGTCTAACACTACGTAGCGTAAACTAACACCACGCATTGTTTCTGGCCTATCTGAACCCTTTAGCGAGATAGAAGAGCCGTTAATGAGCTTGAGCGTTAGATTATTGACGTGGCTGTTGGCTATAACGCCCTGCCCCATATCTAACAACATATCCCATATTACATCTCTAGCTTGTCCCTGTGTAGGCGCAACGTAAAAGACTTTACCGTTCTTAGACGATAAAGCCTTCACAAGCAGTAGCGACGCTGCTAGTCTAGTCTTGCCTGTACGTCTCCCTGCAGCCACCACTTTAAAGCGTGACTTGTCTGTCCACACTTCTTGCTGCCAAGGAAGCAGGTTTATGCTTAGGTCTTGCGTTGCAGACATTTAATATGTCCACACTACTTGTGGCAAGTCTCTCGCATCAACGTGTATAAAACCTTTAGCAACACCAATCCCGTTAAAGCCTAACTCAATAGCGTTGCGTATGATGGTTGCACGCTCAACGCCGTTACTGACGGCAATGTCAGCAGCAATACCCTGCGTATGTACACCACCCTTACTCTTACGAGCTTCAGCGGGGTGTGTTGGGTCACGATAGCCGCTAGTGATGACAAAGGGAAACCCACACAACGCACGTAGCTTATCTAGCTTACGCACAAACGCCATAACAATCTCGTTGTTACCAGTATGGGAACACTTGAACTCGTCTAAGTCAAAGTATTTAATAGTCATCATCGCCCTCGATAGTCTCGCCAATCGTTATTGGCTCATTAGTGTCTATGCCGTTAATAGTGATGCTGACGGCTGCTCTGCCATTGCTGAGCTTGTCTTTCTCAAAGTAGCTAAGAGGCATTATTCGATCAACAATTAGCTTCCAAGCTGCTGACTGATTCTTGTGGTCATCGTCTAACGCAGCATTAAAGATGCTGTCCATGACTTCTCTGCTCTTAGGACTAGCTAACATCCGAGCTTTGTACTCTTCAATCGCTGAAGCGTCACCCTTAGGACGCCCTACTTTTCCTCTATTGCCCTTCTTATTCTGTTCAACAAGGGACTTAGGCGGTCGTCCACGACGCTTCTTAGGTGCAACCGTTGGTTTAACGTCCTCTGTTACTGTAGAGTCTATAGAGTCTTTATTGCTCATTAGTGACCTCTAGAACGCTTAAAGCGTGTTGTAAGTCGCTAAAGGTGCTTTCGACTAAATAACAACAGTAAGAGATAACAACAAATGTTACAATAGTAATTATCATTGTTTTATCCTCTTTAGGAACAATAGTGGAAGGGAATAGAGTTTATAATAGTGTTCTACGATAGTAGTTGCTATAGTATCTCTATAGATGCTACGAACTAGGTAGTCTTTATACCACATTTTTACTCAAAAGTCAAGTCTTTTCTCAACTATTTCTTGTTAACCTGTACTGGGTGTTAACGTCTATGCTGACTATGCGGATTTCTAGAGGATAAAGAGTCTCCGCAGACGCCATTGTTTCCTCAATTAATACAACTACTTAGCATTCATAAGACTATATAGTTAAATCCACCTTTTTTGTTAAATTTACATTGCTAAATTGCACTATTTTGTGCTTAAGAGCCTACCACTATAATTCTCCACAGCCACCACAGCACCCCCGCCCTAAATTGCTGCCCCGCCTACTTATCCACAGGTTCTCCACAGGCTACATAGTTATCCACAGGCTAAGCAGTCTACTGTGCATAAGTTATCCACAGCTTATCCACCGAACCTGGGTTGCCTCTGCAGGCTATTGAGTAGCTGCCTAGTCGCTGCAGTCTAGCGAGTGTGTGTGCCTGTGTTGCAGGCTATAGATACACCACAGACACCACAGAGACAACACAGCATCAACACGCAGAGCTAGCCAGTCCTTGTAGCTTCTATATAGGCATCAAAGGGTGCTGCAAATTAAATTGTAAATTAATTGGTAAATAGTATTGACAAGGGTAAATCACTGTAGCAATATACTAACCAACAGCAACCAACACACAGGAGCAACAACAATGAAAGCAACAGCAGCCAACTATATTAAGCTAGACCGCCACTACGGAGCAGACTCAACAGACGAACAAGCTGAGCACCTACACAGCCTATACAAAGCAATGCCACAGACAGAGAAGAGCAAGCTAGAAGCTGTATTGTTCGCGCTACAGGAAGAACACGACAGAGAAGAAGAAGAGCAACACAGGCGTGAAATGGAAAGCGAGCGCCACTATCACGTATACCCACAATAGGAGCAACGACCGTGAATAAATACACTTACGAACTGTGCGATAAAGAAGGCTATGCAGTGTTAGACATCAAGAGCGGCCTAACTAACTTGAGTTACCACGCTTACTTCCAAAAGTACGTTGAGCCTATGTTGCCTGCTCTGTCGGAAAGCTACGGCGAGCGCGTCTACCTATATTCAGAAAACAAATAAACAGCCTAACCATAAAGGAGCTACAACAATGAAACAGACAATTAATTTTTACGACTTCCAGAAAGCATTTCAAGACCTACGACCCAACAGCTTCAGTTATCAAGGTCTGCGAGCCTTGTTTGAGTATTTAGAAGATTCAGAAGAAAGCACAGGCGAAGAGATAGAGTTTGACGTGATAGCGCTATGCTGTGACTTCACAGAGTACGAAAGCGCCGAAGAGTACGCGATAGACTATAGCGACGACATAGAAGACAACCTAGCAACCACGAGCATGAGCGGCTCGCTAATTGTCTACGCACACTAAGGAGCAACGACCATGACTGACTTTAAAATAAACAACTACGAACTGCAGCAGGAAGCCAAGCGACTAGCGCAGGAGTGCTTCGACGCCGAGTGTTTCGGTGACGACCCCAATGAGAATCTATGGCAGACCTGCGACGGTCACGAGTGGTCGATCTACACTTACAAGGCGCTGCTGCTGTGTGCTGAGTGCGACACTAGCGAAGGTGAGTCTTACCTAGAAGGCTTAGACATGCAGCACAACAGCTTAGGCGAGCACGCTTGCGCTGTAGCCTTTGCAACCCTCTACTGTGCAGCTATGGACGAACTGGCAGACATCGAAGACGAGGCGCGCCAGTATGTTTAGCACTGGGTTGTTATTATTCGCAGGCGCGTTAGCACTCATAGGACACACTACAGCCGTCACAGGGCTAGTAAAGGCGCTGATGACACGCCGCCGCCGCAACCGCAGGGCAGACAAAGAAGCGTGCGAGTTGATGCTAGTAGGCGCGACACTAATTATAATTGCTGCGATACTTGCAGCCGCAACGCTATAACCAAGGAGCTAATAAAATGATGACCGAAAAAGTAATAATGACGATTTCCATGCTTGTCTTGTTTGTTGTCTGTGTCGCGCTGCTATCTAGTATGCCGCCAGAACCTAACCCCGAAGACCTTTACTGTGAAATGCGACAGCTGCACATAGACACAGGCGGCGAATTTGGTTGGCCTGCACACAAAAATATAAATTGCGAGGGTTCGATCAGTGTTAGGTGATAAATTAAGCGCAACGTTGTCGTGGCAATTTAACCAGACGTTACCAGAACCGGAGGACTACAGGCGCGGCAATCCTGCAAAGCTTGTGCAGTCTGTGAAGTTTAAAACAACAACGCTAGGCGCTATCGCTTACCCTTCTCGTGGTGCTGTTTACGTGCTGCAGGAGTTATTAGCGGCTTACATTGTGCGACAATATTCGCTACCATTAGACACGCCTATAGAGATTGGCAAGGCGCATAGCTACAAGTTTCTACGCTTGCCAGACGGTAGAGCATGGGCAGAAAAGAATAATCAAATAACAATCATTAGGAGTTAATAACATGGATACACACGCAAAAGTAACGATTAAGACAATCTACGGACAAGACCGGGTCTACCCTGCCAATGACGTAGCGATGGCACTAGCGGCCTTATTAGGCTCTAAAACCTTCACACGCGAGCAGATCGCCAAGGCTAAGGAGCTTGGGTATACCTTTGAGATTAAAGCGCAGGAGCACGTTCTGTGAGCGGCTACGCGCCACAACAGGCGAGGGAGCTGTCTAGGCTGCTAAAGCTAAAGAAGCCGACACAGCTGCAGCAAATGGACATAGAGCGCTTAGTCGGTATATTGGGTGTCTTTGGTGAACAGCTTTACAAGATAGCAAAAGAGGATATTCATTATGGTTATTGAATTCGACAGCTTAGAACACGCGATTGAGGAGGCGCAGTGGTGCGTTGATGTCTATAAGACTAGGCACGCTATTGTCCACGTTAACAACCGTTACGGCGTCTGCGGAGCAGATGAAGCAAAGAGCTTGCGTGACGTGTTAGAGATACTAACACCAACCAATGAGGCGCATTGTCGCTTTAAAGACTTACTATAGGAGTGCAACGCTATGTACAAAGAGGACGGACATTACTACTTAGAAGAGCATGACATGGACGTGCTAGAGACTGCAACGATGGAGGAGGCACGGCACAGGCTCGCCAATGATTATTCTTTGTTGTGGGAAGCTATCGGCCCTGATGCGCTGCCTAGTGACGCCGAAGAGTCGCAGGACTTAGAGGATAAGATAGCAACTGCACTGGTCGAGAACGATCACACAGAGCTAGGCAGGCTCGTTGCTAACATGGCTTTAGAGTATGCCTTTAAATGTTGTCATGCTCAAATCGTTGATGACTGGGAAGAATACATAGACAAAGCAGAGGCTACGCATGGGTAGATATTGCAGCGGCTGTATAACTCTGAAGGTTAAAGAGAGCGCGTGTGTGTGTCGTGTGTTATGGGATATAGACCACTTACCACTAGAGCTGCACGAGTTACGACAACAGAGCGCTAGAGTAGATGACCTTATGCTGCGTCTCAACTGGGTGCTAAAGCACTTAGTCAATGGAGGGACTGCAGCGGCGGGGGAGACATCAGGAGAATAACACGGATTTAATAAACTGAATAGATGAAGAGGTGACAATATGCAACAACTAGAGATGCTAGAGAAGACAGACGAGCGCAGGTGCTGCGTCTGTAAAGAGGTAAAAAGCGAAGAGGATTTTTATCTAAGCGCTAAATACGGAAGACAGGCGCAGTGCAAACCGTGCCATAGACAAGCTAACAGAAAACACAAGCAAGAAAACGCAGAGCTTTATACATATTATAGCAAAGAATACTATCGAAAAAACAAACAAAAATACAAGGAACGGGACAGACGCTACTCAAAAAACAAAGCAAATGCAGTCTCTGCTGTGTCCTACGCCATCAAAAAAGGCAAACTGACAAGACAGCCCTGCGAAGAGTGCGGAGCTGAGAAGACAGACGCGCACCACGACGATTATGCCAAGCCTTTAGAGGTGCGTTGGCTATGTCGTAGCCATCACACAAAATGGCACGTTGACAACGGCGAAGCCTTAAACGCCTTTACCGTTAGACACTGGACACCAACAGAGGAGCTTAAATCATGAATAACTGTGAATGCTGCAAAGCTAGCGTTAAAGCTGAAGAGATAATCTGTGCCGCTTGTGTGGCTGACTACTATCGGTTACACTCGCTATGGATAGCAGGACTAAATCAAACTAAGGAGCAAGAAAAATGACAGAATGGAACTGGGCAATAGCCTTTAACAACGGTTTTGGCTTCTATATCGGAGCAGTGGAGACGCAAACAGCTGTAGGAGTGACAGAGGACGGCGAACACATCAAGTTCGACATCGGCGGCTTTGAGCTGCTATTGCCCTTCCTCGTTATTCAGCTGCTAGAGTCTCGTTATTATGACGAGGACGACTTCTATGCCTGATTACAAGCTAACGCATCAACCCTGTGACGATTGCGGCAGTTCTGATGCGCTTTGCATCAACTACGATGAGTCTACTTTCTGCCATAGCTGCAGGAAATACACACACCCGCCACTAGATGGCTCAGGAATAGCCGTCAGAGTCCCAGAGAAGCCGCTGACAGGCTCTGAAGGGTTCGACTCGACACTTGAGCTACTAGCCACACAAAACTTCGTAGGCGTCCCTGAGCGAGGTCTGAGCGTGGCTACTATGAAGACCTATGGCGTGGTCATTAAAAACGGACAGGTGGTTTATCCCTACTTTGACCCGACAGAGCCAACCTCGCCAGTGGCTGCGAAGCTGCGTTACCCTGACAAGCGTTTTCAGACTAGCGGTGAATGGGGCGGCGGTGGCTTGTTTGGTCAGCAGTTGTTTCCCAAGGGCGGCAAGTATGTAACGCTGACAGAGGGCGAGTATGACGCTCTAGCGGCTTTTCAGATGATGGGCAGTAAATACCCTGTCGTTAGTATCAAGAACGGCGCAGGCAGCGCGTTAAAGGACTGCAAAGCCAATTACGAGTGGCTAGACAGCTTTGAGACGATTGTTGTTTGCTTTGACGCTGACGAGCAAGGTGTTAAGGCTGCTGATGACGTTGGGCAGCTGTTTGGTGGCAAGGCTAAGATAGTGAAGCACCTCGGCGGCTACAAAGACGCCTGCGACTATCTGATGGCTAACAAGCCCCAACTGTTTAACGATGCTTTCTGGAAGGCTGAGAAGTACGTACCAGACGGCATTGTCAATGCTGCGTCTTTGTGGGACGAAGTCAACACACCGATGGAGACTGCAGAGGTGGTGTATCCCTTTAAAGGCATTAACGCTTTAACGTACGGAATACGCCCTGCAGAGCTTGTCACTGTCACTGCAGGCAGCGGGCTTGGTAAGTCGCAGTTCTTGCGTGAGGTCGTTTGGGCAACGCTGCAGCAGACGCAGTTCAACATTGGTTTGTTGTTCTTAGAGGAAAGCATACGCAAGACGGCGTTGTCGATTATGTCGCTAGCGGCTAACAAGCAGTTACACCTGCCCACGACTGTCAGCACCGAAGAGGAACGCAGAGAAGCCTTTGATGCTACGTTAGCTGATGAGCGGCTGTATCTGTTAGACCACTTCGGCAGCACGGACGTGGACAACATTGTAGGTCGTGTGCGTTACATGGCTAAGGCGCTAGACTGCCGCTATGTCTTTCTTGACCACGTTTCCATTGTTGTGTCGGCACAGTCCAATCTTGACGAGCGGAAGGCGTTAGACGAGATAATGACGAAGCTGCGAATGCTTGTGCAGGAGACAGGTATAGCGTTGTTTGTTGTTAGTCATCTACGCAGACCAGACAACAAAGGACACGAGGAAGGCGCTGCAACGTCTCTGTCACAGCTGCGTGGTAGTGCGTCAATAGCACAGCTTAGTGACATCGTGCTAGGGCTTGAGCGTGACGGACAGGCTGACGACATTATCGTACGCAACACAACGGCTGTGCGTGTACTGAAGAATCGCTTTAGCGGCGAGACTGGACGCTGTGCAGACCTTTACTTTGACAGCACCACAGGTAGAATGGTAGAAAGCACTTTGGAGGAAGCCTTATGAGCAAAGCAACTGTAAAACTAAACAACGATCAAATAAACATAACTTTACGGATTTTGACCGTGGCAAAGCAAGATATAATATGGCAACTAGAAAACACAGAAGAGCGGCTTCCTTGGGTTCCTGCGTTTCTAAGCAATCAGCTCGATGAGTTAGTAGAACTGGAGAAAGTTTTTATAGCTTTGAAGGAGGAAGACGCACTTTAGTGTCACAATGCAACATATATGGCGCATTAAAGTGTTTTATGTGTCATATAATGTACAAAGCGTCATATAAGACGCATTTAAATTTAGGAGGAAGTTCTATGCGATGCTTAGCTTGCGATGCAATACTGACTGACTACGAAGCAACACTGCGTGACGCCACTAGCGGCGACTACGTGAACGAGTGCATAGAGTGCATACAAGGCAGCACAGGCAATCTTGCGCTGCAGGAACGCTTAGACCTAAAGACTGTGCATGACTTAGGCTTAGGTATTTTAGACTTTGATACGGATTAGTAATGCTAACAATCGACATTGAAACAGACATGAAACACACAGTGATATGGTGCGCCTGTGCCGAAGATGTCGAGACAGGTGCTGTGACTGTACACACTGAAGCGAAGACGCTGCAGGCTCTTGTGAACGAACACGACGGTATAGTGACCTACAACGGACTAGGCTTTGACGTGCCAGTGATGCAAAGGCTGTGGAATATGGACTTCACAGGTAAGAAGCACAGCGATGCTATGGTGCTTTCTCGCCTCTACAACCCTGCACAGGCAGGAGGGCATAGTCTGCGTAGTTGGGGCGACCGCTTAGCGTATCCCAAGGACGACTTCACAGACTATGACGGCGGCTTGTGTGAAGAAATGATTACCTACTGCAAGCGAGACGTACAGCTGACTACGAAGGTTTATAAGAAGCTGTTACAGGCTATGGAGAAGGATAAGTTTACACAGGACGTGATAGACCTTGAGCATCGCGTTACAGCAGAGCTAGAGCTGCAACGACAGAACGGCTTTAAGATAGACCTGCCCAAGGCTAACGAGCTGTACAGCCGACTGTCGCATCGTATGCGCGAGATTGAAGGACTGCTACAGACAGAGTTTCCTCCTATCGTTACAGAGCGTTACTCAGAGAAGACAGGAAAGCGCCTAAAGGACAACGTAGAAGTCTTTAACGTTGGCAGCAGGCTGCAGATAGCCAAGCGTCTACAGAGCATTGGCATACGCTTTACAGACAAGACCGAAGGCGGTAGCTACAAGATAGACGAGAACGTGCTAGAGGCTATAGATAACCCGTCAGCGCAGCTTGTTGCTGAATACTTACTGGTACAGAAAAGGGCTAGTCAGGTTAGTTCGTGGCTAGAGGCTGTAGAGGCAGACGGCAGAGTGCATGGTCGTGTCTTTAGCAGCGGTGCAGCAACAGGCAGGATGACGCATATATCGCCCAACATGGCTCAAGTGCCTGCAACACGCAAAGTGCTAGACAGCATGACGCCAGTGCAGAAGCTGAAGGCTACGTTAGGCGGTGAATGTCGTGCGTGTTGGACAGTGGACGAAGGCAACAAGCTAGTCGGCATAGACGCCTCAGGCTTAGAGCTACGTATGCTAGCGCATTACATGAAGGACGAAGACTATGTGCAGACAATCTTGGAAGGTGACATACACAGTGCCAACCAAGCTGCAGCAGGACTCGAAACACGTGACCAAGCAAAGACGTTTATTTATGCGTTCTTGTACGGCGCGGGTGATGAGAAGATAGGCAGCATCGCAGGCAAAGGTGCTGCCCACGGTAAGAAGCTAAAGAAAGACTTTCTCGACAACATACCTTCACTGAAGGTGTTGAAGACGACGGTAGAGAATTTAGCTGACAAGAACGGTAGCCTTCCAAGTCTGGACGGACGCCGTATTCGCATACGCAAGGCATACAGTGCGTTAAACTTCCTGTTACAGGGCGGTGGCGCTGCACTGATGAAGAAGGCGTTATTGAACGGTGTTGACAGTCTTAGAGAAGTAGGAATACCATTTAAGATTGTTGCTAACGTGCATGACGAGCTGCAAGTAGAGACACCAGAGGCTTACGCCAAGGCTGTAGGACTACACTTTCGTAATGCGATACGCAAGGCGGGTGATGACTTTGGACTACGCTGTCCTATGGACGGTGAATTCCAGATTGGCAACAATTGGTCAGAAACCCATTGATTTTTTAAACCATTCATGCTAGACTATATAGACTTTATAAGGAGTGACACTATGTCAAACACAAACGCTAAACCATTACCAATCAAAGCAACACTCTACTGGGCTAATCTTAGCACTAAGAATGCTATGTCGAATAAGTATCAGTTCGATATGGGCAATCTCTCTAGCGGCGCTGTTGCTGCCTTAGAAGAGCGAGGAATGAAGCCACGTAACAAAGGTGACGAGAAAGGCGACTTTATTACAGTGAAGTCTAACAACCCTATTCGTGCCTACAACACCAGTGGTGACGAGATTGGCTGCTTAGTCGGCAACGGCTCAGAAGCTACAGCAGTAATTGGTCACTACGACTGGAAATCTCCTGCAGGTCAGCAGGGACGCTCGCCAAGCTGTCTCAAGCTAGTCATTACAGACTTGAATGAGTACGTAGAAGAAGGCGGCGACGTCGACTTTGATCTAGAAGCGGCTCTATAATGCTTCTGATTGATGGCGACATATACTGCTATCGAGTGGCTTGCGCGTGCGAGACTGACGCGCAAGAACACTTTAGCACTGCACTATCACAGGCTAGACGCGCCTTAGACTCGCTAATCGCTGACACCTTAGTTGTCTATCCAGACCACAACTACGTTTTCTACCTGACTGGTAAAGGTAACTTCCGTAACGAAGTTGCTGTGACAGCGCCTTACAAAGGTAACAGGAAGAAAAAAGACAGACCATTATTGCTTTCTGTCTTGCGTGACCACGCTGTAGACGTGTGGGACGCTGTAGTTGTTGAAGGCGAAGAGGCTGACGACGCGATAGCTACAGCTGCTTCTACTGCTTATCTAAACGACCATCCTATCATGGTTAGCATTGACAAAGACTTTGACCAAGTTGAAGGACTGCATTACAACTTCATCAAGCGTCACGAATACTTTGTTAGCACTGACCAAGGCATGAAGAGTTTCTATAAGCAGATACTGACAGGCGACACTATTGACAACATCATTGGTGTTGACGGTATTGGCGCAGGCGGTGCAGAGGACTTGATAGGCAACTGCCGTAAAGAAACTGATATGTGGGACATCTGTGAAGACCAACTAGGCTACGACAGGGCGTTAGAGAACGCTAGGCTATTATGGCTACGTCGTCGAGCAGGTCAGATGTGGATGCCTCCACGCGAAAGGTCTGAGGAGGGCAGGTTCTATGGGCAAGCAACTCGTTCCACGCACTAGAGCAGGCAACACTTGGACTGAAGCACGCTACTGGCAGTTTATCCGCTCAGCGCTGCGTCAAGCCTACTCACGTTACCCTGTGAAGTTCCAAGTTAAGAAGGATGCAGAGCGAACAGTGACGGGCTGTAGACACAAGTACGAGTATCAGTGTGCTGAGTGTTCTGAATGGTTTACCAACAAAGAAATACAGGTAGACCATATAGAGCCTGCAGGCAAGCTAAGCAACTACAAAGACCTAGCAGGGTTCGTTAAGCGTCTCTTCTGTGAGGCTGACGGAATGCAGGTGTTGTGCTTAGAGTGCCATCAAAGCAAGACTAACGCAGAACGCAAAGCGAGGAAAGCAAAATGAGTAAATTTGCTGTTGACGTTGACGTCTACACAGAAATAGAAAAGAACGGAGCAACAACTACTGTCTTTGTTGGCAGAGATGATGATCCGCTCGTTGTAAAGGAGTCTTCTTTCAAGGAGCTGATAGACGATTTTATTAAAACAAACTCTGTTTTTGATTTCTTAGATGTCGGTTTTGAAGAAGAAACACTTGAGCTTGTCAAGGCGTTGAGAGACGCTGCAGACTATGCCGAGAGCGCTGTTTCTAAAGCGAGGGGCGGCCAATGAGACACTTCGTTATACCTGACACACAGGTCAAGCCAGACTCTAACATTGAGCATCTAACGTGGGCAGGGAAGTACGCTGTGTCGTTAAAGCCTGATGTTATAATCCACTTAGGTGACCACTGGGACTTCCCTAGCCTATCTAGCTACGACAAAGGTAAGAAGTCCTTTGAAGGCAGACGCTACCAAGCTGATGTCGAAAGTGGTAAGAAGGCTATGGAGGCTTTCTTAGCGCCTATCAGGGAAGAACAAGCACGGCAGAGGGCTAACAAGCACAAGCTGTGGAAGCCTAAGCTAGTGTTCCTACTGGGCAACCACGAGAATCGTATAACACGTGCTGTTAACGACTCTCCAGAGCTAGAAGGTCTGATGTCCTTTGAAGACTTAGGACTGAAGAAGATGGGTTGGGAAGTAGTGCCATTCTTAGAAGTTAAGATGATTAACGGTATTGCCTACAGCCACTACTTCACCTCTGGTGTCATGGGACGCCCTGTGTCGTCTGCTAAGCTAATGTTGACTAAGAAGATGGTAAGCTGTGTGATGGGACACGTACAGGACAGAGACATCGCCTACGCTCGTAGAGCCGACGGTGTGTCAGTGACTGGACTGTTTGCAGGCATCTTCTACCAAGAAGACCAAGACTATCTATCGCCACAGACTAACCAGTCATGGCGTGGCATCTGGGTGTTTAACGAAGTCAACGAAGGTAGCTTTGACGAACTGCCGATTAGTATGTCTTATCTGCGTAAGAAGTACGGAGGTGCTGCAGAATGAGCATGACATTCACTGAGGTTAAGTATCAGCTTAGTATGCTCGACGAAGTCTTGGTGCTAGAGATACTAGAGATAAACTCTACAGAGCTTGTAGAACGCTTTGAGGAGAAAATAGAAGATAAACTAGACCAGATCATAGAAGGTCTGGGAGGAGATACAGATGAGCTTTCTTGACAATTCACCTGCTGAGGAGTGGGATGCTATAAACAAGAAACGCAGAGCGCAGGTTAGACGGGTTAAAGAAGAACTAAACGCCGAAAAGAAAGCCTCACAGACTGATAAAGACGCTATCAACCCTAACCACTACAAGGGGAATGGTATTGAGTGTATTGAGTACATAAAAGAACGTCTTAACAGTGAAGCGTTCTTCGGCTACCTAAACGGTAACGTCATCAAGTACACACATCGTTGGCAAGACAAGAACGGCATAGAAGACCTACGCAAAGCGCGTTGGTACTTGGACAGGCTGATAGAGGAGCAATGCAATGGTTAAGATTAACAAGCTAATAGACCTGTGTACGCAGTGGAGCAGTGACAGAGGCATCTTTGTTAACGGTACAGTGCAGACACAGGCACTAAAGCTAGTTAGCGAGATAGGCGAGTTAGCAGACAACGTGGCAAAGCAACGTGACATACAAGACGACATAGGCGACTGTATCGTGGTGTTGAACAACTTAGCCATTATGAACAACACAACTCTAGCAAAGTGCTTAGAAGTAGCATACAACGACATCAAAGACCGTAGGGGTTACCTAAACGGCGCAGGTGTATTCATTAAAGATTCTGATAGGAAAGTAGCATGAGCGAATTTAGAAACAGTTTTGGCGAATCAATCTTCCGTAACAAGTACGCACTATCGCCTACACAGACGTGGGGCGAGAAAGTAGACGACATTGTCAACGATGTCTGCACAGGTATTCTTGAGAAGGAGGAAATGGATGTCCTAAACAAGGCTATGAAGGAGTTTAAGTTCATGGCAGGTGGACGTTATATCTACTACGCAGGACGACAGGCGAAGTTCTATAACAACTGCTACCTACTCAAAGGTGAAGAGGACACGCGAGAGGAATGGGGAAAGCTAACACAACGAGCAAGCGACTGCCTAATGAGCGGCGGTGGAATCGGCATCGACTACAGTGTGTTCCGTCCAAGCGGGTCACCACTGGGCAGAACAGGTGGCGAAGCGTCAGGCCCACTACCACTAATGAACTCTATAAACGAAATAGGCAGAAACGTGATGCAGGGCGGCAGTAGACGTAGTGCTATCTATGCGTCTCTAAACTGGCGACACGGCGACGCTGAGAAGTTCTTGACAGCTAAGGACTGGCACGCACTGCCTATCGCTGAAGGCGTTACAGTTTTTGATGCTAAGCAGAACAACTTTAACTTCCCTGCACCGTTAGACATGACTAACATCAGTCTTAACTACGATGACAAGTTCTTAGACGCTATCAAGAACGGTTTCTTGCCTGAAACGTTTGTACAGAACTGCAGACAAGCTCTGATGACTGGCGAGCCAGGATTTAGCTTCAACTTCGGAGACAAAGAGAATGAGACACTCAGAAACGCCTGCACAGAAGTTACTTCTGAAGATGATAGTGATGTGTGTAATCTTGGCTCTATCAATATCGGTGCTATCGACAACATTGAAGAGTTCCGAACCATCGTTAGAGCAGCTTCTATGTTCCTCGTCGCAGGGACACTCACAGCTGAGCTACCAACCAAGAAAGTGTATGCAGTACGAAACAAGAACAGGCGTCTTGGCTTGGGCTTGATGGGTATGCACGAGTTCCTGCTAAAGCGTGGCAGCGACTACGAAGTCACTGAAGAGCTGCACAGGTGGCTAGAGGTGTATCGTGAGGAGTCTGAGAAGGCCGCTAACGCCCTTTGCGACCTGCAGGGTATATCACGCCCTGTAGCCTACCGCGCAATCGCTCCTACAGGCACTATAGGCATCCTAGCGGGTACTACAACAGGTATTGAGCCACTGTACGCTGTAGCCTACAAGCGTCGCTACTTAGTTGGTGGCGACAAGTGGAAGTACGAGTACGTTGTAGACGCTACAGCTGAAGACTTGATTAAGACACACGGCTTAGACCCTGACAAGATACAGACATCGTCGTCTATGGTGAATGACTTTGAGCGTCGCCTGAAGTTCCAAGCTGACGTACAAGACTATGTTGATATGTCTATCTCGTCTACCATTAACCTACCGCCTTGGGGCAGTGAAGGCAACAATGAAGATCGTGTGATGGAGTTTGCTGCAGTGTTGGCTAAGTATGCTCCACGTCTGCGAGGCTTCACTTGCTATCCTGACGGCTCAAGAGGTGGTCAGCCACTAACGATGTGCAGCTACAAAGAAGCTATGAAACACAAGGGCGTAGTCTACGAAGAAAACAGTGAGACTGTGTGTGCCTCAGGAGTCTGTGGCATCTAACACACTATAGAAGGTAAAAAGCCCTGTAGAGCATCCCAATCTCTACAGGGCTTTTTTGTGTACGTCCGCAGGGACGATCCTAAGGTAGCACAGAGGATTCTATTACTTACGTTTAGTCATCTTAGGCTTAGTGCCTTTCTTAGCTGCAGCCTTCTTAGCCGCTGCCTTGCCCTTCGTAGTGTAGCTGTACTTCTTACCGTTTACCATTGGCATTGTCTTACTCCTATATAGTTAAATCAAACTTAGTACCGTCACTCTTGACTAGCATGAACGACACGATGGTGGTGAAACTAGAGCCTGCATCAGGCGTTATCGTTAGGTAGTCACCTTCTTCCATGACCAAGAAAGCACCTTCGCCGCCAAACTGGTCATATTCGCCATCACCCAGTGACTTGTTAGACTGAAACGTAATGTCTTCTCCGTCATGCCACGTAGCTGAATAGCCTGATGTAGAGCCTGTACCGTTGGCTACGAACAACATAGTCACACGAGCTTCATAGCCTGTAGGGACAGTGAAGAGCGTGTTAGACACACCTGCTGTCAAGTTCTTACCTATTGAATAGTGCGACTCGTTATACATTGTCTACCCTTTATTGTGTTGACAAGACGGCAAAGACATGATATTCTCTTGATGTCTCCGCCGCCGCTGCAGTCCCTATTGTTGCCTAGCGGCACTAAAGTCCCTGAGACGCTGAGACATACCTTGTAGCCTTTCTAGGCTTTCGCCGCCTGATGCTTCCTCTTGTACTCTTCTAGTTGCTTGTGTAGCCCCTATAGTTGGAAAGTTCTGAAAACCCATAAACGGTCTTCTCATGTCTACGCCATAGAACTCACTCATTATCTGCCGCTCTACATCAGGACGACCTGCAGCTTGCTTTAACTTTTGCGTCAGCGGCTGAAACCATGACCTAATAAGCTGCTGAGCTGCTGCTCCTTTAGCAAGCTGTTGGTTTCCGGGCGCTATGTTGACCGCTATTAGTCTGCTAAGGCTTGGCGCACGCGCTTTTGATACTTTTTCAATACCTGCGCGTTCAGCAACTTTTAGTTGCGCTCTAGCTAGCTTTTGTAAGTTTTCTAAGTTTTGTAGAGCTTCTCCTTGAAACAGCTCGTTAATCAATGTAGGGCTTTTTCTCTTTACGTTATCAACTCTATCAATAAAGCCTTGGATGTTCGGGTTGTCGTCTAGCAAAGGTGTAATAACACCAAAGATGACTTCCTTGCGCAACGCTTCCATCTGAGGAGAATCGTTGCCAAAGATTCCGTTCATCTTCTGTACTATAGAGCCTGCTTCTGCTCTGCCTACTACTTCACCAGTGCCTAGTATCAAGTTCTTAACTTGCTCTGGTGTTAGGTCTTTATCGACAATCTTCTGAACAGCGTCAGAGGCGCTAAACTTCTGCTTGTAGTCTCTGTACCAGTCGTTAGCCTTCTTCCACTTCGTTATTGCCTCTGCGTTACCTGCAACCAAGTCAGCGTTAAACTGCGAGTCAATGAACTCGTCAACGTGGTTCTTCATGCCTAACAATGCTTGGTACTCAGAGTTAGCTTCGTAGTCAGTAGAGCGACGCATCTTAGTTATGTCTGAGTTAAGAAGCTGTCTAAAGTTGTGCAGCTTGTTGATGGGGACATAGCCATTGATAAAGTTGTTGTCTTTATCAACTAAGTCAAAAGCCGTGTCAGAAACAATCTCGTTAAACTTCTGCAGCCTACCTTTAGCAACACGCAAGTTAGCGAGGTCAAATTGCTCTGTAGACAACAAGTCAGCCATAGACTGATCTAGCAGCTTTAGTTGCAGCTGTGGGTAATAAGCCTCAGAACTCTTAGCAGCTTCAAACAGCTGATCTGACGTGTTCTTTGTTATTTCTTCTTGTCTCTTAAGCCTTTCTGCAAAGCTGCCTAGACGCTGCGCAACAACAGACTGACTACCTGTAAGGATGTCAGCAGAGTTAGCTAGTGCTAGTATCTGATCTTCTGGAAGACCTGTTAGGTCAACACCAAGCTCTTTAGCTGTTCTACGTAGCTCAGACACCTTCTGAGACTTTACTGCCGCTGCTCTGCCTTTACCTGCTATGTCAGGCAAGAAGTCTAGAAGAGCCTTTGTAGAGATTCCTGCAAACAAGGCTTTGTCGTTTACACGCGCCTGTCCTAGACCTCCTTGTTGACCAATTAAGTCTCTTAGCGAGTTGGCCTTCTCAAACAACTGATCTGGTACAGTCTCGCCTCTGTCTCTATAGCCTTGTATCTCGTCAGCTACTAACTGGAACTGAGTAACAATCATAGGGTCAGCGCCAGTCCTGTTGACGTTGCCGCCCATCATAGACTGTACAAAGTTCTGCGCTGCTGTAGTGCCTTCGTCAATAAGCATAAAAGGCGAGTTAGCAACTGCAGTGATGTCTTTACCTGCTGATGTTCTAGGCTGATACATCATGTCACCCATAACGCTATTAATGGACTCTGTAGCGTCCTTCATAGTGTCATACCAACCTTTGTTCTGCAGGTAGCCTTTAATGCCTTCGTAGCCTCCTGCGATAGTAGCAGCAGCAATGGCAGGCACGCCACTGGCAAAGCTAAGACCTGTCTCAAGACCGCCTATAGCAAGCTCAGGCAAGCTAGTACCTCCATAAGGGTCTGGGATGTTCTGACCAGTGCTAGTTTGATATTGCTCATCTCCGCCAAAGAAACCACCAACAGTTTCTCTAGTGCCTCTAGTAACGTCAGCAATAGCTTGATAAGGGTCACGCAAAACGCTACTGCCTGTGACTTCTGGCGTCATTCCTTCAGCAAGCATTGCATCGTAGACAGCTTTAGACTGATCGCCTAAGTCTGTTACTTTTATCTGTCCTGACTCCAACGCTGCTTTTATCTCTTCAGCAGTTGGGACTCGTTCTGCTTCTGCCATGTTATATCTACCTTATAAAGAAAAGTTAGGAATGCCTGCAGCAGGCGCAGCAGGTGCTGAAGCAGGTTGTGCCGCCACAGGCTCAAAAGAACCCTGCCAAGGCTCGTTACGAACAAACGAGTATTGTGTAGCAAAGCGTTCTTGAGCCTGTTTCTTCAGACGTGTAAGGTTTCTCTTAAGCACTTCTGGGTCTGAGGAGTTTGCACCAAGCTGTACCATGAAGCGTTCTATGTCAGCGTTAGATACGTCCCTGCCTTTCTGTCCTTCTGCTTTAGCTGCTTGATAGGCTAGACCAATAAGCATGCTCTGCATTTCTGCTGACTTAGTTCCTAGCTCTAGCTTCTCAAACAACTCCTTTCTTGCACCTGCGTTGTCTAGGTTCATTACAGCTTCTGCTTCTTGTACAAGGTTGTTAAACACGCTCCCTAGTCTAGCAGCTGCGGTGTTTGCATCAGGCGCGTCGTCTAACTCTTTAAGGACGTTGTTAACACCCGTAGTAAACTGAGCAGTGTCTATCTGTGACTGCTTTAGAGAAATCTCTTGTGGGTTACCATAGTCTGTAGCGCCTCCTACTTGACTGCTGCGTATAACTTGCGTGCCTTGCGCTAGGTCTAGCTTCTTAGTTGGGTTAGTTACGTCATAGAAGTTACCCTGATCGTCGTACAGCGCTGTCTGTTGAGTGCCGTCAGGTAGTATAAGCTGCAAAGGCTCTAAGTCTTGTATTTCTTCTTCTTTAGTAAGCTCAGAGTAAATACGCTCTATCTCTGCTTGAGGCATTGTTCCATCAGCAATAGCTACTGCGTCCGACCTAAATCTAGGAGAGTTAGCAGCTCGTCTAGCAACAGTGTTCCTAAAACCTTGCCTACGTGTTTGCTCAAGTTCAGCAAGCTGTTGTTGTCTTTCTTGTTGTGCTGCAGCTGTACGCAACTCAAGAGCCTTCTCAGGATTGCTCTGCTGTATTAAATTAGCAAGTTTAATCATTCCTGTTGGGCTTGTGTCCTGCATAGCAGAGCCTAGTTGCTCACGCAGCTTCTCAGCACCTGTACGTGTGTCAACGCCAAACAAGCCACCTGCAGCATAACGCATCTGTTGAGCCTGTCTTGGCATATTAAGAGCAGCAACACCGCCTGTAGTGCCTAAGACACTAAGCAGGTCTTGTTGTTGTTGGCGCATCTCAGCAGCAGGGTCTGGCAAGATGTCAGCAAACAATGAGTTTATGTTAATAGGGTCTGCCATGTTGCTAGCCTCCAAAGACGTTTCTTAGTAGACCTTCAATAAGTCCGGTTTGTGTTGTAGCTCCAGTCTCGTCTCTTTGTCCTGTAAGTAAGTTAGTAATAGCGTTTAATCTGGACTGCTCTAAGTTAGACGCTATCTGTTCTGCATTTGTTCTTTCTCCAAGTCCAAACTGCAGCATAGAAGCTAAGTTCTGTGCGTATTGACGCTGTCCTGCACCTGTAATGTTTGCAAGGTCAAGAGAAGGTGTTGTAAAGTCTAACAAGGTCTGCTGTGGTAAGTAACTAGCTTGTAACGAACCAAGTCCTAACTCGCCAAACAAACCCATTCTTTGTCTAGTTTCTCCTAAGCCTGCAAGAGTCTGCTCAGACTGTCTGTATTGCTCTGTGCCTGCTTGCTCTATAGCTCCAAGAGAGGCAAGAGCTTTTGCTTCTTCTATTGCTTTAGCTTGTGCTAGTTGCTCAGGAGTACCGCCGTACATGGCTGTTTGAACACCGCCTCTTCCTTGGTTAAACAAACGCTCTTCAAGCTCTAGTTGTTTCCTAGCCTCTTCAGGCTGCTGCACTGCCCTAAGTCTGTTGTACATCTCTTGTTCACGAGAGGCTCGTTGGTTAGGGTCTTGCGTTAACATTCCAATAAGATTGGATTGCTCTTGCGCTCTAGCTTCTGGACTGCTTAGAAAGTCAAAAGCGCCTGCACCAAATCCTTGCATTCTTTCTTGTATAGCCTGTTGCTCAGGCGACAAAGCGTAAGTAAAGCCTCCTTCTGGCGTTGCAGTAGCGCCTCCGATGCCAGAAGTAACAGTAAAAGGCTTAAACTGCACAGCCTCTTTTATCTGTTCTCCTGCTTGTTCAGCACGAGCAAGCGCTTGTTCGCCTACTCCGCGTGCTCTAGAGATGCCTTCTGACATTCCATACAGGTCGCCTGCTATACTTGCGCCTTGTCCTATAATATCAATCATACCCATTTTACAATCCTTCTTTATGCGTCAATTTAGCGTCTGTTGAGTGCGCGACCAATGTTAAGAAGCCCTACAAACTCAGGCTTTAAATAGTCTCTGTTAAATTCTATGTCAAACAACGAAGAAGCTAAAGGAGCTGAAGGACTAAAACCTGCAACGCCTCTTTCGCCTTGAATGCCTTGTTCGCCCTGAGCACCAGTAGCACCAGTAGCACCTGTAGCACCTGCAGCGCCTGCAGCGCCTGTTAAGCCACGTAAACCCTGAAGACCTGCTAAACCTTTAGCACCTTGAGCACCTGTATCACCTTTAGCACCTTGAGCACCTGTATCACCTTTAGCACCTTGAGCACCAGTAGCACCTGCAGCACCTTGAGCACCTGTATCACCTTTAGCACCTTGAGCACCAG
>Ga0209307_1000781_pt1 | contig 20833 bp, 19 predicted proteins | sample COGITO_mtgs_1105_FD_185519 | JGI IMG/M metagenome (GOLD analysis project Ga0209307, IMG submission 185519) | Pelagic marine microbial communities from North Sea - COGITO_mtgs_110530 (SPAdes) (version 2) | ecosystem: Environmental > Aquatic > Marine > Epipelagic ... | reverse complement strand
GGCTGTCTCTGGTTGAGTCTAAGTCTGGTGAGCGTGGTATCTTCAATCGTGAAGCATCTAAGAAGCAAGCAGCTAAGTTTGGTAGGCGTGATCCTAACTATGAGTTTGGTACAAACCCTTGTTCTGAAATCATTTTACGTCCGTATCAATTTTGCAACTTAACGGAGTGTGTTGTACGAGCAACGGATACACTGGCTGACCTTGAGCGTAAGGTAAAGCTTGCTACCATCTTGGGTACAATACAGTCTACCCTTATCAAGTTCCCTTATCTACGTAAGGTATGGCAGAACAACACTGCAGAGGAACGGTTGCTTGGCGTATCTATGACAGGCATTATGGACAACCCACTAATGACAAACTCTAACAAAGGATTGGAGAATACCCTTGAGCATCTACGTTCTATCGCTGTCGCTACTAACGCTGAGTGGGCTGAACGCCTTGGCATCCCTGTCTCTGCTTCTATCAGCTGCGTTAAACCTTCGGGAACAGTATCACAGCTGGTTGATTCTGCCTCTGGTATTCACGCTCGTCACAGCCCCTATTATATTCGCACTGTCCGTGGCGATAACAAAGACCCTCTGACACAGTTCATGATTGACCAAGGTGTACCTAATGAGCCTTGTGATTGACCAAGGTATTCCTAATGAGCCTTGTGTTATGAAGCCTGATAGTACGGTAGTGTTTAGCTTTCCTGTTAAGTCTCCTAATAAAGCAGTCACACGCAACGACATGACAGCGGTAGAGCAGTTGGAGTTATGGCTGACCTATCAAAGATCATGGTGTGAACATAAACCTAGCGTGACTATCTCAGTACGTGACGCTGAGTGGATGGCTGTGGGTGCGTTTGTTTATGAACACTTTGATGAAATGTCAGGTGTGTCATTCTTGCCACACTCAGATCACACGTACCAACAGGCACCATATCAAGAGATTGGAAAGAGTGAGTACAAAGAACTACTGTCACTCATGCCTAAATCAATTGACTGGTCAGAGTTATCTAACTACGAGAACGAGGACAATACAGTAAGTATGCAGACGATGGCTTGCTCCGGTGACTCATGCGAAATCGTAGACCTGACGTAGGTAATACACCATCACCCTGCACAAAAGTGTGTCGTATTGAACACGGTTATTGTGCGGGGTGTAAAAGAACTATTGACGAGATTCGTGAATGGAGTATAATGAGTGAACACGATCAAATAAAACTTAAACAACAATTAAAATGGAGACAAATAAATGTGGGTGATAATAACACGTAATCAATGTAGCTTCTGTGATGCTGCTAAAGCCCTCATGAAAGGTGCAAGGTTAGATTACACAGAGTACAATATAGAATCAGACAGTAGCAAATGGATATTGTCCTTGTTAAAAAGATCAAGTATAACTACAGTACCACAAATATTTAAACCAGATGGAACTCACTTAGGTGGTTACACAGAATTGAAGGAGTATATACATGAAACCTACTCGTAAACAATTTAGCACTAAGCTTTATAAAAGTTATGATGCGCCAGCTAAAGACAAACTCGTACAATACTTAGAGAGTGTTGGTCACGATATTGAAAACACGGAAGAGAACTACTACGTAGACATCGTATCTAAGAAAGAAGAGTATACATACTACAATGAAGCAGAAGTAAAGGTGGCTTGGAAAAGTGATTGGCCCACACACTGGAAAGAAATACGTATTCCAGAACGCAAGGGTAGGTTGCTTGATAAATATGAGGGGGAGAATGGAGTACTAAACTTCTACATCTTTCGTAACGACATGAAGCAAGCGTGGCGTATCAAAGATACAAGCCTCACTAAGGATAGGTTGCGTGAAGGATAGGTTGCGTGAAGCACAAGGACGCAACATCTTAAAGGGTGAACAGTTCTACCACATACCTTACACAGAAGCAGAATTAATCAACGTAGCATAAGGAGACATGCACATGCAACAACAACAACTGACTCGTAAACAACGTGGCCTTGGTAAGTATGATGCACCGTTAAAATTTCAACAAGAAAAAGGGTATAAAGATTTTCGGCAGGGGCGTGTCGTTAACCCATTTCCTAGTGATACAATGCAGTATAGGGAATGGGAACGTGGGTTTAACAAAGCCTACTTTGATCAGTTAAAACGGGTAAGGGGTCATGAACAAGCTACAGGAAGAGGCTAGAGAATTTATGGAAAAGAAGTATGAGAACTTAAACTTCAAGTCGTATCAAGACATGGCATCAGAAACTGCAATTTATAAACTGGATCATCAAGTACTTTACCCCGCATTAGGATTGGCAGCAGAGGCAGGTGAAGTCGCCAACAAGGTAAAGAAGATTTTGCGTGATGGTAAGTTTGATCGTGATGCAATTGCAGATGAAGTAGGAGATTGTCTGTGGTACATAGCTGCACTGTGTCGTGATCTAAACGTAGACATGACAGAGCTTGCAAAGAATAATCTACGTAAGCTACATGACCGAAAGGCTAGGGGTGTGCTACAAGGTAGTGGAGACAAACGGTAAAAAAGAGGGGGCTTAATTGCCCCCTTTTCTTATTTAGGTTTTATGTCAACTCCTGCCAAGGCTAGTAGCTGGTTTAGATGCTTTATATTAGAAAAATCTATGACACCATCTTTGGCCCTCTTTGAGTACAGCCTAACCCACTCCGCCTCTGCTATGCGCCGTACATCTTTAGGCAGTCTAATGAACTGGTCTGTTCTTTTTGCAACAGGAGTATCAATTAATGATCTACCTTCACCTACAACTTTTGTAATATCCCTAACTTGCTCTTTGATATAACCACGTTCATACATACGCATGTATGCAGGGAGTGTGTAATTCTCTTGAAGCTCTTTACTTTTTTGCCACCGCATCTTTGCACGTTCACCAGTACGCCTACCTTGAGCCACAAGACTAGGCCAGTATGCACTAACCTTTTCATTCTGATAATTTTGTACGGTTTTCATCTTATGCTTACTGCCAAGTGTGAAGTTAGGATCGGTAATACCTATCTCTTGTAGGTATTCTAAAGTCTCATTTCTTTCTTTGACATTTATACCAGCAAATATACGAGACTTAATGTACTGCCTCTGCTCATTAGTGTTTGTGACAGTTTCCCTTTTGGGTAGCAGTGCTTCCTCTTCAGGATACAATCCACCACGTTGCATTAAAGAACGTTTAGTTTCATTTAAGAATTGATTATCCGTAATTATAAAGTCTTTACCTGCTTCCTTACGTTCCGTAGTCCGTAACCCCATGTCACGTTCCAATTCTATGACTTGGAAATACGGGTTAAGGAAGCCAGTTACATACTGACCAAATACCCTACCAAAAATTTTATCTCTCTTTGCTGCATCGGCTTCGTTTGCAGCACCACTAAGCATTGAAGTTAATTCTTCTGTTATAACATTACTAACACCAGCACGTTGCTGCATACCAAAGAATAATTCTAACCATTCATCCTTGGCATCCCACTGATCAAAGGTTCCATTATTGCGTTCTACGGCAGCACGAGCAATCCAATTCATTTGGGCCATAGGATATGTACCCACAATGTTAGCATCTAGATCAGTGAGGGGTATACCAATATTCTGATAATCTTTTCCCCGATTATCGTCCTTCTGCCATTGATACAGACCTGTAAAAACTCCCAATCCAATTATATTGTTTGCTATTTTTTCAGATTCTCGTGCGGTCAGTGGACCCTTTAAACTACGGTCAAAAAATTGAGCTTGTAATTTTCTTTTTATTGGGCCAGCTGCACCCATAGTTCCATCAGCAAAATACTCAATGCCATTCGCAATAAACTTAGGAAATGGAATTGCTATAGACAGTGGGCTTCTGCTAATGAAGTTTGCAGTCTTCCTGAGTATATAATTCTCAGGTGTTGCGGAGTAAGTTACTCGCATTGCTTTTCGTGTAGCATCATCCATTAAGCTAACAAAAGACCTAGCCCCTGCAGGTTTAACTGTAGAAGAATCACGTACAAAATCCATAAGCATTCCACCATCTAAGGAATCCTTTAAATCTATTTTGTATTCATTCTTGACCAGCCTCTTTAGCTCAGACCAGAAGGTAGCATTACGGATGTTTAGTTCTTGTATCCGGTTTGGGGTATTGAGTGCTCCTGAAAAATCTTCCAACATAGAATACATTTCATCTGCAACCCGCCCCGGCGCACTCGTTGCTTGACCTCTACCCATGTTTAACTGCATTTCATTTAGGGTATTGTACATCATACGGGAATGATCAGGGCTGTGCTCAAGTATGTACTCAGAAAAATGTTTAGCTTCTCGCACATCTTTAAACATTAATCTGAGATTATCCATACCACCTTTGAAAGAACTTTCTGCACTAAATGGATTAAGAGATTTAAGTGCAGGTATAGAACCTTCATTAGAAGCCTTCCACACAGCATTAGAAATAACTGCATTTAAAGATTCCATTGGTGCTCTTACAAAGTTACTTTGCATGTTACGCATAGCAACAGCTAGGGGTGATACTAGTATACCTTTTCGTAAACCCTCAGTACGCAGGAAGTAACGGTTATAATAATCCTTTATTTTACTGTCTGCTTTTTCTGATACTCTACTATCTAAATCTTCTAAGATACCTTTAGGCTTTACTCTCTGGAGATGGCTAAATCTACCCAGTACTTCCCCAGCCTTAGACACAGAGCCATACGTAGCGAGAACAAACTCTTCTAGTTGCATACCATTTTCTGCCAAAACGTCCATCATCTTTTCAGGCTTCACCTTGCCCTCAATAGTAATGCGTAGCATGTCATCTATGAGTGTTTTACTTTTTCCAAACTCTTCAGGCGCAATCTTTTTTAGATCAATCAAAGTACCAACTAAACCGTCAAAGGTTTCTGCATTTAGTATGGGAGCAGTCAAAGCATCGGAAGGTAGATTTATTACCGTACCTGTTTCTGACTGCATTAAGTCAAGCGTTTTTCTTTCTCCCAAAAGTTTAACTGCATCTCTGTCAATTACACGTTTACCATTTTCCATCTTAGTAAGGGTAACATCAAATTTATTTTCAAACTGTGTTAGCAACTCTTCTTTAACAGAATTATTTTCTGATACTTTTAATTTTATGGCATCCCGTAGTTCTTGCTCACGTTTACCGCTCATAGCACGAGCATCAGCAACAACAGAAGGGTCTTCTATCCAGCCTTTAATTTTTTTAATACCCTTTGTAACTACCTTCACTGGAGGAATAACGGATACCAAATTTACAGTTGCCATTGCAGTAGCTGCAGCAAAGTCTTTTGCATTGCCACTCTTAAATGCATAGACCAATCTGTTATGGTCTTCTTCAGTAGGGATTTCACCCGCATAAATCTCATCCCATTCACGCTGTGCCCTATTTGACTCTGTAATAAATTCATTAAACACTACAAAAGGGTCAACCCAATCTCGCCCTTCCGTAATATTGGCAATGGCGTTTAAACTGAGTCCTCTATCCAACATAAAAGATACTCCCTTTTTTTGGGTTGGGTTTTCCCCGTTCAAGTATCCGTATATAGTAGTTAGGTTATTCTGTATGTCGGCTTCTGCTGCATATACCTCTTCGTCAAAGAAGTCTTGCACAGTTTGCGGCCCGTCAAATTGACTTACGTATTCAGCAATAGAAATCCCAGCCCTACGTCAAATTGACTTACGTATTCAGCAATAGAAATCCCAGCCCTATTAATATCAAACTCTTCATACAGTGTTCCATAATCTAACTGTGGATCGGACTTAGCTTTACTCCTTAGATATTCTAGTGGTGAATTGAACCCTGCCTTTTCCGCAACCTCTCTAAACTCCTCAAGTCTAGCATCCCTTCTACTTAGAGTAGCAACTGCATTTTCTCTAAGGTTAGCTAAACCTTCTTCTGAGTACAGATAATCCATATCAGCTTGGTACGTTTCCTTTGCACGGGCATCTACTTTAATTTCTTTATCCAAAAGTCCTTGTAAGTATGGGCTAGTTGGATCGTCCTTTAATTGTTCTTTTATACTTTCAATGAAGTTGTTTTTAATTGTCGGTACAACTTCTTCTTCTAAGAATTCAGGGACGAGTGGACGAAACTGCATATCTGGATAGTCTTCGTTTCCATAGGTTTCTTCATCGGCAAGCTCATCTGGATTTTGTATTTTGTTTAGCGTAGATTCCTCTGGTACAAACTCCACACTGGGAAGTAAAGCACCATTAGTAGAAGGTGCAACATCAGAGGGCTGTTCCGAGGCAGTACTTTGTATTGTGGTTAAAACATTATTCATGTTCGTTGGAGGCAAAATAGCACCCTTGTAGGAACCACTACTTGTAGTTTGTTGTTCGTCCTGTACTGTGGGAGCTACAGAATCATTATTGACTACTGGCTCTTCAGACCGTTCTTCTTCATCATCCTCTATAGAAAAGGATGGAAGTACTGCTGAGTCGTATACACCCATAAGTTTTTTTCCTTAATACCGTCCTACGTCAGTGACTTCATACCTGTCATCTCCACCTATATACAAAAATGGGAGATTAACTAACTGGCCTTCTTGACTCAGACCACCATAAGATAGTTTAATATTACCTGTATAAAGAACTGGAATGTTATCTATCACAATAACATCACCAATATTAAAAGCACCTCTGCCTGCTAAGTCTAGTGCCTCTGATCCACTATAGGTAGATGCATATTCATTAGTTTCAGGGTTGAATGGCATCTTATATTTTTCAAGTAAGCCCATATCACGATCTGGCCCTGCCGTAGCTATAGCCTCTCTAGTGGCATCATTTAAATTACTAGCAGCATATGCTATACGTGCGCCCCTACTTTTTAAATCCGACAAAGCTGTATTTATTTTTACGTCAGCATAGCTAGTTACGTTTGGTGAAGTTAATCCCTGAGACTGTATACGAGACTTCATAGATAAACCTGCATCTATACTAGCAACATAAGCTTTACCTTGATTGCCAGCCTGCACATTTATTATGGAACCTTCTAATGTTTCCATTCCTAGAGGGGTTGCAGCATCTTGTAAAAAACGTGCCCAATCAAGTCTAACATCTGAATTAGTAAACGGGTCTTTACTTTCCGCATCCTCATCCTTTACATGCTCACGTTTTATTTCAGCAAGCAATGTATCATTTCTTTTTGAAAGTTCTAAATACTCTGGGCTACCCGGGTCCGTTGATAACATCTTATTAACGACATTAGCACGTACTGCTTGCAAACTTGCAACAGGTTTTGATGCGGGTTGAGATAGTGTAGTAAACACTTCTCTATCTTGTTCAAAATACTTTGATACATCTGCGTCATCTGGAAGGGAAAAGCCTTCAGGTAGTTTCATTTCTTGATCATATGCCTTATGACCTGAAAGTTTTTTAAATTCATCTATATTCTGAGAATACTTTAGTAGAGTATTTGGGTCTTTACCATTAGCTATAGCAATACCCCCGTACTCAGCCAAACCATTTGAATACGCAGAGCCTTGAGACAAAGCATAAGATATTCTATCTGGATCAAATCCTGCAAGTTTTAATTTTTGCGCAGCTTCATTTGCTTCTTTTTCATCTGCCCTACGTTGATTGGCTGCAGCTACACGTGCCTTACGTTTATTTTCTTTTTCATCTTGATCTTCTTTATACAACTGTGCTTCTTTAGTCTTGATCATATTAACCAAGTTGTCAGATGCCCCACCAAGAAATGCCCCAAAATTAAATGCCATTACTGCCTCCGTGCCATTAGCCCTGCAGGTGCAGGTTCTTCAGCCATACTTTCTTCTTCAACGCTAGTCTCAGGTAGTTCCTCTACAGGTTTACTTCCTTCCTCTTCCATAACTTTCTTTACGTTACGCATTGCTTTTGCAATTGTTGAGTCACGGAATTTATCTTTATCTTCTTCTTCCATCTCAGTTCCGACAGTGTAGTCAACACCCTCTTCATCACCTACGTAAGATAGCATCTCAATTAGTACAGGCATAATGAGGATACCTACATCAATAGAATGTTTCCCTTGCATTACACCACCAGATTGTAAAGAGTTTGCTATAGTAGTTAAAGGAATACCAAGTTCCATTACATCTACTATATTATCACGGAACTGTGGTTCAAGAATACGTGGTGCATAGAAATCCATAGCTTCTTCAACTGTAGTATACTGAGGCGGGTGTTGCCAAGGACGTGCACCCAACTCTGCAGTTAAACTTTGTCCGGGGATAGGAGCATTAAAACTCTCACGATAATTTTGTGCCATTATATTTTATTCCTATACTCACGTATCTGTTCCATAGCTTCAAGAACCATGTCGTATGGTTGTTTTTCTTTTGCTTCTTGAGTCTTGGGTTTACGTGCCATATTACGCCCAAGTAGACCACCTGTTTTTTGTGGCTCTACAGCTGGCTGTTTACGATTTTCTAAGTCACGTACAGCTTTCGCATAACTTTTTGCAGCGGCGGTGTATAAATTCATGTGGTTATTCCTTAATCAAATAGACTTCCTGCAAACGTCTTACTAAGTGTAGACATGTCAGTAAACAACAGGGTACTTACAAGATTACCAAAAGATTTAGATGACTCTGCATCAATCATCATCTTACGTTCTTCAACTGACAACTGTTCTTTCGCAAGCTGCATTAAACGCTCTTGTTGATTTTCTGCACTTGTCCATGCCCATTCCATCTGATCACCATACATTCCCCACATGTTATTGTAAGCAGTGTTAGAGATGTCCAGTGTGTTAATGGCATTTAATTCGTTTGCACGATTAACGGCTGCAGTGTCTTGTGTTGCAATCTCCCTGCGCCACGTAGCATTAGACTGATCAACTACCAACTGGTTCTGTGCATTAAACTGTTCACGGTTATTTTTCATCTCAGCATTAAACTGACTAGCTGCGTTTACTTGTCCAGCATTAAAACGTTCTTGTGCATTTTGTTGTTCACTGTTATGCATATTAATAGTAGAGTTTAGATTGTCGTAGAACTGATTAGCTTGGTTTTCTGACTGTGCATTAAACTGAAGTGATGTATTAACTGCAGCTTGGTCAGTAAGCATTGAGTTAATAACTTGCTGTGACTTAAATAGTTCTGTCTGTTGTTCGTTAGACAAGTTAGCCATGTCAAGCTGTAAGAAGTTCTGAGCATTTTGTACAGCGGTCTGTTGACGGTTGTTCAGGTTACCCATGTCTAGGTTAGCTAGTGCAGATGCCTCCGCAAGAACCATAGCTTGACGGTTGGACAAGTTTTCTAAGTTCATTGTCTGCAAAGAACGTGCATTCTCTAGCTGTACTTGTTGATCAGCAGTGAAGTTCATGTTAGCAATGTCGCTAACCTTGCTTGCGTTTAGTACACGTGTCTGAAACTCTTGATCAAACTCTTGACCCATAAATGTTGCACGTTGTTCTGCTGCAAGCATAGCACGTTGCTGACGATTTGACAAGTTCTGTGCTTCAAACTGTGCCACTGTAGCTGCATCAGCTTGTGCAATAGGTAAAGCACTTTCCATAGCAGCTTGCATAATAGCTTGACCTGCCATTGAGGAAGCACTAAGACCACGTGCAGCCATCTGTTGGTTAGCTAGGCGTACAGCACCTGCAGCCCAAGCAGGAGGTGTAGTACCCTCAAACTGTTCCATCAACCCTACAAGTTGACCCTGTACTGTAGCCTTCTCTGATGGCGTTGCTGTTGCTGCATCAATCTGTTCAGTAAACTTAGCAGCCTTAGTTGCATCAGCTGCAGCACCAGATACTAACTCACCGTTTTGTATCTCACGCTGTACTTCATTCTCCATAAGAGTAGCAGTACCTTGTGCAGCATTAAGATCACCTACCATACTTGCAGTAGTCATAGCTGCAGTTACTTTAGCACGAGCATCATCTTCATCTGTTTGGGCAGAATTTAATGCCTGTGTTTGGGCGGCTACCTGATCTGCACGTACATCTGCCTCATACTTAGCTGTATCAGGTTGATCTACATTTGCAGCTAAATATGTATCCGCTAACGCAACTTCACTTACGCCAAACTCACCAGATACCTGACCACTACCAGATTGAATAAACTGACCGGGTTGTTGTTGAATCTTTGTAGCATCAACTTTAGCACCTTCAGGCAACGTAGGATCAGTTGCACGTTCAGTCATTACATCTTTGATTGTTTTCTGGGTGGATTGATATAGTGGCTGAAGCTGTTGTAGACGACCATAGGTGTCCGATACTTCTTTGCCTTTAGCTTCTACAAGTTCTTTCAGATACGGATCATCTGGATTAGCATCAGATTGTTGTTGCAGACGTTGTAGTTCTAAGTTTAGTTGTGTGTAGTTAGACTGTGCATTGGTGTACTCTTGTTCAATATTTTCAATGTCACCAGTTACACCACCAGTAGTTTGTTCTGTAACGTAGTTACGGTAAGCATCTTGTTGTGCTTTATTTTGTGTGTACTCTGGGCTATTTTTAAATTCGTTAATTTTGTTAGCAATCTCAGTACGAATAAAATCAGGTTCCGTATCAAAATTACGGATAGGCCCAACTTCCATAGTTGTACCATCTTTATATGTAATTTTATATTTTCTATTACCTAGGCTTTCTGATGTAAAATCTGTAGGGTCTTCAGGTAACTTACCACTTTTAAACATTTGATTTAGGCCAGTTGTAGCCCAGACAGGTTGACCTGTAATAAATTCATTTATAAATTCTTCGCCTAATGGTTCAGGCATACCTTGTGATGGGTCATAGCTAGTAGCTTGATTATCCTGTGTCCACTTTTGAAAGTCTGCACTAGTTAAGTCTGTGCCAACTGTACGCCCTTTGTCATCTTTAATTGTAAAGATCATACGGCTTGTGCCATCTGCTTGTGTTACAGGTCTACCTGAGAAAGTAAATGAACCTTGAGGTGTTTGCAGTAACTGTGTACCCTGCGTACTTTTTGTGGGTGTTGGAGATTTATCAATAGGCTGTTGTTGCGCTGCAATAGCAGCTTGTATCTCTGGGCTATTATCCATTAAAGGTGTCATAGCTGCTTTAAGTGCATTATATTCGTTTTCGTTAGTAGGCTCTCCACTAAGCCCTATTTGTTTCATTGCTTGCTGTTTTATATTTTCTTGAGCTTTATTTGCCGCCATCAGGACATCTGAGGGCACGGAGTTAGCTTCTCGTGCTGCCTGTAACTCTGCACCTGAAAGGCCATTCGCCGCCAACTCCTGCATAGCTTGTGGATCAGTAGATTGCTGGAACGGTATCGGCTGCGTAGGATCAGGCTGAATAATAGGCTGTGAAATCGGCAACGTAATAGGTTGAGTGGGCTGCTGCGGCTGCGTAGACATAGGCGGTTCTGTAATCTGTGGTGTAGTTACATTAGTACCCATATTATACATAGTAGGTGCAGCGGCAGCTAGACCCCCAGATGGTCTAAGGTTACGATCAATAGAAGTTATTCCTAGATCAGTACCCGAAGTTGTATTAATAGAACTTGGATCAGATGTTGTATAAGTAGATTCAAAATTAGATGCATCGTAATTAGAATTTGCGTTAAGTGCATTAAGTGAATTTTGCAGAGAGCCACCTGCTTGAAACTTTTGTACACTACCACCTTTAGCCATCGTCATAGCCGCTTGTTTAAACTGATCCATCTGTGTACGTTTTTCAGGGTTCTGTTCTAAGTACTGTTGAAAGCCAGACATATCACCAGTATAACCTAACGTACCTGCAATACGCTGCATGGCATCTGGTTTAAAACCGCCGAATGTAGGATTTTTAATTTGATTAATCATGTCTATGCCTTATTTGTTTAGTGTCATCCAGACAGCACCTGCTATAAATGTTAGTACACCTACCGTTGTTATTTTTACTATAGTAGTCCAGATACCTTTACGGGTATCTCGCCATGCTTCTAATAAACTACGCATCTCAGTAATGTCTTTTTGTGCTTGGTCATCTAGCAGTCCAATAGAACGTAAGGCTTCCTTTGCCCCACGCCTAGCTGCACGATCTAGCATATCTTCTATTTCATCTACTGTAAGTTTAACTTCTGACATAGCCTACACCTTATGGTTTAGTAGGCCAATCAGCCTCTTCAAGGTGAGGCCAGTTAGCGTGGCTTGTGATGTCACGCAGTGCTTGACGATATGCTGTTTGTTCAGATGTCATGGTCAAGTCGGAGGATGCCCACCAGTCAGTTTCACCAATCAAGCTGTCACGCTGTGTGCGATTACGTTCTGCGGCATCACTGTCAAGACGTGTTTGATATGCAGCTTCGTGTTCAGCTTTAGTGGTTGTTACACCATCCACAGTTGTGTCACTGAACATGTCAGCAACTTCCCATGCCTCAACCCAGTTGTTTAGTGCATCCTGTACTACACCATTACGGCGTACACTTTGGTATGCACCAATACCATCTGTAGGCTGAGGCGCACGTAGAACAGGGTCTACATTGAGTGCGTCAAACACATTGCTAGTCCACACTTTAGGCATGGACATGTTAGGGTTTTCTTTGCGTAACTGGCCTTGAGATTTTAACTCACCAGTTGTGCGATCACGATATTCAGTCATTAGTTGATACTCCTTGTATGACCTTGATTATATTGCGTATGCGGTTATGCGATTGCGTAGAAGATGTAGGTTTCACCGTTGGTATTTGTTTCCGTTGCAGGGTGTTCAACAACTGTAAATCCAGAACTGTGAGGGTCTATGTAATCACCGCCTGATACTTGGGATGCATTAGACTGAAGGGTTAGATATTTGTCTGTACCAGAAACAATGCCACGTTCTGTGTCAAAAACAAACCATTCCCCAGTTCCGCTAGTTTGTTTAATTAAAACAAACCTGGCTCCTGAAGAGAAACCACAGTCAATAGTTTGTGTGGCTCCCGTGCTAGAACCGTTACCCGTGTAGCTTCCCACCTTAGATATACCGGGGAGTGTGGCGAAAAGGTACATAACGTGATGAACATTAGATGAGTTTACTGCAACACCACTACTCTGCGTACCTAAATTAAAAACAGTGTCAGTTGCTGATCTCATATAAAGTGTACTACTTTGTTTTGCAGAGTTTAAATTTGGAAAAAAGTGATGATCGTTGCCCAACGCAGAACACCAAGCAAACCAGTTACTAGCTGCTGATCGTTGTTTTACGATTACAAGCTCAGGTGAAACCCCTAAATTGTGGGTTATTGATCTACTAGCTTGACCCGTCCCCGTGTAAGCAACGACATCAAAGAAGCCGGGCGCACGTTTCCAATTATAAAATACAGTGTTTATTGATGCCCACTCCGCTGGTATGGCAAAGCCAGTGCTGTCCCACCACAGAGAGTACCCAGCATTGGGGCTTTCTTCATCAGTACCGTTTGTCCTAAGGCCCGGTGTCATTATGGAAGCATTTGTACGGACACCCCGCAATCTATCTACTATCCACCTATTTGAAGTTTGACTTGTAGCTGATGCGAGTTGAGTATCAACAGCAAAACCTGCAGTAATCCCTGTGGTAAATCCAGAGTTTGTTTCAGTTACATTAAACACCTCAGTCGCACTCTCAGGTGGAGCAAGAGGGCCACGGCGTATTGCCATGTAGATGTATTTCTTATTAACAAGGTTAATGTCACTGTGGTAGTCCCGTACCATAAAACCTGTTGCAGTAGGTCCAAACTTTCTTGTGGTGCTCTCAGCATAATTGCGGTTTGGATTTAATGCGGTTGGATCAATCATTGTTAGGGTTGGGGCTGGCCATCCACGCACAGCATCAACCACAGCCCAATCACTACTACTTGTAATATTCTTAACCAAAATCCACTGTGGCTCCCACCCAAGCGTTACTTCTGCAGGGGTCTCTGTTCCTAAACCCTCATAACTACCACACTTGATAATATCTTGGTCACCATCAGGGCCGAACCCACCGTCACCATCGTTGTGTGCGAATAGGTAGGCTACGTAGGTATGACCATTTGCATTCATGGTAGTGTTAGAGTCATCGTACACATAGGTTGGCTTAAAGTAAGTATCAGTAAAGTATTGATACGAATTAGCTGCCTGTTGGGCGCTTGCAGTAGTAGCATTTAAACTTAAACCAGTGAAGTCTCCTGCGCCTACACCGGGACCACCGACTACACCAGTACCTCTATGCCAAACACCCCAGTCTGATGTGGAGCTTGTCCTTTTGATAATAATCATCCCGGGCGCAGCACCTAGACTATGTGGTATATTAGTTGAGGCGCTCCCTGTGCCCGTAAAAGTCACCACATCAAAGAACTTAGGGGCTTTGCGGAATGTCCACGAGGCGAAGTCTTCGCCATTAGTGCTAACTGCTGTATCGCCACCTAAAGAGAAGCCACTAGATGAAAACCCACTGATTGTATTGTTGTTTGTAACTTGGGCGTTAGCGTCGTTTGAGAAGAGGATTTTTCCAGACCCCCGCTCAGTGTCACAAAGATGATGCCAATCTTGCGTGTCTCTATTCTTTACCCAAACCAAACCACCTTTACCACTAAGGTCAATGCCGTTGGTAATCGTTTGTGCAGAGCCTGTACCCTCATACAAATAAGTGCTGAACACCTCATCCACATCAAAGCCACCACCACCAGCAGCAGACATCATTAGCTTTTTAATATTGCTCATTCTATATTATCCTAAGTTTAACCCTGCTGTAAAGCCATACCAAGTTGTGCCACCATCGTGTGTGTAGAATACAAACTGATCTACTGCACTTGCTGTGCTTGTAAGCGGTGGCGCAGACCCATCAGACCAGTCCACTGCAGAAGGCCACGTTACAGTATAGCCACTATCACTAGCATCCTGTGTAATCTTCAAGGAAAACCCATACGCTGTACCGCTTGCAGGTGAATTGCTAAAGGTGAACGTAGTGTTCTCACTTAGTGTGTGACTAAAGACATTACCTGCCTCACAGTTAATCGTTGTGCTACTACCGGATGAAGAAACAGCTTGATATGTTTCATTGTATGATGATACTATAAGTTCACCATCAATGTCAACATCACCAGTGTAAGTTTCTAGTGAAAAGCTTGTAAGTTTACCATCAAGTTGTGTCTGGATGTTTGATGTTACACCTTCTACAAAGTTAAGCTCTGCTGTACTTGCTGTGATACCGTCTAGTGTGTTTAACTCTGCTCCTGTGGCAGTTACAGCCGTACCACCAAGAGTAACACCAGTTGTAGTAATCGTGATGTTAGATGAACCGTCAAAGTTAGCTGCACCGGATGTTGCACCTGCAATAGCAATTGTACGGGGTGTTGTCAAGGTATTTGCTGTAGAGGCTACACCTACAACCGTAGCATTAATACTTCCGTCTACAGTAAGATTACCTGTAACTGTAGCATTTCCCGATACAGCTAAAGTCGTAACATTTGCAGTATCAATAGAGCCAGTATCAATGTAAGCAATGCCATCAATGTAGGCATTACGCCACTCAGAACCAATGGCACCCAGATCGTAAGAGTCATCAACAGAAGGAATAAGATTTGAAGCAATATCTGCATTTACTGTCACCGTGTCTGTATCTGCGTTACCTAATGTACTATTACCATTTACAGTAAGGTTACCTGTATTAGTTTGATTACCTGTAACTGCAAGTGTGCTAGATAAAGTAGCTGCACCTGTAACATTTAATGCACCACCAATAGTAGCCGCATCACCCAAGCTAAGATCACCTGCCAGATAAGCATCTTTGTATTTCAGGCTAGATGTACCAAGGTCTACAGTGTTTGTTGTTTTAGGACGTAGTACGGAGGCAGTAGCCACAACGTCTTGTGCTGGCCCTATAACTGTGATAGGTCCACCTTCTGATGTAGTGCCATCATGAGTGTGACCTGTACTAGCATTAAATGCTGCCTCAACAGAATTGAACTCGTTGTCTAAGTCATCAGCATCAATAACATTGCCATTAGAAATGTTATTAGATGTATCTGCTCTTACGTAACCTGTACCCATGAGTTTTCCTTACTTCCTATTGTTTTCAGCAAATTCAAGTATTGCCGTGTCTAACAAAAATGCTGAATTAGAACTATCATCTTCTATTCTTAGTGCAACTGTATTACCTGAACCTACAATATTATTGTCAAAAGATTGTGTACGAGGTTCACCATATGATGTACTTCCAAATATTGCAGTATTGTTTCCATAAAATCCACCGCCACCTGCATCTGAAACTAATGAAAATGTAGCAGGTTGTATTTTGTTTCTATCGTTTTGATTGTACCTAACATTACAGTCAATGTTAATTGCACCAAATGGTTTAATATATAAATCAAGTTTATAAAATGTTTTACGTTTTTGTGGGTCTGTAACAGGCATAAAGGGTGACTCATAGATAGCTACAACATTATCTCCATCACGAGATGTCCCACTTTCCATAAGATACACGTAACCATCATTGTTTGAAAACACTACGTATTCCTGATCTCCTATGTACTGAGAGTCGGCAATGTAAACCTTATAACCCTTTGTCTCAGCCCACTGAAAACCTGTACCACCTTGGTCAATAAACTTAGTACCTAGTACACCTTTAGCTATGCCAACTTTTTCACCATTAACATAACCAAACATACGGTACTGAGCTTTGCCACGAATAACTGTACTTGAAAAGTTTTGCGCATAACTTTGTAGTTCTGTCACTGTAGGCCGTATATTTTTAGATGCAACATCAATGCCGAAGTCACCAATGCGTTCAGTTGAGCTTAATGTACGCAGTCCATCGGGACCAAGAAACATAACATCAGAGCCAACTTCTTGAATTGTGTCTGGACTTAAACAACCAAGGTCTTCTGTAATTGCACTAAGAGTAAAATCAGCAGCACTGTTACCTGTTAGCCTCATAATTTTATCACGACAAAACACAATTAATGAATCACGGTAAACTTTTAAACCTGTAATCTCTGAGTTAAGACCAATACTACCAGCACCATTAGCGGGATCAAAGTCTGTGTCTGAATACGGGGCTGTAAATACAAGCTCAGTACCTATACCGAAAAACAAAGTACTTTTAAATAACTCTACTGTACCTGCACCCTCTACCGCACTATTGCCTGTACCACTATTAGTAATATATGATGTCATAGCCTGTGTGCTGTCAGTATAATATACAGGATAGTTTACCCCATCAACAAACACAATTTTTAAAGCATTATTAAAATTATAACTTACATGTCTTGCTTTAGTAAATCCAATATTACTTGCAGTTACAAGTGAGGACCAAGCAGGTGTAGTATCCGTTGTGTTGATTAAATAGTATACACCACTACGTGCTGCTATAAATCTTTCTTCGTCTGCATTTTCAACAACTGCAAGTGCTTGTGTTACACCACTACCTGTTAACTGTGCATCATCTAGTTTAGTATATCCTGCTACTTTACGATACCCACCATCTAGTGAAGGCTCAAAGTTCTGTAAAATAAATGCAGAACCTACAGCGTTAATACCCTGTTGTAAGGGGCTAATGTTAGTAACTAACCCTCCTGTAAATTGTACAGGGAATGTAGACCAAGCTGTAGTCATACGTTTATACTTTCAATAAACCAAATGTATTTGGGCTGCTATACCGTACTGTAGAACGTACATAGTCATACGTATTTATGTGTAAACTACGCATATACTTAATACTCTGTTCAAATTTTTGTTGTGACAATTGAGCAGATTGATTATCTCCTCTAAATTGATACGCATAATACATAGCACCTTCAGTAATCACATGTTTAAATTCTTGTGGTACAGTAGGTACATCATCTTGTAACTCTAACTCTACAGGATTACGATAATATTCATAAACTAATTCATAAGCTTTATCAGGTGTAGGAAATATAATAAACTCTTGACTAGGTGTTCTAGTTACATAGCTTGGTTTACCACGAATACCTGTAGTATTATTGTACTCATAGTCAGAATACTTGTCAAGGTATTCTTGATAGGTCATGCTCTGTAGTTTTGTAGTTGTGATATTTAAGCTACTATTACGTTTGATACGAAAGCTATTCATGTCAATTGTTTTAGCATCATAAGGATAACCGTAACGTGTAACACCCGCAGTTAGTATGTCTTCTTCTTCTACATGATTCCAAGGCCAACCAAACTCTTCATGATTAATATGACGAATCGCTGAGTTAACTGCATCTTTAGCTGTATTATAGTAACCTGTAGCTGTAGCAAAATTAGATGTTGTAAGCTCTACTTCGTTAAGCCTACGGTTTACTTCATTTACAAGTCCAAGAAAGTTATATGCCATTATTTTTCCCTTACACGTAGGAATACAGTACGTTCAAATATTAATCCATCAGATGTTGTTATGTTACAATACAGTTTATACTTAATGTTATCAGTACCTAAACCTAAACGTGCTGTTGCGACACTATCTGTACTCGTAGCAGATACTAATTGTAATCCATGCACTACTTGACCACTAGGAATAAGTTCTGTTTTAACTGCATCACTGTTATTAACATACCATGTTACACTATTAATAGTTGCAGGTGCAATAAAACGTGACCAATCAATACTATAATCGGTTAATTCATCTGGGTCTTTGTTAGGCCACTTTAATGACATAGTATATTCCTATTATGCTGCACGTACTTGTGACGTGTTTGTGTTTGATGAAGCCGTTGCAAGATAAACAGTACGAGGTCTACTATAGTTTGCTTTAATAGATTCGTAGTCAAATTGTACTGCGTTGATGGTTTCATCACCAACAGTAAACGTACCTTGTAAGCCTACTGGCAATGCTACAGCCTTACAATCTAGTGTAACTGTGTTAAATGCTGTTGTACCACCTACACCTTTACCTGCTAGGCTGATATTGGCATCCGATTCAACAATAACTTCATCACCAGTAACTAGGGGTGAGTCAGTGATAATCTCTAAGCCAAACCCTACAGGTTGAATAGTAGGACCAAACCCTGCATCTACAGTGATACCACCAAGACTTGCAGTAAATGCTGTAGCCATGGTAATAGTTGGTGTAGTACCTACGCCTAAGATAAATGTTAGACCGTCATCTGCTGCGCCTGTACCTGCTACACCTGTTGGCGCTACATCCGCTGCTGCAGCTACTGTGATACTACCTGCTGCACCATCACCTTGTGTACCTGCAAGATCAACATTGGTACGTGATCTAACGTCAATACCTGTGTCTATTGCACCTGTACCTACAACACCTGTAAGACTAAAGGAAGCATTGGCCTGTTCATAGCTTTCACCAAAGGTAGCTACTGAGAAAGGATTAGTTGAGTAGGCCATGCTTTACTCCTTATGCAGCAGCATCACTTGAGAGTACACCATACCAGTTCGTGCCACCATCACGTGTATGGAACACCAGCACATCTGTCTCACCTGAAGCAGGAGCATCTGGGGCTGTACCACCTGCCCACTTAACTGAGCTAGGCCATGTGACTGTGCCACCGTTGCCTGTTAGTTGTAAAACAAAACCAACACCAACACCCGATGTACATCCGCTAAAAGTAAAGGTAGTGTTGCCTGTCATAGTCAGGCTAAATGCACCACCTGCATCTACGTCTATTGTTGGCGTTGTTCCTGATAGTGCATCATAATCTTCTTTTAAGGCACTATGAATAGTGACATCACTATTGTTTACCTCAAGGCGTTCTGTACCACCTGTAACGACACGCCACTGATCTGCTGCGTGGAACTGAAGGTATGTGTCTGTGTCACCGTCATGGAAGATTTGATCTCCTACATACAAATCACCCGCAAAATAACCGTCTTTCCATCGTGTGCCAGGGTCACCCCAATCATCTGTGTTGTCTGAACTTCCCCCCGTTGTTGTGCAAGGAACTACACGAGTATTGTTAAAATCAAATCTAATACCAGAATTAGCTGACGAAATATATATATCATTTGCTGCAATGCCAATACGACCACGAAGAGATCCGCCTTCGTAGAAAGAAATCATATCTCCTTCGTCAGTAATTCTGGATATGGTTAATGGAGTTGTACTTGCAGCATTAATTTCAACTTTACCTGTGCTTTCTATAGAGGTTCCCGCTACCCCTATATTGTTGTTAGTTTTCCCAACTATAAAATTACCTGATGAATCAAACCTAGCTCTTTCTGATCCACCTGTTTCAAACGAAACTGTATCAGCAGCGGGAAAGCGTATGCTTGTATCTGTATCACCCGTATGGATAATTTTATCTGGTACAGCTAAATCTCCATCTACGGTAGTAGAAATACTGATATTGCCAGAGCCATCAAAGTTGGCATCACCTGTAACCGCACCAGTTACAGCTATGTTACGGGCAGTCGCTAGTGTGCTTGCTGTACTAGCATTACCACTAAGAGCAGCGGTAATAGTACCTGCACTAAAGTTACCTGATGCATCACGGGCTACAACTTTAGATGCTGTGTTATTTGGTGTGGCATCTACGCCAATCGTAAGAGCGGCACCCTCTGAACCTGCAGCACCACCTGTGACATAGTTACCTGAAGCTACAGACCCTACGTAGTTACCTGTAGTGTCAGTACCAAGTGCTACAGAGTTAGCAGCAATAGTAGTTGCGATAGAAGCATTACCTGTACCGTTAACGCCAGTAACACTACCAGTGACATCGCCTGTCAAGCTGATAGTACGACCTGTTGCCCAAGCTGTTGCAGTAGCTGCATTGCCTGATGTGTCTTGGTTACCTGTAGTGTTAACACCGGGCAAGTTAATACTTGCTGTACCATCAAATGATACACCGCCAATGTTACGTGCTGTCTCAAGAGCAGTAGCAGTATCGGCATTACCTGTTAGATCACCAGTGACATTACCTGCCACGGTGCCTGTTAGGGCTGCTGCCACACTATTAAATGTTACATTAGAGGTTGTCTCTACAGCCTGACCAATGTTAATGCCTGAACCATTTACAGTAACACCTGTACCTGCATCAGCAG
>Ga0209307_1000755_pt1 | contig 21363 bp, 16 predicted proteins | sample COGITO_mtgs_1105_FD_185519 | JGI IMG/M metagenome (GOLD analysis project Ga0209307, IMG submission 185519) | Pelagic marine microbial communities from North Sea - COGITO_mtgs_110530 (SPAdes) (version 2) | ecosystem: Environmental > Aquatic > Marine > Epipelagic ... | reverse complement strand
GATCACAGCATTAAACTTTTAGAAAAAGTTTTAACAAAATAAAATAAACTTTTAGAAAAAGTTTTAACAAAATAAAATAAACTTTTAGAAAAAGTTTTAACAAAATAAAATAAACTTTTAGAAAAAGTTTTAAAAAAATAAAATAAACTTTTAGAAAATCTTTTTTAGAAAAAGTATTTTTTAACACAAAATAAAGCAAAGCAAAAAAATTTATAGAAGTTTTGGTCAAAGCTTTTTGAAAAGCTTGCTTTTTTAGAAAAAGTATTTTTTAACACAAAATAAAGCAAAGCAAAAAAATTTATAGAAGTTTTGGTCAAAGCTTTTTGAAAAGCTTGCTTTTTTAGAAAAAGTATTTTTTAACACAAAATAAACTTCATATAATAAACACCTTCTTAGGTTTTGTCTATTATAATCATCCGGATAATATTTCTATTATCATTTATTTTATATTTATTTATAATAACAAAAAATTAACAACAATCTCATTCATTCATTTTATACTATAACACAATATTTTTTTTGCTTTAATTTTTTGATCTAAACTTTTTCCTAAAAAGTTTCTTTTTCCTAAAAAGTAAGTTTATGGACAATATCTGTAAGTAACATATTTACCGGATGTTTCGCTTGTTCTCGTAATTTTAACTAAATCACCACTTTTGATACCGTAAAACATAGCTGAAGGATCTGATTTTAATATCAAAGGAATATTATTCATGCTATCAATATTGTATTTTTCTTTAATATCGTCTTTTTCTTGTTGAGAAACAATCCGCATATCTGGAACTAAATCATGCTTTGTAATATTCCTTATCAAATTGTCTACTGATAATAGTTGTATAAAAATTTTATTTGTTTCTAAAAAGGAATCAAATAAAATGTAAAATGGATCTAAATTATTAATTTTATCTTTTACAATAAATATAAGATCATCATTAGGTTTAACCATATCATATTCAATCAAATCGCCTATAAAATTCTTCAAGTTAGATACACGAACCCTTGATAAAACATATTTAATAACACATTTTTTATTTTCTATATTTGTATGTTCGCAAATCATATCAAGTGGCATAGTTTCATAATTTAATTTACTATTCATATTTTTAAGCATAATATCTAATTCTTCACTTGTATAATCTTTATATTTGTCGGGACTAAATCCTCGCAATTCCATCATTTCAAAGATAGTTTGTCTTGATTGTGTTATTTTGTTTAAAAAACTCATATTATAATAATATAAATATTTAAAAAATTTTAAATCAATTTTATATATTAATTATAATGGAACAAGAATGTATCATTTGTTTAGAAGAATTAAAAACAGATATAGTAATCCTAAGTTGTATCCATAAAAATCACTATCACTATAAATGCTTGCAACAATGGATTAATCAAAATAACACATTTACTAAAATATGTACTATTTGTGAAGATGATGTAGAAATAATTAATATAATAAATGAAGAACCAGAAAAAAAACCAACACTTTTTTCATGTTGTACTATTTTATAACATAAGCTTAAAGACTAAGCTGACGGACATGATCCTGAATCAGCATCTGTATCTTTTTTTGTTATATATTCATCCATATTTAAATTTAGTGTATTTGGATCAAAATTAGATTGAATTTCCGAAAATGCTTGACAACGTGCTTGATCGGATTCAGATAAATCAACGTTAATTTTACTTCGTGCAATTTCTTTAGAATCTGGATTCTTAAAATTAAATTTACTAAAATTATGAGCGTCTCTATTATAATTCTTAAAATAAGCAAAATATAATATAACACACACAATAACTAATAAACATACAGCAAATAGTATTAAACCTATTTTTTTTTTCAATATTTTTAATTTAACAAGTATTGGAATAACTACTAAACATCCAATAATTATTATAGAAATTTTTAACACATTCAATATATAATCAGTTTTCCTATCTTTATTTAATTTTATTTCTACTAAACGCTTATTTGTTTCTCGTTCATCTGTTCTATCGTTAATATTATTATTATTTTTTCTGAGCTGTTCTGTATTTTGTCCTTTAGTAACTCTAATCGCATGTAAATGTCTATATAATTTAATATTCGTTTGTGTATCATAATCATATTTTGTCTTTAATGTCTCAAATTCACTTTCAGATGCTGGATCAGTTGCTGCTGGATCAGTTGCTGGATTAGTTGCAGCTGGATCAGTTGCAGCTGGATTAGTTGCAGCTGGATCAGCTGCTGGATCAGCAGCTGGATCAGTTGGATCAAAATAATAAAAATGTTCTTTAATCATATATATAAATAATACATTTAAATTTATACAATTATTAAAATTAACTCAATTAAAACAAACACAATAATTGCAACTATAAATATAATTAACTTAACTTTGTTTCTATAATTATTTTTTTTACTATCTGACAACCGTTGTTCGCTTGCTACAATATTTGTGTGCAATTCTTCCATTTTTTTTTTATTTTCTATTAATGTTTTTTGTTCATGTGTAACACCTTTAAGTTCATCATCAATTTCAGTATTATAATTTTCTTGCATTGCTAAAGATTCTGCATTATTATCTTTTATTTTTTGTATTATATCTGCTTGACATGCGCTATCAGCATATTTATCTTCTATTTTTGCCCAATAGTCTTCTCTCATTTGTGTATACTCTTTATTAGAATAGTTTCCACAAGAACCAATTGGTTCGGGATCAAATACTATTTTACATTCATCAGTTTCATCTTGACCAGCATAAAAAAGTTCTTTATTTAAATAATTTATATACATATATATATTAAAAATATTAAAATTTTATAAATAGTATCAATAAAATTACAAATAGACACATTAAAATTATTAATACAATTAATCGCACCGTATAGTTGCTTTTTTCTAATTTTTTATTTTCTGTCACTATCATTTTATTTATAGTGTCAATTTCAACTTGCTTTCCTGAATCCAATTTCCTATTTTTCTCAATCTTATTATAATAATCTAATAAAGAATTGTATTGACCATGTTCTTTATCATTATATCTTTCTAATAATAAGGTATCTAAATTTTTTGAAATTTTATCTAAAATTGTATTTAGTGTTGAAATAACTCCAGTATTAGGATCATTATCTAAATATAAATAAATTCTATTAATTAACCCGTAAGCTTGTTTAATTTTATCATCGCGGTCTTCGCCAAATATTAATATTTCATTTTCATTATCTCCCGAATGTCCTAATATACTATCTCTACATTTTTTTACTTGTGTGTTATTTAACACGTTGTATTTAGAATTTAAAGTAGTGCAAGAATCTGCTAATTTATGTTTCATCTGATCTAATTCGGAATCATTCATCTCTTATTATAATAATATAAAAAAAAACCTTTTTTTAGAAAAAGAACCTTTTTTAGAAAAAGAACCTTTTTTAGAAAAAGGTTGAGCAAAAACAATAGCTTTCTATTAAAAAAACCTTTTTTAAAAAAGGTTGAGCAAAAACAATAGCTTTCTATTAAAAAAACCTTTTTTAAAAAAGGTTGAGCAAAAACAATAGCTTTCTATTAAAAAAACCTTTTTTAAAAAAGGTTGAACAAAAAACAATAGCTTTTTTCTTAAACAAGCTTAAAATTGATTTATTAAAAAGCTTAAAGATTGTACAACAAATTAAAAAAAGTATAATGAATTCCTCTATAATTGATTGCTTCCAAAAACTCATCCACAAAACAAGTAATGACCTAAAATCTTCTAAAAGTATGAGCCTTAAATTTAAACTATCAAGTTATCGTAAAACATTAGCTCTTGTTAAATCTCTTAAGTTTGAAATTACACATACTGACCAAATTAAAGATATAAAGGGTGTTGGTAAAACAACTATAGAAAAAATAAATGAAATTTTGGAAACTGGTACTCTGAAACAAATAGAATCTTTAAATGAAACTATGCTAATAAAATCTAAAGACCTAGCAGATTTGCAGAAGATTACAGGAATTGGACCAGCTAAAGCACAAAAACTATATGATCTCAATATAAATCTTAAAAAATTGCTTGAATTGAATTTTAATAGTTTAACCGAAAAAGATGCAACTATTATTGAAATGCTAACACATCATCAACTATTAGGTGTAAAATATTATCATGATTTGGAACAACGGATTCCATATAAAGAAATTCAAGCTACAGAAAAATACCTTAATAAACTATTAAAAGCGTATGATCCGAAACTTCACATGATTATTTGTGGTTCTTATCGTCGTAAAAAAGAAACTTCAGGTGATATAGATATATTGCTCTATCATGATGAGGTTAACGATGAAACTGATGCACATAAATCAAATTATTTGACCGAATTTTTAGAACTCCTTATATCTAAAAAGTTTATAACAGATCATCTTACAGCAATCACAAATCCCACAAAATATATGGGTTTTGGTAAATATAAAAAATACAATCGGCGCGTTGATATACGTCTTATTCCAACAAAATCAATAGGGAGTGCTATGCTTTACTTCACTGGAAGCGGGGAATTCAATAAATCTATGAGAACATATGCTCTAAAACAAGGCTATACTATAAATGAATATGGAATATATAAATTAAAGGCTGGTGGGTCTAAAGGTTTCCGTATTAAAACTGGAGAAGAAGGCGATATTTTTAATGTGCTTAAATTAGAATATGTTGAACCTGAAGACCGATTACCGACATATGAGTTTACTTAAATTACAACATCGTTATTTTAATATGTTTATCATTATACAAATTAAATAAAAGTATATAGAGTTTTCCATTATCACTATAAGGGTTTTCTTTAGAACATTTTTTATCATAAGTAGTTTGCTGGAATTTAACTTTTGATTTGTCAATAAGTGACTTATCGCAGTGTCTATAATTTGGAAAATCATTCAATAAATCTATATTAACCCATCGCCCATCATCAAATACAAATTCAAATTCATCTGTTAATGCCACATATTTACCTATTTTGTAATTCATATTAAATTATTTTTTTTTTATTTTAAATAAAATAAACCTGTATAAAATTGAAATTGACTTAAAAAAATAAAGTTATAATATAAATATGAGCGTTGAAATTAAAATGATGGATTTATCCTTTTGCAGCGATGCGGCACATAATGTCGTAAATTCTGAGGCTAAAGAATTTATAATAAATAGATTAAAGAAAAAGTATCAGGTTGAAATAACAAAGAAACATGCATACGTGCTCAATTCTAAATCTATTTATTTTCTTGAAAAAACTCAACATATAATCTCTATTAAATCATCTGGAACTAATTACTATTTATATTTCACCAATATAAATAATATTAATTATTGCTTTTACATTGATCGTAAAATTAAATCTGGATACACTTATCCTCGTATTATTTCTGTTAAATATGCTTTTTCTGAAACTGTCTTTGAAGATACACTGTTAGATGGTGAACTAGTCCGTGATATAAATGATAATGATGCTTGGATTTTCTTAATTACCGATATACTTATCCATAAGGGTAAAAAAATAGATTGTAATATTATTAACCGCTTCAATACACTATACGATATGCTAACACATGATTATACTAAAAATCATGATATCGATATTTGTCCTCTTATAGTTAAAAAATTATTCTTGTACAAAGATTATGATGAACTTATAACTAAATTTATTCCAAGTTTACCATACAAAACAAATGGACTTTACTTTAATTCATTAAATACCAAACATGCAAATCAATTGTATTTATTTAAAAATTCTAATAATAGAAATAGTGGTAATAAATCATACAACAAACACACTAGTAACAATAGCAGCAATAGTGGTAATAGTGGCTATGATGGTAATAGCAATAGTGGTAATAGTGGCTATGATGGTAATAGTGGTAATAGTGGTAATGGTGGTAATGGTGGTAATAGTGGTAATGGTGGTAATGGTGGTAATAGTGGTAATGGTGGTAATAGTGGTAATGGTGATAATGGTGGTAATGGTGGTAATAGTGATGATATAGTTCTAATGATTAAGCAAACTGAAAAATCTGATATTTACGATTTGTATTGTAAAAATAGCGATGAAGAACACAAATTGGGAATAGCATGTATTCAAAGTTTAAGAACGAGTAAACTAATCAGAAAATTATTTGATAGTTTTGGAGAAAAATCAACTGAACTATATATGAATTGTAAATACAACGAAAAATTTAAAAAATATGAACCATTTTCTAAATCTAATACAGATATTTTAACACAATTAAATAAATTAATCCACTAAAATAATTTATAATATATTTATAATGTATTATTGGGTATTTGCTTCATTTTATACTTTTGCCACAATTATAATATCACAATTATTAATTTCACAAAATATTAGGATTATTTTTTATTTAGCTATGATATTGTTATTTGTTTCATTAAATAATATATATTTTAGTATAACTTACTATATTAAATTACGAAATATAAAAGGAGTTAAAGGTGAAAGAGGTGATCCTGGAGAGGAAGGACAATATGGTAGTAATGGTGTTTGTTTAATGTCTAAAAATTGTGGACTTGTAAATTGTAGAGAATTAATAGTGGAAGAATTAGAAAAACATTTTCCAGAATTTAAAAAGATTAATGAAAATGTAAATAATAATTTAGAATTAAGTGCTGGTGATAAAAAGAAAAAGGTGGTAATGGAAAAATATATAAATATTTTATTACCACAATGTGAAAACTTTGAATTAGCAGATGGTGACGGAAAATCGGAGTTTGTTAAAATAATAGAGAAAACAATTAAACCTATTAAAAATTAATCTTATCTATTATTAATGTATTTTATATTTTATTTTTTAATAGTAATATTAATACTATTATTTATCCTTATACAATTCTTCAATATATTATCACAATCAACAGATAAAAATTATAAAAAATATTTTAATTTATTACTGTTTGTTATTGTACTATCAACTGTTATAGGTATAGTAATAAATGTATATTCTATTATAAAAAATCACAATAAAGTAGGTGTTATAGGAAGTAAAGGTATAGAGGGTGCACAAGGTAAATCAGGCAAAAAAGGCTATTGTAATAATAAATGTGGTCAAAAAGTGTGCTATTTAAATGTGGTTGAATATGCGAATGAAGTGTTTAGAGAGATTACTAATAAAAAAAATGATACAATTAAAAACAAATATTTTCTAAAAAAATTAAATGATATTTGCACTTCAAATGACTATTTTGAAATTTTAACACGAGAACATGAAAAAAAACCAACTGAATCAAAATTAATAGATTATATTAAAGGTATTGTTAAATTATGGATTAAATTTATTATAGAGGGAGATATTGAACATTTTCAAGATGAAATCCCTAATACAGATAATAACGGCGTTAAATTTTTAAATACAAAAAATCGTAATTTTGATTATATAGATTCTTATGAGCCAAAAGTTCTAAAGGAATTAAAAAAATATGATATTTGGAGATGGGGAGATGACACTATTGATATTCATCGTAAAAAAATAATAATTAAATCAGATACATTATCTCATCCTGAACCAGATATTGCTCCACTCTATATTATTAAATCTAATAATTACGAACCAGTTTACAATGCTAATTCTAAAACGGATGTATGGGATGTTAAAAATTGTCCTTATAATCAAATGGGAGTTAATTTAGATAATCCAGATAATCTTGAAAAATGTATACACATTAATGAAAATACCTATAAAAAATCATACAACAATACATGGAAACAAACCGAATATTTTAAACCCCCAGAATTAAGTCTTTATAATGCCAAACCTTATAGATCAGAAAATAAACAAATTTATTATCCTGTTGGTAGTGTTTGGCGAGGACAAAATAGTTATGATAAACCAAAAGGTGCGAATAATACTCCTGAATCAAGTTCTATGTGTGGTGATGGTCATGGAAAAGATAAATCGTCTAAACATACAAATCAAGGTCCAGAAAAAGAAACAATTTTAGTTTCGGGTGGCGATTTAAAAACGCCTGTAAATTACGAATTATTATGGAGTAGCAAAACAAAATGTCCTGAATGTCAAATAGAACAGGTCCAACTATTTAGACCTATTGCACCGCCTGGATATGTGTCACTTGGAGATGTGGCTGTTAAATACAATTCTACTTATAAAAGTAATAATAAAAAAACAACTGATGATTTGAATGATCTTTTACAAATAAGATGTATTCCTGAAAAATATTTGCGAAAATTAAAATTAGGTAATATGGTTTGGCGTAATAATGATTTCTATTACAATAAATATAGCAATTATTTAAACTATACGTCTAAAGTAGCCTACAAAACAAATAGACAAACCGCCGTTTCATTGTGGGATGCCGGAAATTCTAATTCAGGCGAAGAAATCCGTAATAATTATGGTGTTGAAATAGTAGAAGATGGTGGGTATAATTTATTTAGGGCAAGTCAAAGTTATAGTTTGAAACCAGAATTAGATACATATGTTCTAAATGATAAATATTTACTTATTGGTGGTGGAAAAGCGCCTAAAAAACTTAGGTTTAACTTAAATAATATTGCAAGTGATTTTGAAGAATCTATAGATAGATATAATACAAAAAAATATTTTGGTAAAAAACCACAAATGGCAATTTTAACCAATAGGGATACTGAAGAAGCTTTAAAAACATATGAAGATAATAGTGATAAATATATATCACCAACTAATATCAAAGGAAAGCCTAAGAAATTTTATTTGGTTGATGATGGTAGTCCACGTAAAGACGCAGACGCAGATAAGTATATATTAAAAACATTTAATACCGAAAAGAATGATTATTCAGCTTGCCTTTACTATAATGATAATTATGATGTTGTAATGGTCAAAAATAAATGTAGTATTAATAGTGATTCAAATAAATGGATTGTTAAATATGATGGTACTAACAAAAAACAATCAATAAAAGAAAGTATTTCTATACATCCAGCAAATTATCCAAGTAAAAAATTAATTAATTATTACGATGAAAATGGACAAAATATAAATAAATTAGTTGATGCTGATGATGCTGATGCTGCTGCTGCTGCTGCTGCTGATGCTGCTGCTAAATATAATTGGATGTATGAAACTCCAACAACTGAAGGACTTCCACAACAAAAACCACAATAAACTTTTTAAAACTTTTTTCTAAAAAGTTTTAAAAAGTATATTTGTTAATAGTAATGAATAAACTATATATTTTAGATTTTCTTATTTCTAGTGTATTAGCTGGCATTAATATTAAGTATACTAAAATAAAAGATTATAAAATACTTGTTGGTATTATATGGTCTATTTTTATAATAAGCTCTCTATTTTTAAATAATAGCTTAACAGTATATTTTATTTCATCCATAATTATAGGTTTTAGTAGTCTTGCTATTTATATTATATTAAAAATACCTATAAAAAAAAATATATCTATTATCTTTTGGATCTTATATTTTATATCAGCATTAGTTATAACATTTATTGTTGCAAGTAAAAAGATGTTTTTTGCAAATGTATACAATGAACCTCTTATGGGTTCAAAAGGTGATGACGGTACTATTGGTACTAAAGGTGAGTCATATTATTTAAAAACCTACCCTGAAAAATGCTATAATGACCTTGTTTTAACTGTTGAAGATTATTTAGTTCAAAATATGAAAATTAATGATATTGATTATGATTCCTATGAATACCAACTTAAAAATCTCTATTTCAAACAATTACTCAAAAGAGTTAGTTTATCACAAGAATTTAATCACTATGTTTTCTTTGGTTTTGAAGATACCGAAGATACAAAAGATACCGATATGACAGGTGTTCCTACAAAAAAATATAGTAGTAATATTTGTCATTATAGCGGTATAACTAGTGAAGTCGGACCAAATTACGGTAGAACATATGGTGATACCGATGAACAATGCCAAGATGATAAAGATGATAAAGATGATATTAATTATGATTATAATCAAACACGTCGTAATGTACGTGCTGAAAATAATTACAATAAAATAATGACAGAGTTAAAAAAAGTTGTTATTAAATGGTGTAAATTTATACTATTTAATAACGATAACGAAGATAATAATTTAAAAGAAAAATTAGGTTATGATATCACTGCTGATATAAATAATATAGTACCAACTACATTATTTAATAATGATAAAATACATGAAAATATTGATAATAATTTGAGAGAAGATATGCGATATAATAATAAAACTGGACGCAAATTTTTTGATGACTATTTTTTAACACCTAAATATTTTGAAGAACATCTAATAATAAAAAATAATGTTAGAAAAATACGCGATACAGAAAATAAATATAATCCATTTACTAAAATTGAAGACGAAGAACTTGTATTAGATAGTAAATATAGTGGTTCTAATAATTTAAGAAACCCGTTTAATTGGGGTAAACCAAATGACACTAATAATTGCGGTAAATAAATAATTATTTAAATTTTAATAAAATATTTAATATATTTAATGGTTAGAAATTTATATTTAGCAATAATAATATTATTTGTTATTGGATTCCTTTATATTATTAAAGAAGCGCGGCATAATATTAATACAGCTCTCATATATTTAGTAATACTTACAATAACAATGGGTGTTCTAACAGGATTTGTATTTATAGCAGATTATACTATTCCACAAGACACGCTAAGTCAATATAATTTAACACCTAAAAGTGTAAAGATATTACTATACACACTTCTTATTATTACGTATATTACTATTATTCAAATTCCAGTAAAAAAATTGTACAATAAAGATATAGAATTAATAGCACCACCACCTGGTGAAAAAGGAAAACGTGGTAATCGAGGTAAGCAAGGTGACGCTGGATATTGTACTAAATGTGGAACTGGTGGAGATATGTGTTATAAAAAAATATTATACAATATTACATTAACTTACAACTGGTGGAGAAAAAATGTTAAAAAAATACCGTTACTACCTGATTCCTATATAATTAAAAATGAATATCTTAAATCTAAAATAAAAAATCATTGTAGTTCAGATGAATTTTCTAAAATTTTGAAAAAATTTGGGTCAAATAATGACGAAAATACAGGTGCATATGATTACATGTTCAGAATGTGGACTATTTGGATTTTAATAATTCTTAAATATGATAAAGGAAAAATGTTTTTAGAATCAGAACAATTAACCGAAGCTGATTTTGTTAATATGATAGCTGAAGATGTTGTAATTAAAAATAAACTAGGTTGGAATGCTATGTTTTCAGGAGATGGAACTAATGTTTCTATTAAAAAAGAGCTTAATAATGATAGAGAAAGTGATACTTATGGTGAATTTGAATTAAAACCTATTGGCTTAAATTTAAAAAAAGATGAAAACCAGTTTTTTTATATAAACGGTGTTCCTGATTCAAATAAATCACCATTTGATGAAATTGAAAAATATAGTGCGTGGTATTGGGGTAGTAAATCTAATTCAAAACCAATTGTTGAAATTAGAACAGGCTTTGATAATGAAGATAGTAATGTTGAATTATGTAAGACATGTAGTAATGGATGTAAAGAATTTAAATGGGATCATGAAAAACTTAAAATTAAAATAAAAAAAACAAATGCTTTCTACACTTTATTTTCAACAGATAATGCAGGTCAACACAAAAACACAGACACAGACACATATACTCCATTTCAGCCATTTGGTTCTGCTAAAGTTACATTTTTAAGACCCTATGACTATTTAGATAATGATGAACATCCTAAATTTAGGAATTATAAACCTGTAGGAGATGTATTAATTAATTCTAGTGAACTAAATAATAAAAATAGTGGAACATGTGAACCAAATAATTTAAAATATACGCGAGAAAACAAAAAAAAAATAGTGAATGAAGGCATTTCATCCATATTAGTTTCGGGTGATGTCGTTCATCCTATAGGTTTTACAAATGTATATAGTTCTATTAATAGAAACGGAATAAATAAACATATAACTGCTTTTACTGTTTGGAAACCTATTTTACCTGATGACACTAAATATGTTGCTTTAGGATACGTTATAGATACTACACCATATGATACTGAACCAATAGAACCAAGCACCGATATTATGGTATGTGTTCCTAAAGATATGGCTCATGATATTTATTTAGGGAATATAAGTTCTAACCTGATGTGGAAGACTGATAAAGAAGCTTTAGATGGTTCAAAAGATGTTCAAATAAAATTAGAAAATGTAATTAGTGATGGTGAATATAAATTAAATACATTTATAAAAAACGGGGATAATATTAAGTTAGCTATTAATCCTAACACAGATTTAGTATGTACTGAATATGACATGTATAACGATGATAAAAATGTTTCTGAACAAGAGATTAAAAATGAATGCACTATAAATGATAATCAATCAACCTGTGAAGCTAATCCTAAATGTGCATTTGATTTAACAAAGAATAATAAATGTAATTATAAAGACACCAATATTAAAGATTTATTAAATTACAGTATTTTAAAAATCTATAAATAATTTATCTTTCCTTATTTTAATGAACGTACCAATTAAAATATATTCCTACGCTATAATTATCTCTACATTAATAATACTTGCAATAAGTGTTTATTTATATTTATTACCAAGTACAACCGCTTTTGAAAAAACCTTTATAATTTGGTTTACAATTATTCTTGAACTAAATTTAATCCATCTCTATTATATTTTACATTTCTATCATTCAAATATAACTAAAAAAGGTGCAAAAGGTCCTAAAGGTGAAGTTGGACCACGTGGGTTTAAAGGATATAGTGAAAAATGTATTTCATGTGATGGTGCAGGAAAGAATATAGTAAAATATGGAGGAATTATAAATGATAAAGGTGAACAAGATACTAATGCTAAACGTGGTAAATGTCAATTTCCATTTATCCATAACTATAAATATGAGTTTGATAGTTGCATTAAATCTGGTCCACCACCCGATGAAGAAGATAATGAAACCTTTAATGCTAATATTCATGGATGGTGTGCTACTGAAACCGATAGTAAAAATAAAGTTATAGAATATGGTTATTGCAATGAAAATGCAAGTATTCAAGATAAAATGTCAAAAGAAAAAGCTTATAATGATGCACGAGAAAAATATATTAGTGAAAATTATGGAATTTTAGATGTTGATATTGTTGAAGGTAATACAGAAAAAGAAGCAATTAAAAAATGCGATCTTAAAGGATCAAATTATTCTATATTAAAGAATAAGGACGGTGGCAATCAAGATTTAAATGAAGGTATAGGCGGTAAATTCTTATATTTATGTAGTAAAACAGGGTTTGGTTCTAATGGTATAAGTAATTTATATGTTAAAGAAGGGGAGAAAGATACCGATGGAAAATATAATGTTCCACCCAATACATATAGTGATGGCGGATTAGATTATAAAATAGTGGATTCTAAGATTAATTTAAATGAAGATGCTCCTTCAGCTAATGTGCCATTGTATATGTACGAACACCGAACAAATAAAGATTTTATTAAAGAATTAAAGATTTTAGAAAAAGGCAGTGATAAAACGTGCAAAAAAGCCCTTGGAGACGGCTGGGAACCCATTAGTGGTAACTCTGATTTAAATGATGTTAATGGTGATGTTACTGATAGTGCTATGAATAAAAAGCATTCATTAATATTATGCGCTAATAAAAATATAAAAGTAAATAATATAGATAATGCATTTACTTATAAAGGTAAATTATACATTTTTAGAGGTGATGAATTCTATAAAATGACTAAAGAACCTATTCAAAGTGTGATTAAATCTGAAGAAGGATACCCTAAACATATTAGCGAACGATGGTTTTCTGGTGATGATTGTTCAAGATTTAGTGGCAAAGAATGTAATGATCATATCAAATGTCATTGGAATTCTGAAGCTGATTCTAGTTCCATTCCAGAATCTAAAGGATTATGTGAAAGTATAACCTATAATGCGGCATTTACTTATGGTCATGATAGTAAAACATATTTCTTCAATGGTGGAAATGTGTTTAAGTACAATGATAAACAGATGAAAATAGAAGATGGATATCCTAAACCTATAAATGAGGTGTTTAAAGGTGTCCCAACAAATATTGATGCGGTTTTTACATGGCCTAAAGATGGAAAAACATATTTCTTTAAAGGAAAACAATACTATAAATACAATGATAAAAAACAGGAAATAGAATCTGGTTATCCACGCCCAACTCAAAATCGTTGGAAAGGCTTTCCATCACATATAGACGCTATATTTACACTTGATATATCATTAGAAAGTAAACCTGACACACATCCTACATATGTAATAAGTAATGGTCAAAGTTATTATATGGATTCAATAACAGATGAACTTAAAGACGAAAATAAAAAACCAATAGAAGAACGCTTTAAAATGTTTGATATAAAAAAAGAAAACAGTGCTGCAACAACAGTGGTTGGAACAACATCTGCTGCTTAAGCGTAATTAGCTTAAGCGTAAGTTGTATAACGAATTTAAATACATAATGGTGCTTTAGCCAATAATACTAAATCATTTACATTGTATATTTTTCTTATATTTGATTCCGAAACAGGTCTATTTGTTTGTTTAGTTGGTTTTACTAAGTCATATGAATTAATAGAAAACATAACTTCTACTTCATTATTTTCTAATTTATCTATTACAACCGCCATCCATTTAACGTGGCTTCCTTCTATACTAAAATCTACATTTTGAAAATGTATATCTGTACCATCAGTTTGTTTTTCATCAGATTCAATATATTTTCTATTATTAATATTAGTAGAGTCTTGAAACCCTAATTTAGCTAATACTTTAGTGCCAATTTTAATATCATCGTATGATGGAGCATAATCTAATATAATATCATTACTATATTTAAAAATATCAATATTATAATTTGTTAAATTTTTAACTCTTGTTTTGTCAAATATTATTTTAAATTTATTACTATCTTTAGATTTACCTATTATTCCCTTAATAAACATATGATAATTCTCTTTATCATAGGTCTCTCCTAATAAATTATCAACAGGAAATTCAGGAGGTGTGAAATGTCGTGATGGATCAAAACCTATAGTTCTATATTGGTCTTCCGAATACACATACAAGTATACTTCTTTGTAATAATCTATACAATAATTACGAGGACGAATATTATTTGTGAATTTTTGTCTAAAACCGCGCGAACATTTAAAATCATTATTGTTTTTTAATGTTCGGCAATATTCCGATATTTCTTTCTTTTCTTTATCATTTTCAAAATGAGTATAATCACTATCAACAACACTATTTTCTACACATAATACCTTTGATGGGTATTGACATTCTCTACAACTACCTTCAACATTAAGCAACTCTACCATATAATTTCTTAAAATATTATGTCCGTCACCTTTTACCTCGCTATCTATTATTTTGTTACCATTTATTATAGCAATTCCGCGAGGATAATTATCTTTGTTTTCATCATATACATCTTTAGCATCGTCATATGAACAATATTCTTCGTGTCTATGGTCTAAACCACTACTTAAAAATACCACATAAAATGATAAATCTTTACATATTTCCATAGAACCTATTTTTTTCATTTGTTCTTCGGCTTCTTCTCTATTACATTTATCGATTGATGCAACTTTACCATTCCATTTTGATATAACACTGAACTTTTTATCACCACATTCTTCTAATCGCAATCCATCTTCGGGGGTGTGTGTTAAACATGCATTAGGATCATATTCTGTATTAGTTAAAACGCGTATATTATTATCAACAAATTCGAATTTTTGGTTTTTACTAGCATCATTTACACATGTATCTAAAAATAAATAATTATTTTCATCATTTGGATTAACACTTATATTAGATTTTGGGTCTCCATCATAGGTTAAACAGGCCTCAGGATTACCTTCTAATCTAACAGTATTATCTTCATAAATATTCCAATTTGTTCCAAAATAATCACGACTTTTACATGATTCAAATCTAATCTTTGGATTATCTACTACGTCTATGTTTGTTTTTGTACTAGTATCTAAATTTGTAGATACACTATCATAAAAGGACGACCAATATGGTTGAGGGAGCGCCATACACATTTTACTACCATTCTCACTTGGTGTATAACTTAATAGCTTACCATTACTATTTTCTAATTTCATTAGATAATCGTATACATCATTTCCACCACTTTCAACTATTGAATCAAACGCTATTTTAAATAGTGTAGCTTCTTTTTCTTGTTTAGATGATAAATTAGAATCTAAATATAATCTATCAAAATAATCTTTATCTTCGGTAATAAAATCATACATTTTAAATTCTACTTTATTAGGAATTAATACCTGATGTTGTATTCCTTGTTTGTTATTTAATTTAACAAATGGATATGGTTTCACGTAATCATGATTTGTAATATTCCAAAGCGATAATTGTGACGTTTCATTATAATATATGGGAGTTCCGTATGGATCATTTGTATCTGGTTTATCTTGTATAGATGTATCTGGTTTAATATCTCTAATATACTCTTCTTTAATATAATCAACAGATATACATACGACATCATTAATAGACGGTTTTTTGTACCCTTTTACAAATAAGCATCCCATATCCATAAAACCATCATTTGGTATGGGTTTCCAAATAGACATTTCACCATTTGCTTTTTTATCATCATCTTCGTTCTCATTATCCCATACTAATTCATAGTCGCGTGGTTTATCGGTTGCACCTGAAAAAAGTTGTGTGGAGAAATTTTGTTCTGGTTTTAATATATCGCTTGAGGCTTCTATTACTTTACGTGTAGGACGTTTTTTTGAAACACATTTATCACCATCCGCTTCATAATCTTCTGTACAATCTTCATAACAATTAATATTATTATCATCATTAGCATCATTACTATATCCTGTTGGACATACAACCCTATTATCGGGTAATGTAGGACCTGTAACTGTAGGACCTGTATAAACTGGACGAGTTTGTGTTTCATATGTAGGTAAAGCATCAAACCCATCAGTATTTCCTGAATTACCAACAGTTATTTTATCCATCCTATCTTCTTCTACTACTATATCACCTACAGGTAAAAATCCACTATTACTATTAAATTTAGGTTTCAATACAACAACGTTTGATTCATTATCCGAAGTCAAACGGAACTTAATTTCATAGTCCTTAACTTCTCTAACAAATAATTTTTTTCTTGAATTAAAAGCACTTCGTATTTTCAAATAATATAGTCGTTCTTTATCATTCATAGATTTTACCACTCCAAAACTATTGTAACCTTTCTTAGCAATTGGTGAGTTTAATGAAATAAAAGATGCACTATCATTAAATTTATATACTATACTGCTATCAATATTTTTACCTTTATCTGATGTATCGGGAGATTTTGTAAAATATAAGTAGCAACAACATTCTTGAAATGTTAAATATCTATTATCATTATTTTTAAAAGATACGTAGCCTGGTTTTTTATTTAAGGCTTCAACTATTCTAAGTTTTGAATTATTACTATTATGATCTAAACTAAATTTAACAGAACGATCATCTTGACCTGTTATTAATCGCAATTTATCATTTTTAAATGGTGTAATAATAGATTCTCTTTCATTAAGCAAATTATCTAAGAAATTATAGTTAATATCTAAAACAATATCACTTTTAAAAGATGGTACCAACGAATTAATTGATACACTTTTAGGAATATTAATACTATTAATTAACACTTTTGGTTTAAAAACTATGGATTGTTTTATAAATGTGCTAAAATAGTCCTTCATATATTGGTCTATATGATGGAAATTCATCGCTACAAATTGACACCCTTTATACATAATATCCTTAAAATTATAATTCTTAGAAACACCTTTTGAGTCTGGTATAACAATTGTTAAATTATTTTTATTATACTCTTCCAATACTTCCACTTTACTATGTTTATCATGCACCTCTAATGTAATATAATCTCCTAATTCTTGATTCGTTAAAAATACCTCTTTATTAAACACTATTTTATTTTTAGTTATAGCATCAATAGGAAATATATATTCGCCTGAATTATTACCTCCTTTTTTAGATCCACTAATATATGCACCATCTCCTTTTGTTATACCATAATTAAATAAATTAATGTTGTTATCTACTATTTCAATATGGTCTCTAAAATGTGTTTTAGATTCATGAGATCCCGATACATTCGCAGAAACAAATTTAATTTTATTACTATTTATTTTTAATTTTGGACCCATCACATCTTCTTTATCTAACAACACTTCATTATAGGTTATACGTTTTAAATGACCTGAAGTAGTAGAACAATTAATAAGCTCATCCAGTTTACTATCTTTATAGCCATCACTACTTAGAATAACACATTTTCCAGCTAATTCACATATTTTAGAATAAGCTATATTAATATGGTTGTATGAGCGAGGTAATAAATATTTACTTAAGTATTTGATTAAAATATCGTGAACTTTATCTAATGTATTTATATTTTTTGTTTTTATATTCAAGAAAACAAATAATGGGTCATTAGCATTATCTAAATACCGTTTATTAAATGCATGACTACCAATAGCTTCAATCGCATCTTCAACAGTAATATAATTAAAGGTTAATTGATTATTACCGAATCCGTGAAATATAACTGGAATCGTTTCATTCTTTAATTCTTTATCGTATATCGGTATTTCTATATACCGCGCGCCAAAATAAAGCACCTTTTTAAACATTTCCACGCTAACATAATCTAAAATTTGATGCCCTACTAAAAAACTATTATAGCTACTTGAAACATAATACTCGCATAATTTTTTATATTTATATGGATTTTCCCTACTTTCTGGATTAATTTTATAAAATGTTAATTCAACTAATACAGGTTCTGATTGAGCTGTAGTTGGATCTATAGCAGGAAACTTAGTATCATTTGAAAAATATAATTTGGATGAATTCGTGGGATCAATATTTTTAATTTTGTAGGGTTGATTTATTAAACTATCATATTTAGTATCGGATTTACCTCTTATTTCAACCACATATTCAGCTGATAAATTATAGTTCCATAAATCAACCTTTTTAGAAGTATTAATGATTTTAATACCATTTTGGATTCCTATTAATGGTTCAATATCTACCAATAATTTATCAACATTAGTATTAAATTGACCACAATAATCTATTTGAAGTCGTGGCGAATCATATGCTAAAGCATTATTTATATATTTTAATTTTTTAGATACGCGTGTTTTTTCGGAATAATAGTATGTAAATAAAATGACTACTATAATTAACACTATTAAAGCTACTATATTTTTATTGTTCTTAATTAATAAATATATTTTTAGAAAAGATGATACTATGATTTCTTTAATTTCTTGTAAATCCATTATATTTTAATTAGATTTTAATTTATATCTTTTTAACATTATTAAAATATATTCTAATATTATAATGCGTTCAAATAAAAAATCACTTCCTAAACAATATAGTTATAATCCTCGCATGTTCAATATGGCAGGCAATGAAGATTGGTATAAACAATACAAGCACATTCTCGAAAACAACCAGTCATCAAAAACGCCAGAAGGAATCTTAGTTAATCTTTCAAATTCTAAAAATGAACCTAGAAAAAAGGGATCAAAAAAGGGATCAAAAAAGGGATCAAAAAAGGGACCTAAAAAGGTATCAAAAAAGGGATCAAAAAAGGGACCTAAAAAGGGATCAAAAAAGGGACCTAAAAAGGTATCAAAAAAGGGATCTAAAAAGGTATCAAAAAAGGCACCTAAAACACGTGTAGGAACATTAGTTAATCTTTCAAATACTGTAAAACCTCCTATGAAAAGTAAAAAAAATATAGTGACCATAGAGACATTTAACGAAACAAGAAAGACACCACCTGGAGGAACACTCCATAGAAATAGTAATGTTTTATTAGAACCTATTAAAATGTCTAAATCAAAAAAATATCCATTAATAGAATTTTAATAAAATACAATTAATTTTACAATATGCATAATTTATTAAAATTCACAAATTATAATGTTTTATTTTTTAGTATAAGACTATCAATTTCTTCCACAGTATTTATTTTTAATTTCATTTTAGCATCAGCTATCTTTTTTAATTCTAATAATTTTTTTCGGCCAAGTGATGTCTTAGTGGCAACTTCTTTTGTTTTAATGGTATTTTTTATATTAGACACATTAGTTTTATATTGCGTTATTTCGGTATTACTGCATTTTCTTACTGATAATTTAGATTTTTCAAAAAATAGGGTGTTAATATTTAAACATACTTGTACTAATAAATTATAGTTATTGATTGTTGAAGACACATGATAATTGTCTGTAAAATATTTTATAGCAAACAATAAATAACATGATTTCTTTGATTTACTAGATGATTTGAACTCAAATTTGTAGAGTTTGTAGAGGGCTTGAATATTTTTATTAGCAAAATCATTTTGGGTTTTAACTCCTTCTTTTAAGATTATTTCCCATATAAGCCACACTAAATCATTATAGTACTTTTGTTCAACATTATTAATTTCACGATAACCACATGCATACATTTTATCTTTTTTAGTATTTTTCTTTTCCCATTCTAATATCCAACTTAACCAATACACACACAACTCATATTTCCGGTTTATTAAACAATAATTAAATTCGTTTAAAATTATTTTGGTTTCATTTGGATCGCCATATTTAAGCTTATCATTAATCAAATTAGGACTATTTGCCAATATTTTTGTTTCTAAATAATGCATGTTAAAATCCGAATCCTTAATTTTAGAAAACCCTAATGATTTGGTCTTTAATGAATTACAAATTATAAAACAGGTTTCAGCTACCAAATTCCGATAACATTGGTTATTCCTTACCGATAATACATTGCTTTTTCTAACTAAATCAATATGTTTAGAATATTTATTATAAAGAAAAAATCCCATACACGGATTATTAATATTAATATTCTTAATTCCGATTGTTAACACCTTTTCCCAAAACTTATTAATATGACCACTTATAAGCAATTCTATTGCCCAATTTACAGCTTCTTCTAATTTACATCCCATTAATGATTTAGTTAAAGCATTTACTACATCCTTTATTAAATATTTACTAAAACTTAATTTAGCAAATTCTTTTGTTGATCTGATATCATATATGATATACTCTTTTGGTATTGAATTTACCATGTATTAAAACTATAGATAATAAAACTAAACTTTTAACAAACTTTAGAAAAGTTTTAACAAAATAAACTTTTTGGTCAACCTTTTTTCTAAAAAGGTTTAAAAAGTTTTAACAAAATAAACTTTAGAAAAGTTTTAACAAAATCTAAACTAAACT
>Ga0209307_1000750_pt1 | contig 21460 bp, 10 predicted proteins | sample COGITO_mtgs_1105_FD_185519 | JGI IMG/M metagenome (GOLD analysis project Ga0209307, IMG submission 185519) | Pelagic marine microbial communities from North Sea - COGITO_mtgs_110530 (SPAdes) (version 2) | ecosystem: Environmental > Aquatic > Marine > Epipelagic ... | reverse complement strand
GTCTATTAAAGACCATATTCCTATGTAGTTAGTAGCCGTACTTCCCGCATTTGTAAAGTTACCACCAGCAATTAATGCAGTAGTATTGTCCTTACCAAATAAGGTTCTAATAGGAGCATCAGTTCCTACTTGATCTTCTTTGCCTAAAGCTTCCCAGCCCTTTTCTACGCTCCACCTAGCGCTATTATTCATAATTATATTGGTATTCTCCTTATTGCTTGCTGTCTTAAAATCGCCACCCGCATACAGGTAATTATTTTTAAGAGCAATGGTATTTACATTACCACTAAGCCCAAAATTTAAAGACTCCCAAGTTGATGTGTTTTGATTATATCTCGCTATTCTATTTACTGTTTTATTACCAGCAATAGCAAAATTGCCACCCGCATAAATATATTCATCTTGGGCGGCTATAGATAATACAAAACCACTGGTTCCTTTGCCAAGTGCAGACCAATTTTGACCATCCCATCTAGCAATTCTAGAAGCACTTATACCACCAGCGGTATCAAAATTCCCACCTACGAATAGCGCGCCATTTTTATCTAAGACTAAAGAGCGTACTTCATTGTTCGTGCCAGAAATTCCAGTAGAACTATCCTTTAATGCTATCCACTCATTATTCTGCCATGCGGCTATATTATTTACATTTAATCCTCCAGCACTACTAAAAATACCACCTACGTATAAGGTGCCATTGGTAGAAATTATTAGTTGCGCTACAGGGCTATTCGTGCCAATGCCTAGAGCTTCCCAAGAAGTACCATTCCAAACGGCTATGTTATTTGCTTGAATACCGCCAATCTCACTAAAATTCCCACCCACATATATTGTTCCATCAGGAGCTGCGGCAATCGCAAAAACTTTTCCATTAGTACCCGTGCTAAATGGCTGCCAGTTTCCTTGTAGATCTATCATTGCTAAGTTAGCAACTGCTTTACCGCCTGCTAAGGTAAATTCGCCGCCTACATAAGTAGTACCTTGCGTATCTGTAATAATGGCTTCTACGGTACCGTTTGTTCCTAAGGGTATGGCGGACCATGATCCTTTTCCATTTACTGCAACTTCTTCGTTTTCAGTAGGTACTACTGTTTCTGTTAGTTTAAATAACTTAGCATTTGCGCCGTATCCTGCAAAGTATAGTTCCCCAAATTGGTCCTCTCCAAAAGTCGAGATTGCTTCTCCGCTTGCTCTAAATAATAATGTAGCGGCAGCGTTGTCATCGTTATATTTCAATGCCCAGACCCTACCAGAAGCAAAGTCTCCATAGATGTAAGAACCATTTAACAAAGGCGAATTTAAGCTTCCACGGTATACATATCCACCCGTAATAGAGTTATCTCCATTGCTATGGTCGTAAGAAAAAATAGGTTTTTTATCAGGAGATGTCGTCAAGTTGGTGTCGGATTCATAAACTGAATTTGCTTCAAACCTATTCCACCCATAATTGGCACCTCTGGTTATAATATTAATTTCTTCATATAAATTCTGGCCTACATCTGCGCCCCATATAGTATTATCGGCTGCTATAGAAAACTTCCATGTATTTCTTATTCCCCAAGCAAAAATCTCATCCAGTCCATTACTTCCTACAAGTGGGTTGTCTGTGGGTATCTCGTAGTTTCCGTTTGGTAGTAATGGGTTTTGTTCTATAGCATTATCGCCATTTAAGTCTATATCTATTCTTAGCATACTTCCAAAAACAGTCGTTAAACTCTGGCTATTTCCTTGTGGATCACCGCCTCCGCCGCCATCGCCTACAGAAATGTATAAATAGCCATCTGCCCCAAATGCAATTTTACCCCCATTATGGTTACTTTCTGTTTGGTTTTTTTCAAACTGCGCAATAATAAATTTACTATCCGGATTTAGAATGTTTGGGTTTGATGTAGCTACTTGGTAGCGAACAATATTTATACGGTAATTATCTGGGCGGTCTATATAATACAAATACACAAAACCATTTGTTGTAAAAGAAGGGTGGAAAGCAAGTCCTAATAAACCAATTTCTTGACCTGCACTATATGCTACATCGGAAGAAATATCTAAAAAAGTGTCTATGTCATTGTTTGTAATATTGGAATTATTGTTGAAGACCTTTATTTTTCCAGGTTGTTCTACCACAAATAATCTATTACTATTATCATTTGCATGTTGTATTTCTACTGGAAATTGGAAGGTGCTATTTGGGAAGGCATTTTGAAAAGAAACTTGACCAAAACCAGAGGAGCAGAAAAAAATTAGTGTAAATAATGGCAATAGCCAATAATAGGCACATTTCATTTTATTGTATTTATTTTAAAAATACGTATTAACTTGATTCTTGGACGTTTGAAGATAGAATGATTTGTCAAAATCACCTAAAATTAGGATGTTAAGCCTTAAATTTTTTCTTTTTTACAGAAAGAAAGAACTATTAATAAAATTGGTAATTTCTTAGAAAAGAATGGTTTGGACTAATTGTCTTTTCTAAGCGCTCTAAATTTTTTTATAAAGGATATCTGCTAAAATAGCACTGGACCATATAATTCTTCCGTAATGTTCTAAGTGCCAAAGCACTTTATCTTGGATTAAATTCCCAGCAAGTAGGGGACCCGCAACATGAAAATCTGTACTTGCTTCCATGTTATCGTTTACTGTAATTCCTATTTTAGAGCCATTTGCCTTTGCAATTTTTTTATCAAAGATGGTTTTAACTAGTTGAGGAATATATGGGCTTTGCAAGTTTATACTACCTAAACAATTAATCACCACATGAAATTCTTTGGTACTAGTATTTAAAGCAGCTTCTTTAGAGTAGCTTAGTTCGTAGAAGTTCTTTTTAGGTATTAATTTCTCAAACCTTCCTTTAATTTGTTCAAATCTTTTATTTTTAGAGAGCAAATCTACTACAGATAAGTAATGCTCACCCGCACAGCGCTGCCTACGACCAATTTGGTTTCCATAATCCCAAGAAAATGTAATTAATTCTTTTTCAGAGAGCTTAGAAAGCAATTTTCCAAAACCAGCAGATATGATACCTACGGTAGAGGCGGCGCCAATTTGAAGCGTATCTGCAACATCTAAATCATCATTAACCGCTTTAGCTATTTCAGAAGCCGTTAAATGTTCTTTGGTTACTAGTGCGTCTAAATATTTGGTTTTAAATCCCTTCAGTTTTTCAAAATCGACAGTCCCATCTGGCATGACGCCATGGGTAGATAAGCAAGTGTAATGGCAATCATTCGCTATAGCTACATCATCATATGTTCTGTAAATGGCTTCTAAACCACTTGCATTAGCTCCTAATACTAGAATATTGGTTGGGGTCTTTTGTAGCTTTCTGTCTTGTATTACAGCCTTTATCGCCTTTATATTAGTATTTAAGTCTGGTTGGTACAGGTTGCTTATATAAATTTTATTTTCAGAAGTATCTTGTTCCGCTGCAATAGCTAATAGCTTTTTATTTGGCATAGAGCCAACGGACAGCACAGCAACATCACAAGAAAGTTCTGTGCTGTCTTCAAAATTAATAGTGTACCCAAATTGGTTCTTATGAACAGTTATAATTTCCTTTGAAATCTGAACTAAAGATATGTTTGAAAGAGTAGCTATTTTAGCAATTCGCTTAGACACTTCCTCCTTTATATAATTACCAAAAAAGAAACGTGGAATATAGAGGTCATCCCATAACCCGTGGTCTATAGATTCCTTATTGACTGAAAGCCATTCACTTGCAAGACCACCTCCGTCTGTAGCAAATTGCGCTGTTAAGGTTGCTTTATTAGTATTGAGCCATATTTTAAAGTCCGTTCTATGCGTATCTGGCATAAAACTTCGCAAGCTATTAATTAATAAAACAGATTTGCCAGATCGTTTACCATACGCCAAGCCACAGAAGAAATCATCAGACTTATCTATAACATAAATAGTTGCATCCTTTGGTTGCGCTATTAGTTGGTCTAGAAGGGGTAGCAATGTATAACTAGTTGCAATACCTGCTCCCATAAAGGCAATGGTGGTACTCATGTATTAAAGCTTATCGGAGACAATTGTCTTTTAAATTTCGCATAATCACTTCTCTTAAAATTATATCATGATCGCAGTTGGTACGACTTTTGGTACAATTTATAAAAAGTATTTGCTCTTATATAACAGAGTACAATCGGTTATATTTTATAGGTACTAAGTTAATTATTTTAAATAGTACAATAGCGTAGGCAGGAGTAGGGTTTTAGCTACAAATAACGACTCTTAAATCTGTTATCTTTTAGCCTGATTTTGAATGCGTTACTTTTATTTATTTTATACTTTTGCAGTCCCTATTATTTGAATAATACAGAAAGATTTTAAAGATTATTTAGGATTTTAGAAGATCAGGTATTAATCGTTTTTATATTACGTTAAACGAAAATTACAGACTTTCTCCTTATTGCTTCTTTTCTTTGTGTTTAAATCTACTTATCAGTATTACAACATCTTTTTGTTAGGGTGTGTAATAAACAAAATGGTTATGAAAAGAAAAGTTACCCTCAAATCAACTCTTGTTATTACCGTAGGAATCATAGCAACTTTATCCGCTATGAGTTTTGGATCATTATTTTTTGGTTCAGGGCTTACTACCACTACAATTACTGCTTTTGATCCTTTTCAGGATACTGCATTTCCTGCAGATGGTATAATGACAGATCCTTACGAAATTGCCTATCCTAATCTGGATTTTGACACCCCACTAAATTTCAATATTGTACCCTTACAAGACAAAATTGTTATAGGACAGCGGGATGGTAAAGTATTCTCTTTTGATAATGATGATGCTGTAGGAGTTAGGAACACTGTCATAGATATGTCTGAAGAAGTAGGTGGTCTTGTTTGGGATGGTGGCTTCTTAGGTCTTGCTATTCACCCTCAATATGGAACAGGCACAGATAATGATTTTTTCTATGTGTATTATACATCAAAATCGGAAGATGTTTACTTAGAAAAGTCGCGTGAATTTAGATGTGGCTTAGAGCAATTTCATGGTAATTACCTTTTCTTAGATCGTTTTGAAGTGAATCCTGAAACCTTAAAATACGTGACAGGTTCTAAAATAGCCATGATCCAAAGAGAAATGTACAATACCACCCATAGAGGTGGTGGTATGGAATTTGGTGATGACGGCTTTTTATATATTTCTACAGGAGACCAAGCGGCATACGTAAATGCTCAAGATATATCTGAAAATTTAGATGGTGGGGTACTTCGTATAGATGTAGACATGATAGGGGGTAATACTAGTCATGCACCCATTAGAACCTTACAATCTGCAGGTGCAGGAGAGGCAGGAGAGTTTTCTGGGGTAGGTTATTTTATTCCAAATGACAATCCTTTTAATGAAGCTTTAGGAGAAGGTACTGTTTTTGAAGAATACTACTCCATGGGTCATAGGAATCCACATAGAATGACCAAGGATAGAGCAACAGGAACATTCTATATTGGCGAGGTAGGAGAAAATACACACGAAGAAATTAATGTGCTTGCACCGGGTAAAAATTATGGCTGGCCTTTGTTTGAAGCAAGTGCACCAAGAATTTTTACCAATAATGAAACAGGACAAGCTTGTGTAACAGAGCTATATAATAATATGGAGCACCAATTGCCTTTGGTAGAATTTGCAAGAGCAGAAGCAAGTGCTATTATGGGTGGTTATGTGTATAGAGGTGCTGCGGTACCTTCCTTAGCTGGTAAATACGTATGTGCAGATTACGGGATAGGTAGTGAAATTTGGGCAGTAGACCCAGCAGATGGGTCTAAAGTACAATGGGGTAGTTTTACCCCTGGTTTGCCAGTTTCCTTTGGGCAAGATTATGCAGGTGAATTATACGTACTTAGAGAAGGGGATGGTGTTAATTTATACCGCCTGATAGAATCGGAGAATTTAAGTGCTGCGCCGCGTCTTTTATCACAAACGGGTGCTTTTAAAGATCTGCAAACTTTAGAAGTTGAAGATGGCTTTTTACCATATGATATGATCGATTCTTTCTGGTCTGATGGTGCAGATAAAAAACGATGGATTGCGATACCTAACGATGGTACTCATGATACACCAGAAGAGCAGATTGCATTTTCTGAAAATGGTGTTTGGGAATTTCCTGTTGGAACTATCATTATTAAACATTTCAATTATCAATTAGACGAGAATGATCCTGCTAGTACTAAAAAAATAGAAACACGTTTTTCTATAAAAGATGAAAATGGAATATTCTACTACCTAACATATCAATGGGGCGAGGATGAAGTAGATGCCATTTTAGTAGATGGTGGTGCAGAAAGAGAATTAAATGTAACTACAGCTACAGGTGAGAATAAGGTTGTAAACTGGCATTACCCAGATACCTCAGAATGCCTTACGTGCCATAACGAAATTTCGCAAGGTACTTTAGGTTTACGTACCCGTAACTTGAATAGTGATTATGATTACAGTCAAGACATTGCTGGCGGCACGTTAGGTAATCAATTAGTGACTTTAAGTCAATTAGGTATTTTAGATGAAAATATTACAGATGGGAATGCTGAAGGGTATCTAACCCATACATCGATAAATGATACAGGAGCAAATATAGATGATAGAGCAAGATCATACTTAGACCTTAACTGCGCCTACTGCCACCAATCTGGAAGTGAGTCCTCTGGTCGCTCAAACTTTGATTTACGTTTATTAAATACGTTAGCGCAAACAGGATTACTTACTGCGGGTTACAATGAAACAATAGATTTAGGAGAAGGCGAAACTGTATTATTTTTAGGAGATAAAGATAAATCGCAACTATACCATAGAATAAACAGTAAATCAGATGGTGTCATGATGCCACCATTAGCAAAAGATCAGATAGACGATCCTGGAGCGGAACTCATTGGTGCTTGGATAGACCAGCTTACCGCACCAGCCGCTGCACCACCGGTAGGTACCTATAGATTGGTGAACACGGCTACCCTACAAACTTTACAAGTAGCTACCAATACAAATGCTAGACAAACGAATGTACAGCAAGGAGGTTACCAAGGTTTTGCATATCAGAATTGGGAATTTGAAGATTCGCCTAACGCTGGTTATTATAAATTCAATGCCACTAACGCAAATAGGTATTTAGATGTTGCTGGTTTTGGTTCAAGAGAAGGAGAAAATGTGTGGCAGTGGGAGGATAACGCCTCCGATGCCCAAGAATGGGAAGTTGTAGATGCAGGCGATGGTACTTTTTCTATTGTTGGTAGAAGAAACGGACGTTTCTTAGGCATAGAAGCAGACGGCAATGCAGCTGTAGGTATAAATGATGGATCTGATAATTATAAATGGGAATTTAGGCCTATTAGTCCAGAAGAAAACCGTACAATCCTTACAGATGTAGATGTGGTAACCACGAGCGAGGATGGTACTGCAGCAGTAGTAGCAGTAACGTTGGGAACACAACCCACAGACGATGTAATAATTGACATTACAGCCACCCTGGCCGAAGATGAATTTACTATAACACCAATACAACTTACCTTCACCACCGCCAATTGGAACGTAGTGCAAGAGGTAATTATTACGGGTGTACAGGATGAAGAAGTAGATGCAGCACAGCGTTTTACACTAGAAATGGTAGGGAGTATTACTTCGTCAGATGAAGATTATATTGGCGTACTGAAAGTTATAGAAGGTACTAATTCTGATGACGACGGTGGTGGTATTGCCCCTCCAGAGCCAGGAACATATAGATTGGTAAATACAGCTAGCAGATTAACAGCAGAGGTTTTTGCAGCCAATACGGAAGATGAAGGCAATATTCAACAAGGAGCGTACGAAGCTGCAGATCATGAGCATTTTCAACTAGTGCCACAGGGCAACGGTCTTTATTCTTTAATTGCAGACCATAGTGATAAAGCTTTAGATGTTGCGTCCTCTGGACTAGTTGCAGGTTCAAATATCTGGCAGTATGAAGCAAACGGAACTCCAGCTCAGTTATGGACCGTAAGAGATGCAGGTGACGGCACGTATCATATTATTAGTGAGTTAAACGGTTTGTACTTAGGTATTGGTGCAGCTAATAATATAGAGGTAAATAATGATGATGGTAGTATGATCTACAGATGGGAGTTCTTACCATTAGGCACTCCTAATAACGCAGGTATTGCTACGACACCGGTGGTGTTGTTTACAGACGAAGATGGCACAACAGATACTTTTGAGGTAGTGCTAGAAGCGGCACCTACCGCAGCGGTAAACATAAGCATCATAGTATCACAAGGTACTGATGAGGTTTCACTTTCAACGGCAGCGTTAACCTTTACTGTAGCGAACTGGAATGTACCACAGGTAATAACAGTAACTGGAGTAGATGACACCTTAGAAGATGGCGTACAGGAATATTTTATAGATGTGGTAGCAGTAGCACCATTTGATGATGTGGATTATGAAGGCTTAGGAACTTTGGTTTCTGGCTTTAATTACGATAATGATGGTGGTGTGAATGGGGTACCAAGACCAGGAGAATATCGTTTGGTAAATGTGGGTACAGACGCAACTATTAGAGCAGAAGATGGTGGTCTCATTAATGAGACTAATTTTACCACAGGTGGTTATGATGGTTTAGATTATCAACATTTTGCCTTAGAGTTTGTAGGTAATGATCTTTATGCGCTTAGAGCCTTACATGCTGAGGATAAGTATCTAGATGTACAGTTTTCTAGCAGAGATGCGGGAGCTAATGTTTGGCAGTATGAAGGAAACGGTTCTCCAGCGCAACTCTGGAAAATAGAGGAGGCCGGTGATGGTACTTTTTACATTGTTAGTGAACTTTCTAATTTTTTCTTAACCGTAGCAGTTAATGGCAATGTTATAGTAGATGCTAACGATGGTAGCGACTTGTATAGATGGCAGATTTCAAATACAGGTTTTGCACCAGTAGCGGTGGTAGAAGCTTCTACTTTCAGAGCGAATCCAGATCAGATTATCGACTTCGCAGGCCTCAATTCTACAGATGATAAAAATGATATTGTGTCTTATGGTTGGAATTTTGGAAATGGGTTACTCATAGAAGAACCAACGGCATCATTTGCTTTTCCAGAAAGTGGTGAATTTGCAGTGATACTTACAGTTATAGATGGTGATGGTTTTGAAAATACCAGCGAACCGCTATTTATCAGTATCAATGAGGCTCCTGTAGGGAGTATTCAGGCGAGTATACTTGAAGGATTTGCACCGTTAGAGGTGAGCTTTTCTGGTGAAAGTTTTACTGACGATATGGTAATAGATACGTTTGCTTGGACTTTTGAAGACGAAGCTACATCTACGGAGTTGAATCCTACATATACCTTTACTACCTCAGGCACTTATAGTGTGGAACTACTAGTTACGGACAATGAAGGTTTAAGTACCACAGAGACGGTGAAAATTACAGTAAATAATGCGCAAAACACAGCTCCTGTAGCAGTAGCAACGGCAGATGTGGTGGAAGGAAACGCGCCATTAGAAGTAAACTTTATAGGTAGCGACTCTACAGACGATGCGGGTATTGTTTCGTATGAATGGAATTTTGATGATAATACGGATATTTCTAATGAAGCAAATCCAGTGCATATCTTCAATGAAATTGGTACGTATTCTGTAACCTTAACGGTTGCCGATGCAGCAGGACTGAGTAATATAACCACCATATTAGTCACTACCACAGCAGCTGAAAATCAACCACCTGTTGCGATCATTGCGGTAGATAAGATACTAGGAAGTACGCCTTTAGAGGTAAACTTTACAGGAAGTAACTCTACAGATGATGCAGGTATAGTAACTTATAACTGGACATTTGGAGACGGCGGTACTTCTACCGAAGCAAACCCAAAGCACACCTTTATAGGTATAGATGAATACACAGTATTATTAATTGTTACAGATGCAGCAGGTTTAGAGAATACAACATCCATAATAATTACGGTAGTTCCTGCAACAAAAACACCTATAACGGTGGCTAATGCTAGTGTTACAGAAGGTACAGCTCCCCTGCGTATACAATTTACAGGTGAAGATTTATCGGGTGCAGAAAATGTGACATATGCATGGGATTTTGATGATGATACTACTTCACGTACAGCAAGCCCATCGCATATATTTACTAAACCTGGTACGTACAATGTTGTTTTAACTATCTCAAACGAAGCAGGGGTTTCCAGTTCTGAAACGGTTATTATAATTGTAAACGAAGCGGAAGAATTATCTTTTGAGTTTAAATTAGCTCCGAATCCTTCAACTGACTTTGTAGAGATTAGTTTTGATGATGCTATTGATATGGATGAGGTTGTAGGTGTTATGATTCATGACATGGCAGGTAGGCTAGTAGGACAGTATATGACCGCAGATGTCTTACAAGGCGATGTTTTAAGAATCTCTATTTATGACTTTAGAAATGAGATGTATATTGTAACGCTCACCTTTGAGAATGATAAGCTAATCTCCAAAAGGTTGCTTATAAATTACTAACACCTACATCAGGTAGTAAAGCACAATAAAAGTGACTATATTTCGTATTATAGTCACTTTTTTTGTTCAATTATTTAGCAGATTATAAGATGGATACTTTGAAAAAATGCTTATTTACAACCTTAGTAGCTACGGTTCTTTTGTTAATTGCTACAAAATCATCTCCACTATATCCATTAAATGACTGGGTAGACGCCAACGCTATATTTACAGTAGGTAAAGGTATGATGGACGGTACGGTAGTATACAAAGATATTTTTGAGCAAAAAGGACCTGCATTATATGCCATCCACGGTGTAGGATCACTAATATCTCATAATACTTTCTTAGGAATGTATTTATTAGAAGTAGTTGCATTTTCATGTTTCTTATTTTTTGCGCTCAAAATTATGAGCATTTATGTAAGTAAACATATGGCATTAGTAGGAACCGTTCTCACTGGTTTTTTAATAGTGTTTGTAACTAATTTTGTACACGGCAATAGTGCAGAAGAGTACTGCCTGCCATTATTAGCCATAAGTATGTATCACCTACTGTACCATCTTAGATTTAGGTACACTATGGAAATGCCAACATGGATGGTACTATTTAATGGTATTTTGGCAGGTTGCGTAGTTTGGATCAAGTATTCTATGATAGGGTATTGGTTTGGTTGGATGCTAGTACTACTATTCAGTTTAGTGCTATTGAGAAAATTTGGAACCATTTTAAAAACCTCTATAGTTTTTCTTTTAGGAATGGCATTATCAGGAGTACCTTGGGTACTATACTTTATAGAAAACAATGGTTTGAATGAATTTATAGATGTTTACTTTATCACCAACATCAAATATTACTCAGATTCTGGTAGTTTATTAAACAACCTGATAATCATATCTGGTAAAATTATTCTAGTATACTTTAAAAATAATATAATTTTTGCTGCTGTATTTGTAACCGGCTTAGTTGGTTTACTTTTTACTAACCTTCTAGAAGGTAGGTGGCTTAATAAAATGGGCATTTTAGTTCCGTTTTTGTTTTTATTCTTATCAGTATACGGGGGTGGTATACGCTTAGATTACTACTTCCAGATTATGACACCCTTGGTGCTTTTTGGAGTGGTAGTCCTATTAAAATTACTTAAGACCGTAGTTGATTTAAAAGATGATAAAATTGCATGGATGGCTTCATCTGGTTTATTAGTGGTACTCTTTTGCGTGCTTTACTTTACTCATCATAATACGTATTTAATGAAAATAGATAAGGAAGATTTGTTTCAATACAAATTTGCCAGCTACTTAAATAAGCACCCAAACGCTACACTCTTAAATTATGGTTTTTTAGATATGGGTGTTCATAACACCGCCAATATAGCCCCAACGGTCTATTACTTTATGAAGCACAATTTTGATTACGATGTATACCCTTTTGATGTAGACGCGCAGAATTCTTATTTAACTAAGAAAGTTACAGACTTTGTCGTCGTAAAAACGAATAAGGACAAAGCTTATAAAAATCCTTTTTTAGACAAAGGGTATAAACCTATTTTAGAGCAGGAGCAGTTTTATGAGGACAAGGTCTTTAATTATGTTTTGTATAAAAAACGATGAATTGGATTAAGTTCTCTTATTATTGCGTAGAAATGATTGCTGCCATCAAGCTCAAAAAAAATATCAATAGATATGTAACTCTAATTGTATTTTTTAATTGAATTACAGAAGCTACTAAAAGAAGTGTTACGACGTTTACTTTCCCAGTTTAAAACTATCTGATAGATCCAAATTGATAAAGTATAGAGCTAATCTTTATCTCAGTTCTTTACCGTGTAAAGTACATTTTCTAGCTAGCTAAGGAAGCATTTATTCTTTAAGAATCATATCATGCGTTTTCGCTTTTCCATCGATAGGCAGTTGCAATTATGGTAATTAAAATTAGTACTTCAATAGTTCCGAGAATGATATAATGGAGCATGAAACTTCCACCCCCAATCACAAATATAATTGTTATAAAACCAGCTGAAATATTAAGAATGCGGTTTGGTTTTAAAGCCAACGACCTGGAGAAATAAATCATGAGTATGGGTATATTCAGAATAAGAGCAGCTATAGCCATCGTGGTCTTTACTTCTCCTAGAATTTCCAGTGTATTTTTAGTTTCTAGTTCTATAATTATGGAGAAGATATCAGCAAATATGATATTCATGACAACAATTATCCATAAGGTTGATAGTTTTTCAGATATTTTCATTGGTATCTTTTAAAAATTATAACCAAAATGTAACCCTGGTTCAGGAAAGAAGGTGCTACCCCATTTGTCGTCTAATATTTTGAATGATTCAGGTATTTCTGTATGAAATGGTCTATGTGTCATAGCAATGGAAGGTTGAACAAAAAATTTGTCTTTAAAAAGTTTGATATGATACCCTATTCTGTACGTGTTGAAAATTTGAAAGCCATTATCAATTTTACTTCCCTCATCGTTCACAAATGTTTGCCAAGCAGCCATCACATGTACAGCCGTATAAAGTCCTTTCCATAAAAACCGTTGGTAAGCTACTGCAAAACCATATTCGCGAATATATCCTGGAAATTTTTCCTCAGGTGCTTCATAAGAGTTACCATAAGGGATGCCAAGGGACCATGCATATTTCCAAGTTTTAAATTCAACGGAAATCACATTCTTACCCGTAAGACGATAGCCTAGATTTAACTGTAAAAAATCTGGTTTGTTCTCAGGTAATAGATTACCTAACATAGCAAAAGTACTACCAACAAAACATTTCTTATAAGTACTGTCTTGCTTATCATATTGCGCATGTATTTGATCTATACTTGCTATAAATGTAATAAAGATCATCCAAATTTTTATTTTCTGCATATTCCTGTCATTAAGTTTCAAGTGAGGGTACAAAAGTAAAAGGAGGGATGGAAGAAATCATTCACTTAAGTTAATAAGTGAAGTTAGTGCTTACTTCTTATCTAAAATTCTTGCTTTTAATCTGCTTAGAGATTGTGGTTTTATACCCAGGTAACTCGCTAATTGGTATTGTGGAATACGCTGAATAAGATCGGGTCTTTTTTGAATTAAATTCAGGTAGCGTTCTTCAGGAGATGAAGTTTTGAACGCGTCAAAATTGATTTGTTGTTTTGCTAAAAGTTCTTCTGACAACTTTCTGCAAACAGTTTCAAATTTCGGAAATTCTTGCATTATAACATTTTCCATAGCAACATCTGAAACTACTAAAATACTGTCTTCAACGCAGGTGACATAGTAGTTAGAAGGTGTTTTATTCAAAACGCAAGGGGGAGTTAAGCCTTCCATTTCTGTGTAAAAAGCAGTAGTTTTTTCTTCTCCATCTATATTATAAAATATGCGAAGACACCCTTTTAAAACAAAATACCCAGCATTGGTATTTTGTCCTTCTTTTAATAACACAGTACCCTTCTTATAGGATTGAAAAATATTTAGTTTTGTTAACGCATTTTTTTCAATTTCATCTAGTGGTACATACTTTGATAAAAAATCGAATAGTAAATTTTCCATTTCTAGATTTGAGTTGTTGGTGCGATAGTTCGGTTTATGTAGAATTTTATACTCATACTCATTTCCGTAGGTAGTAAGCTTCTAAACCAGACTTCTGCCGTGGTAAATAAGAATTAATATGTAATTATGATTACGGAGTTGTGTTTGGTGAAAATTAAGTGGATAGTCTTTATATTTCAATGAGTTCGTCTTAAATCTAATAGTTTAGAAATCTCAATCTCAAATTACTACAGGGATTGTAGTTATTGGCTTTTAACTTTGACACTTCAAAAATTAGATTATTTCGTTTAATATTGTAAATATGAAAACACATTATTACGTTTAGCCAAACTTTTAAAACGTCAATAAACTCATCAACCCAATTCAAACTTTAAACGATAAACCCCAATAGCGCTTTTACGTTCATATTAATATTATATATCTAAATATCTATAACCATCTCAGTTTATAATTGTGTTGTAGCAACCTTTAACATATTTAAATCTCAAACATGAAACCAGTCTAAGTCCTAACGCTGTAGAGCTTTTCTAAACATTAAGAACAGTCCCACACCAATAAAGGGGATACTTAGCCATTGCCCAGTAGATAAAACACCTAAGGATTCTTCAAACCCTCCTTGGCTCTTTTTTACAAACTCTACAAAGAATCTAACGGTCCATAATAATACCAAAAATAGTCCGAGTAGATAGCCGGGGGTATCTTTTTTATCTGTTTTCCAGTATAAATAGTAAATAAGTATAAAGACAAAAATATAACAAACTCCTTCGTACAATTGCGCAGGGTGCCTATAGGGAATGCTCTCTAAAACTTGTGCAAACTTTGGGTTGTTTTCTATAGCAGCATAAGCCTCCGTTAGCGTTTTTTCTTGTGTAATGCCTAAGGCTTGTGATGGGTGCAAATCGTCTGAGTCTCTTATAAAACGTGTGGCAAACAAAAAAGACTTGTCTACTACTTTACCATTAATTTCTGAATTAAAGAAGTTACCAAGCCTAACGCAAGCGGCACCTATGGAGAAAGGCACTACCATACGGTCTAAAATCCACAGCAAGCTAAATTCTGGAAATTTCTTGGTGTAAATATACATGCCTACAATAACACCAATTGTAGCACCGTGGCTCGCTAAACCAGTAAAACCTGTAAACATATAGCCATCTATAAGTCCGAATAGCAGACTACCCGATGCGCTTTCTCTTATGGGGAGTAAGATTTCTACAAGATGAGTTTTGTAGTACGCCCAGTCATAAAAAAACACGTGCCCTAACCTAGCACCCAACATGGTACCCAATACAGTATGAATAAAAAGGGAATCTAGCTGATCTACTGTTTTCTTCTCGCTATCAAAAATCTTTTTCATTAACTGCCAGCCAATACCAAAAGCAGTAATCCAGAGAAGGTTATAGTACTTTATCTGTATAAAACCAATGTTAAAAAGCGTTTCATTCGGATTCCATGTAATACCTAATAAATGCATGTAAATTTATTTGTTCGCTAAGATAAATAAATAGGGCGTAGGGGGTTCTGTAAAGCGGTTATTTTAATTAGACCAAGTATGTTCTTATTCAATCAAGTAGATGAAATGGTAGAGCTTAGAAAGTATTTATTATTAGAAACTAGTGAGGTGATAAGAATTAAGTAGGAACTAAATTTTTTGCAGCTGCCATGGAGCTGTTGCTGTTGGCATTTATAGTAGTGAGTATAAGCTAAGAACTCCTTTTTGGAATCATACTTTTAGCAATAATTATTAAAGGAGTTTTAAACCGATGTTTTATACTACAACAAGTAAAAATGTTATAGAATGTTACTTGAAGTTGGGGTTTAGTTTATTTATATAGTGTTGCTGCCGCGGCACCGATTATTCCGGCTTGGTTTTTAAGTTCTGCGGGTATTACGGGAGTATCTATAGTTATATATTCTTTAAACTGGTCAAAATCTTTAGATGTTCCGCCACCTATTAGAATTAAATCTGGTGCAGCGATAAGATCTACATATTCTAAAAATTTATTAAAGCGCTTGCCCCACTTTTTATAGCTTAATTCTTCTCTTTCTTTAGCAGAAGCCGCCGCCCACAATTCTATTTTTTTATACTTCTTATAGGGGAATTGTCCTAATTCAAAATTAGGAATGAGTTCTCCGTTAAAAAACACCCCGCTGCCTAGGCCAGTACCAATAGTAATCATGATAACAAGCCCTTTTTTCCCTTTTCCAATACCGTAAGACATAGCAGCGTATCCAGCGGCATCTGCATCATTTATTATCGTAAAATCCAGTCCTGTCTGCGCTTCAAATAGTGCTGCTACATCAAGGTTTAGCCACGTTTTATCTAAATTTCCGTGAGATTTACACACGCCATTTTTAATTACAGTAGGAAAGCCACAGCCTACTTTGCCCTTGTAGTCAAAATGGGTGATCAGTTTTTGCACCACCTTCGCCATATCTTTAGGCGTTCTTCCTTTTGGGGTACTAATTCTATGACGTTCTGTAAGTAATTTACCTGTTTCTAAATCTACCAACGCTCCTTTAATTCCAGAGCCACCTATATCTATACCAAGAACTGCCATTATTATTCGTGTTTTAAGAGCAGCAAAGAAACGAAAAAGATTTGGCTCTAGAAAGATTGCTCTTATTGGGGTACTTAATATCGGGTGAGTAGCAATAATTCATTCAAAAACGTAAATCAAACTAATGGGAAGACCTCACCTAAGCTTGATTGATTTAAAAGAATTATAGAAATTTTGATTTGTAAGCAGCATTTCTATACTGAGACGTTTTAATACGAGATACGAGACAATAACACCAAAATAGCTACAGTTTTGATACTTTAAATTCTGTAAGTTAGAAATAGATAATCATAGTTAATTGTTAATAGAATTACTTTGATTAAATAGTTGAATTATACCTCTAAGGTATTAGATTGATGCTAAATATTATTTACCTAGAAATTAAATTCTATTTTCAATATACATTACCTTTATTACTTTAAATTCACTATTAATTCTATCATTTTTAATGACTTATAAGCACCGCTACTTAGTATTAATTCTTACAATCATTAGCTTTTTTATAAAAGCACAGGAACCTAAAACCAATAGAGAAATTGCCTCGCAGATTGAGCTTTGGAAAAATGATCTGAGAGGGCCGTATAAAGATATTAGATGGTTCTGTTCCGATGGAAGTATAAGGTTGCCAAAAGACCCCTGTCCGCCACAATTTGGTCCCGGAACGCAGCATGCGCGATACAAGGATGCGGCGATAGATTTAGGCGTTTCTAATCATTTATTTTTTGGTCAGATTTTGGCAAACACCACAAAGGAAGCTTTCTGGGATGCCTCTAGAGATCAGTCACGCCTAAAACAATACCAAATAGATAAATACTTACGAACGGTAGATGATGGTTGGGTGAGCCAAAAAGCACAATACTACAGAGGGGCTTTACAGGTAGAAGATGAAGAGGCTTGGGGCGTTTCATTTTTCAGTTGGCTATTGGCTAAGGAAGATGTTCTAAAAGAAAATTATTTTCTAATTAGACAAGCGCTAAAAGACATTCCGCATAACGGAGACGATAATACAGCGCAGCTAATGCGAAGCCAGTCTAAAGTTATCTCTGATGTATATACCCCGTTTATGGATGTGCGTATAAAAATTCATGGGCAACCAGAAAAATCAGATATTAAAAAAGTAACAGATTTTAAAAAACAATATGAGGCAAAATTAACTACCAATCTTCATAATAAACTAGACGAGCTAATTGCTACCATGAATATCTTTTTTGCGCCTATAGATATGGGGCAGATGGTAAAAAAGGCGACTGCTTTAAAAGGAACTAATTTAGGAGCAAAGTTAGAAGTGTATGCTAAACATATGGTAGGTAATATGGCAGATAAGACCATTGTAGCAGAGACCGCTGAGTTCTTACTTACTATTAGAGAAGAAATACAAGATGAAAAAAGACCCTTGGCCCGTTTGCAATTATTAGATGCATCTTTAAAGCTAGAAGAGGTACTATTTTTAAAGTCGCAAAATTGGATGCCAGAAACAGTTGGCGAGCAATTAGAGAAAATTTGTGCTTTAGGAACAGCAGCAGCAGGCGCAGGGTACTTAGAATTATGGGAATGGGATGCGGTAGTAGGAACATTAAGTGCTTATACCCAAGATACACATTCTTTAGCACAGTTAACCACTATTTTAGAAACAGCTAGAGGTGCAGTAGAGTGGAGTGCAGCTATGGTGAAGGCAAATTACCAAACTAATGTAGATGTTTATACGGGTTTTGAACCAAAGGCCTATGCTTTTATGGATGATAGAATTAGAAGTTCTATAGCTCTGCACCTAGGAAAAAGCGTTGGAGAATTAGGAGATTTTATCGCCAAAGAATCATCGCTTACAAACAAAGTGATGAATGTACCCAACCAGAGTACCTTTAGAGGATTAAACCCTGGGTATGCTTTTGGTGAATTGGTAGTTATTGGGGGTTCTTCGGAAGATATTGAAGTAGCATCGGATAAAATATATATTTTTCAAAGAGCCCCGTCTGATTTAAAACCAGTGGCAGGTATCGCTACTGTAGCAGAGGGTAATATGGTTTCTCATGTGCAGTTATTAGCGCGTAATTTAGGAATCCCCAATGCAGCATTGTCTGGTGATAATTTTCAAGATTTAAAAAAGTTTGACGGGCAGCGGGTTTTTTATGCAGTGTCTAACAAGGGAACAGTAATTCTAAAGCCAGAAGCACAAATGACGGCAGAGGAACAAAAATTATTCGTAAAAAAAGAACGCAATGCAGATAAAATTGCAGTGCCTATTGCTAAGATAAAATTAGACAATACCCATGTATTAGATATGCGTACGGTAGATGCTAGCGATTCTGGTGAACTTTGTGGACCAAAGGCTGCTAATTTGGGTCAGTTAAAGAAAATGTTTCCAGATAATGTGGTAGAGGGTTTGATAATTCCGTTCGGAGTTTTTAAAGAACACATGGAGCAACAGATGCCCGATGAAGATCGCTCTTACTGGCAATTTCTGAATGATATGTTTGCTGTAGCAGCGAATATGAGGGAGAAAGACATACCCGAGTTAGAGGTGGAAAACTATCAGCTGAGACAATTAGAAGTGCTGCGTGCGGCCATAAGAAAGATGCCTTTAAAGCGTAATTTCCTATCGGAGATTGAGACTAAATTCGAGTCCGTTTTAGGAGGTGCATTAGGAGCCACCCCAGTATTTCTTAGGAGTGACACAAATATGGAAGATTTAAAGGATTTTACAGGAGCAGGATTAAACCTTACCCTATTTAATGTTTTAGAAAGAGAGAAAATTTTAGACGGAATTAAAGATGTTTGGGCATCGCCATACACAGAGCGTAGTTTTAAATGGCGACAGAAATATTTACTTAACCCAGAAAATGTATTCCCATCCATTCTTGTAATACCAAGTGTAGACGTAGATTATTCTGGGGTTTTAATTACTAAAGGCATCAGTTCAGGAAAGGATCAAGATCTAACGGTAGCTTTTAGTAGAGGGGCTGGTGGTGCTGTAGATGGGCAATCTGCTGAGACCTATACCATTTATGATGCAGGTGGCGCACGCTTATTAGCTCCTGCAAGAGAACAAAGGTTTACCACGGTGCCAGGCACGGGAGGTATTGATAAGAAGACGGCTACTTTTGAAAAATGTATTTCAACTACCAAGAATATAAATACTATTAGAACGCTAGCACACACTATAAGAACCAGAGTGCCCAAAGAAACGGAGACGGAAGCTGCAGGTGCGTATGATGTAGAGCTAGGATTTAAAGGAGATGCCTTATGGTTGTTTCAAATACGCCCATTTGTAGAAAATAAGAAGGCGGTGAGTTCTAGTTATTTAGAATCCATCACACCAAAAATTAATTCAGATAAATTAATACCCTTATCAAAATCTTTACAATGAAAAAAGCACTAGTACTATTAGCCATATTTATGGTAGGATCTGCCTTTACAACGGTATTCTATTACCCAATAGATGGCTATGAAAGAACAGGTATTAAGCGTCTGAAAAGATTGGAACGCATAAAAAGTGGGGAGATCAAAGATGTTGTAGCTCTACCGGCGGGAGCATTGAAATCTTGGGATGAAATACAGCTCAACCTTCTAGATAGAAGTAAGGATAGCACACCGCAGTTGATGGAGATTGATGAGGATTTTCAGAGGGAAATTGGTGGACTCTTTAAAGGTTTAGATAAAAGTTACTCACTAACCGTATTAGATATTTCAGATGTAAATAACATCAGGTATGCAGAGCGCAATGCTACTGCGGGCTATCAGCCAGGTAGTGTAGGGAAACTGGCGGTACTCCATGGGTTATTTGTGCAGTTGGCTAAAATTTATCCAGACTCTTGGGAAAAGCGGACAGAATTACTAAAAAATAAAGTAGTGAAAGCGGGTGTTTGGGGTTTAACAGATGTACATACCATACCCATATATAATGTAGAAAAGAACACTTTGATAAAGCGTCAAGTAATTGCCAGCGATGTTTTTACATTGTACGAATGGGCAGATCATATGCTTTCTGTAAGTAACAATGGTGCTGCAAGTATTGTATGGCGCGAAGTTTTACTAATGGCTGCCTTTGGTGAACAATACCCAGACCTTACACAAGAAAAAACGGATGCTTATTTTAAAGAGACACTAAGAAAAGATCTTACAGACTTGGGCAATGCCGTAGTAAATGAGCCTTTAAGAGCTCTAGGCATTACTGCTGATGAGTGGCGCTTGGGAAGCTTTTTTACTAGAGGGGCAAATACCTTTGTAGGTGACAAAGGAGGGAGCATAGGATCGCCTAAAGGGCTTATGAAATTCTTAATTCAGTTAGAGCAAGGAAACGTGGTAGACAAGAATTCTAGCTTAGAAATGAAGCGACTCATGTATATGACCGATAGGCGAATCCGATATGCTCAAGCACCCGTATTAAAATCAGCAGCTGTTTATTTCAAATCGGGATCTTTGTACAAATGCGATAGAAGTAAGGGAGAAGCCTGTGGAAAGTATATGGGGAATGTAACAAATTTCATGAATTCTGTAGCCATAATAGAACACCTAGATAACTGTAAGTATATGGTTGTATTAATGACTAATGTATTACGAAAAAATTCCGCTAGCGATCACATGTATTTAGCCGAAAGTATTGATAAGATTATAAGGAAAACTAAGATTGCTAAATAATTGTACGTTCTAGATAGAATTAGCGTGGGCAATGTGTGCCATTGGATGGATAAGATTTAAGCTATTAGAAAAGCCCTCATTTTGAATGAGTGTTTTTTAAATGAAATGGTATATTAGTGCTGTTGATGGCAATGTGTGGTCAATACATTTTGTAAATAGTTATATAATACCAATTTAACTAAAACATGTCGCTAATAGCATTATTGTAATGATAATTGCTAGTGATTGATTTTATGGTTTCTTTGCTCATGTTCTTCACAGTTTGATGTAT
>Ga0209307_1000747_pt1 | contig 21511 bp, 10 predicted proteins | sample COGITO_mtgs_1105_FD_185519 | JGI IMG/M metagenome (GOLD analysis project Ga0209307, IMG submission 185519) | Pelagic marine microbial communities from North Sea - COGITO_mtgs_110530 (SPAdes) (version 2) | ecosystem: Environmental > Aquatic > Marine > Epipelagic ... | reverse complement strand
AGGTTCCAGCACCACATGCAACACATGCATTGCTGACTACTCGTTCATTGGTTCCACAGGTTGGGAAGGTACAGCTGGTGACTACATTGGCCCGATCACCGGCTGGTCTTGTCCCTGATCCCGGGCAAGTCAAACACTGAGTTCCATCCGAATATTCATTTTGATCGCATGTGTCGGGATCGTCGCAAGTGCTATCAAACGCAGCTGGATCACCGGCGTCGTTGAAGGTACCAGCGGCACATGCTACACACTGTTTGTTACTGGCATATTGATTCAACCCGCAATTTCCCCAATCACAGTACGTTTCTCCGTTGAGGTCGGTATCCCCTGCTTCGTTGGTGGATGGGGCTACGCATGCGGTGCATTCGTATCTCTGGAATTTATATGCTTTGGATGTCATGCCTGTGCTAAGACCGTAGTTGGTATCCGGTCCATAAGTATACGTAACCGATTTAATATGACTTCCCTGAGCATCACTGGAACTGGACAAGGTTCCATAAGTCCATGTTTTAGAAAAACCAAAACAATTACAAGACGAATCATATGGACAAGAAGTCCCGTCGTCTGATAAACTACTACCAGCACCTTGGTATTCAACGCGATCATAGAAATGACATCCCTTTCTCTGTTTGTTGTATGCGTTACACCGGTTACCCGAATTAACGCTATCAATGTTACCATTGAACGGGTACAGCGATTGGGCTTTGCCGTAATATACAGCTACTGTACAATCATATTTAGTTTGAGTGTACCAGTCTACAGTACCCCACGTTACAGATCCAAAATAGGTACTATACCCCTCGCAAGAAGCATCCGCGTTACATTTGTCTTGACAGTCTGTCCAGCCGGAACAGCTAGCTCCTTTGTATGATGGCCTTTCCGCTGTTAAACTCCAATATGACATAGATTGCATATTATCAGTATATTGTTCAACTTTTGACCAACCTTCACAGGTTGCATCTGCCAAACACTTGCTTTCACAGTCTGCCTCACTAGAACAAGAATTAGCAGTGTATCGCCGATTTGAAGATTCAAATTCCATAATCTTTTTCATGTGCTCGTCCGCCGCGCATGGTGGAAGTGTACATATATTATCGTGTTCTGGATTAATGGGTGGATTTCTTACTCTTCCACTTGTACACTCAACACACGAACCACCAGAAGATCCGTAATTCGCCTGACAATCTGTGTACGTACAGTTGGTGATACCAGTTGCACTGTTCGGGTCTTCCTCGGCCGCATGTGTTCCCGATCCTCTACATGCCAAACAATCATACGCATTTTTGTCAACCGGTATTGCCCTGTAACTACCATGACTAGCTATAGAACCATCCGAAAGCCAGTATTGTTCTGAGTAGAATGTCTTTGTAAGACCAGTACACGAGGGCGTTATATCACATAATTTCTTTGCATATTCCAAATCGGTAATCATATTCTCATCTAGATATCCGGCGGAATTGGTAATTTGTTTGCTGTTTTGTACGGCTCCATATTTGTAAGACAACTGATGGTTTTCTTTGCATTTTTGTGCATCGTTACAGGTTGTACTGGTCTGGGTTGTATCACCCGGGTTGTTGTAATATCCAGCGTTGCATGGTTGACAAGAAGCTCCATTCGAATACTCGTCGCGTCCACACACTCTCCAGTCACACACAGTATTGGCCCCTGCCGGATTGGCACCATATGGAGCTGTTTTTGCCGTTGGACAGTTTTGACACACGTGATTGGATACATATTGGTCTGCTCCACATACAAAGGTAGAATCACAGTAGGTATCACCGTTGGCATTATCATCTCCAGCATCATTGGTCATTCCAGAAGGACATAGTACGCATACATTGTCTTTTACCCGATAGTCTTTTGCACAGGGGGCAATCAAACAAACCGTGTTTCCTGCCCCGGCATCGTCACCAGCTGCTCTGGTAGAACCAGATGCACAATCGACACATACTCCATTGGACACATATTGATTTACACCGCATGTACAATACGTGTTTCCTGTTCCGGCATCGTCACCCGATGCTCTGGTAGAACCAACGGTACAATCATTACACTCTCCGTTCAAAACGAATTGGTTTACACCACATGTACAATACGAATCACCGGCTCCCAAGTTATCACCCGCCGCATTTGTAGCACCGGTGTTACAGGCAACACATGCTCCAGAGGAAACTCGAAGGTTTTCACCGCAATCGCAAAAGGTATCCGAAGCAGCGACATCATCGCCTGCCGCGTTGGTACTTCCCGCTGGACATGTTTGACATTGATTGGAGGAAACAAAGGTGTCCACTTTACAACCACACTGAGTATCTTGTCCCAACATTGGATCGCCACCAGCGGATGAAGCAGTGTTGGTCGGACAAGCATTGCACCCCTTTTCTTTGGTATAAGAATCTCCTACGCCTGCTACAATAGCCCCATACTCGGATGGTACAATTGTACCATATCCGGTGATTTCAAATGGACAATACTTATAGCTATCAGTAGTCCCGGGGAAGTTGGAGTTGGGTTGTCTTCCCCAAATATAAATCTTTCCGTCTTCTAACATTGCTTGCATTGTATATCCCCCCGTTCGTATATCGACCACATTGGTGAGATCTTTAACAGGGGTGTTAAAATTGTGGACGCTCCAGCTAGAATCCGAATAACACTGTCGGCCCAACCACCCGCCATTGGCTGCTCCGGAGCATCGAACTCTACCATCTTTTGCCAACACGCAAATGTTGTATTCGGCATTGAGTAAAAGCTTTTTGACTGTTTTCGCATCGGTACTGCCGTCGAAGTAACCCAATAGGGTGCTTGTTGTGGGAACACTGTTGTAATCCGAGTTGGCATAACCATGCTTTCCCCAACATTTGTATGTCAGGTCTTCCATCTGAGCACACGATTGATAATTACTGGAAAAAACATCTATAGCAGATGTGGCCGGAGTTAGACCATCAATGACACTGGTATATCCCCATGTTTGACGATTACCATTCCACTCATGACTTCCATCGCCAAGCTGGCCATAATTTTTATGCCCCATGCATTTTATTCGTTTGTTTCCGAGCAATATACATCTGTGATATCCACCAGCTCCAATAGACGATTTTACAACTGTTTTTTCGGGTGTGGATCCATCGAACAACGGTATTACAGCGAAAACCTGCTGGTTTACATCCGGTGTCAAACAATGTTGTCCAGCGCAAAGCAGGCTTCCATCTTTCATTACCAAGTGATTGTTCTGATAACCGGGAGAAAACTGTTTTACCAACGATGCATCTATGTCCGGTATTTGTGTTGGTTTTCTACGCCCAGTAGTATCCCCTAACCCCGCTTGTCCGTTACTATTCCCTCCCCATGTCCATACCGTGTTGTCATGTTTTACTGCTAAAACATGTCTTGCCGTGTGGAACTCCTTCACCCCGGACATCGCTATTCCAAGAGATGTAATATCATTATCGGAGGATTCGTCTTGGCCAGCGTTACCATTGTAATTATTACCGATGGTTTGGAGTGATCCGTCAAATAATATACCGGTGGTCCCACCCCATTCATATAATTCGGGTTTTTTCCCATATGTATATCCTTCACAGGTTGCGTCTTGTCTACACAACGACTGACAATTTTCATGTGTAGAACATGTAGTTCCCGCGTATTTCTGGTATTGAAATCCGGAAAATACATCGCTAACATGATAGTCCTCCGAACATAAGCATTTACTTGCGGTACCCCCGGGTTCTTCACCTGAAAAGGCTTTATACGTATTGTCTGGACATGCCTCACATGTGGTATGATCTTGGGTTGCGGGAAGCAAAGTTATTTTGTTGATACGTTTGTAACTATAATCGGAGAACCATATAGCATCGTCCGTTACCACCACGCCGCCCATAGTACCAAACCGGGAGGAAGGTAAGTCTGCTAAATTATTTCCATATGCATTTTTCTTACCAGCGACAAGAATAACCTCACTCCCAACTATTTTCCATAGTGCATACTGGAAGGTTACATACAGATCGTCCCCGTAAAAATCCATGCCAGCAATAGTACTTAAGCCACTGGGTACTATTGTCGTCACCGTTGCGGTAGACATTTCGATCTTCTTAAGTTTATAACTAGTGTATAGATACATAAACCCATCTTTGACAATCGCCTTCTCGGGAGAGACAAATTTTGCGGCGGTACCAATCCCGTCTACGTTTCCCGATGATTCGGGTGTTCCAGCAAAGGTGGTTACTACACCACCAGTAGTAACTTTTCGAACAACATGTGCACCTCGATCGGATACATACAGATCAGTGCCATCATTTGTAATGTGCCACGGGTGTTTAAAGCGCGCCGCCGATCCAGTTCCGTCTAGAAATGCACTTGTTGTTGGATCACCAGCTACAAGAGACTCTACACCACTGGCGCTATATTTATAAATAGCGTAGGGGCCGGTGACATAAATATCACCGTTTAATACGGTTAGATCATACGTTTCGATGGGGAAAGTGTGAACAAGTGTGTCCTGTGTCGAACCCTGTTCAATTTTGTACAGTGTTTTGTACGAACCTCTATTCACTAAGTATATATCCCCATTCATTAGTGCCAACCCACGTGGGTAACTTTTAGACACCCCAATCGCCGTAACCTGAGTATCCATTCGCTTAGGCATTGCTTTGTTTAAGAACAGGTGTTGATTTTCTCTACAATTTTGCGTGTCGTCACACGTACTTAGAGTTACATCGCCGGCATCGTTGTAAGTGTCCGCTAAACAAACTTCACACTCCAATGCCGTATTGACCAATTCGTCCTGACCACATCCAATGTTTCTATCGCAATAAGTTGGGCCATTTACGTTGCTATCGCCCGCCGCATTTGTAGAATCGATCTTACACTGTACGCACGCATGTAAGTCACTTTTTTCCAACGAAGAAACATGTCTAGATGATTTATCACCATGATCTACCCCACCGTATTTAAAATCTGACAAGGCGGTCAGTGCGCCGCTGCTTACTACTTGAAGAGGGGTTTTGTTTGAGCTTAAACCTGTACCAATTAAACTATACTGGTCCCTTCCCGCACATTCAACAGATCCATCGTCCAATAAAACACATGTCATGTATTGGATGCATTGTACATCCACCGCTTTTCTGCCGACCGGCAATGGAAACAATTGAGCCTCTCTCTGTTGTGAAGTACCGTCTCCTAGCTCCCCGTAACCATTATACCCCCAACATTTCATTGTGCCGTCTGCTAAAATTGCACAACCATGGTATCGAGAATTGTGCAATTTTACGGCATTTGTAATTCCGGGTACAACGGAGGAGCCACTCAATAGGTTATTGTTACATGAGCTGCTACTGTCTCCACCACACTGTTTAAGGTAGCTGGTTGAAGTATAGCATGTTATTTGACCGGTATTTAGAAGAGCACAAACTGTTAGCGAATCTCCAGAGCTTATATGTTCAATGGGTCTGTTGGGGGTTCTTACCTCTATCGTCGAATATCCCCAGCATTTTAGAGTATTATCCTCTAGAGATGCACAATATAGAAAATTAGAATACCCCCCGTAAAATATGCGTTTTGCGCTGCCGCCAAGAGTGACGGTAAATTTATCTCCATTGGCACCAAAATTACCCCCCCAACATTTGACCTCTCCATTTTCCATTCGTGCGCACGATCTGGATTCGCCCATTATTAATTCTTTAACGTTTCCGCCAAGGTCTACAAACGGTAAATTGGCACCCATCTCGTTTGGGTCATCGCCGCGGTGGTTTGAATCACCCAATCCAAGTCTTCCAGAATCTCCGAGTCCCCAACATTTGACCTTTCCGCTTTCAAATAATACACAAAAATGGTAATCTCCAACATTCAAACTTGTGATGCTCTCACTCGTTCCGAGATCTACAACATGTGCTTGTGCATATGTACGCTCTGTTTCATTTCCGGAACCACATTCTCCATAACGGCATCTCCCCCAACATTTCACCGGGCCATCTGAGGTTATAACACATGCGCTTTTTCCACTGGTTGTTATACCAAGCATGTGGTTATAACTCGATAACTCTGTATACCCGTCACATGTGTTGTCGAGTCGGCATTTGGTTTCGCATTGGGTTTTTGAGGTACAACTACTTCCACTGTAGCCACCAAAGTGTCTGTCGGTCGTTTCGAAAGCCAATCCCACGGAGGTATCAGCCGTACAGGGTGTAAAATCGCACGTGGTTGGTAGACCATTGGGATCGTCACCCCCCACACTGGTGTAATCGGGTAAACATGCGGCACACCCAACTGTTTTCGTAGATGAGGTGGACGAACCGGATAGAAGAGGGCCATAGCTTCGCACAAATAGATTATCGTGTACGGTTTCCGCAGGGGTGTCAGACCATGTGATACTGGTAGATGACCCGGTACCCAACATCCCATATGAGTTATAACCAATTGAAAATAAGTTCCCATTGTCTCCGATATATACAAAAGACGGCAGATGAGTATAATAGAATGGGGTTACCGATACAACATTTGTTGCCAGTGGTGATATGGTGGATGGAAAACCTTGGTTATAGCCCCAACATTCCATGCTATTGTCCATTTTAATGAAACATGTGGCCATGCTACTGGTAGCAACATCCTTTACCCCGCTAGCTACATGTACAGGAGAGGCCGCTGTTCCACTGGCCTCACCGGGTACAGCTTTGTAAGAAACCTTACTACCCCAACAATACAACTTGGTATCTTCTGTAACGGCACAGACGTGTTCATATCCAACGGATACTTTAATTACATTGGTTAAGGGTGTGGTGGGATTAGAGTATTGGTAGGTATTGCCTATACCCAGCTGTGACTTATCGTTATTCCCCCAACATTTCAATGACTTGTCATCCTTAATAGCACATGCAACTCTAGGACCAACGTCCAGATGAATTACGTTGCCTGAAATGGTGGTTGTTGGAACACCGTAGGTGTTACTGGTGCCCGCACCGACTCTGAACGCGTATGAACCTGAAAAACATTTGACCTCACCCGTTGTCAAAAGCGTACAAGAATAACCCTCACCGCAACCGATTTGTTTCGCGTTACTAATTCCACTTTTTTCATTCGTTGGTGTAAGACTATCGGCAGCGTCATAATCTCCCCAATTGCGATCGTTTTGCCCCCAAAATTTTATTTTATTGTCTGACAATACCGCTGCTGATGTCGAAACGCCAACACCAATATCGATGGCATTGGTTATACCTGTATCTACCCATGTAAGACTATCGGTAGTGGTTCCGTCTCCTAGTTGTCCATAAGTATTTCTACCGAGACACCAAACACTTGAATTTGTAAATAAAGCGCACATGTGGCCTTGGGCTCCTACCAGTTTTGTTATACCAGATGATATACCAGCACAGGTTAAGTCCGAATTACATTTTGTTTTACAGTCCGCCTCGCTATCGCAAGAAAGAGAACCGTATTTTTTTGTATTGTCGTCAGTGTAAGTGGATTTTACATGATAATCGATTCCACATTTATCACAGGCCGAACCATCCCCACCAGTACCAGTGGCACATGCTTCACATTGGTTGTTTCCGTTCAGAAAATGGTGTACCGCACAGCTACATTGTGTATCGGCTCCATTTATTGGATCGCCCGCTGCTCGTATAAATGGACTAGTACAGGCAGTACATTGATTGCTAGACACATGGTAATTCTCCGCGCATTTATCACATATGGAACCATCTCCACCGGTGCCAGTTGCACAGGTTTCACACTGATCATTTCCATTCAAAAACTCATTGGCGGCACAAACACATGCGGTATCTGCTCCGGATGCATCATCACCGGCGGGTTTCGTCGAGGTATCTGGACAAGCTGTACACACATTACTGACAACATGTTCGTTTGCTCCACATGAAATAGGATCACAGGTGGTATCCGCTCCAGAGGCATCGTCACCGGCATCGTTTGAGGTTCCTGCTGGGCAAGAAACACAGTCGTTATTCACTACACGTAGATTAGCTCCACATAGAATAGGATCACAGGTGGTATCCGCTCCAGATGCATCGTCTCCAGCGTCGTTTGTGGACCCAGCTGGGCATGCAACGCATGCGTAACTAACTACCTTTTCGTTTGCTCCACATGAAATAGGATCACAGGTGGTGTCCGTTCCAGATGGATCATCGCCTGCCGTGTTACTATAACCAGCTCCACATGCAACGCATGCGTTACTAACTACCTTTTCGTTTTGAGCACAGGGAGGAGGACCGGCCGATTGAATATATAGTGAGTCCAACTGTGCCAATATCCTTGTCCCATCTGGAGACACATGAACCCCGTTTGCACTTCCATCTCCAGAAGCCACTCGGTATCTAACCCATGTAACACCGTAATCAAAAGAAAATCTCGCATATGACGAGGACATGGTAAAGGCAATTTGTTTTCCGTCTGAAGACATAGACAGTTGTTTAAATTCGTTGTCATAGTCCGGTATATCGACCGTTGCCCAGTGCCGACCTTTATCGTGCGAGTACCAAATTTCCTCTTGACCATGGTCTAGGGCTATTATAATACTACAGTCGGAAGAACATTTCACAAGTTTAAAATCGCTTTGTGATTCATCTAACTGCTTGGTCCAAGAGGAACCACCATTATATGATACATGAATTTCATTATCTTGTGTCATTACCATTGTTTGGCCATCGTCTGATATCGCGCCCGCGGTCCAATCAGCATCGCCCGGTGTGTTTGTAAATTCAGAAAATGAAGAACCACTGTCGGTAGAATACCATGGGTAATCATTTGGCATTGCGACTAATATTTTTGTCCCATCCGATGAAACGTCAACAGAGGTGAATTTCTGATTTGATGGAACAGAGTTATCTTTTGCCCATGTGTCGCCACCGTTGTTGGAAATCCATACTTCTGAGACCCACGAATTGCTCGACAAAGCAACAGCGATTATTGATCCATCGGACGACATATCAATGTCACCATAGTAAACATTCGTCCCCGACAACAACACATGGTCGGCCCACGTGGCACCACTATCACTGGAAACAGAAACATTGCCAAGATTCCGAATTACTACCTTTGTCCCATCGGCTGAAGCGGCCAGCTTCTTGGAATTGGAATATGGTAAGGTGGGAGAAGTCGTTAATTTATTAAACTCTGGACCAGCATCACATGTGGTATCTGCTCCAGAGACATCGTCGCCAGCGGCATTTATCGTATTCGAAGTACAACTGGTACATACTCGGCCAACTACATTCTCGTTTTCCTCACAAAGCTTTGGATACTGGCAATCTCCGCCGTTGGTTGGACACCATTTTCCAATGGAAGAACATTCCGCATCCGTTGTACATGCGGTTTGGGGTGCAAGATCGTACAAATTATCACCCTGTGCCCCAAATAGTTTACCACTAGTTGTAATAGCAAGAGATCTCCAGTCGCCGGGAACCGAATGGGTTGTCATTGTCCATGAAGAACCACCGTTGCTAGAGTGGTGTAAATCTTTGCTTCCATACGGCGCGACATATAAATTTGTACCGGTCGCATCCGCCGCCATTGCCAGAAAATTACCATGTGTGCTCAGGGCTGTATCTTTTACCCAATTGGCTCCATCGTCTGTAGACAGATAGAACCCTTCGTTTGAAACCGCCATGAATTTGGACCCATCTCCAGACATGTGTACACCCTGCCAAATTTTTGTTGCACCAATGGAAGTATCTTCTGACCAAGTATCACCGCTGTCTGTGGAAGACCACAGGTTACCACTCATTACAGCTACTACCAGTTTGTTACCGTCGTCGGACATTGCTAAGTTGCCATAGAAGAAATGACTACTTATGCCGGATGATTTTGTCCATGTGGTACCATCTGTTGAAGACCAAAATCCTCCGAATGAAGCCACTGCTCCAAACTTTGTTCCGTCAGCAGATACTTTGACTCCGATGAAACGTTTGTTGGTTGGGCTCGATACTTCTGTCCATGTTGTTCCACTGTCGGCGCTTGTCCATAGATTTCCTTGGTTTATACCCGCAACTATCTTTGTACCATCATCGGATATATCAATCCCCCTCCATTGTTGAATGCTACCACCCACAACATGTTCGGTCCATGATAGACCGCTGTTTGTAGATAACCATATATTTCCAGCACCATCGTCTTTCCATGGGCCTAGCTCTATGGCTGCCAGTTTGGTCCCGTCCGGTGTGGAAACCACCTGATGAAACTTTTTGGCACCAATAGATGAAATCTGTGACCATGCATTGCATATGGTATCTGCTCCAGTTGGGTCATCACCGGCGGGTCTAATAGTTCCGGATGGACATGCGACGCATGCATTACTAACGACCCTTTCGTTTTGAGCACAACCGGGCAAACATTGTGTTTTAGGACCAGTGGGGTCATCGCCAGCTGGTCTTGTACCAGATGGACATGCGGTACACGGTGTACTTTTTTTCGTGTACGAGTCTGCCGTTCCTGCTATTAGTGGCCCATATACAAAATTTGTTGATGCACTCCACAGATAATTCCCAACCTGATAATCGTCAATTACAACTCTTTTACCGTCGCCTGACGACCGTATATTCAAGGGATTAACGTGCATTGCAAGAGATTTGGAAGTCCATGTAGAACCACCGTCTGTACTTTGGTATACACCTTTCCCTCCAGCTACAAGTGTTATAGTGTTTCCATCTGTTCCTAACGCTGCCGTAGTAAACCCGGCGTCAGACCACGATTGTGATGGTAGATTAGTAAAATCCGTCCACGATGAACCGTCGTCACTAACAAGCACTTTACTAGTCCCGAGCCATGTCGCGGCCGAATCGAGTGTCATCCATTTTGTACCATCCCTCGATATGGAAATAGTTCTGAACTTTCCATTATTAGATCCAGCGGCTCTTGGGGGGTATTTTGTGGACCACGTGCCACCACTGTCTGTGCTGACTGCCACTTCATTTGCAAATATGTCCCCTCTTGAGGCTCCCATCTTTGTCCCGTCCGATGAAATGGTAACAAACGCGGCGTTGAATGTGCTTTTTGCGTTCCAAGTGACACCGCTATCCGCGCTCACATATATATCACTGTTATCACCAGCTACCATAATTGATCCATCCGCTGACATATCGACCGATTTCCAACTTTTGGCACTTGCTCGTAAATTCCAGCTGGTTCCGCCATCCGTGCTGATTACTATACCCTTTGCATTGCGTGCAAGAGCAATCACGTTACCGTCGTCAGATATAGCCGCGTCTTTTGCCTCACAATATACTGAGCCAGCCCCACCAGACCCTTCTACACACGTTTCAGATATGATACCTATTTCATTATATGTAGAACCCCCATCCGTAGACAATTTAGCGACAAACCCATATGAGCCACCCGAACTGTAATTATAGAAATTTCCGACATGTATAACAAAATTCCCATCTTTCGAGACAGCGGAGTACTCACCCGGAGTGTGACTGAACTTCCTACTCAGAGACACCGATGTACCAGAGGCACTAAATCCGCCGCATGTGGCATCAGCGTTACACTTGGTCTCACAATCGGTGACACCTGAGCAAGATGTAGAACCATAATTAACTGTATTTTCATTTGTATAATTATCTCCCACATAATGGTTCAAGGCACAAGGTGTGTTATCAAAGGATGTCCCAAGAACATTGTAAAAATTAAAACTTAGTAAGAGAATATAGAATAGTCTCATATTAAGATGTACGATTATGTTAATATATACCACTTTTTTTCTTAATCTTTAGTTAGATCAATCTCCTCTCTCTTCCTTTTCTTATTGGGCTCGAGGTGATTTCGTAACTCTTTTAATTCACGTACCCACATCTGTTTCTCCGTAGTGTGTTCTAATATACCATATTCCCTCTTCAGTTGAACTATCTGGTCCTCCAATTTTTTAACAGAGTCGGGTGTAATGTCACGTAGACGAATGTCCAGATATTTAGAATCAACATTTAGTTGCTTGCAAACTTCCACGCATCGTTCGTACGATTCCGTGGTGATAGGGACTTTGCCTAACAAACACTGTTTGATAAACTCCATGCGGTTTGTTTTCTCCGTGATACTCTTTTGTAGTTTACCAAGTTGGTATTCTTTTCTCTTGGTGTACAATGCCATACGTGCTTCGGCATGAGAGGTAAATATACCCATGAGGTCTGTCTCTTTGATTTTGTCATTGTCAAAGACCACCCAATTCTCTTTGATGTTTTGTTCGAGGGATATTTTTTCACGAAGAGTATCGTCAATACCATCGATAATAAACTTAACGGTGGTATCCGTGTGTTCTTCTGTGAATTTGGTATAGTGCTTATCCAATTTCTTTAATTTGTCTTTAAAGTTGGAGGTCCATACACCAACCGGCAATTCTTTTATGGTTGCTCTGTCGTTTACAACCGTCCAATCAACAACTGTTTTATATCCACCATCTGGTTTTTTAACCACTTTGCCCGTGAAACCCCTGTACCATGGATGTAACTCGTCCAAATCACCCAATACGGCATCGATAATGTCGATAGGGTTGTACATTGGGATATCGGTGGCCCAACCACAACCAATGCCCGATGTCCCATTGATCAGTATGGTAGGAATAGTGGGAACGAAATGGTGTGGTTCCACTTCATGACCATCGACATTGTTGAAATCCAACACAGATAGATCCTCTTCGCGAAATACTAACTTTACCCAGTCTTGTAATTTGGTGAAAATATAACGATGGGAGGCATGGTCTGCTCCACCTTTATGTACCGTTCCAAATTGACCGATCGGCTGTAAATACGCTAGGTTATTGGAACCAAGAAAGTCTTGGGACATGTTGACAATGGCATTACCAACATTCGTTTCTCCATGGTGATAATGTGTATATAGTGCCACCTTCCCGCTTAATTGTGCCACTTTAATTTCATTGTTGTTCCCCATCATCAGGGTGTGCAATATCTTACGTTGCACTGGTTTGAGACCGTCGTACAGATCCGGTATGCTCCTCTCGTTGGAGGCTCTGGCGTGTTCCACCCATGGACCTGACACGAATGTATCATAGGTCCTTCCGTCGCGATCTTCGCTGTAATTCGGCGGACGTGTTACAACATCTTTACGCCATTCCCTTGCAAAGTCGTCGTTTTTGAATGCTTTTTGCAAACAATCTGGTGCTCCGGACATTGGGAATGTATATTTACCGAGATCACGGAACATTTCCTTTGCTTCTTTGCTGGTAGAAGTACCCAACCCCTTGTAGAATTTAAATCGTAATTCCGGATGTTCATTTATATATTCGTGTGCAAGTTCCTCGTTGAAGAACTCCTTTACCAGTGTTTTACCACGGAATGCCTTCACCAGAGGTGTTCGCATCACCTTAATAAACCCCGGAATACACAACAACTCTGGCCAGTGTGAACCAAAGAGTGAGAACACAAGGCCCCTGATATGAAACCCGTCTGTATCCTGATCGGCCATGACCAATACAGAACCATAACGCAAATCTTTGACATCTTTGTACTTTACCCCGTGTTTGAGACCCAATGATTTAATCACATCGGTGATCACCGCATTCTTGGACCATTTGTCTGTACCGGCGGTGTAACCATTGAGTATCTTACCCTTGAGTGGATAAGAACCGTAGTGTTTGCTTCCGACGACAGACATACCGGCAAGTGCCAGTGCATTCGCAGAGTCTCCCTCTGTCAGAATAAGGGTGCATTTATGTGAATCGGCACCGCCTGCTTTGGCAGCGTCTGTTAGTTTCTGAACATCGACCGAGGAACGCTTTTTACCATCGTTTTTAGACAGTTTCTTGTCGTCCTTTTTGCTGGCCATGCTTTCCAATACTTCCATAAAGGAAGAGGATTTCACCGCCGTAATAAAAGATTTTTGTACCTTGAACTCTGAACCAAACTTGGCGACTGGCAGAGTACAGGTCTCTTTGATCTGCGAGTCAAATGTGGGGTTGACCAGTTTGCACGATAGAAACATGCTCAGTTTACGTTTGACTTCGTATGTCTTGAGTTTCAGTTTCTTTAAGATGGGGTCCAGTTGTTTGTAAATCTGTTTCCAGATATAGTCCACATGTGTACCTCCATTGCGTGTCCATATTCCATTGACAAAAGACTGTTGTTGAAAATCACCCGTTTCATTGAGGCCGATCATCAATTGCCAACGTTTGTTGTCTTGTCGGAACACAATGTCTGACATGTATGATGATGCATACTCCCCCGGTCTCATCGTGATTTCTTCGCCATTTAGGAAGACCGTTAGTGATGGGTTGCATACTTTGAGATCGTGCACGCGACGTTCCATCATCCACATAGTGGATTTTGGTATATTTTGAATGCCAAACTTTTCCAAGTCTACCGCACAAACCACCATGGTCCTTGATTTGGTGTCTTCGTAATCCGTAATACATGGTCTGTTCACTTTGCTCATATTGTTCTCCCATGTCTGAATGTAACATTTTTTCTTACGGTGATCCCATATGGATACTTTGAAATTGGTTGCGAATATGTTGGCCAATTTGGCTCCGTAACCGTTGCGACCTCCTGTGAGACGTTCCTCCTTGTCGTCATAGTTGTTGGAGGTACGCAAATGGCCGAAAACGAGTTCAGGTGTCCATATCTTTTCTTTCTTATGTTTGACAACCGGCACGCATTTGCCATCATTGTCCACAATGAATCCTTTTTCATTGATGATGACAGTGATGTTGGTGGTCTTTCCCCGGCTGATGTTGTCAGAGGCATTAACCAACACTTCGTCAAAGATTTTGTAGAGGGCTGGTATGACCTTCAGTTCTCCACTGTCGATATTAGTATTGTCCCATGTTACCGGTTCTACGGAACCAACGTAGGTGTCCGGACGTAGTAGGACGTGATCTCTTGCACTTACTTTCTGATATTGAGAAGACATGTTTGATTTTTTCTTTGACATTTAATTAAAGAATATAGTTGTATTATACTTTTCGTTTTCCCATTTCGTCATCGACTTATGCACATAAATGGTCACGCACATAAATGGCCCGTCACGCACAAGTGGCCCGACCGGTCCGACCACAACGCTGTATTCATACTATTTTTTTGGGGCCTATTTACCTGTTAGCAATTTTAGAGAGGGCACCCCTAAAACCAAAACATATTTTATTTAATTTAATTACGGTTCATGCTATACCCATGTTATTTACATAGGATATCCATGTACTTATTAGTATATTATGAATAAATTAAATAAATAAAAAAAGTTTTTCAAATCAAGGCCCTGTCTCTAGAAGAGCTAGTAGGGGAATAGGCCCAAGTATTTTACGCCTGTAATAGCGTCTAGTGGGTACATAGCAGGTATTATGAAAAACATGTTGTACTTTATGTATACTAAATTATGTGAATTTGGTATCGGACCACAATGAAATAGCTGGTATATATATACAATACAAGCATGAAAATGCGTGAGTTATTGATCGATACATGTTTTGTTCTGGTTATACTAAATTATGTATTCATTTTGTGTTACATTGCCATGAAAATGAAGGAGAAGATGAGAGTGGTAGAATACAAGGAGACACAGACCGACATAAAAGAATTAATATGTAGTACACATGGTGTTTAAATGATAATATATCTTACTCTTGCTTCTTCTACAAATGCTTGCATCGAATCAAACCTCGGCTTACCATTCAAATGATCTTGGCACATCTTGGGCAGATGTTGCGTGTAGTAACAACGAAACCTTGCCGGGTCTACCTTTGACTCCTTCATAAGTTTGTTTGCATATTCCGGTGTTAGGTATAACCCAAACAGAAGTGCCCCGTGTTTTGCAATGCGCGAATCACCCTCTAATGCTCTATTTAACATTGCACGCAATCGTTCGGACCCGCTTGGGAATTCTGCTAGAGTCAAATCTCGTATTTCTCGTATGACAGTATTCAGGGTGGTAGGATCAGATGACATAAAACATTTGTAAATGACATCCGCCGACTCACGCTGTTTATCAATCTGTTGTTTCTCGTCGTAGAATGATTGTTGCATTTTATCACGGCAATCCAACCTTTATAGTATATTTAGAATATATAAATTAATATTTTGTTTTGTATAATGAATTCCGGAATCAACGCTAGAAGTGGCCCGATAAAAAGAGGCCCGAGACTATTGGCACTTAGCGCAGGTGGAGACCGTGGTGCGGTACTGGTAGGCATGTTACATGGACTGTATAGAGTAGAAGGTAGGGACAGGGTGGATTGGCACCAAATAGCAGGTATTAGTGCTGGAGCTATTGTAGGAGGGCTGGTGTCACAAACCCTACCAGAAACCTTTGATTCCAAAATGGAACATGCGAAGGATTTGTTCGAGTTGGGTGGATTTCATGTCATCGAACCACATACTCGTTGGGGCTTTTATGTCAATGCTATCGATGCATTGTGGTATTACGATTCCCTATATTCCAATGCACCGATGCGTAAATTAATAACTGACAATTTCAATGAGACTTTATGTTTTACCCCGCTCAAGGTAGGTGCATACAATAAAGACACTTGCGAATACGAGACCTTTACTGATAATTTGGAGAATGCGATTACCGCAAGTGCTTCTGTCCCTATCGTATTCCCACCGATACAGATCGGACCCCATAAGTATCAGGATGGGGCATTGCGTCATATTATCCCAGTGGAGGAGATCTTCCAGTTTATAAAGGAACACCCAAAAGGTTGCGAGATTGATGTTATGATATGCTACCCAATCAACTGCTATGAATTATTCTTCAAAGCTACTACACCAGAAGGGTATTTGCCTCTGATAGAGGAATCGTTTCGCGTTATGACGGACCAAATGTTGAGCACCCTCAATAATGATTTAAAGGAGCTGGCAAGGTATTTGGAAATTACACATGATGAGATACGAGCAAAGGCATGTAATACTTTTTGTAAGGGTAATGTTGTGATTCATATATTTTCACCGGACGACGCAGTGTATACCAACTTTACCAACATTAAACCAGCGGAAATGAAAAACATGTACGATGGTGGGAAAAGAGTGGTAATGGAATATTTAAAGAGGTAAACATAATTATAAATGGACAAACCATATAACAAGATTCGCAACGATGTTGACCAAGGCCGACCATTTTTGAAAATCGGTAGAACCGAAACCAGAGGTATAGAGACTGTCAGTGAGGCAAAACGCGAAGATTATGAGTTCACGCCGGGGTTGACACCATTTGAAGCAAAAACACGAAGACGGAATCTACTGTCAAAGTTTAAACGGGTAGAATCTCTATTCAAATATTATGGCTACACAACAGACACATGGAAATGGATAGATCAGGGTGCCGATGGCGCATGTACAATTGTTTCCTTTCTCAATTTACTTCATCTAACGAATAGAGAAAAGCTAACTGGTAAATCATGGAAACAGATGGGATTTAAAAAATATTGGCAAAAGATGTACAGACAGTTTAACAAATATGTAAATGAAAACTACAGTATGCCAGAACTCCGTGATTATGCCGATATGTTGGATATTGGTCTAGTATTAGGTCGCAAATTACATAAAAATATACAAAATGATCCCGATTTTGTTTATTTCCCGATATCAGGTATTTCTCAGAATGAAAACAATAAGAACCGATTAATGTTGGACGACGAAGAGGCTGCCAAAAAACGATATGAAGACTTTGGGAAAAGAAGGGTGTTGCACCTGATTGGTAATCATATAGAATCACGTATTGATCGCAATATCCCGGTGGGGTTGTCCTTTAACGGTCATGCGCGCGTGGTAGTAGCATACAACGATACCCACTTGTTGTTTATGGACGGATGGGCTCCAAATAGCGACCAGTTTGTTGCAAACCAGAGGGGAGACGGCTACATGGACTATTACATCGATGGCTTCAGTACGGTGGAAAAATATATGGTGTACAAAGATTGCCGTGATTTGGTTTATTTTGAGGAAGCTGCTACAAAACCGGTAAAAAAGAAAGCTCTAGTAAGACCCAAACATCCAAGAAAACCTAAAAGGAGACCAGTTCTAAGAAGAAGAGTACAAATGTGGCACGACGGCGACATGGTGTGGAAGGAAGCAGAGATTCTAGGGGAGGAACAGGACGACATGGGGTTTCCAGTGTATTTAATTGGAATAGGACAGAAAATATACGAAAATGTTTCTATAGACGAAGTACGTATACCCGACAAGAAAACCCGCTTAGGTGCATACATATACAATATATATGACGACATGCAAGATTTTTCCAAACTGATCATTGATACACTGAAGCAACGCGAAGAACAAATAAAGAAGGTTACGGGATCTGGTTGGTTTAAAAATTCAACGGTAAATATAGAAGCTATGGTTTGCGTGGAGTCGAATGGAAGCGGTTGTATTATTCAAACTGCCCAAGGTCCACTGGTATTAACCTGTGCTCATTGTAACATGACAGAACGAGAAACACGAATGGAAAACGAAGAATTCGATCAAATGGTCAGAGAACATGGGTCTTACACGGAATACAATAAGTTCGCGGTAGGCAGACTTAAAGGAATCGCGTGGTCTGACGGTTCATGGGGTGTGGCGGAGACCGTGTACAACAGCGAGGGCATGGACATTGCTTTGATGAAGATCATTACAACTACCAAAAAGAACATAAAAACATTCGAGGTGTCCAAAGAGTCTCCTCCTATCAGAGAACCACTATTGTTGATTCACAATCCGTATCGGTACGACCCCGACGACAATTACAATGAAATAGATATAAACTTTCCTTTTCGCGTGGACTACGACGAGATTATAAAAAAGCGGGTGAACATATGTGTGAACAATACATTTGGTGCATATACCCATGACGAAAACGGGAATTCTTTCTTCGGTTCATCTGGATCACCCATAGTCAATGTGGCTGGTGAAGTAGTAGCTATCCATAACTCCACCGATCCCACCGACGACAAGTGGACTAGGTACGCAGTAGGGTTGGAATCCATCCAACAAGCATTGAGAGAGTATGTTGATGATGCACCGACAAGAGTATGTGAGGAAGTAAGCTATAAACTAAAATTCTAAGTATAAATGAAAAAGATATATTATTAAATGGAAATATTAAAGGGTAAACCTACTAGTATCACATCTGTAAAATCGGAGGCTTCTTATGACGAGATTATGAGTGCTATTCATCACAATCAAATACCTGATAAAACACTTCGTGCCGTGGTGACCACTTGCAAGGCAAATCCGGAAAGGGTTATGTTTGTCGTGTACAAAGCGTACAGCAAGAGCGTTCTTCTTATTTTCGGGAAAAAACCAGTTTGTGTAGAATTAGAAGGTTCCAAGTTACAATCAATTATGAGCGAACATTGTCGAGAATCACGTATATATGTGTTTTCCTATGTAAAGTAAATGGCATGGGTCATGTATTACCCGGTTGCGGCAGCAGGCACGTATTTCATTGGTAGGAACATATTATTCCGTGGGACAACCTATGCAATTGATTACATTTTGAATGCCAATGCGGACCCAGATATAAAAGAAACTCACACGGTGGAAACCATTTCTTCCATGTTAAAAAGCTACGATAATTTATCAATACATCACCCGGCACATGAGAGTAAGAGGGCGGTAGAAGAGGCGCTAAAAGATTTGCAAGATGTTGTAGACAGGGGCAGACTACGACTGAGTGTTCATGAGGCCGGTTGGGTTTCAAGGTGGCGAACTTTTGATGCAAGGCCCGATAACTTACAAATAGAAAGCAAAGCACGGGAGTTAATGTCTCGATTGGACATATTTACAAAGTTGATCCAATGCCCGGAGTTACCGCCCTTATCAACTGTGAGCATGCCACACAATAAGAAGTATCAAAACGACCAACATTATCACTCCTACACAGAAAAGACCGACACTATTGCAGATGAGGAGGACATCGTGCCAATCGCACCAGTGACTACTCTCTCGCTCTACAACGATTTCTCTATCCGGTGATAAATTTTCACCATCCAGTGGTAAAGATTTAAAAGTCTTTCGAGACATTTGTAAATAAAATAAAAAGTTATATACTATTTTTTTATAAAATACATCGCCATTAACACCGCATCTGCTATATCGTCTTTTTTCTTATGTGTCATAAACCGTTTCATTTGTTGCTCGTCAAAGAATTTTGGAACCAAGGCAATGGATGCTTTCTTATTGTCCTTGTACACACCGGTACTTATCTTGAAATATTTGCGAACCGATAGTGGCGCTACCATTCTAGACCTATCCCAGAAAAAACAACGTAGGGCACAGGCTATCATTTTCATTCTTGCTTGCATCTGTCTTTCTATTAGAATCACATCGGCGTTTTTAAAGATGTCCGTGTTCTCAACCAATACTCTGGCGATATACGGATAGTCAGTTCGTTTCTTTTTTGGAACTAAATCCCAAATACAAATGGAATCAAATGCGATAAGATTGTCATCCTGTACAATGGCATAACCAAAATTACGAAGACCGGGATCAATGGACACAACTCTCATTTATAATACTATAAATGTAATATATATACTCCGAAATGAATAGAGCTCCCTCACCGGAAAGAGAGATTTTTCAGATAACCGACGACGAATGGACAATGGATGAGTGCGATGCGGAGGACGATTTCACACCACTGAAGCAAAAGAAGCCTTCTAAAATGGCTAGCTTGTGTAAAAAAATTACATATTTTGTCAGGGGGCCACCGAGGGCGAAATACACCGATGGTCTTTAGGCATAAGGATTCATGAGATCGGCCTGTAATGTAGGCGGTTCATAATCAAGATGTGTAAATATGGGTTCCCCATTCTTTTTATCGCGCCACTCTTTGTATTTACGACGACAATATACAAGCCACCCAAAAGCGGAAATACAGCAGATAACAATAAACAATATTATATACCATTCCATGTTTTAAATATCTTTTATTATATTTATACTAGAATTTCCACCTCTTACCACACTCCGAACAATAACAAAACACCGTCGCCGATTCGTCCGCACTTCTGGTTTGTTTTTCAATGCGGTGAACCTTCTTACTATGGCATTTTGGACAAGTAATATCACCGTCTACCATGGTCTCTTCTTCTTGAATCTTTTGTATCGGTTCCAATTCCGCGATGGCTTCGTCAATACTCAGGCCAACACTTAGTCTTCGGATAACAATAGGATATTTATTAGAAGAATTATCCCACGCCTGCTGTTCCAATAATTCAACTTCCTCATCCAATACTTTGGGCGATGACAATAATAAATTCTTCGCCTGTTGGCGGTAATTGTCCACCATTTCACTGTCTAGTTTGGTATATTTATAGAAAGTAAATATATTTCGTGTAAGTCATAAGTGCTAAAAACAACTTACAGAATGATAATAAATTTCATATACTGGCCCGACCACATATATAATAATAATAGTCGGGCCACTTGTTTTTGCTTTGTAAGAATATATATAAAGCGCGCCTCAGGAGGAATACCGTAAATAATTTACAAGGGTATATAATACATATTCTTACAATGCAAAATGCCTAAAGTAAAAAAGCCGAAGAAACAAAATTTGGACTTCAAAACACTGGGGCATAACA
>Ga0209307_1000745_pt1 | contig 21531 bp, 17 predicted proteins | sample COGITO_mtgs_1105_FD_185519 | JGI IMG/M metagenome (GOLD analysis project Ga0209307, IMG submission 185519) | Pelagic marine microbial communities from North Sea - COGITO_mtgs_110530 (SPAdes) (version 2) | ecosystem: Environmental > Aquatic > Marine > Epipelagic ... | reverse complement strand
AAATTCATCATCATATTGGTAGCTTAAACTTCCTTGAACCCTGTTTTTACTGTATTTGATACCCGCTCTGTATTTTAATTGAGGAGAGTTTAGGTAAGATGAGAAAGGTAAACCGTCATCATTTGACTCTCCGGGTATCCATATATTTTGACTCACATATGAGGCATTTGCCCAAACACTGACGTTTTCATTAGCAAAATATTCAGCAGACACGTCCATTCCCCAGTGAGTACGTCTTTTATCATTAAATTTACGATATCCAGCAGCAAGGTGAGTTAAACCATCATCTGGAGCTCTCAGAGAGTTGATTGTACCGAATACAGGTAAAGCATTTGTCAAAACCCCAAATCCTGTGGCATATCCACCCCCAGCGACCGCTGCAAGACCACCAACTACTCCTGAAACTGCATCTGCTAATGAAGGTACAGGATCAATTCCGAAAGCTGCATTTCCGGCAAAACCGTTTTGAATTAAATCAGCTAAAGTAACACCAAATGGTGCTAACCCCGCGGCGTTTGCAGTATATTGGGCAGTTAAAGCCGAAGTTACACCAGGGGTTAATAGAGTAGCTAAACTACCCCCAATTTCTTGCGCAAACTCATCGGCGTCAGGTGTGTATGCAAATGCTGGTCCAATTGCAGTGAAATTTGTAAATCCTTGTTGCTCGTATGTGTAAACATCAATTGCAAGAGATAATTTTTTAGCAATGACTCCTTTATACCCTACTTCAAATGAATTCACTCTACTCATTACTGCGCGTCCAGTACCTTCTGTACCAACTTGCTCGCCATTAAAGATGTTGTATCCAACACCTGCACCATAGGGGCTTCCTAGAAATCCATTTTGCCCAGTCATAGCTAAGGCAGTAGCAGGATTTGCTAATATATCTGCCAAGATTGGCACAAAAGGTCTTAGAGATGCAAAAGCTGGTGTTGTATTGATTGCAGCAATTACGCCAACACCTGCACCACCTTGAGTAAAGGCACCATAAAGAACACTATTATCTACCCCTGTTGACCCTTGTGGTTGCTGATATCCTCCTAAAAATCCTAAACGAATTGGAGCATTGGGATCGAATCTTTGTTCTTCAACTTCTCCAGCTAACCAAACATCATAAGCTCCTGCTGCAAATACATTAACAGGAAAATCGATATAGGTTTGCAATGCTGTTGGGATGGAAGCTGAGGAATTATACGAAGCTCGAATGCTATTATTTTCATTCAGTTTATATACCAGAGCAACCCTTGGAGAGAATGCAAGCTCATCGAAAAGAGTAAATTTATCCATACGAGCGGCATAGGTTAATTCGAGTTTATCCGACAGTTTAGAAGTTCCTTGTAGATATCCTCCAGCCAGAACGTAGTCATCATTAGCATCGTTTCTTCCGTAAAGTGTATTTTGTGAATCAGACATTACATCTCTGAAGTCAGCCCCAACAGTGAAGTTGGTATTTAAAAAAGAAGGAACATCAAAGTTATATTGAATTTGTGCTTCTAATGATGAGTTGATGGCTACTTGGCGTAAACCAGAGTTGTACAAGAAGGTAGGATTGTTTCTACCACCACCACTTTTGTAATTGTAAGAGAGTAAGCCAAATAATCCGCCAGATTGAACACGGCCCTGTACCCAGTAATCCTCTCCGTCTTGATATCCAGCTCCTAGTGAGTTAAAGAACAAAGCGCCTCCTTGTGCAAAACCACCTGAAAGGAATCCAGTTGTTTTTTCATTAGGACGGAATTCAAGGTGTGCATTGGCTGAGAAATTTTCATATTCAGTTGCCAAAGGGTTTCCGTCACCGTTATCATCTAAATCACTCCCAGACAATAATATTTCACCTTGTTGTGAAGTATCAACCGCTCCATTGGTGATTACAGGCTGACGAATTTCAGTGTTAAGTGATTGAACTAGGTTGGCACCTCGAGAGGTAACTTCAGTTCCATCCAACTCAAAATCACTTCCTTTGGACCATTTCGCATTGATCTTGTAACCAAATTTTTTGTCTTCTGAGGCGTAGGCATGACGAATGGCCGCACCTTTTGTGTTCAACTCTCCACCCAATAATTCAATTGTGGTGCCTGGGAAGTCGATAGCACTTTTTGACATGAAATGCACAACTCCAGAAACAACATTGGGGCCATATAAGGCTGATGCTGCTCCTCTAACAACTTCAATTTTTGCAATATCTATATTTGATAAACCTGAGTGTTGTGTGAAGAATGTAGATGCCGCTGGCGTAGATAAAAAACGATAATCCAAAATTGGAAAGGTTGCTGTTCCAAAGATACCTGATCCGGCACGCATTTCTATATTAATTGTATTTGCCGATTGTTGCTGAATATTTACCCCAGGAACGTTCACAAGGTGACGAACAGGATCTACCGCAATGGCAGAGTTTTCGATATCTTTTGCAGAGATGATACTTACTGATGAGGGAGCATCTTGAATTTTCTGCGCACGACGCGAAGCGGAAACAATAATCTCTTGCAGGTTTTCTCCTGGATCAAGAGAAACAGTAATTTTTTGATCAACAGAGGTAACTTCTACTGTTTGAGCACCAAAACCGATAGAACTAATCTCTAGACTAAAAGGTACTTCTTGGTTTGTTGTAAGTGTAAAAAGACCATCAAAATCAGTTGTTGTTCCAACATTTGTTCCTAGAATGATAATGTTTGCTCCAGGAATAGATTGGTTTGTTTCTGTGTCGATCACCGTACCACTAATCGTGGTTTGTGCCAAAAGCAGATTCACACAAAACAGCCCAAAAACTGTAAGTGCAATAGTTAATTTGTTTTTTTTCATAATTGTTTGATTTAATAATTACTGGTTTTCAGACGCAGCAAATAAGATAAGTATCTGGTTAGTGATTCGAGGGGTGTATTCTTTCGGGATATCATGTCCCAATCCTGAAAGATAATAAGATTTTCCCTTTTTCAGGCAACTTAGGTATTTTTTTGCGTGATTAATGTCGATCAAAGGATCGGAATCCCCATGAATAACAAGGGCTTTGCTGCTAATTTCTTTTAGTTTTTCTAGGAATGAACCTGATTTTTTAATGGCTTTTACATGCTGTGGAAAACTCATTTTGTAATAGCCTTTTCTGAATTTTATTTCATAAGATACTTCATTAATTATCATTGGGATATCTAATTCATAATCTCCGCATCCTATCCAGAGATTTCGCTCCATAATATGTGCTTGGACCTGCTTTTCAAAGTTGTTTTTTGCACGATAAAAGGCCAAGAATAAGGATCGGAAGTTGCGTTTCATTTTTGGGCTTAGGGAGACAAGACTTGGGTCGTAGTAATAGCCAGACGACATAATACTGCACAGCGATAGGGTTACATTTGGAAATAAATAGGCAAAACGTTGTGCAATCATACCTCCCATGGAAGCCCCCACAATGTGTGCGCTCTTTATTTTTAAGCTATCGAGTACTGCCATTGCATCTCTAGCCATATCTTCGAGTCCATAAGCTGTTTTTTTTGTCCAGCCTTCCATTCGATCTGAAAGCCCTATGCCTCTATGATCAAAACGAATGACATTATATCCTTCTGAAACAAAAGTTTGAATAAACTGTTGCGACCAAAAAAGAAGCGTATTTGCATTTCTACTAATAAGTAAAACACTTCCCTTAGGCTTTGTTTCTGGTCGTTTAATTTCGAAAAACAAACGTATTTTCCCATTGAAAGCATAGCCTGTTTCCCCCAAAATCAATTCCTGGATTGGAAGAAAACGAGCTTTCTGAATGCATTGGACAGAAAGACGAGCTAAGGTTTCTTTATCCAAGATAAATTAATCTTCAAAGATTATTGTCGCACGATCATTTTGCCAGTTGGTGTAGTTGTCTTTGTATTTGTTTGCGACATTGTTTCGTTTGATTTTTAATGTAGGAGTTGTGAGGCCATTTTCAACTGTCCATTCTTCTTTGACAATTATTATGGTCGATATTTTCTTGTAGCCATCCAATTGTTCGTTCACCGCTTCAAGACGTTCATTCAAGAAGGAACTAATTTTCTCTTTTGACATGGCTTTACCAATGTCAGATAAAACAGCCAGTAAGATGGGTTGGGGCAATCCGAGCCCTGCAACACATATTTGTTCAAATTCCACTATGTCGGCAAAGTAACTTTCTAACACAAGGGGTTCAATGTATTTTCCTTTAGAGGTTTTGAACATGTCTTTTACACGCCCAGTAATGTATAAGAAACCATCTTTGTCTAAATATCCTTGATCCCCCGTATGTAACCATCCGTCTTTTAGAACTTCTGCGGTCAATTCGGGTTGTTTGTAATAGCCTTTCATGACAAAAGGACCTCGCATTAAAATTTCGGACGTTTCAGTGTCTATTTTGATGTCCACTTCGGGTTGAGCAATTCCTACTGAGCCAGGTCGGTCTGTAATGCGCGCGTCTAGCTGAGAGGTGATGGCACTGTTTTCGGTCATTCCATATCCATTGGTAATTGGAATTCCTACCTCTCTAAACCATGCCCGTTGGGTTTCTAGCATTGGTGCTGCTCCAGAGATAATAGCTCTCGCTCTTGATAGTCCAAGTGTTTTCTTGAATTTGCGTTTTAGCACCCAAGAAACCACAGGGATTTTTAACAATTTGGACAACTTCTCTTGGGGAATTTTTGACAAAATCCCCATTTGGAACTTTGTCCATATACGTGGTACAGCAAAAAACACCGTAGGTTGCACATCACTTAAATTTTTGGCAAACACCTCTAAACCTTCGGTAAAAGAAATCGTTCCGCCAAAACGAAAAGAGGCAAATTCAACCACAATTCTTTCGGCAATATGATTTAACGGAAGATAAGAGAAGAAGTCATTGTTTCCCTCAAAATCAATCTTCATTGGATTGGATTCGAGTGTGAGTAACTCTGTTTTGCTATTGGCTAAATAGTCCAAGACCACACCCTTCGGATTTCCTGTAGTTCCTGAGGTGAAGATGATTGTCCAGGTGTCTGTTAATTTAGGTATATGTGGTGTTTGTAGGGGGTCAAATTGATTGATGAAATCATACCATTGGTGCGCTTCTGTAATGTTGGAGTGACTGCTATAGGTGGGGAAGGCTATGATGGGTAACCCCTGAGGAACACCCTCTTTTTGTTCTTCCCAGTTTTCTACTTTTCCTGCAAATAATAGATCAACATCTCCAAAAGTGAGTAGGGTGTTTATTTCTTTTGCGTTTAATGTTGGGAAAAAGGGGACACTAATGTAACCCGCCATTATGATGGCTAAATCAGCAATAATCCACTCCCGACAGTTTTTTGAGATTAAACCTATGTGTGCGTTTTCGCGTAAACCAAGTGAACGTAAGCCGGTAGCTAATTTACGGGCATATTGACCAACTTCTCCCCAAGTGTATTCTTCCCAGCTATCTCCAAAGGGTTGGCGTAAATAAGTTTTGTCTTTGAACTTTTCTTCCCATTCATAGAATTTAAAATCAAATGGGGCATCGTTTGCTGGATTACTCATAATAGTTTGGTTTTGGTTTAAAACGGCCAATCGGATACCTACTGCTGTATAAAATAAATAGAGACCATGATTTTATCCTCTACGATCACAAGGTACTCTGGCTTAATTTACAGCATAATTATTATCACTTTATCTAGAAGTTTAAATGTATATTTTTCTTTCTTATCGTGCTTTTGAGGTTTTAAAAGGCATTTAAAATTACCAGATGCTTTCCAATCTTCCCAACTTTTTGATGAAATATTTTCAGAATTTAATAAAATATGGGCTTATTGACTTCCAATTGGGGTAAGAAAACCGTCCTCAGTTGGCTTTTTTTATGGTGGTGTTATTAGAGAGAAGTCATCCAATGAAGCGCGTTTGGTTAATTTGCGGTATTTCATTGTTGTCCCTGGCCAAATTGATGTGTTTTTCCCTTTGCCGTCTTTGAGGTAATAACTATTGCAGCCACCTGTAGACCAAATCATGTCCTTCAGTTCAGTATGAATATGCTCGTTAAAGGTTCTCTGTTGCTCGATTTTCACATCAAAATAGGTAGATGTTGAAGCTGTTTTCTTTAGTTTTTTTATATAATCTACGATGTAGCTAAACTGTGATTCCATCATATGAATGATGGAGTTGTGCCCTAAGCCTGTATTTGGCCCCACAACAAAGAGGAGATTGGGAAAACCACTCACATTTATTCCTTTAAACGCCTCGGCCCCATTTTCATTCCATTCATTGAAAAGGTTTCGTTCGTCCAAACCAATAATGGGGTAGATATGTGCAAAGTTAGTTGTCTTAAATCCTGTGCCGTATATAATGGCGTCAACCTCTATTTCTTCTCCGTCTTTGGTTTTAATTCCATTGGGGGTAAATGAATCAACCGCAGAAGTTGTGAGTTTGACATTGTCTTTTTCGAGTGTGGGATAGTAGTCATCAGAAATAAGCACGCGTTTACAGCCAATTTCGTAGGAGGGAGTCAGTTTTTTGATTAGATCAGGATCTTTCACTGAGGCGTTCAAATGCTCAATGGCTTCCTTTTTTCTCCACCTGCGAATTCCGTTGTCTTTGTATTGACTCAATCCGCGGAGTTCCAAAAACCAATAAATGATTTCTCTCCAAAGCAATTGATAGCCCGGAATTTTCTGGAACCTAATCTTGGATTTCTCTGTATTGATTTGGTTTTGTTTTGGCCCTATCCAAGGGGCAGTCCGTTGAAAAACAATCAGTTCTTTGACTTGCTGCGCAATTTTTGGAACAAATTGTATGGCACTTGCGCCAGTTCCAATTACCGCAACTTTCTTATTGTTCAAATCATAGTTGTGGTTCCAGTGCATGGAGTGAAAGCGTTCTCCTTTAAATGCATTTTCATTTTTGAAGGCTGGATAAGCAGGCTCGTTCAGCGGGCCAGAACAAGATATAACCGTCCGGCTAATATAGGTTTGCTTGTCTTGGGTGGTGATGGTCCAAGTTCCATTGGATGCATTGAACCGTACTTCAGCAACACTACTGTTGTAGCTTATATGAGGATCAATTTCATATTTAGAGACACAATGCTTTAGGTAGGCTAAAATTTCATCATGGGGAGAAAAGAACTCCGACCAATTTGGATTAAGTTCAAATGAGTAAGAGTATAAATGAGAGGGGATGTCGCAGGCACAACCTGGATAGGTGTTGTCGCGCCAGGTACCTCCAATTTCATCTTTACGTTCTAGTACAATGAAATTGTTCAGCCCTGAATTTTTCAGTTGTATAGCTGCTCCAATTCCAGCAAATCCAGCGCCAATAATGATACTATCAAAGACCATATGCCTCAAATTTCTTTAGTTTTAGAATTAAGTTCCATGAAACAATAAAAAACTGTATGCAATATACAAATTTAGATTAGTAATACTAATTTCGTATCTTATTTTTGATTGTTAAATAAGCGGCTTTATCAATCGGATAATTAAAAATAAATACAATCGAAAAAAGGTAAAAGACCAGTAAAATTGGCCCGCCAATCAAGCCAAGTCCGTGAATTGCACTTGGATCTATGCTGCTTATGTCTGTAGCTTTGGTAGGAAATTGTATGGCATCCAATAACAATCCGCCAATAAAGTAGCCAATACCCACAGTGCATTTATAAGCAAAGGACATGGTGGAAAAAAAGAAGCCTTCGTTGCGTTTGTTGTAGAGTGATTCAAATTGATCGGCAACTTCAGCCATCATTGAATTTGTGGTCGAAATGGAGACCCACAAAAAGGTGTATGCGATCCAGAGGGTGAGTAGATAGAAGGGAAGTAAGTTGGGACTATTGTTCTCAGGGAATAAATCAAATAAGCGCAAGAGAAATGGAAGACAGAAGAAAATGCCCAATCCAACCGAGCTAATGATCACACTTTTCTTTTTGTCAAATAGGCGCCCCATTAGGGGGGCAACAAAAAGAGCGGTAATTCCACCTACCGCAGCTGCAATGGGGAGTCCGGCCAATTCTTTTTCTGAAAGTTCAAAATAATAGGTAGTAAAGTAAGTGGTTAAGACCGTGCCAACTCCAAGTCCGGTATAGATCGTCATGCTGTATTTAACGAGACTCGTATATGCGTTTAATTGAAGTGCAGCTTTTATATTCTTTAAAACGGCATCAAGCCCTTTTTCAGCTTCGGTATCAGTTGATTTTGGTAGGCTGGGAATCGTTGATTGTGTTCCGTAGGTGCTTATTAATATGCTCATTGCAGCTAATATTCCGCAAAGCGATGCAAACGTTGAATAGGCAGCTTCATTGAATAGGCCATTGGCATTTTCTGTTGTAGGTGTAAAGAAAAACACCAGTCCAAAGATCAAAATAATTGGCCCAATAAAAGACGAAAACATTACACGATAACTGGTCACAGTAGTGCGCTCATCATAGTCATCGGTTAGTTCTGCCCCCAAAGACATGCTGGGAACAATGAAGAGGGTCAAAGCAAAACGGACCAATACTGAAAATGTTGTTAGCCACAGAAAGAGACCAAGTTCGCCTAGACCCGCTGGCGGTGAAAACAATATATACAAGAACAGGCCCAATGGCAATGCAGATAAATACATAAAAGGATGACGTCTTCCCAAAACTTTCGACTTCCACCGATCAGATAGGGTACCAATCCATGGGTCGCTTACGGCATCAAACAAAAGTGCAATAACAGTTGCCAGACCAGTATAGGTTGCGCTTAATCCCAGTATTTGACTGAAATAAAAGAAAAGAAACAGTTGAAATAAAGCATCTTTGATCCCCTGTGCGGAGAATCCCAAACCATATAAAAATTTAATTTTTCCACTTAGTTTCATGATGTTTGGTGTTGTTGTGTTGGTTAAAAATAAATAAAATAAGAGTATGGATACAGAATAATTAGATAAATTCGTATTTGATATACAATAAATAGTGATGACTAAAATCAATTCGACCAAAGAAAAGATCATTCAGAAAGCCATAGAATTATTCAATAAGCATGGTTTGTACAATGTTTTAAATCAAGATATTGCAGATGCTTCGGGTGTTTCTTTGAGTAATTTCAACTATCATTTTCCCAAAAAGAAAGATCTGTTGTATTTTGTTTGTGGCTATTTGAGCTATGTTTTAGACCATAGAATTAAAGAGAACACTTTGTTGGCCAACGATGGTATTATTTTAGAATTGACTAAAATTTTCCTGCAATTTGAAAATGACTTTAAATTCTTTTATCTCGAAACACAAAATATACTTCGTTCCCATCCCGATTTAAAGGAGCAGATGGAAAACAGGGTTAAAGAAGATATTCAGATGATTAAAAATTTAAATTACATTGCAATAGGGAAGGGGTATATGCATTTAGAGCCAGAAGATTTCCCTGGACTTTATGATATTCTTGCCAATCAAATTTGGATGACAAGTCATTTTTGGTTTGCGCAAACGACCCTAAAGCGTATCGAAGGTAATGGGGTTAATCAGGGATTACAAGCTTGTTATGCGGCCCTTCATCCATACCTTACTTCCAAAGGCAAGAGAATTTACAGGGCTTTTTTAACAGAGAACAAACAATAAATACTAGTGTAATTTTTGATGAAGTGAGCCAATAAATAAATTTGCTTAAATTCACAATTGTTACGTCAAAGATGAACCGAGTTTTAAATCAAGTGATGCCTTGGCCTTTGACGTAAAAAATGTCAGTTGATTTTAAAAAGAGGATCCCTTAAAGGGGCATTAATAAAGATAAAAAGAAAAAATAATTATGAGAGAAGCATTGATCGTATCAACCGCGAGAACACCTATTGGAAAAGCCTACCGTGGAGCATATAACAACACTTCGGCGCCAACTTTGGCAGGGGTAGCTATTGCTGAGGCGGTAAAGCGTTCTGGGATAGATCCAGCACAGGTAGATGATGTTATTATGGGGGCTGCCTTGCAACAAGGCACCACTGGAGGAAATATTGGACGAATGGCTGCGTTGGCTGGGGGGCTTCCAGCAACTGTTAGTGGCATGAGTATTGATCGCCAATGTTCTTCTGGAATGATGGCCATTGCCACGGCCGCCAAGCAAATCGTTTCTGATGGAATGGATGTGGTAATTGGTGGAGGTGTTGAATCCATAAGTCTTGTGCAAAACGAGCACATGAATACCCATCGTATGGTCGACAAAGCTTTGGTGGCTAATCATAAGCATATTTATATGCCCATGTTGCAAACTGCTGAGGTGGTTGCTAAGCGATATAATATTAGCCGTGAAGCCCAAGATGAATATGCCTTGCAAAGTCAACAGCGTACTGCTGCTGCACAAGCAGCAGGTAAATTCGATGATGAAATTATTACCACTACAACCAATATGGGTGTGATGGATCGTGAAACCAAAGAGATCAGCTTTCACGACTTTACCCTAGACAAAGACCAAGGGAATCGGCCAAGTACACAATTGGAAGGATTAGCTGGGCTCAATCCTGTCATTGAAAATGGTTGTATTACCGCTGGTAATGCAAGCCAATTGTCCGACGGGGCCTCGGCAAGTGTATTGATGGAAGCTTCTGTTGCCGCCAAACATAAGGTGACTCCTTTAGGGATTTACAGAGGAGTAGCGGTTGCTGGTTGTGAACCCGATGAAATGGGGATTGGACCCATTTACGCCATTCCAAAATTGTTAAAGCAAAATGGTTTGACCATGGACGATATTGGTTTGTGGGAATTGAACGAAGCATTTGCAGTTCAAGTACTCTATTGTCGCGACCATTTAGGTATTTCGAACGAATTAATGAATGTAAACGGAGGAGCAATTTCTGTAGGTCATCCTTACGGCATGTCGGGCGCCAGAATGGTTGCCCATGCATTGATTGAAGGAAAACGTCGCGGAGCTAAATACGTTGTATCAACCATGTGTGTTGGCGGAGGAATGGGCGCTGCAGGTTTGTTTGAGGTTATCTAACGAAGCACATTTATTCGTAAATTAATTTTAATGTCAGGCAGTAAGAGCCAAGTGTTCTTCCGCTTTGACCATAAATTATGAATCAAAACAAAACTTTTTTACTTAAAAAAGGTCTAAAAGATATGGCCATTGCTATATCACATAAAACAGCATTAAATACTGTGTCCAAGCCGCAAGAAATTGACATCAATCTCTTACTCGATCAACACCACGATCGATTGTATTGGATGATTCGTAAAATTGTCTTGGTGCACGATGATGCCCAGGATGTATTGCAAAATACTTGGATGAAAATTCATAAAGGTTTACCGTCATTCAAGGGCAATAGTTCCATTGATACTTGGATGTTTCGAATTGCCTACAACGAATGCATGCGTTTTTTAAGCCAAAAAAAGGCCAACCTTCGACTCGACGAAATAGACACGGATTATATCCAAACATTAACCGCCGACGATTACTTTAATGCCAACCAGACGGTTAGTCATTTTCAAGCAGCACTGGCAACACTTCCGCAAAACGAGCGGCATGTGTTTTCGTTAAAATATTTTGATGAATTGACCTTTAAGGCTATGGCCCTTATTTTGGATCGTAACGAGAATTCAATCAAAACACTCTATTACAAAGCAGAGAAAAAAATAAAAACTTACTTAGGTAAACAAATAATAGTATGAAGGATTTGGAACAGTTGAAAGAAAAGTACATCAATAGGCATGCAAGCATGCTTGGATTTGAGCAACCCGAAGGTTTTTCTGAGCAAAGCCGGGTGTTGATTAAAAAAAAACTACATAAAACCAAGCAAAATACTAGCATCTTTTCTGTGCGTGCTCTTTTTGGTACAGTGGCAATTGCTGCATCCATGCTGTTATTGTTTACGTTAAACCTTACTCCAGACACAGAAACGACCGTTGCTAGCGAAACCATGGTGGAAGATGTCTTTGTAACTTCCTTTTTGTTGGACACGCTTTTATTGGAAGAGGAAGTGTTAGATCAGGTAATTCAAGAATCGCTATTGGATAATTTTGAAGAAAATTTGGCCTTGAATTAAAACTTTCCCCCTTTTTTGCGTTCTAATTATTAAACCCTTATTATGAAAAACTTAAAATGCATTAGTTTCTTCTTGTTTTTCTTTTTTTCACTGACCGTTTTTGCGCAAACAGAAGCTGAAATTGTTGTAGAGGAAAACCAAAAAATCAATCGATTGCGTGAATTAACAGCGCAACAAAAGGAACTGTTAAAGGAGCGTCGGGAAATTTTGAAGAGCTTACGTGCAGAGTTTAAACAGTCTCTTACAGAAGAACAACAGCAATTACTCAAAAACGATTCGATGAACAAAAAGGAGCGCCGTGAAAAGTTCATGGAATCTCTCAGCGAAACGCAAAATAGGACCTATCGTGAAATGTGTAGAGGTATTCAACATTCACGAGGGGAGTATCACCAAAGTTTGTCAAAAGAACAAAAAGAAAAAATTGCAAAGCACAGAAAAAAGCGAGAAAAATACCCAAAACACACCAAAGAACACAAGAAACATATAGAGCAAGGACACAACGAGGGCTAAGTCACCGTTGGCCGTTGCTCATCGTACTGTTCGATTTCTTTTTCCAGTATAATTTCTTTCAAGCGCTGAACGGTTTGCCATAAATCGTTGAAGCCGATATACAGGGGCGCGATTCCAAAACGAATATATTTATCTGGGCGAAAATCAGGAATGATTTTTAGCCCATTTTCTTTTCCATGTAATAAACACTGGCAGATACGCCATGAAGCTGCATGCGATAGCGTAATGTGGGAACCCCGTTCATTTACGTTAAGCGGGCTTTCGATACTAAAGCCGAGGGGGACTAATTCCTCCTCAATCAAGCCTAAGAGAAAAATAGTCAAAGCTTCACTTTTTTTCCGGATGGGTTTAATCCCAGCTTCCAATGTAATATCAAGTCCTGTTTCTAGTGCGGCAAGTGAGAGAATGGGCGGTGTGCCTGCATCAAATTTTTCAATGCCCTCTGCTGCCGCAAAAGTAGGCGAGAAGTCAAATGGACGACGGTGACCAAACCAACCCTGTATGGGTGTGGAAAGGGTTGGGATAAGTGGTTCTGCAACATATAGAAAGGCTGGTGCGCCAGGGCCACCGTTGAGGTATTTATACGTACAACCAATCGCTGCCAAGGTGTTTGTTTGTTTGAAATCAATATCTACTGCACCCACCGCATGACTTAAATCCCAAACAATGATACTTTGATGCTTTGCTGCAAAAGCATTGAGTTCTTTCATGGGATAACAATAGGCGCTTTTGTAACTAACCAAACTAAGACAAACAATACCGGGTGTTTTTTGAATGTGTTCTTTTAAAAGATCGACATCCGCTTTCAAGTCAATTGAGTAAGAAACACAAATGGGTTGGGGCAAATTTAATTGATCGCTTATTCCCGCTAAAATATAGTTGTCGGTAGGGAAGTTGAGAGAATCGGTGAGGAGTTGCCTCGAATACTCTCCCGATTGTACCAAGGCGTGAACGAGTTTGTATAAATTGACAGAAGTAGATTCGCCAACAACAATTTCGCCCGAGGAAGCATTTAGTAGAAGTGCCAGTTTACCAGCAATACGTTTGGGAAGTGCTAACCAATGGTCATTCCAACTTCGTATAAGCTGCTTTCCCCATTGTTCCTCAATAATAGTTGTAATAATTCCCTTTGTTTTTAGGGGAAGTTTCCCCAAGGAATTCCCATCCAAATAGATTTCATTTTCATTCTGAAGAAAGTGTGATCGAAATTTGACTAAAGGATCTTGTTGGTCTTTTTCTATTGCTTGTTTATTCATTCGAGCGATTATTGAAGAAGGGAAGTACGGACGTTACCCAACGGGAATACATCAATCCGCTTGGATGTAAGTCGTCGTTTGCGAGTAATTCTGGGGCCGATCTCGCCTGTCGTGAAATGGGTGTAATATTAAAGTAGGCGATATTTCTTTCTAAACATTGATGCTCGATTACAGTGTTGTAGGCATCGATTTCAGCACCAATTTCTTCGCTGTTTCTGGTCGATGCAAAGGGTGTGACACCCCAATCGGGAATGGATAAAACAAATACTTTTTCGGTTTTATTTCCACTAAATTCAATTGCTTTATCCAATAAGCTAACAAACTCTTCTTCAAAATTTTCAACACTTCTTCCACGGTATTGGTTGTTTACGCCGATTAAGAGCGAAACATAGTCATAAGTTTTACTAAGATTTGCTGCCTCTATTCCGGTCATCAGTTCGTCTGTTGTCCAACCTGTTTTGGCAATGATGCGTGGGTCTTCCATTGGAATACCCTTTTGGTTTAGAACGGCGGCCAATTGAACTGGCCAGCGATCCTGTGGTGCAACACTTTCACCAATGGTATAACTATCGCCTAAAGCGAGATAGCTGGCTGCATTTTTTGAGGAGGAAGTTTGCAATGAAGTTGTCTTGTTTTGACAGCCCAAAACAGCACAGAAACTGACAAATAGGATGAGTTTTCGCATATAAGCTTGCTGGTTAAATAATTTACATTCCCCCTTTACGTCTGGGTGATCTTTGAATGGGCCATTTCATTTGTTTTCCAGATCGTTTACTCACCGGTAAAATACTCTTTTCTCTTGAAGTGGTTTCTGGATCTTCAGATGCCATATAGGCTAAGATAGCGGTGAGGTTGGCATTGTTGCGTACATCATCAAAAATGATTTTGTCATAAGTGTCTCTGTTGGTGTGCCAGGTGTAGTTTGAATAGGACCAACTCAAAGAACTTAAGCTAAATGCGGGAACTCCTGCAGCGACAAAAGAGGCATAGTCAGACCCTCCACGCCCTGGTGTTCCCGGAAAATTTGTTTCGATATGTTGGCTGATGTCTTGTGGAACTTCATGTAGCCATCGACCAACATAGTCATAAGCATGAAGAAAGCCCTGACCGGAGATATTGACCACACGACCCGTGCCGTTGTCTTGGTTAAAAACGGCCTGTACATTTTTTACAATGTCTGGGTGATCTTCAACAAAAGCCCTTGAGCCATTGAGTCCTTGTTCTTCACTTCCCCAATGTCCCACCAAAATAGTTCTTTTTGGGTTGGGGTATACTTTTTTGAGAATACGCATGGCTTCCATCATTACCAAAGAGCCTGTTCCATTGTCAGTAGCACCTGTCCCGCCATCCCATGAGTCAAAGTGAGCTGAAAGAATAACATACTCCTCTGGTTTTTCGGTTCCTTTAATTTCAGCAATGGTGTTGAAAGTAGGCACTTCGCCCAATTCTTTGGATTGGGCTACAATGGTGAGTTTAGGTTTTTCACCTCGTGCTGCTAAGCGGTATACCATAGAATAGTCTTCCAATTCTAAATCTACGGTAGGAATTTTTTTGGTTCTTGCGCTAAATATTTTGCTCACACCAAAGCCTTTTGACCAGTAAGAACTAATGATTCCGGCAGCACCTGCTTTTTCAAGTGCCTGGTGAATGGTTCTTGAAGTATAGCCTGTATTGCGCATATTTTCCCGCCATGCTTTATTGGCAGCTGTTCGCTCCTTTTTCATTTTTTCAAACGATTCTTCGGTGGCAAATTCCTCCCAGTTATAGTCGGGCCTCCCTGTTGCTTCTAATTTTGAGACCATGACTAATTTTCCTTTCACAGCGGGGAGCCAATTCGCAAAAGCGATGGAGTCTTTAACCATGGGCAATACAACAACTTCTGCAGTAACCCCTTTTTTGGAGGTAGAAGGATTCCAGGCCAATTGCGTGCCCTTTAAACTTTGTATTCTTGGGGACAGCATGTCTATGTGGGTGATGCCTCTTTCCCAACCTCGCCAAGTGCCATACGATTCATTGCGTGCAGGAATGCCCCATTTTGCATAGGTGTTTACGGCCCAATCATGCGCTTGTTTCATTTGAGGGGTTCCTACCAATCTTGGTCCAATACCATCCATTAATTCCTGCCCCAATTGTTCTAGTTGGGAATGTTCATTGGCCTCTTGTACAATTTGATCAATGATGTTTTGGTCCTGAGCATTGCTTGTTAGGCTAATTAAACTAAAAGCCAAGCATAGGTACAGTTGGTGTTTTCTCATGATTTTTTAATCCTTTCTAAAGATAATCAAAATCACTTGATTGGTTCTTTCGGAACGATTTTTTAATATTCTATACCCAAAGGTAATTCTAGCTTAAAAGCATCAGATTCGTTCCACTCAAATAAAAACTTTTACTTTTAGTAATAATTTTTGTCAATTCACACGAAAAGCATAGGTCCCTGAATCACTCGAATTTCCCGATTGATCTAGGGTGACTAAACGCCAGAAATAGGTTTACCGTTGAGGAAATTTATTCACCTATTGTAGATAGATGGCCTTTTATATTTTTTGGTTTTGTTACCTATGCCTTACTGAGGAAAAAGGATTTAATTCAGCTAATTCGAAAAAAAATTGCGCAAATTGAAGGGGACTTAAATCAGGATGAAAAGGTGATTTTACATCTTATTCTAGATCACTATCCCTCTCCGATTGAGCTCCCAGAAGTATTGGCCAAATTTGCTCCGGAATTGACGTTCGAATCCCGTGTCAAAAAATTTAGAAAGTCGATTAAATACATAGAATCCGTTGTGCAGCAAAAGACAAATTTTAAAAATGCTGTTTTTATTCATTCAAAAAATAAAGAGGATAAGCGAATCAAGGAGATTGGAATTACAAAAGAAAAGTAAGCGTACTATTTCACAGTAGAATTTATCTTTAATCTCCACCTGTCAGTTTTGTACCTTTGTAAAAAGAGTTTATTTGAAAGATACTGAAACTTGTTGGGCGAGTTGCATAGAATGTAAAGGTCTTGGGAAGAAGAAGCGGAGACTCCGCAAGAGTATTCGTTTGCGGTATCAACGAGAGCTCGCGCAATTCGACGCCTCGGCAGGAAATGGAGCTGCTCCAGTTCGACCAATTGCCCCCCTTGATGTTTGTTCTACTTGCAAAGGATCTGGTCTTGTGGCTGTTTCAGAAAGCCCACATCCAGATAAAGCACAGTACCCACATATCGCCATTATTGGAGGCGGTATTGGCGGCATTGCCCTGGGAGTTGCTTGTTTACACCGAAAGATTCCATTTACGCTTTATGAGCGAGACCAAAGTTTTGATGCTCGTTCTCAGGGCTACGGGCTTACGTTACAACAAGCAAGTGCAGCCATGAAAGGACTAGGGGTTTCTGCTTTAGCAGAAGGAGTTGTCTCTACCAAACACGTGGTACACACAACTGAGGGTAAGATTCTTGGGGAATGGGGAATGCGGAAATGGTTGGCTGCAGATGAAGCAAATAAGTTAAAGAAAAGCAACATTCACATCGCACGTCAATCGCTGCGTTCAACACTTATAAAACAATTGGGTGGGAGCGAAAAAATACATTGGGGACACCAGCTAATCGATTTTAATGCGCGTAATGATAGCCCAATCGAACTTAAGTTTGAGGTGAATGGAATCCAAAAGACTGCCAAAGCCGATTTAGTTGTAGGAGCCGATGGCATTCGCAGCAGAGTACGTAACCTAGTCATAGGAGAAAAGATTTCTCCATTAAATTATCTTGGTTGTATTGTTATTTTAGGCATTTGTCCTTTAAAATCTCTAGAGGGGTTAGCGCACCCATTGCTCGATTCGGCAACCGTTTTTCAAACGGCCAATGGACACGAACGTATCTATATCATGCCCTACACCAAAGATTCGATAATGTGGCAATTGAGTTTTCCTTTGGAAGAAGAAGCCGCCAAGTCTTTAAGCCGAAAGGGGGCTAAAGCCCTGAAAAAAGAGGCCTGTAAACGCGTCCAGTGGCATGACCCCATCCCTCAAATTCTTGCCGCGACAAGTGTAGATTTCATTTCGGGTTATCCGGTCTATGATCGGGCGTTACTTCAATCTGACCTTTTGGAAAACGCAAAACAGGCAACCCTAATTGGCGATGCGGCTCACCCTATGAGTCCATTCAAAGGCCAAGGGGCCAACCAAGCAATCCTCGATGCACTGGCCCTTGCAAGAGAAATTACCAAAGGATGTAGTCCCAAGTCTGAATGGCAAAAAAACGGAATTAGATCAACTGTTTTAACTGCCTTTGAGTCAGAAATGCTTGCCCGTACTTCCATAAAAGTAATGGAGTCTGCCGCTGCAGCCCATTTCTTACATTCAGAAGCAGTGTTGCAGGAAAGTGATGCGCCAAGGGGACGGCATCTCAAACCTGAGTGGGGTTATTGAGGACATTTAAGCTAAACATTAAGCTCTTTTGGGACTAGTATCCCTTTTTTTTAACATCCGATTTACCTTTTCACAATTCTTATATAAACTATACTTCCTATGTGTACCTATAATTTTTTATATCTTGAGGGATATTAACTTTAAAACTATTATTTTTATTTTTTTAAGCTGCATGTTAACTTGGTATGGTCAATGCAACTGCTGATTTTAAGTACCATCCTAAAGTAATCAACGGTTATTCTGATCTTATGGTAGAAGTTTTTGGTCAAAAAGGTAAGCATGCTCGTTCTGCAGTTGGTATGGTGTCACTTCCAATGGGAATTGCAGTAGAGGTTGAAATGATTTTAGAAGTAGAAGAATAGACTTTATTTAAAGGGTTGTTGCGGGTTGAAAAAAGTAATTTCAATGAAATCCTAAGCGCCTCTTTTATGATATAATTTATTCATTATCAAGATCGAATAAGAAAGTGTTTCGCTATTTTTCGTTATCTTGTCTATAATCATAAATCAATTTAAAATGAAAAAAATAATTCTATTCTTGAGTCTAGGACTCATTTTTGCTTGTGAACAACCTTATGCTAAAGTTGAGGTTAAGGATGCTAAAACAGCGATTATCCAAAAAGTATTCGACGAGGTTTCTAATGAAAATGCCACCTATTTAGAGAAAGTTTTTTCTGATGACATGAAAATGGTAAATGCCAATAATCAAGAATTTGATAAAACCGCATTTATTGCAGGTATAAACGATATGTTTGACCTTTTTGATGACATTAGTTTTGATTCGGTCAATGGAGACGCAGATGGTTCTGAAATTGAAACAAACTACTATTCAAATAAAAAAGTGTGGACTTCTACTTGGAATAATTTTAGTGCTACGGGTAAATATACTGGGCAGAAAGTGAATTTTCCTTTTCATATTGCCTATCAATGGGAAGGTGATAAAATTATTGAGGAGTATCAATTTTTTGATCTTTCTGCATTTGAAAAAGAGGCTACTGCACGTGCAAGTCAAAATAGAACCAATCAAAAAGTTGGCTTTTTACTGGAATTATCGATTAATAAAGGGCATAGTCTAGCAGAAGTAATGACCATGTTAGAAGGTTTAACAACATTTATGCGTGCAAACGAGCCAGAAGCATATGATTATGGATATTACCTTTCTCAAGATCAGAAAAAGATTACCCTTATTGAAAAATACGCTAATTCTGAAGCAGCGATTTTACACGCTGATAATTTTGAAAGCGGTCCTAATATGGAGCCTTTTTTAGCTGCTTTTACAATCGAATCGTTTGTCTTGTTTGGCAATTCTTCAGATGCTTTAAAAGAACGAATAAAAGCCTATGGAGTATCTCCACGAGAACTCATCGGGGGATGGACAAATTAATTTAAAGGAAGAGAATCTTCTATATAGAAGCGTTATATCTAAATAAAAAACCCTTTGTTTTTACAAAGGGTTTTTTATTTACTGAACTTACAGATCGTTTATCTATTTACCCATGCAGAAGTATTCCCATCTAAAAGACCGCATACCTCTTTTATTGAAGCATAGTTACGTCTCCTTATGGGTGTGTTTTAACGCATAAGCTGCATTGGCAAAGCGCAAAGACTTAAAATCGTCGTATTCTTGTAAATCGAAGATTAATCCTGCCGCAAAGGCATAGCCTGTTCATATATGGTCAACAATATATTTGATCTCAAGATCAGTTCGGTCAATATCTTTTTTGGGGCTTCACCATATTTCTACAAGCCATTCCTGCAGGTTGGATCGGCAGACATAGTCAATCCTTTTTTATTGGCTATAATTAAAGCCTCTTTCAAGGTCTCACAACTTCCCTTACACAGCGCCGGGGTGATTCCAGTCTAATGAACCCACTTGCCTTGATCCAATGCTTTTCCCCTGCTTGCATTTAATGTTGAGGAAACTATCTTTTTGCCAATTTAGTCTCTATACCTAATACCTGCTGGACGTAATTCTTTTATTGATAAATCTGTAATGTTTTTATAGCTCAGTATTTAACCAATTCATTCTATCGGTTATCCAGTTTTTAAGTTGATCTACTTCTTCTTGATAAGTTTCAAACCAAACTGGATTTGGCCATACCCTAACGCCTAAGGTTTCCCAGGTTGAGTAATTACGTACTTGAGCCGATTCAATGTGCAATGCATAGGTATCGATTTCTGCCATGATTTCTGGCAGGCTATCGTAATAATAAGCAAAGCGTGTATTCACTTTTTCCCTGAATACAGGGTCTTGGTACAAGCGATTAATCCATGGATTATTTAAAACCCAAAAACCATAAGAATATTCAGCATCGGCATAATCGACATTACCAAACGAAAGATCAAAGTCCCATAGGGGTCCCATTTTAATTTTCTCTCCAGGAACATAGGTGAAATAAATACTCGAATACCAACGTGCGTCTACCGATTTTGCAATCTCATTAATGATGAACCAATCGATGAAACTGTCTACGTCTATGTAGGCGGCATAACCAGAAGTAGGGTTTGAGAAATTGTCTGAAAATAAAACTTCATCAAACGCTCGAATGTGATTTTTGATTAATAAATATTCTTCAGAACCAGCCTCCAATCCAGGCTCTTTAATATTAAACACATTTTCACCATTTACCCGGACATAAGGTTCTGAAGTAAAATAGACATCCCCTTCATCAATTCGATGAATTTGATCTATTTCAACTAAATAGCCTTCGTCACCTATATCTACTCGATTACTAGACTCTTCTACTTTTTGTCCGATCAGGTAAAGTCCTTGGAATTCATCATTTAAATAGAGTTCTGCATATTGGGCAGTAGGGGTATAGTCGAAACGACTATTATTCCCTAAGTACCGTGCAATTTTATTTCTAATGAATGTTTTATCACTTAGTTCAGCCAGTAAAACCCATTTTTTGTCTTGCGGCATTCCCAAAATCTCTGTTTTGTCAGAGAATTTAACTTGATAAGGTTTTTTCCCCCATTCTAGTCCTAACGACCAGGTAGAATTACCCCTTCCTTTAATCCTAGTGGTTGTTTCCGCTAAGTTATGATTTGGATCTCCTCCTTCGATGACAATCGTAGCGTCTACATAATCCTCTTTACTGTCTATCGGAACGGATTGAGTATCGATCCATATAATAGGAATAGGAAAAGTTTCAGATGCATTATTTGCAGGTGCTTGCTTATCTTTTTGGCAAGCAAAAACAAGAATCAAAAAGAAAAAATGATAAGGTTTCATAAATTAGTAATTGAGAGTAGTTAATAGTTATTTTTTCATGGGCCTATTTAAATGAATGGTGAGTTCATTAAAAAAAAATAAACAAAGCATCGACATATCTACACTCACCACGTTCACCATAAGACATCCAAAGACATTGGAAAGGTGAACATTGAATCGCTGAGGTCTCCATCTGGGACAGATTCCTGGCATGATCGAAATGGCTATCGATCGAT
>Ga0209307_1000743_pt1 | contig 21544 bp, 19 predicted proteins | sample COGITO_mtgs_1105_FD_185519 | JGI IMG/M metagenome (GOLD analysis project Ga0209307, IMG submission 185519) | Pelagic marine microbial communities from North Sea - COGITO_mtgs_110530 (SPAdes) (version 2) | ecosystem: Environmental > Aquatic > Marine > Epipelagic ... | reverse complement strand
GGACTCTCTTTTATAGCCACACAGATACATTTTTTAGCTGTAACACTTGAAAAAGAGCTTAAAAAACTAGGAATTACCCAAGAAAATAGCACCTATTTTGATACACTAAAAATTAAATTTTCTTCCGATAAAATACGCCCTATTGCCGAGGCTAAAGAAGTAAACTTTTTATATGTTACTCATGACACTATCGCAATTGCTATAAATGAAACTACATCTCTTCAAGATATCAATACGATACTAGAAATTTTTTCGGAAGCGGTAGATCAAAAATTTACTGAAGTCACTAATATATCTGCAGTGAAAGTAATTCCGAAAAATATTCAGAGAAACTCTAGTTTCCTAGAGAACGCAGTGTTTAATTCTTATCATTCTGAAACCGAATTAATGCGCTATATAAAGCGTTTAGAAAGTAAAGATTTAGCACTTAACCATAGTATGATTTCTTTAGGAAGTTGCACTATGAAATTAAATGCTGCAACGGAAATGCTACCTTTAAGCATGAGTAGTTGGGCAAATATTCATCCGTTTGTTCCATTAGATCAAGCCGGAGGATACCAATTATTATTAAAAGAATTAGCAGATGACCTAAGTACTATTACAGGATTTGCGGCTACTTCATTACAGCCAAATTCTGGAGCGCAAGGAGAATATGCAGGTTTAATGGTTATTAGAGCATACCATGCTTCAAGAAATGAAAGCCACCGTACTATTTGCTTAATTCCTGCTTCCGCACATGGCACAAACCCTGCATCTGCTGTTATGGCAGGTATGCAGGTAGTGGTTACTAAAACGGATGAGAAAGGAAATATAGATCTTTCAGATCTAAAGGAAAAAGTAGCTTTACATAAAGACAAGTTAGCTGCACTAATGATTACCTACCCTTCTACTCATGGTGTTTTTGAATCTTCCGTAATTAAGATTACGCAGCTTATACATTATCATGGAGGGCAAGTATATATGGACGGAGCCAATATGAATGCGCAAGTTGGTTTAACACATCCTGCAGCAATTGGCGCAGATGTTTGTCATTTAAATCTTCATAAGACCTTTGCCATACCACATGGGGGTGGTGGCCCTGGTGTTGGTCCTATTTGTGTTAGACAGCAATTAGTTCCATTTTTACCTAAAAATCTTATAATAGAAATTGGTGGGGCGCAAGGTATATCGGCAATTTCCGCTGCTCCTTGGGGTAGTGCACTGGCGTGTATCATTTCTTACGGTTATATTAAAATGCTTGGCGAAGCTGGTCTTACAAAGTCTACAAAAATTGCCATATTAAATGCTAATTACATCAAGCAAAAACTGAGCGGAAATTTTGATGTGCTTTACGCTGGCGAATATGGGAGGGCAGCACACGAGATGATTATAGATTGTAGACCTTTTAAAGATCAAGGTATTGAGGTTACCGATATTGCCAAACGCTTAATGGATTATGGTTTTCATGCGCCTACGGTTTCCTTCCCTGTGGCTGGCACATTTATGATAGAACCAACAGAGAGCGAAAGTTTGCCAGAACTCGATAGATTCTGCGATGCAATGTTATCAATTTTTCAAGAGATACAAGACGTTAGTGAAAGTAATAACATATTGAAAAATGCTCCCCATACTTTAGAGATGGTAACGGATGATTCTTGGGAATTTCCCTATACAAGGAAGCAAGCCGCCTACCCACTGCCCTATATTAGAAATAATAAATTCTGGCCAAGTGTTAGACGGGTTGATGATGCATACGGCGATAGGAATCTTATTTGCACTTGTGCTCCAATAGAAGCGTACCAGTAGTTTCCAAATTTTAAAATAAACTTTAGGTAATTGAGTTCTGTGATTTTTTAAAAGCTATTTAAATAATTATAAAGTATATATTATTTACTATGCATGCATAGTAAATAATATATTTCCATTACCTTGTAATCCTGAATTAATAATTGAACACATGAGTATAGGAATTACTGGAACCGGAAGCTATATACCTACTAACGTAATTCCAAACGAAGCCTTTGAAAATCAACGTTTCTTAACAGAAAATGGCACTCCTTTCAAATACGATAATCCTACGATTATTAAAAAATTTGAAGCGATTACGGGAATAGCAGAACGGCGTTATGCTCAAAAGAATATGAACACCTCTGATATGGCATTTTTTGCTGCGGAAAAGGCTATTGAAGATGCAGCTATTGATAAAGAAACCTTAGACTATATTATTGTTGCCCACAACTTTGGTGATATCGTTTCTGGTACTTCTCAAAGTGATATGCTTCCAAGTCTGGCATCCCGCGTAAAACATGCTTTAAGAATAGAAAACCCGCATTGTGTGGCATACGATATACTTTTTGGTTGCCCAGGATGGATAGAAGCTACCATACAAGCAAATGCTTTCATAAAAAGCGGCTTAGCTAAAAAATGCCTAGTGATCGGAGCGGAAACCTTATCTAGAATTGTAGATCCGTATGATAGAGATTCTATGATTTATGCAGACGGTGCCGGAGCTACTGTTATTGAAGAGCGTACCATTGGTGGAGAAATTTTAGCGCACGCATCTGCAACCTATACTTACGACGAAGCGTATTTTTTATTCTTTGGAACTTCTTATAAAGAATCTGATGAAGATGCAAAATATATAAAAATGTACGGTAGAAAAATATACGAATTTGCAGTGAGCCACGTTCCCGCGGCTATGAAGCGCTGTTTAGACGACAGTGGTATAGCTATAGAGAATGTAAAAAAAATTCTTATTCATCAGGCAAATGAGAAAATGGATGAGGCCATTGTAAAAAGATTTTACAAATTATATAATTTGGAGATGCCAAAAGACTGTATGCCAATGATTATAAAGAACCTTGGTAACAGTTCTGTTGCAACCATACCTACCCTTTTAGACCTCATCTGTAAAGGAAAACTTGAAGCACATAATTTAGTAACAGGAGATGTTGTTATATTTGCGAGTGTAGGCGCAGGAATGAATGTAAATGCTATAGTATATAAATTTTAAATGGTGCTTACAAGCCAAGTGTTATTTAATTCTGATTTAAGTGTACGAGAAGACCTATCCAAACAAACGTTTTACAAAAACAATGTCCTTCTTAAAAAGGCATGTTTCTAAAAATGCTTCTATATTAGATTTGGGAGTAACAAACCCGCTATCTAGGTTGATGACTGAAGCAGGCTACTCCGTAGAGAACACAAAAGGGGAAGATTTAGACACGACCTTTACTACTGTGGCAAATTCAGATGCTAGCGTGCTAACTGCTTTTGAAATTTTTGAACATTTATTGGCTCCACTTAACGTCCTTTCTAGAACTAAAGCCACTAGTTTAGTAGCGAGTGTTCCTCTAAGACTATGGTTCTCTTCTGCCTATAGAAGCAAGACAGATAAACGAGATAGGCATTACCACGAGTTCGAAGATTGGCAATTTGACTGGCTTTTAGAAAAAGCGGGCTGGAAAATTGAAGATCGTTTAAAATGGACGCATCCTGTAAGAAAGATAGGCTTCAGACCAGTTTTAAGGTTATATACTCCTAGATACTATATGGTATATGCTACTCGAGTACAATCTCAAAGGGATTTATGAGGCTAATTTTTTTTAGATTATACCAGTATTGAACTACTATTTACCCCCTTATAACAATGGATTATTACGTTATAATTCCTGTATTTAACGAAGAAAAATTCTTAGCAACTACGATTAAGTCGCTTACTAGCCAGACTTTGAAAGCTAAAAAAATCATTATTGTCAATGACAACTCCACAGACAGTACTCAAAATATCATAAATATACTTGTACGAGAAAACGAAACTATAGATAGTATTACTACAAAATCTGAGCAACAACATATGCCAGGAAGCAAAGTAGTAAATGCTTTTAAAGCGGGTCTTGAACTCTTAGATACTTCGTTTGATTTTATTGTTAAGCTAGATGCAGATCTTATACTGCCCCTACATTATTTTGAAACTATTGCTTCACATTTTAAAGGAGATAAGGCCATTGGCATTGCTGGTGGATTTGTATACGAAAAAAGTAAACATAAATATTGGGTACTTAATCATCCCATGAATAAGGATCATGTTAGAGGCGCATTTAAAGCTTATACAAAGGAGTGCTATTATGAAATTGGTGAACTTAAGAGCGCTATGGGCTGGGATACTGTAGATGAGCTGCTAGCAAAATACTATGGCTATCTAATTATTACAGATGATACACTACATGTGAAACATTTAAGGCCCACTGGTCATATCTACTCCAAAAAAGCCAAAATATTGCAGGGTACTGCTATGTATACTATGCGTTACGGCCTATTATTAACTTTAATAGCTTCAACTAAAATGGCTATTCTAGGAAAAAATAGTAGCACATTATATTATAATATTTTGGGGTACTTTGATGCGATTATAAGTGATAAATCACCCATTGTTACAGTAGAGGAAGGCGTGTTTATAAGAAATTATAGGTGGACATCTATTAGAAAAAAACTCTTTACATAAAAAAGCCATCTCAATGAGATGGCTTTTTTTAAAATTTGTTTTCATACTTTTTTAGAAACCTAAGCTCTTTTTTACGTCAGCTAAAAGATCTTTTCCTTTTGCTACTATTAAACCACTACCCGCTTGGGCATCTATAACGTAGTCATACCCTTTATCAGCGGCTACTTTCTCTATTGCAGCTTTCGCTTTTTCTGAGATCGGTGCAAAAAGTTCTGCTTGCTTCTTTTGAAACTCTTGCTGTGCTGCCTGCTGTGCTTCACCTATATTTTTTTCAAAACCTTGTAACTCAGTTGCTCGTTTATTATTCTCCTCTTTAGATTGTGTCGCAGCTTCATTTTGATATTGCGTATACTTATTTTTCAACTCGGTCATGGACGCCTGTATATCTGCGTTATAAGTCTCCTGCAACTTCTTTAGTTCCGCTTCAGCAGTCTTCATCTCTGGCATATTGGATAAAAGTTTGGCAACATCTATATGCGCTACTTTGCTTTGGGCATTAACAAAATTAGTTACTGTTAGTAACAACAATAGAACTACTACAATATTCTTTACTTGCTTCATGATTTAGAATTTAATTTTTGTTTACGTTATTATTTATTAATATTCAGTTATTATTAATTATTACTAGACTCTCCTTCTGCCTCTATAATTTTACGCTTAGCATCTCTTTCCTCTAACAATTTCTTCCTACGCTCCTCATAGGCCTTTTTCCGCTCCTCCCGTAATTTTAACTGCTCTGCTCGCTTACTCTCTGCGCTTTTCGTCCTTGCATCAGTTGCTTTCTTGGCTCGTTCTAAACGCTCTTGTAAAGCGTCAGAAACTACCGTTTCTTCGTCGTCTCCATCCTCAAAGTTGTCAATGCTATTTCTTCCACTTGCCTTCTTGGCAGGTTTGCTAATTTTTCTAGTTCTACTAATTCCGCGTAAAACGATATCGCTAATATCATGTCTTTTCTCGGAATACAACATTACAACATCCGCAGATTTATCAAAAATAAAATCATACTTTTTGTTAACTCCTAGCTTTTGCACTTCATTAAAAACCTGATCTTGAATAGGCTGTATCAATCGCTTCTTCTGTTGCACTAAATCTCCTTGAGGACCGAACCTATCTTGTTGATAGCCGATCATCTCACTTTGTAGTAATTGTATTTCTTCCTCTCTCTCTTTTATTAATTCCGCAGTCAATAATACTTTCTCTGCCATTAAATCTTTCTTCATTTGAGAAACTACATTTTGTTTCTCTTCAATCTCCACTTTCCACTTTGCTACTTTGTTTGCTAACTGGGCTCCTGCCTCTCTATATTCTTCAACATTTTCTAGAATATATTCCATATCTACATAAGCAATCCTTATGCCTCTTTGACTAAAACAAAACAGACTCGCTAATACTAACGACACCGAAAAAATTTCTCTTTTAAATCTCATGTTTACTATCGTTAATAGTTCAATAGAAAATACCGTGCCAAAATTTAATTCTAATTATAATAGTCGCTACAACTGTAAGATGTGTCTAAATACTACTACAATTAAAATTGTTGTCCTATGATAAAATGCGTTTGCCAACCACTAGGACCCTGCCCAATGGAAAGTGCGTCTTCATCAAAACCATATCCAAAGTCAATTCCTAATAAACCAAATGCAGGCATAAAAATACGAAGACCTGCACCAGCAGATCTTTTTAATTGAAAAGGATTAAATTCTTGAAAATTATTAAATGAATTACCTGCCTCTAAGAAAGCTAAACCATAAATAGATGCAGATGGTTTTAGGGTAAGAGGATATCTTAACTCCATAGAAAACTTATTATATACTACAGCGCCTTCTTGATCTCCAGTAAGCTCATCTATTACTGTTAATGATTGGTTTTCGTAACCACGTAATTGAACAACATCTCTACCATCTAAAGTAAAATTCCCTAAACCATCACCTCCTACAAAAAATCGCTCAAAAGGCACTTTGCCCACCGCACTATTATAACTCCCTAAAAAGCCGAACTCAGTATTTGTTCTTAAAACTAGTTTATCTACCAGTGTTGTGTACCAATCACCTTTAAACTTAATTTTATAATACTCCAATAAACGAAAACGCTCTTGATCAACATTTTCCAACTCTCTAATCTCGCTGGCTGTGAGTGTTTCTGTTCTAGCTTTTAGTGTTAATTCCTCACTTCTATTCTTTAGTCCCCTAAAATCTTTATTGCTGAACAGGGAATAAGGTGGTGTAAACTTAGCAGTCACTTCAAAGTTAGACCCCCCTCTTGGAAAAATTCTACCTCCTTGGGTAGCATTTCTAGAAACCCCAAATGTGTAGGCTAAAGAATTTGCTTTCCCATTGCCAAAATTGAACAAACCAACATTGTAATTTCTAAAATCATATAATTGGTATCCTAGAGAGTGAGATATTGTAAAAAAATCATCTGGCCATTGCACCCTTTTTGCTAAACCTAAAGTTACCCCTGTAATAGAAAACTGTCTACTTTTATCTACTTCTCTTCCACTGCTATTACCACTTAATGAGGAGAAGAAATTTTGTGTTCTAGAGAAACTAAAACTAAACTGAACAGGCTTCTTACCTCCTAGCCAGGGTTCAGAAAAATTAAGGCTATAAACTCTAAATGTTCTACTTGCTTGCAAACGCAAAGCAAAAGTTTGTCCATCTCCCATGGGAACTGGTTTGTAAGCTTCTCCTTTAAATAAGTTTTGAATGGAAAAATTGCTAAAAGATAAACCTAAGGTTCCTATAAAACCACCACCACCATAACCACCTTGCAGTTCTATTTGGCTAGAGCCAGATTCTACCAAGCTCCAATCTAAATCTACAGTTCCCTCATTTGGGTTTGCGTTAATGACATCTGGTTTAATTTGTTCTGCATCAAAAAATCCGAGTTGCCCTAGTTCTCTTATGCTCCGGATGATATCAGATTTACTATATTTTTGGCCAGGACGTGTACGCAACTCCCTAAAGATTACATGATCATTTGTCTTATCATTACCATTCACGGTAACATGATCTAGAAAGGTTTCTTTACCCTCTATGATGCGAATTTCGAAATTTATAGTATCATTCGCTGCAGATATTTCTACTGGGTTAATGCTAGAAAAAAGATATCCATTGTTCTGGTATGCGCTTGTAATATCATTAGGATCTGGCTTAGTGTTATCTGCTATACGCTCTCTTAATAATACACCATTATAGGTTGCCCCTTTTTTTATTCCTAATATCTGAGATAATTGCCTGTCTGTATAAACAGTATTCCCCACAAAATCTATGTCGCCAAAATAATACTTATTACCTTCTTCTACTTTAATCTTTAATTCAATATTGTTTGCGTCTACCTTATACAAGGTATCTGAAATAACCCTGGCATCTCTAAAGCCACTTTCTGCGTATTTATCAACTAACGAAGCCAAATCATCTTCGTAGTCTCTTCTAATAAATTTAGATTTTTTCCAAAAACGCCCTAGTTTTTTCTGCTTAGTATTTTTAAGCGTTTTTTTTAATTTTTTATCAGAAAGTTCTTTATTTCCTTCAAATACAATAGCATCTATTTTAACTTTATCACCTGTATCTATAGAAACAAGCATACTTCTAGCATTTACCTCTGAAGTATCTACTTTAGTAATAATTTCAACCTTTGCGTTGAGAAACCCTTGTTTCTTATACTTGTTGGTAAGATAGTTTTTTGTATTAGCTATAAGGCTCTCTGTAATTTTTTTACCTTTTTTAAGATCGGTGTCCTTAGTAAGATCATCAATTTTACGATCTTTCACTCCTTTGAAAGTAACGTTTGTTAGCGTAGGGCGTTCTACTATATTTAGTTCTAGAGAAACAGATTCTCCATCAATATCAGTTATAAAAAAATCTATAGCGCTAAATAACTCTAAACCCCACAATTTATTAATGACACCACTAATTTCTTCACCTGGTAGTACAATCGTTTGCCCAACTCTAAGTCCTGTATACGTTTTTACTGTTTGCTCATTGTAACTTTGCAAACCTGTTACTTGCAAACTACCGAGTGTGTATGTTTTACCAATATCATAGGAGATATCCTGAGCTATAACAGCACATGTAAAAAGAAATAATAAAAGTGCAGGTAATTGGTTCAAGAATATGAACCTAGTCATATCTTTAAGTGAGTTGTTCGCTAGTTTTTCCAAATCTTCGTTCTCTACTCTGGTAATTATGAATGGCTTCTTTTAGATGAAGCTCATTAAAATCTGGCCAGAATACATTAATAAAATACAATTCAGCATATGCGATTTGCCATAACAAAAAATTGCTGATTCTATGCTCCCCACTTGTACGTATTAGCAGGTCTACATCTGGCAAATTGTGCGTGTAAAGATGGTTATTAATAATGGTTTCGTCAATATTTTCTGGCGAAATTATATTATTTTTAACTTTGAACGCAATAGCTTTTACTGCTGATTGGATTTCCTCTCTTGCACCATAACTAAGTGCAAGCGTTAAGGTCATTCCATCATTATGAGCTGTTTTATCCATCACCTCCAACAGCTCTTTGTAAGCTTTTGGGGGTAATGAAGAAATATCTCCGATGGTATTAAGCTTAATATTGTTTTTATTAAATGTAGGGAGTTCCTTTTTTAAAGAAGAAACTAAAAGCCGCATCAGTGTCTTTATTTCTAATTTAGGCCTGTTCCAATTTTCGGTAGAAAAAGTATATAAGGTGAGGTACTTTATTCCAATCTCCACACAACTTTCTACTGTAGCACGTACTGTCTTCACCCCATGCTCATGACCAAACATGCGATGTTTGCCTCTAGCCTTTGCCCATCTTCCATTGCCATCCATTATGATAGCTAGGTGTTCTGGAAGTTTATTGATTGTCTTACTATCTATTTTACTCATGTTGTATGTTATTCAAAACAATCTGAACATAATTTCCGCCCAAAGGTATAGGTTAATGTAATTCCTGAAAATACATACCAGTCATTATTTAAAATATTCCCAAATCTGAACGACTCAAAGTTAGAACCCTCAGGATTACTAGCATCTAAATTATCTGTAAGCGTATATCTTGCCCCTATCTCTGCTCCTAAAATAAAAAATTGACTAAGTCTGTATTTGAATCCTACTGTCATGGGGATGGCAAAAGACCCATCTGTTTGAAAGATTTCTTGTAAATTATCATCTTCAAAATATTGATAATTATACCTAAAGTAAGTAAGCCCCGTGTATAAATAAGGAGTAAAGGCAGCACCAAGCTGGTGAAGGTTGTAATCTACAAAATTCACTTCTAAGCCAGCCGAAAATTCTAAAACAGAATTATCTATTGTATACCCTCTTTCCTGCCTAGCATTAACATTAGATTTACTATCATCCGCTGCAAACTCACCATATACTACAGTGCCCCGCCAAGCGTATCTCTTACTTTTATTCCACTTAAACACACCACCAAAGGCAGGCTCTGATGGAGATATATAAGTTGTACTTCCTACATCTCCTATCATATTTGCACCACCTGCAAATAAACCAACTTCATAGGTTTGTGCCTGTAATCTACAAAAGACGATAAGACAAAGAATTATTAATAAGTGCCGCATTCTGCTATTCAAAATATATAAATATGCCCATTGCATAAAAACGTTTAAAAGGGTAAACAGGTATAACCTGTAAATATTGTTTTAATGAAAAAAGGTTAATTTCTTTTGTCTTCTCCCCATAATAATTTGTTGCGGAGCGTTTTAAGAAAACTCTCAGAAGTATATTCTATCATTCTAATAGTAAAAGGTGCTTTCTTTATAGTAATCTCCTGATCGTTTTGGAGTGATGCTATTCTAGAATCTAATGAAACAAGGTGTGTATCTTCTCGTCCTGAAACTTGAATGCGAATAACTGTATCATCTGAGATAACTAATGGCCTTGCATTTAAATTATGAGGTGCAATAGGCGTTAATACCAATGATTTTGCCGTAGGTACTATAACTGGCCCACCACAACTTAGAGAATACCCTGTAGAACCTGTTGGCGTTGCTATAATAAGACCATCTGCCCAATAGGAGGTTAAATACTCATCATTTAAATATGTTTTTACCGTTATCATAGAAGTCGTATCTTTTCTACTTACCGTAATTTCATTTAAAGCAAAATTTAATTCCCCAAATTCAGCTTCTAGTGTATCTGTACTTAAATGCACCAAACTTCTTTCTACAATAGTGTATGCTCCTTGTACAAATTCTTGCACCACCTTTCTTACATCTTCCTTTTTAAAAGTAGACAAAAAGCCCAAGCGCCCTGTGTTTACACCTACTATAGGAATTCCTAGATCTTTCACGTAAGTTGTAGCTCTTAATATAGTACCATCGCCACCAAAACTAACAAACATGTCAAATGATTTATCTAGACCAAGTGTGCTATTAAAAGTTTGGTAAGTAACTGCATTAGCAACTTTTTGGTAGCGTCTGTAGAAATCTTCCTCTATAACTACAACAGCCTTCTCGTTTGTTAACTCATCTAAAAGTTCTAGCAAGAAGTCTATAGCTTCATCATGGTATGTTTGACCGTAAACTGCGACTTTCATACTATATGTTTAAATATTTGTCTAAATAATTAGAGCGTTGTTTCAAGTCTTCTAAAAACTGATCATCACTATTTCCAAATAAAATAGTATAGTTATACCGTCTAAAAGTCTGCACTACTTCGTTAAAATTAGTGGTACTTATTTTTATAGTTATCTGTACAACATCGTTCTGGATAGCAGTAATAAACCCACCTAAAAATTTAGCGTTATTGCTTTCTACAATTTGCGCAATTTCACTAAATGAATAATCTTTTATTCCCGTAGCAACTATTAAAATATTTCCAAGGTCTGTAAAAAAGGGCGTGTCTATAAATACCGTAACAACATCTGTAAGATCATAATAGCCTAAGACACTACTTTCATCTGCTAGAACAGGTAAAATATTTGCATCGTTCCTAGCAAAGGTTTCTAAGACATCTAACCAAGTGGTGTTGCCTTTAGCGAAAAACATTTGAAGATCATACCTGCAATCTTCTATAGTTAAATTGGTATCTAATAGTGCTATATCATTCTCTGAAAACATACCAGCAAACTTATCTGCCTCCGTAATAGCTATATGAGAGTAGGTATTTTCATTAAAAAAAGCCTTTACCTTGTTTAAAGAATCTTTTATATCAAATACGGGTATATTATTGATTATGTGCTGTTGTATCTGCATAGATAAAAATATAACGCAAATTAATACTAATTAATATCAAAAAGGCTTCCTAAGTTGTATTTTTGATCGTGATTTATAGATAGAATACTATGACAAAATTAAGCGTGAATGTCAATAAAATAGCTACTCTTAGAAATGCTAGAGGCGCTAACACACCTAATCTTTTAAAGGTTGTAGAGGACTTAGAACGTTTTGGAGCAGAAGGGATCACTATACACCCTAGACCAGATGAAAGACATATTAAGTATAAGGATGCCAAAGATCTTACTAAAATTGTAACCACAGAATATAATATAGAAGGCAACCCAAATCCTAAATTTATAGCCTTGGTGTTGGCTACAAAGCCAACACAAGTAACTTTAGTACCCGATGCGGTAGATGCCTTAACTTCTAATGCAGGATGGGATACGCTAGCCCATGCAGATTTCTTAAAACCGATTATAAAGCAGTTTAGAGATGCCGGTATACGGACTTCTATTTTTGTAGACCCCATTACAGAGATGATAGAAGGCGCAAAAAATGTTGGTGCAGATAGGATTGAACTGTATACAGAAAGTTACGCCGTAAAATTTAATGATAACAAAGAAGCGGCTATTGCTCCGTTCATAAAAGCTGCAAAACATGCCTCGGAAATACGTATTGGCATAAATGCGGGTCATGATCTGAATTTAGAGAATATTCAGTATTTCAAAGAAAATATTCCAAGTTTATTGGAAGTATCTATTGGGCATGCCTTAATCTGTGAATCGCTTTATTTAGGCTTAGAAAATGTTGTTGCTATGTATTTAAACAAACTCAAATGAATCCTATTTTACATTCAAAAATTATAGGTTTAACTAATACAAAACCGCTTTGTATTCTTCATGGTTTCTTAGGGATGTCTGACAATTGGAAAACATTGGGTGCTGCATTTGCAGCTCAAGGATTTCAAGTGCATTTGATAGACCAAAGAAATCATGGCAGAAGTTTTCATAGCACCCTGTTTAACTATAGTACACTCGCAGAAGATCTTAAAAACTATTTAGACTTTCATCAAGTTAAAAAAACAGCTATTATAGGGCATTCTATGGGAGGGAAAATAGCCATGCAATTTGCTTGTACTTTTCCAGAAAAGGTGTCAAAATTAATTGTTGCAGATATTGCTCCTAAAAATTATCCTCCGCATCATCATACCATATTAGAGGCGTTAAAAACTCTAGACCTAGCCAAAATAGGGTCTAGAAATGATGCTGATGAAGCTCTAAAAACCTCTTTAAAGAATAAGGGAATCCGCCAGTTTTTACTCAAAAATTTATACCGTACTAAATTAAAACAATTTGATTTTCGCTTCAACCTTGCCGTTTTAAGCGAAAAAATGCAAGAAATTGGAGAAAATATTAAAGCCAAGGATACTTTTTCAGGAGCTACATTATTTATTGGTGGTGGCAATTCTGATTATATAAAAGCCGAAGACAGTATTGTAATCTTACTACATTTCCCTCAAGCAAGCATCTTTACAATAGCAGATGCAGGGCACTGGCTGCACGCAGAGCAACCAGACGCTTTTTTAAATGCTTCTCTAAACTTTCTAGATTAATCCAATAGCCCGTAACTGCTCATATAATTCTCTATTGGATTAACAATAGTTTTAAATGCATAAAGAAAATTCTTCATGATGCATATCTTTATAGAAACAAGCATATTATGAAATTATTACTAAGAATTCTTTTAAGTGCATTGGCAGTAATACTACTCTCCAATTTTCTACCAAATGTGAGTGTAGACTCTTTTACTACAGCCGTAATTGTAGCCGTTGTACTAAGCCTGCTAAATTTTATAGTAAAACCTATTTTAGTGATTCTTACACTACCCGTTACAATTATCACTCTTGGCCTATTTCTACTTGTCGTAAATGCTATAATCATTCTATTAGCAGACTACTTAATTCCTGGGTTTCAAGTAAACGGGATTATCTGGGCGCTGCTCTTTAGCCTTTTACTTTCGTTCTTACAATCAGTACTTTTCTCCTTACTTAAAGAGGATAAAAAAAGAAATTAAGACACAGTTAGTATTTGAAATTGAGCAGATTGATACTTGTTAAAGACTTTGAAAAGAATTAATTTTACAAGCTTTTTGATACACATAATATTTTAAGATACTAAGGAATGAATATTACAAAAGAACAGATAGATCCATTAAATGCCGTAGTAGAGGTAACCATTAATAAGGAAGATTATCAAGACAAAGTAGCTGTTATTCTTAAAGATTATAGAAAACAAGCAAATATTCCAGGCTTTAGAAAAGGACAAGTTCCTATGGGTCTTATCAAGAAACAGTACGGTAAGGCAGTACTAGTAGACGAGGTGAATAAACTGCTTCAAGAAAACTTAAATAGGTACTTAACTGAAGAAAAATTAGACGTTTTGGGAAACCCGTTACCAAAACAACAAGAACTTGTAGATTGGAGTAAGGAAGATTTTTCTTTTGCTTTTGAACTAGGTCTTGCGCCTGAGTTTAAAGTCCACCTAGATGCAGCTACAGCTATTACACATTATACTATCGTGGCTGATGACAAAATGATTTCAGAGCAAATTACACGTATCCAAAAACAATATGGTAAGTTGGTTAGCAAGGAGATTGTTGGAGCTAAAAACGAAGTTTCCGGGACTTTCATTAATGAAACTGCTGAAATTGAAAATAATACGCAATTAGATTTGGAGACTATTAATAGCGAAGAAGCTATTAATAGTCTGATCGGCAAGAAAGTTGGCGATACAGTAACACTAAAAACAAAAGGATTGCTTGAGGAAGAGCAGTCATTAGCCGCTATTTTAGGCGTAAGCCCAGAAAAGGTAAAAGACCTTGACATTGAAGTTACTTTCACAATTTCTGAAATTAACGAACGAGAACCAGCAGAATTAAATCAAGAATTATTTGATAAGCTCTTTGGAAAAGACGCTATTGATTCAAAAGAAGCGCTTGAAGCACGTATTAAAGAAGATTCTGAAAAACAATTTGAGCAACAAGCAAATCAAAAGTTACTAAATGATATTACGGAGCATTTTATAGCGAAGATCTCTTTTGATTTACCTACCGAATTTTTAACTAAGTGGATTAAAGTAACAGGAGAAAATGAACTAACCGAAGATGAGGCTAGAAAAGAATTCGAAAAATCTGAAAAAGGGCTTCGGTACCAACTGATAGAAGGAAAAATAGTTAGTGAGCATAACCTTCAAGTACAGTTTGATGAACTAAAGGAATTTTCTAAAGAGTTTATAAAAACGCAAATGGCACAATTTGGGCAGTTAGACCCAAAAGAGGAGGAATTAGATAACATTGCCGCTAGAGTTCTAGGGAATAAGGATGAAGTTAAGCGCCTATCTGAACAATTAATGAGTCAGAAATTATTAACACTCTACAAGGAGAAAATAAACCTAGAAACGAAAGAAGTGACTTATGAAAACTTTGTGAAAGAGGTTTACGGATAGTTTTAAAATAATAAATTAAGTATCTTTACGGTGCCGAAAAGCTTTTTTCGGCACCTTTTTTTTGCACCTATGGCAGTTGTATATTATTTAGTTTTAACACTAAAATAAAAACCCTTTGTGCACAATTATAGAGCCGAGATTAATTAAGTCATAAAATTAAATTAGTATGAATTACGGAAAAGAATTTAAAAATTATGCTATAAATCATCAAGGTATTAGTAGCACCTACTATGACTCTATTATGAGTAGTATGTACCCCACTAATATGACTCCTAATATTATTGAGGAACGACAAATGAACGTTATTGCAATGGACGTTTATTCTAGATTGATGATGGATCGTATTATATTTCTAGGTACGGGTATTAACGATCAGGTTGCAAATATTGTACAAGCGCAACTTTTGTTTTTAGCAAGTGTAGATGCTAGTAAAGATATACAGATATACATAAACTCTCCAGGAGGTAGTGTATATGCAGGATTAGGAATTTATGATACTATGCAATTCATAAATCCAGATGTAGCTACTATTTGCACAGGTATGGCAGCCTCTATGGGTGCGGTACTACTATGTGCTGGCGAGAAAGGAAAGCGTAGTGGATTGGAACATTCTCGTGTAATGATACACCAACCAATGGGTGGTGCCCAAGGCCAGGCGAGCGATATTGAAATAACCGCTAAAGAAATACTAAAGTTAAAAGATGAACTTTATGATATTATAGCAAAACATTCTGGGCAAAGTGCAGAGAAAGTACATGATGATAGTGATCGTGATTACTGGATGAAAGCGGATGCAGCTCTTGAATATGGTATGATAGATGAAATTCTAACAAGAGAAAAAAAGTAAGTTCTATTTCTCATTAAAAAGTAATTCTTCCCTGCACCATTTAAGAAATCTTCTCGTTATGGTGTTAGATATTTGTTTATACGTATGGCAAAAGAAAATTTAGAATGCTCGTTCTGTGGTAGAAAAAAACCAGAAACCAATTTATTAATTGCTGGTTTAGATGCACATATTTGTGATAGATGTATAGAACAGGCACATGGCATTGTTTCAGAAGAGTCTAAACAGACAAAAACAGATGATCTCTCATCTGAATTGGTTTTAAAAAAACCTAGAGAGATAAAATCATTTTTAGACACTTTTATCATCGGTCAAGAGCGCACAAAAAAAGTGCTATCTGTAGCGGTTTACAATCATTACAAACGTTTGCTACAATCTTCTAAAGAAGACGATATTGAAATTCAGAAAAGCAATATTGTTATGGTAGGACAAACGGGAACAGGTAAAACCTTGATGGCCAAAACTATTGCTAAAATGCTTAATGTTCCTTTAGCTATAGTAGATGCTACTGTTTTAACAGAAGCTGGGTATGTTGGGGAAGATGTAGAAAGCATTTTAACTAGACTTTTGCAAGCCGCAGATTATGATTTAGAGAAAGCTGAAAGAGGCATTGTCTTTATTGATGAGATAGATAAAATTGCAAGAAAAAGTGATAACCCGTCTATTACTAGAGATGTTTCTGGGGAAGGCGTACAGCAAGGTTTATTAAAATTACTAGAAGGTACTGTAGTAAACGTTCCACCAAAGGGTGGCAGAAAACATCCAGATCAGAAATTTATAGAAGTAAACACTGAAAATATTCTGTTTATTGCGGGTGGTGCGTTTGATGGTATTGAAAGAGCTATTTCTAAAAGGTTAAATATGCAAGCTGTAGGCTATAATGCCTCTAAGGTTGATGACCAACTAGATAATGAGAACATGCTGCAATATATAATTCCGAAAGATTTGAAAGATTTCGGTTTAATTCCAGAAATTATAGGTCGCCTACCAGTTTTAACTCACATGAATCCGTTAGATAAAAAGACGCTTAGAGCGATACTTACAGAACCGAAGAATGCTATCATCAAACAATACGAGAAGTTGTTTGCTATGGATGATATTACTTTTAGTATTACAGACCAAGCTTTAGATTATATCGTAGGTAAAGCATTAGAGTATAAGCTGGGTGCAAGAGGCTTGAGGTCGCTCTGTGAAGCTATATTTACAGATGCTATGTTTGATATGCCTAGCACAGACGCTAAAGATTTTAAAGTAACCAAACCCTATGCAGAGCAGAAATTGTCATATGATACAGTAAAAAAATTGAAGGCAGTCTCTTAATTAGACTACCTTCCTTTTTTGTTGCTGAGGAGAAGTGACTTTCTTAAGCATTTCCATACTTACTTTCTTTATAATTTTATCCTCGGTGTAGAGTGTATGACCATAGTTCGGAATAGCTTCTAGTTCTGTACCAGTTTTTTGAAGCCAATTTTCATCTGGTTTGAAAGCATCATTTTTACCAAATAATAATTTGAATGGAACTGATGGACATGCAGTTTCCATTCTAATTCTTGTTGCAGAAATACAATAGAAAGATTTTACTGGAAGTCCCTTCATAGCAGCATTCCAAACAATGGTGCCGCCCGTGCTAAATGCTAAGTAATGGCTGGGGGTCTTCTCTCGCTCTAGTAGATGATTACTTGCAGTTGCAATACCACCATTTATAAAAGCCTCGTTTAGAGTTTCCTCAGTATCATCTATCGGCTCTATGGCTGCTATTTGTTGACTGTCGTAAAAAGTGATATCGAAATAATGTTGTAAATATCCTAAATAGGAGGTTATCCAAAGACCTTTCTTAACGCCCCACATGTCTGAAACAATTACTAATTTTTCTGCCATAATACCTATTGCAATTTGAGAGTTGGTTAAGTGTCCTATTCAAATTTGAACTAAATTCAAACGAAATAATTATTTAATTGTTCATTTGGATAAAATCATCGGTATAGCACAATTGACATTCATTATACACCTATTTACAACACACAATACTTCCAACTCACAATACTTCTAAACTCTGATTCATAAGAAGCAGTTTATCTAAAAAATCTCTCTCATTTGATAATCTTGGCACCTTGTGTTGCCCTCCTAGTTTGTTATTCTCTTTTAACCAATTATAGAACAAGTCCTTTTTCGCAACATGGATTATTGGCAATTTCAATGTGTTACTATTGTATCGTTTAGCCTCATAATCTGAGTTTAAAGATTTTATTGCATTATCTAATGCTTCTATAAAATATCCAAGATTTTCTGGTATTTTATCAAACTCTACCATCCATTCATGTGCACCCTTTTCCTTTCCTTTCATAAAAATGGGCGCCACGGTATATTCTTTCATTTCGGCATTTGTTTTATGGCAGGCAATTTCAAGCGCCTTCTCTGTGTTTTCTATAATCAATTCTTCGCCAAACACGTTTATATGATGCTTGGTGCGTCCTGTCACCTTTAAACGATAAGGACTTTTAGATGTAAACCGTACTGTATCTCCAATCTTATACCGCCAAAGACCAGAATTAGTAGTAATTACAATAGCATAATTTATGCCAATTTCTACCTCCCATAAAGGAATGGCATTTTCATCATTTGCACTACCATGTACCATTGGTATAAACTCGTAGAAAATTCCATAATCCAACATTAGCAATAAATCATTCGCATCGTTCCTATCTTGTATTGCAAAAAAACCTTCGGATGCATTGTAAATCTCATAATATCTAAAATCTGCCTTGGGTAGCAACTTCTTATATTGCTCTTTATAAGGACTAAAATTAACGCCTCCATGAAAATATACTTCCAAATTTCCCCAAATTTCTAGAAGGTGCAGGCTATTTGTTTCTTCTAAAACACTATTTAAGAGCACAAGCATCCAAGATGGCACTCCTGCAATACTGGTAACGTTCTCGTGAACTGTTTCAGACACTATTGCTTGGAGTTTGAGATCCCAATTACTCATCAGCGATACCTTATTACTAGGCGTACTACTCATCTCTGCCCATAGAGGCATTTTATCTATAAGAATGGCAGAAAGGTCTCCAACTTGTGAGCCGTTGTCTGCATATAGTGTTTTACTTCCCCCGAGCCGTAAACTCTTTCCCTTAAAGAGCTGAGAATTTTCGTTGTTATTAAGGTAAAGACACAGTAGATCTCTTGTAGATTTGAAATGGCAATCTTCTAATGCTTCTGCACTTACTGGAATAAACTTACTTTTTGCATTGGTAGTACCACTACTCTTAGCAAATAGTTTTACGGGAGAAGGCCAAAATAAATTTTGCTCTCCTCTTCTTGTTCTTTCTATTATTGAGGAAATAGCTTCATAGGTCACAATTGGTATGCGCTCCTTAAATGTCTTATAATTGTCTATGGACCTAAAATCATATGTTTTTCCTACTACTGTAGTACTTGCATAGCTTAAAAGTTGTGTAAGCAGCTCTGCCTGTACCTCATCTGGGTATTTTATAAAAAGTTCTATTTGATGGTAGCGCTTTTTTAATAACCAAGATGCAATTGAATTAAAAAGCGGAATAGCCATTTTTGGGTATCTTTAGAATCTTAAATTTAGTGTTATACCCCACACTTTCCAATTATTAAAATAGTTTAGATTTTTATTATGCAATACGAAGGAGTTTTAAAAAAAATGCAGACGGAGTTTGGTTCTCCTATTCAGTATTACCTCACTTTTCAAAATGATTTTCTAAATGTAAATCAGGTACTAGATCAGGAAATAACGATTCAGTTTTTAAAAAATCAATGTTTAAACTGTGGTGCAGACCGCCCTATATTTAGACAAGGTTTCTGCAAGTCTTGTTTTTTTGAAACTCCATCTGCGGGTGATTGGATTATGAAACCAGAGTTAAGTACAGCGCATTTAGATATAGAAGATAGAGACCTTACTTACGAGAAAAAGGTGCAATTAAAACCACATATTGTATACCTAGCTAACGCTGGCGACGTTAAGGTGGGTGTTACTAGAATTTCGCAAATACCAACTAGGTGGATAGACCAAGGCGCACATGAGGCACTGGAAATATTAGAAGCCCCAAATAGATACCTTGCAGGTATTACAGAAGTTGCGCTTAAAAACTACGTAGCCGATAAAACCAACTGGCGTAAGATGCTTACAAATACAATTATACCAACTTCTTTATATGAACAACGTACATTAATGGAGCAATACATACCAGAAGAGGCTAAATCTTATTTTATAGCAAATGCCATTATTACAAAATTAGATTTTCCAGTGCTTAACTACCCTACCAAAGTACAGTCTTTAAACCTTTCTAAAACGCCAAATTTTAGTGGTCGTTTAAAAGGTATTAAAGGTCAATACTTATTGTTTGAAGATAATACGGTCTTTAATATTCGTAATAATGGCGGTGCCTATGTAGGTATTACTATCCGCTAAATAGCAATGTTTACTCTTTATTTCTTTTTACCGAAAATACCGCCTAATATTTCTTTAGCGGTATCTTCTACTTTGGAGCTTTTAGGCGTGGCAGTAGAATCTCTTTTTAACAATACAGTGTCTTTACCATCGGAGTCGCTGAGAATGCTACCTAAAATATTATTAGCACTTTTCTTTAGTGAACTTTTATCACTAAGCGAATCCCCTTCTGAGTTATCTCCTAAATAATCTCCTAAAAAGTCTCTTGCTTGCGCTTTAGTTTTATTTAATAGCTTGGTTTTCTGTATCCGTACTAAATCAGATGTTAGTCTTTGTACGCTAGAAGATAAGTCTGTAGTTACTTGCGGATTACTAAATAAGCCTCCTATGCTTGCCGTTACTGGTATGCTTATATTTTGCATTGCAGGATCGTTTAATTTTGCAATAAAGTTATTTACATCTGCTCCTAGGTATTTTGCAGGTACTTCCATAGCTGCCTTGTAGTCTAGTTTTTGATCAAAATTATGTGTACCACTAATATTGATGGCAATATCTTTATAATTTATTTTAAATGGCTTTACAGAGACCAACCCCTCCTTAAAAGAAAGTTTCGTTTTAAGCTCTTTTAGATCCAACTGTTTTAAATCGATGAAATTTAATTTATCGCCTAAGGCAGATAACACAGGAGCATTTTCTGGTTTGATTTCCTTTGTCATTAAATTAGCTAAAACATCTCCGCTTAGTGATAATAGATTCGGCGTAAAGTCATCCTTTAAATTACCAGACAAGCTCATTTCTGAATTAAATAAGCCTTGCAATACCTGTGCTATTGGAGCAAGCGCCTTAAATAAAGAAACTGATTTGAATGTCTCTGCAATTTGCATTTCTTTCATTCCTAAATTCATAGAGAATGTAGGAGCCGCATCTTTAGTAGAAACCTTCCCATTAAAGGCAAGGATTCCATCAAAAACAGAAGAGGTCATATTACTTAAAGTAGCCGTTTCATCTGCTATTTTTAAGGTTCCCTTTACATTTTTGAGCGTAATGTTATCATAAACAACCTTGGTAGCCGATGCATTAAAAACTACATCTAAGAAAGCTGGTATTTTTATTTTCTCTGTAGATCCAT
>Ga0209307_1000741_pt1 | contig 21559 bp, 31 predicted proteins | sample COGITO_mtgs_1105_FD_185519 | JGI IMG/M metagenome (GOLD analysis project Ga0209307, IMG submission 185519) | Pelagic marine microbial communities from North Sea - COGITO_mtgs_110530 (SPAdes) (version 2) | ecosystem: Environmental > Aquatic > Marine > Epipelagic ... | reverse complement strand
ATGGCCATTGCTTTTCTCAGTAGGCTCCCAACCTGCTTCCCATAGTTTTTCCACCCTATCCTTAGTAGACCCAGGGTTAAAAGAGCGCCAATCATAACAGACAAGCTCTGGGTTTTCCTCGTCACTGGTGTCGATGATTGTCTTAGGGTAGTTGCTCATAGAGTTAATGACATTGTTGTGTAACTCACCGTTCAACTTAGTACGATACTTGATGCGGTTAACCTCGACCAACTCATCAGGCCAAGCAGCCTTCATGTTAAACTCTAGCTCATTGATACGCTCCTTAATTTGAGGAAGGAGTTTATAGGCTAACTCCAAGTTAAACTTGAAGCCATTGTCATACATCTCCTTACAAAGCTGTGCTGTCTTGTGCTCAATCTCCATCGACTTAGCCCAAGCAGGGTCATTGATATACTTCTCGTATTTCTTATACACCTTCTCACCTAGGTCTACGTCGTCCTTACAGTAAGACAACATCTCCGGGGTATACTGAGAGAAGTCATTGAAGACTGTCTTAGGTTGCCCAAGAGAGATACCTATCTCATCAAGACCGTGACCGTTATAGTTAGGGTAGTTAACCAGACGAGACACAACAAAGGTATCACATACCTTATCGAACGGTATACAGTTAGACACCAGACGGTTGATGACAGGTACATCAAAGCTGATACCGTTGTGAAATACCCATCGGTCAACTGTGGCAGCATACTCAGGGAAGGTAGAGTACCCTGAGTTAATGTCCCACACCTTGTAACCATGGCCTCCTAGTTCTTTTACCACGTTACACCAAAGAGTATCCGGGGTGAGACTCTCTGTTTCAATGTCTGCGATAGCTACCTTTAGCAAGGGATACTCTCCTCTACAGTCCTACTCATGATCGCTTCGAATAGAGTTACACGGTCTTTCTTTTCCAGAAGGTTGAGTTTCTTAGCTACACTTGTAGCAAAAAGAAACTCAGTATAAAACTCTTTGTTGGTAGTTAGGATTACATTGGTATTTCCCTTTCGGTATGATTTAAACTTACTGTCGAGGTGGCCGTAACTTTCGAGAGCAAAGCCGCTTATCCTTAGAGCTGAGGTCTGAAGAAAAAACTTATCGTAAACCAAGAAGTCTTCATCGGTGTCTGTCGGGGCAGGGTTACAGGTGACCCTACTTCCTACTCGTTCCCATTTTACCCCGGGCACAATCCATTCAGGTGTCATTGTCAGTTCCTTTCTAACCTATACACGTGGTACTCTTCATCGTGAAGCCTCATATTAAAACTCCTTTTCTGCGAGGGTGAAACTACCCGGGTCAAACTCTAGCATACCACCGAAACCAGTACCACCTACAGGGCGGTTCTTCTCCACGAGGATACGGGTGGTATTCTTTTCGTCTTCATCTGTAGCATGTTTATCACGAGACAACTTAAGTACAACACTGGCTCGTTTACCAATCATACGGCAGTCCCTGATCTGCCCATCGTCATTCTCGTGGGCAATACTAATGATACCCACGTTGAGTTCAGTGGCAAGTAGAGCAAGCTTAGTGGATAACTCACTAAGGAATGCCTCGATAGTTGAGTCACTCTGCCGTGAGTAAGCAAGGTCTTGGATAGGTTCAAAGAAAACATAACGGCAACCGCACACCTCTGCGAAGTACCTGACCTGCTCAAGGATAGACATAGGGTCATCGTCTACACTTAGAGTAAACTGGTAGAAGGTTTCTCTGTCAGTGAAGGATCGGATAGCTTGGATGACTTCTTCTTCCGGGGTACCCTTGTATGACGGTAGGTATACAATCTCCTCGTCACCGCTGGTATTAGTAATAACCTCTGTGTCTTGGAGAGTAACATCCCTACCAAGTATATACGAAGCATGACCTAACAGACTACGCTTCTTGCTTTCCTCTAGGTGCATAGACGCAAAAGGAATTGTCGGGTGGTTCTTGATAAGATTAGCCTCGAAGTAACGCATAAGCTCGGTGTTGTGTGTCACAGTGTAGGTGTGACCACAAAGGTATAGATGGTCAGGGTTATCTACGGTGATACACCGAGATGGTACAGAATCTACCGGCACGATACTACGGATAGTCTTACGTGTAGCCCTGAATGTTTTACAGTCAATAACCTTATCTTGCTTTCGCTTGTACTTAAAGACAGTTTTACCAGAGTGGTTAAGGAAGTAAACTGTATACGTTGTCTTCTTAGGTACACCGTAGAGCTTAGACTGTTTATCCCGAACTCTACATTTGTACCCAAGACCGCGAGCCAGATCAAGAAAGTTTTCCTGAAGATAAATTGAGGACGTGTAGAACTCACAACCAACCCCAGTAACAGACCCATCACTGTCCATCAACCCTTGTAGCAAGGCTGTTCGCTGAGCAACAGACGCACGAAGGTACTCTGGTGGGATATGTTTATTCTTGAGTAGATTGTTCTTCCGTAGTTGAGCATGGGTTAGTGTAGCAACACGGTAGGATAGACATGTCTTGTACTCTTTCTTGAATGTGGTATCAAACAAGGACTCAAACTGCTCAGCGTCGTCATAACCCACAGATATATTAGCACTGTAGGAGTGACCATCACCCAACCACATACCCAAGGTGTACGGGTCAATAGGTAGATCAGCATCAGGTAGCTCTAATGGCTGGCAAATAGGTACTGAGTACAAAGCTACACCCTCACCCCGGGTCACACCTTCGGAAAGAATCTCCTCTGTTGTCTTAACTTTATAGGTGTTGTCAGTGGTGTAGACGCCCCACCTGTGTGGACCACCAGCTACTTGCATAGTTCCATCAGAGAAAGTAAGCTTGTAGCACGGCACACCTGTCTGTGTCTCTGTCACATAGGTCACAGTGGTAGGTTTACCGTCAGCACCAAAGATGGTGTCACCTACTTCAAGCTCACCCATGTTCTTAAAACCATCAGGTGTTGGGATAGGTGTTGTGTTAGGTAGTTGTTTACCGATTCCCTCTGGGGCTGTAAGCACGGTGAAGTGTCCTTGCATCAAGCCTAAGAGTTTATCATCAAGGTCTTTGATACCCGTTGGGATATACATAGAACCCTTGTCATCCTTGATGATAGCCTCGAACTGCTCTGAGGTATTGAACACATTGTCTGGCACATACTTCTGTCGATTGATCCAAGCATAAAGGAAGTCTGAGGAAGACTTATTCTGAAGGTACTCTGAGGCATCCTTATAAGTGGTCATGTTTACCCGGTAGCAGCGACCTGGGAATGCTCGTTGCAATACCTCGGAACACTTGTTACCTGCATCATCACTGTCTGTTGCAAGGATGATATTCTGAAAGGCTTTGATATAGTTGTATACCTCTTTGTTTTGCAGGAGTTTTTGCACCGAGCCAGACGAAGGGAGAGAAACAACAGGCCATTTCTTACCGAGCATTTGGTATGCTGCCATCGCATCTTCCTCGCCCTCGACAATAGTCAAAGCCTTGGATGACCCAGCGTTAAACTTATCCATACCAAAGAGATGATCAACAGTAAACCCGAAGTTCTTACTGAAGTCTTTAGGAAGGATACGTACCTTAGGTTTGTGGGGGTAGGGGTACATACGGGTGACAGGTTTACCCTCCGAGTTCATACCTGTCTTAACACCGTAGAACTTTTCTACGTCAGCATCTAACCCACGCATTGGGTAATCTTTTAGTACTAAGTCAGTTGTTGTCACGTAATTAAACTCCTTACGTTCTGGTCCTCGTTTAGTTTCACATACAAAACAGAATGAACCACCGTCAGCCCATACGCTACGGCCATCAGATGATCCGCAGTCATCACATGCTTGATGTGTCTTACTCGGTTGTGTCATATGTCTACTACACCCCTTCTACTAAAGCTTTAGCACCAACAGGGTAGTACTCCTTAAGGTATCCATACACCTGTTGAGCTACCAGTTGAGCTTCATACTGTGATTCTGGGTGGATACGTAGGGTACACATCTTAGCGAACGCACCTAGTGTACCGCTCCAAGTCCACGAGGTCATCAGAGACTGAGGCAGTACCATGCGGGCTTGTTCGATAGAAACACCCATCTTAATCATATCTTTGTACAAACCTAAAGCGTTGTCATTGTGTTCGTACTCAGCTTCACGATACCCTGTACCCTTACCGTGGTTCCACAGAGGGTGTTCCCCTCTTGATCCTTGTTTCTTATCTGATGACTGCTCACGCCATACCGTAGGTCGGTAGAACTCAATGTCATCTGTAATGTAACGACGAGAGAACTCAGACATGATAAGGTACTCATGTTTTACTAACTGTGCTCGTACAAAGATAGGTGCCTTAACTTCGAAGGAGACAAAGGTGTGGTTAAAAGGTGTGTCATGGGTAGGTGTGTTACGCCACTGCCAGAGCATCTCCACCAACTTCTCTTTGTACTCTTCATTACCTAGACATTCTACTTCACCACAAAACCCATCAAAGTCATCCGCAGTCATGCCCCGAGCCAAGAACTCAAGCAAGCGTTTGTCTTTGTCTTTCAGCTTGAGGAGGCTGCTGTCGCAATCTTCAAAAGGTTCTTCCCACTCACTCCGAGTATTAAAGCTACGTCGAGCAGCGTTCACGATACCCAAGTCTGACCCTGTGGGTGGTACGTCAGGGTTGAGTTGTACTATGATTTGTTCTTCACTCATTGTTGATTCTCCTTATTGTCATAGCTTTGAGAGCACCTTCTCTGGTGTTCTCTATGTAATGCGAAAGACTGCTGATGTTAGCGTGACCAGTCACCTGTGTAACTGCTATTGTGTCAGCCCCTGCTTGAATCATCTCTGTTATAGCTGTACCCCTTAGCTGGTTGATACTCAGGCCCTTAGGTAACCCAGCTTTATCCAAGATACCGACGAATAACTTACGCATCCTCTGGTAGTCCATAATGTTATACCTACTACCACTGGGTATGGTGTCAGGTATAACATACTTTTGGAAACCCCAGTCTTTCTCCTGTTCTTTAAGGAGAGACAACAAAGGTTCTTCGATAGGTATAAGCACAGTTGTATCTGCTGATGCACGGTAGATAGTTGCTGTGTTGGTATTAAAGTCTAGGTCGTCCCATGTTAGACAGAGTATATCCTGTTGGACCTGAGCCCACTCATAGCACATGTGAACCAACAGTGTGACGTTACGTGTGCTGAACTCTTTGTACCCTTCCTTAAGGAAAGCTTCGACCTGTTCATTTGTCCACACTGTTATCTTCTTTTCAGCCTTAACTTTCTCTACCCCAGAGGCAGGATTGAAGGGAAGAAAACCTATTTTAACACCGTGCTTAAGGACAACCCCGACAATACCTAACTTACGATTAGCTGAGAGTGCTGTCTCCTTTTGTAGGTGCTGCTGGTATAACTCTCTGCACAACTCTAGGTCTATACTTTTAGCCTTGTACTGCCCAAAGGGTCTACCTTTAATCTCTACCTCACATAGTCTACCTAGGGTTTGGGTATACATCTTCTGTGACTTAGCGGATAGATTGTTGTACTCAGCGGAGTTGAAGTAGTTGTTACAAAGATGGACAAACCTTGAGTCATCTATTAGACCAGCATCTTTGATAGACCCTTTACGATACTTTTCTACAAGCTGGATCAACCTAGGTATCTCGTACCTTGCGGCTCTACCATCTTTGAACACCTTACGCTGCATCACACCTGCATCACGGACCTCCTTGGGTGGGGTGAATGTCCATGTCTTCCTCCCCTTGTGAGTGGTTACCTTTGTGTACTTCATCTACAACCCCTTCGACTCAACCCAAGTTGCAATAGTGCCATAGTCTTCCACACCTGTCAAGCTGTAGTAAACCTCGGACACTACGCAGGTGTCACCTGTATGGCTATTAGAGTTACAGTAAGACACTGCGTCACACAAGAACTCGAAGTCCTTGAAGCAGTTCAGTGTTTCTTCGCTCAGTACTTTTGCTCGATGCATCATTGTGTTTTCTCCTCTGGCTCACACACCCAGTATTTACCACCCATGTACGTCCAACCACTAACACTAGGGGTACCATCTCCTTGCCACCGAAGCATCCTACCGACGTTTAGAGTGCTACCTTTAGCTGTCTGTAGTACACATGGCTGACGGGTATCACCCGGTACCCTGAGCACGCTCTCCTGGCCTCTCAGATATGTTGTGTGAGCAACATGTTTATCAAAGTCCACTGCTCGCATCATATAGCAGCGCTCAAGGGTACCTAGGTATGAGCCAATACCTAAGGATACACTTCCTTTGAGTTTACCTAGGGCCTTAAGTGTGTCGAGGTAACGAAGGAACTTCGCGGAAGTATGTAAGTCTTTGTCATTATCTATCGCAAAGATTACCTGTTCGTAGTACATAGTCTTATCCCTCTATCTTTTTCATGAATTTCACAAATGTCATTGGTTCTTCTACCTCTGGCTCCTCTTTAACAACACCGTTAAAGGAGCAATCATAGACCAGAGCAGTACCATAGACCCGAGCATCACCATAGACCCGAGCATCACCATAGACCTGAGCATTAGCATAGACCCGAGCAGTACCATAGACCCGAGCAATATTATAGACCCGAGCATCACCATAGACCCGAGCAGTACCATAGACCCGAGCAGTACCATAGACCCGAGCATCACCATAGACCTGAGCATTAGCATAGACCCGAGCAGTACCATAGACCCGAGCAGTACCATAGACCCGAGCATTAGCACCCACATAAACAGTACTTTCAACCGTTGCTGTGTCAGCTACCCAACCCCCACCATTAGGGTGTTGCTTGGCAGGGACTGGTCCTTCTCCAAAATCAAACTCCATGATTACACTCCTAGTGCCGGGTGGATGTACCCACGGTACCCCTCACCCTGTTGATATTCAAGCATACCTTTGTTCTCAAGGACAGAGTATGCCAATGCTTTAGCCATACACTTGTGCCGATAGGTTGTCGAACCGTCAGAGTTAAAAGGTAGGCTTGGTGCTGAGTTAGCTTCGATGAACCATGCTTCGTCGTTCTCATCCACCATAACGTCAATACCTGAGAAGTTCAACCCTGTGTATGGGAAGACAGAGCAAGCAAGGTCAACCACGTTGATAGGCCAGTCACCCCAGCGTACGTTATCGAATCGACCACCTTGGGCTACGTTCCAAGCTACATCGTCAGGGTTACCCGGTGTCTTACGGGCGACGTTAACCACGCGTCCATCCACAACGTACACACGGTACTCAGCCTTCTTCTGAACCAGAGGTCGAGCGTACCCATGCTCCATTCTCATGAGTGAACCCATAACGTTCTCTGAAGTAACGACGTGAAGGTTCCGACCTTGAGAGTGATGACGAGGACGGACCACCCACTTCTCGACAGGGGGTATTTCCAACGGTGTATGTGCTGTTGTAAGTACTGGGAGCAGACCCTTCTGTAGAGGGCTCTCGTCCAGAGTCTTGAGAAACCCCATCTTGTCGTTCACTGAGTGTATCCCTGATGCCTTGTTCAATACGCCGCGAGTACTCAGGGGCAGTGTCGAGGAACATCCCCATCGAACTGCGACCGTTTCGTCCTGTGTAAGCTCCTGAGGTATACGTTGGTCGTTCCGCCAGATACTCGCGGTAATCCCCAGGTCGTGCAATTCTTGAACTAGGCCCTTCGTGCTCGAGTGCCCCAGTCCTCGCCGTCTTACAAAGATCATCTTCATAGTCTTTCCCTTCTATCTTTCTCATGAACTGTACAAAGTTCATAGCCTTTCCCTTCTATCTTTCTCATGAACTGTACAAAGTTCATAGCCTTTCCCTTCTATCTTTCCCCGAGCTTTAGAAGCTCACTAACTCTTCCCAATCACCCTCATCCCCCTGAACAATAGAATCAGTGTAGTCTATGAGGCCTTGTATGAACTCTCTGTCTCCTGGTCCTAGCTCTGTATGGCCATGTTGAATATCACACCAGTAGTCATGACCTTGAGGTGTAGAGGCCCAAGTGAAAGCTCGAAGAAGGTAGTCGCTACCTACGTATAAGGTTTCTTGACAGTGCTCTAAGTTCTGAACATGTACTCGAGCATACTCAGTGTCAGACGTTTTACGAGTAAACTTAGGAGCTTCCCTTCCGTCTACCTTACGCATAAACTCTACGAAATTCATTGGTAAACTCCTTTAAAGACAGCCATAGTTTATTTCTCCTTAGGGGTTGTAATGTTAAGACATCACCCTATATATACTTTAAGTATATACTAAGGGTATTCTTTTCTTAAAGTAATAAACACTTAGAGTATTATACTTTAAGTAACACACTTGAGTGCGAAGTTACCCTGTGTATTGTTGGTATTCTTACCAAAGATACTGCAAGGGGCGGGCTTAAACCCCTTCACCAAACGATAGGTGTTCTCATGGGGGAAGTACTTGGTAAAGGTGTTGGTTGGAAGTGTGTAGACCCAAGCCTCCATCTCCCCTCGGCTTGCACTCTTGATCACTGTCTTCACACGTTGGTGTACCACAGTGTTACCGTAGAAGGTATCCAAGAGACGAAGTGTAAACAAATTTACAGACACTACCTTACCTTGGATAGGGCGGGGGTTGTAGTTGATAGCTCCGTCCTCAAGAGACTTACCCCAGTTAGGACTTGAAGGAAGAATGTTACTCACCTTGAACGTCTTGTCATGGGCGGCGTTGAAGAAAGGTAGGAAAGATTCTTTGGTTGTAGCAAAGTATTCTTCTACCTTGTAGTCAGACATACTGACACCAATCTTCTGGGTCATACCGTTGTGAAGTGCTATCTCATCCCACAGAAACACCTTGATTTCCTTGGAATACCGCAACTTAGGCATGTCAGGGGTACACCCTAGCCATACATCATCCTCGATGATCTGGTCAAGGTTATCCTTAACACTCTGCCCGGGGTTAGGGTTGAACTCAAGCAGCTTTGTCATTTACTTTCCCTTCAATCTCTGCGCTTTGTTTGTTCAGCAGCTTGGTACGTGCTGCCAATAGGCGGGTAGCATTCTTGTGTTTCTTGTCCACTGTGTATAGGTTAAAGAGAAGCTCTTTGATCAGGAGCACAGCCTCCTCTGGCTCACGTTCTACAACCATCTCAATCGCTTCGTCACTGAGGTTGAACAGGTCCTCCATGTGTGTCATGTCATGGAGTTCAGTGAACTTCTTTGGAACCTCATTAGTGAACGAAGTCGTTTTCCCTCCCCCACTGTGACCAGAGGTGCTCGTAGTAGTCGTCGCTGTAGTCCCAGTCTTTCCCGTGGACGAGGAATCCACCCCCGGGTAACGGGTCACGGCTGCCTTAGGCTTACGGTGATCAACGTTGAAAGAATACTTGTTGCTGAAGTAAGTACCGTCAGCATCAGTAAAACCACCGTTACCTGCCTCGTTAACAAGCATCGTGTTACCATGTCCATCCAACAGGGTTACGACAGACATAGCCGTAAGCTGTGTACCAACAAGGCTCTGAGTGAAATCGTCTTGCATGATATCCTTGCTGTCCATACCTCGAATGAGACGCTTGAACAAAGGCCGAATGAAAGTTCGGTTGAACACACGGGTATCAGACTCCCAACTATTCTTGTCTTTGTACCCCGGCTCGTAGTCGAAGAGTGTACCATTGTGTGCCATACGTACATCGACACCATCGGTACGCTTCTCAAGGACGGGGAAAGGGTGAGCGTTACGAAGGACAGTCTCACCAGCAGTTGTGTACCGCAGGTGGAGCATGAACTTGCTGTCCTTGAACTCTGACAAGAGGTACTCGTACAGTTCCTCTGCGTTTGTATTGAGCACAGGATCAACCTCACGGTAGGTAAACAGCCTGCCTTCTCCGTCAGGAGCAGAGATACCCCAGCCATGAGGGTTGTTATCGACAGCCGTCTTGAACTTCTCGTAGTCAAGCTCGACGTTGGGTTCGCGGATGATAATGATACACATTAGAGAGTCTCCTTAAGTGTACGGAATTTGCTTTGGGAGGATACCCATTTTGTAAACTTCTTATCAAAACCATTCTTGAAGGATGACAAAGAAGCATCGCGGGTGAAGTACCACATAGCCTCGACAGAATCTATACACCGAAGGACGTGGCTAAGGGTAGGTATACCCCGGAACACACGTACCTCGATGGTACTTCCTGTGTCTGTGCTGCAGTGGTAACGCTCTGCTCTCTGAACAAGTTTAGGGGAGAGACAATAACCAAGGCGACGACCCACGTAGTCCGGGGATGGGGATGCGTAGCTGTGGTCTGTAAGGTTTCGTCCAGCCAGATTGTTAATCAGACGTGAAACAGAGGGTGTGTCCATGTTCCATACGGCACTGAACCTGCGGGCATGTGGCGGGGAGAAGCTTGCCTTCGAGACGTGGACATGGATACCTGTTGATGAGGTTGTGATATCCATTACGTCACTGATGGACTTACCCTTGAGCTTCAATCTTTTCTCCAGCTTGCTGAACAAGGTGCGGTACTCCTTACGCATACGTCGCGGTGTCATTGGGTGAGACACAATCTCGTAACAGAAAGGATGCACGCCTTGGATAGACGAGTCAGACATAGCGTAGAGAAAAGGTTCTTGCTTGGGGTGCTCGTCAACCATCAGTCGTTGAAGGTCAGTCCAAGAAATCATAGAGTTAACTTCAAGTTCTAACCCAAAGAAAAGCTTAGACTTTTCTTTCTTACAGGAAAGGAACTTGTAGTCAGGCTTGTAGTTCCAAGCCTCGACACCGGAGCCTGTCTCGGTTGCACTGGAGGCAGCGGTAAACACTTTGTACTGACCCTCGTCCGTTGTGTAACTTTGGCGGCCATCATAAAAAACTACAGGCTTTTCTTGAGTAGAATCCTCGTCCTCAAACAGTGAGAAGTCAGCAGTATGCTGATCAGGATTCTCTACCAAAAGTATTTCCCGAGCCAAGTACTCCGGGTCTTTGAAATTCTCAGCACGATTCTCAATGAAGTCCGAGAGGTTTGAGTGTAGGTGTGTATACCGCCCTTCTTTCATTGTTTGAGAATCATCGCCCTCGAAGAAGTCTTTGAGTGCTCCAAAGGTTGGCGAGGGTAATTGCCCTAGGAAGCTAGGCTCAAGAAACCAGCCGTTAAACTCCTCAATCCGGTACCCGTCGAGAATATCCCGGTATCCTGTCCGGGGATACCGTAGGATACAGTTCTCTAACTCAAGTGTTGGCATTGTATTCTCTCCTTATCTCACAGACACCCACTCGTGCTGCGTTTTCAAAAGTTTGTAACCGGGTTGTTTGAACAACCACTCTTTCATATCTTTGAGGTAGGGTACGTTCTCCCCTTTGTGTTGTACTGCGAACTTGGTACAAGCATGGGCAAACTCAAGGGCAACCAAGAGTCGGTCCGGTGTACCGTTCCAGATACGATACTCAATGGTTCTCTCTAGGTGAGGCATGTTCCACTTCAACATACAGTTACCCCCTGAATCATCAACAGCATTTTGCCAATTGTATCCCGACATATTGGTTTCGTCCCACCTCTCATCCCAACCACATACCTCGGCCTGCTCGGAGTAGTCTCGCCCTCCTTCACGTCCTGAAATAGACCAGATAAAATCCCTTGATGTTCCACGGTTAAGCATCAGTAGAATCTTGCTGTAAAGTTCTTTACTAACACCACCCTTCACAGAAGTATGCACGTGGATACCTGCACACTCAGGATCATGAGGTTCAAGCAGACGATCTTTGGTCACACGTTTCTTGAGCTTGTTGGCCACAGCTTTTATTGTCTGAAGGTTGTATGCTATGGGTGAACAGAACTCGGTTGCCCGACATTCCCCGTGGACCTTGAAGCCGTAACGCTCTGCAAACTCTTGAGAGTAACGGTCGAGACGGCACTCGCTGCCATACTCAAAGTCTTCCTCGCCGGGAGTGAGGTCGTCACGATAGAAGTCACACTCAACTTCCCACTCGAAACCGATACCGATATCTTGAGGTTTCTTCGAGATGATAGTGGGAAACCAGTCACCGTTCATTTCCCAACGCTTTGTTCTTTCTACTTGGCCCATTGCCAAACTCCTTCCTTCAAATGACACGCCGAGCAATACTCAGCGGTACCCCAATCATCCTGCATGTACATCCAAGCAGGAACACCAAGCTTTGTGGTTACCATACGCCGATTATAATGCGACGGGTACCCTTCCAGCATATCAAGACCCTCAAAAGTATGAAGGCCGTCGAGCTTATACACCTCACCCTTCACAGGGAAAAGCAAATGGTTGTACTCCTCCGGTACCTTTGTCCTAAGGAAAGCATACGGAAAGCCGATATCTCCCAAGACAAAAGGTTCAATCGTCTGTGTGCTTCCGAGCCTATCACTCGTACTCAGAAGGGAATGGTTACTGTGCCCCTTCTGTAAGGTGCCATACACAAAGACACGATCACAGATTTCCATGTCCTTGGCTAACTGTTCAATGTCGATGTCTGTGAATCTTCTCATCCTCTACTCCTCATGAATTTCACAAATGTCATTGGTTCTTCTACCTCTGGTTCCTCTTTAACAGTGCCATTAAAGGAACGACCATAGACCCGAGCATTACCATAGACCCAAGCATAACCATAGACCTCAGCAGTACCATAGACCTGAGCATTACCATAGACCTGAGCATTACCAGAGACCCGAGCATTACCAGAGACCCGAGCATTACTATAGACCCGAGCATAACAAAAGACCTTAGCACTGCCAGAGACCTCAGCACAACCAAAGACTCGGGCAGCAGGCCCCACATAAGCAGTACTTTCAACAGTTGCTGTATCCGCTACCCATCCCCCACCATTAGGGTGTTGCTTGGCAGGGACTGGTCCTTCTCCGAAATCAAATGTAGACATGTATTACCTCCGTTTCTCTTTTGTAGTCGTGCTTGATTGCACACAAAAGACACCCCAAGCATCGCCTAGGGTGTCTCAAAGTATAGTCACCTTTTCACATCAACCATCTTACACGCATATACATCAGGCCTATCCATCGCCTCATCGAAAGACATGGGGCCATAAGTGTTACCCGTGACCATACACTCCAAAGTGTATAGCTTCAGGTGTAACACCTCATCAACGATACGTTTGTTCGTACCCTCAGCAATAGCCAAAGATACTTGCTTCTTCAGCTTGATAGCTGTCGCTTTGTTTATAGGCATATAGTTCTCCCTTCTTAGTCGAAACCAAGAGCATTCAAGTGTCCGTTCCAACACAGAAGCTCTGCCTTAGGCATATCCATCAATACATCAGTTGGCACAGGTCCATCCCATACGATGACAAGAGGCCATTCTTTGCCTGTCACATCCTTCACATCAGTAAGAAACTTCATCATTTATATCCTTTCGTTTCCAGACTAAACATAAAAGACACCCCAAGCATCGCCTAGGGTGTCTCAAAGTATAGTCTATCAGTGGGCTGGCTCTACCACCAGCAAGGCTTTCACAGCGTCAATCTCAGCCTGTGTGATAGCATCTTCATCGCTCCGCTTGTTAGCATCAGCCTTCAAACGTTTCTCACCCTGTTCAATCAAAGCCTTCAGTTTCTGCTGAAAGTTGAACGGCTTTACCGGATTGTCAGGGGTGAAATCAAACATGTTGACACCTTTCAACGCACCCCATTCAGCAACGGTGAGTTTTGTTTTCTTGGCGTCGTACTTGAAAAACTCGTTTCCATCACCGTCCTTTTCATAGGTGAAAGAACAAAAGTTGTTCGCCCAGTTTACGAGCTTCTGTTTGTGCGCCCCATCAATCTCATTCAAAAGCTGAGACATACGTTCGGCACAGACATTCACAGCCCCATCAGCGGCCCAGTTGTTTGTCATCGCACACAGTATCTTGTGGATATCCACTCGAATACTACGAGCACGGTTACCAATCGACTTGATACCCGCTACAATCTCTGCGTCCGTCATTTTAAACGTGATAGTCATTTGAAACACTCCATTGGTTGTGACCTAGAAATATTCCATCATTGGAACACTTCACGAGCCACAACCAAGCGCCATCACCCAGCGTCACAAGTGACACCGAGGCTTTGAACCCTTAGTGATTTCGCTTGGTGTGTATCGTCGTCACAAGCAAGGCAATTTCAGCGTGATACTTGTGAACTATATTCCCTGAGGTTAGACTTACCGCGCACCCTTAGACTAGAACCCCGCGCCTTAGACGCCTATTCAAAGGACTGTCAAAGGACACTGAGAGGTTCACGCTAAAAGCGCGACTTACTGCAAACCATGTATCGAACCGCGCCTCTTAGGCGAACTGTTCTTATCGGACGCGCCACACGTCACCGATACGATACTAGGGCCAGCCCGGATTACTCAGAGCCGTATGTAGGGTCGGTGGCAAACCGTTATCGCGTTCCTATCGCGTCCCCATTCCAGAGGAACCTTGCAGGCCTATGATTGTGCGAACCTGCAAAGGTATTCGGTAGCGACGTCCCCGCAAGTATTGCAGGGGGCTTTCCGTTGGAACATTAGGGCGTTACCAGACCCGTTGTCGTGACCTAGAATTAGGGGGCTTTCCCTAGGTATGCAACATTTATTTGTGTTATTTACCCGATTAATTTGTAACTTGTTGAAAACAAACGAGAATATTGTGAGTATTTATTCACGGTGTACCTAGCGGATACAACCAAGGGTGGTGACAAGACTACTTATAGTTGTGAGAATAGCCCCTAGGGGATACCCCAAACGCCCGGTGAAGGTACTTACCAGGTGGACACCTAAGTGAAAGCCTGAGTAAAAGCGTAGGGTATATACCTGAGTAAAAGCGTAGGGTATATACCTGAGTAAAAGCGTAGGATATATACCTGAGTAAAAGCGTAGGGTATTATACCTGAGTAAAAGCGTAGGGTATTATACCTGAGTAAAAGCGTAGGGTATATACCTGAGTAAAAGCGTAGGGTATTATACCTGAGTAAAAGCGTAGGGTATACGCACAAGGATGCATGACACCTATTGTGTACCACCTGGTACAAAACCCCGGTATACACGCCCCTGATTTAACATAATCAATATTACACTAGCGTTACTCCATTCTTTTACACGTGTAAACATATGTTTTTATACCACCCGGTACGTAATTGGTATATGCTAGGGGTATGGGGGCAGGGGCCACCCCACCCCACCCGGTACGTATTTACACACCCTTTGACAGCGGGGGGTATTTTTACATTTTGTTAAGTACATAGGGTACCATAGTATCATACGCTAACGTATTGAAGTATAATCGTTCTGTATAACGACATGTAAAGGAAACTTACATGTAGTACATCCCCTAGGGAGGTACCAAGGTACCGTAAACCAAAGTTATAAAGACAGAATAACAGGCTTAAAGTTTAACCACTTGGTTGAATATGGAGGATGGTAACCCTCTGGGTATATACATATAAAATAAAAGTATAGGTAGGGGTTGACATCGGGGGCTACATGTACTATATTATACTTATAGTATATACATGTAGTATTAAACTCTGGTATACTTAAAGTACATACTCTTATTTCTTATACCTTTAAGTACTAAAGATACTTTAAGTATAATACTCTAAGTATAATACTAAGGGTAGGAGGAAAAGACCTCACTACAAAGACGTTGACAAAGAACCTTAACGAAGTATAACTAGAGAGTATTATGTCTTACTACAAAAGTGAACACGTCCTCGAGGAGTTCTACAAGAACTTGTTAGATGAGGAAAATCCCTCAAGGATTCATATCCCTCGATCTGATGTCTTCTATGTTAGAGAAGCGATACGCCAAAAGACTGGGGAAGAGTATACCCTTGATCATGTAGAACGAGCTATGTACCTTGAAGGACACCTTGAAGCAAGTGATGTCTTTGAACCTAAGCGAGAACGACCAGGAGTTGGGTAATGGGTGGTAAAGTAAAGGGCACAGAGTTAGGTGTTCCTATGAAAAGAATCATCATGCACTGGACCGCTGGCGCTGATGGTGTAAACGACCTAGAGAAAGACTCCTACCATTTCATTGTCTCCCGTGACGGTGGCGTTACCCAGGGTAAAGATAAAGTCGAGGACAATATTCCTCCTTTGGTCCGGGGCAAATACGCAGCCCACACCTGGAAACTCAACAGCTACTCTATCGGTGTATCCCTAGACGCTATGGCAGGGGCTACAGAGCGTCCTTTCTCCTGGGGGGACTACCCCCTTACAGATAAGCAAGTCGATGCCCTGTGCCTCCTTGTAGCGGCTCTCAGCACTAAGCACAGCGTACCTGTAACCCCCGAGACTGTCTTGACTCACGCTGAGGTACAACCAACCCTAGGTGTGAAGCAACGAAACAAGTGGGACATCACTGTGCTCCCTGGAATGAATAAAGTTCAAGACCCACGTAAAGTTGGGGACATACTCAGAGAGAAAATAAAAGGCTATTTACAGTGAGTGTAGATCAACAACTAGAGCGCAGGGTTGAAAAACTCGAGATGGAACAAGACCAATTGGGAAGATCAATAAATCAGTTGAACACTACATTGGCTTTATTAAATCAAACTGTAGAGACTATGGCCTTGAATGAACAGAAAAAGAAAGAACTCCTAGATAAAGGTTTTCTTTTCGTGGTCGGTGGTTTTATAGCAGCGTTCTTAACCTGGGTTTTTCGCGGTGGTTTAAGCTCGTGAGTCAGCCTAAAAAGACTTGGGCCAGAGAGACAGCTATTGTAATGTTTCTGGGCTGTGCTCTCCTAGCATACAACAAGCAGACAGAGGAATTGAACATTGTTATTTGGCCTACGACGATCTTCGGTCTTGCTGCTTTTGGTTTACGTCAGCCCGCTGTTGATGGTTGGATGCGGAGCAAACCCTCTTAGTCTTTTAACAGGTGGCGGTCCTAACATAGCTGCCAATGTTCAAGCAGGAGCAGAGAACAACCAAGGTATTAACATTAAGACTGAAGCACCAAGTGTAACCTTAAGGCCTAAGTCAAGGGTAGACACAATAGATCAGTCCACAACGAAGAACACAAACATAGACCCATGGATTATCCTCCTTCTTGTCTTGGGTTGGTTACTCCCCTCTCCTAACGAGATGGTAAGATGGATCAGAGAATTATTTAAAAGGAAAAAGTAAATGCCTAAGATTGGTGAAAAAGGAAGTGTGGACGGACACTCATTTGTCTGGAAACGGAACAAAGGTACTAACGCTTTGACTCGAGACTTTAGCTCTAAGAAAGCTGAACCTAAGGTTAGACCTAAAGCTAAGCCAAAGACTACAGCAGCACCTGTGAAGATTAAGGCTGGAGCTTCTAATCCACCTGCCCAACCTAAGTCACCAACCTACGCCAATGATCCACGACGGCCCTCAGGTAAGGATGGGCAGATCGTTAGGGCGCAACCTAAGAAACTTAAGACACCTGGTCGTGATAAAGTTCCTACTACTTCTGAGACCTCTACCCGAAAAGTTAAACCGACTACGAGTAAAGACGGACAGATTGTTCGGGCACAACCTAAGAAACCCCAGGAACCAAAAGGTACCCCAAGGCCAACTCTGAAGTCAAAGACTGATAGTGACATTGTTCGGGCACAACCTAAGAAACCTAAAGCCCCTACCCGTGATAAAGCACCAGCCTCTAAGGGTAAATCCTCGGTGGCCAAGTGGCGTAAAAAGATGGGCGCGCAGTAATGCCTAAAGACCCACGACTAGAACGAGCTGGTGTATCTGGTTTTAATAAACCAAAGCGTACTCCTAGCCACCCTAAGAAATCCCATGTTGTTGTTGCCAAGGAAGGCGACAAGATCAAGACTATCCGCTTTGGCGAGCAAGGTGCTAAGACCGCAGGTAAACCTAAAGCTGGTGAAGCAGACAAGATGAAGAAGAAGCGAGCAAGCTTCAAGGCTCGTCACGGTAAGAATATTGCCAAGGGTAAAATGAGTGCAGCCTACTGGGCGGATAAGGTCAAGTGGTGAAGTCTAAATCAAAAGTAAACGAAGCGGGTAACTACACCAAGCCCACCATGCGTAAAAATCTTTTTAACAAGATTAAAGCCGGGGGTAAAGGTGGTAAGCCCGGGCAGTGGTCAGCTAGGAAAGCACAGATGCTTGCCAAGGAGTATAAAGCTAAGGGCGGTTCGTACAAATGAAGAAATCACAGAAGAGCCTCAAAAAGTGGACTAAAGAAGAGTGGGGCACCAAGAGTGGTAAACCATCTACCCAAGGTAAGAAAGCTACTGGTGAACGGTATCTCCCTAAGAAAGCACGGGAAGCTTTGTCTTCTAAAGAGTATGCAGCTACGAGTAAAGCTAAACGTGCTGGAACTAAAAAGGGTAAACAGTTTGTAGCTCAACCTAAGAAGATTGCTAAGAAGACAGCAAAGTATAGGAAGTAACATGCCAGTTAACCGTAAGATGATGAACACTATTAAAAAAGAATACGGCCCTAAAAAGGGTGAAGATGTGTACTACGCCATGGAGAATAAGATGAAAAAGAACAAACCCAAAGGTTACTCTAAGGGCGGTATGGTTAAAGCTAACTGTGGTGCCTCTATGAAACCTACACAGACTCGCAAAGGAACTAAGTAATGGCTATTACAAATGTACCTGCAGCCACTTGGACTGAGGTTGCAACTACTACAGAAGACACAGCCTTTCAGAACCGTGGCGGTACTGTTATGTATCTTACTACAGTAGCTACTGGAAGTCTTGATCTTGCTGATGGTATCGCTGTTCCTGTTGGCTCTGTAGCTGTCATCGGTTCCGGTAAGACTGTAAGTGTATCTTTTCCACAAGGTGCTGGTTCTGTCTTCTCTGTTGGAGTATAACTCTTAATGTCTAGCTCAATATATCTTTGGGATAACTTCAGTAGAGGTATCTCCGGTTTCGCAGTACTCCCAAAGACTATTGGGGCACTCTCAGTGTATGCAGCGGTAGGCCTTGAGCCTCCCCTCGTTCTTGACTTCATTGAAAATTACTACCGCACGGGTGGGTCTGCCTCTACGTTTGACGATGCGCTGAACTTTAGCCGTGCTGGTAACGCCACGATGGTGGATAGCGATGGGGTGCTGAAGTGGGCACCGCATAACATTCTGGCAAGGTCACAAGACTTTGAAACTCTCTGGACAACCACTGGTAGCACGACTGTGACAGGTGATTTTGCTGTTGCTCCTGACGGAACTATGACCGCTGCCCGCGTCCTGAAAGGGTTTGGAGCTTCTGGGGTTTTACAGCAAACCCTTACAGTGGGTGACAACCAAACAAAAGCTATTTGGGCAAGGACTCCGAGTGGTAGCGGGACAGTCGCCTTGCTATCTTTTAACGGACAGACGCCGTCACCACTTGTCACAGTGACAGAGGAATGGCAACTTTTTGAGTTGGCGTCTGACACGGCAGAACCGGGGGGAGAGAATTTTTACGCTGTTGATTTTCGTGGTGGGACTCTGACTGAGGTGTACATCTGGGGCGCACACCTCTACCGCTCCGACCTTGGTGGCATGGCGGATAACCCTGCGACGGGCAACAGCTACGTTCCTACGACTGACAGCGCACGTTACCTCCCCCGTGTAGGCAACCACGTCTACAACGGCACTGAGTGGGTGAACGAAGGCTTGCTGCTTGAGAGTGAAGCCCGGACGAATTTTAATGCAAACAGCAATACGTTTACTGTTAGTGGTAATGTAACAAAAACAGAGGGCGCAGCCACAGCACCTGACGGGACGACTAGCGCAGTTCTTGTTGAAGATAATAGTGCGAATAACGGTAACGCGGCCTTTTTTGACTCCGCAAACCCAAGCGCGGGGACAGATGTGACTTCTTCTGTTTTTGTTAAATATGTTTCTGGTTCTGGGTGGGTTGCCGTTGTACACAGATCATTATCTAGATTTAACCAATTTTTTGCTTGGTTTAACATCCTTACTGGGGAAAAGGGCGGAAACGAATCTGGTTCTGGGAGCCTGACCTACGTTGACCACGACATAGAGAATGTCGGGGACGGCTGGTACCGGGTATACACAGTGGGTAATGACAGTGTTCGAAACAATTTCAATGGCTTTATAGCCAGCGCGAGTTCTGATGGTGATAAGAATCGAGAGACGGGTAATGACGTCTATTTGTGGCGGCACCAGCTTGAAGAATCGTCCAAGCCGAGCAGTCTAATCCCAACAAACGGTTCTACAGTCACCCGCGCAGCCGAAATACTTGATGTCGCCGCTGCTGATATGCCTTGGTCATCCTCCGCCGTAAGCATCCAGATGGATGGTGCGATGACGTATACTGATAATGACCTTGCGATTGAGGTTTCGTTTCATACTTGGAGATTGACGTCAACCGATTTTATAAATGCCAGACTTAGCACTCAGTCGAGCCGCACTGGGCAGGTTACGTTTTACCAGCGGGAGGCAATAAGCGGGCAGGATATCGTTGGGTCAATCAATGCCGCTTACGCCCCCGGCATCAACGTCCCATTCTCTATCGCATCCCGCCACGGCTCTACCTTCATCAACGGAGCGGTAGACGGTACGGCACTGACAGCCAACACCACCCCCACGGCCCTGCCTGACCTATCCACTACGGACTTTGACATCGGACCTACCTTCATGGGAAATATTGGCAAGCTACGGGTGTGGGCAGAGGATTTGGGCGACACTGGTATTGAGGAGGCCAGCACATGATCGAAGAACCCACAGCACCCCGCAACGACTTCTTCCTGAAGCTGGCGTCTGAGGCTGACATGCCAACGGCTCTGAGTGCTTTCTACAAGCAGGACTACACGACCATCGTGGACCCTGAGACTGGCGAGGAAAGCACACAGGTTGAAGGCGACCCGTACCTTGTGCAGTACACCAAGGACTACGCCATTGACGTCGTAGGTGTGATCTATCGGCCCACGGGCAACATGCTGACGGATGCAGATGGCAACGAGTACCCCGAGCAAGCCCCGCTGGACGGTTGGCATGTGAACATCAGGCTGATTGGTGACGCCCGTAGGGCTGACGTTGAGGCCATAGACGCGGTTTATGGTGTTGCGCCAGCATCGCCAGAAAGAGTATGGTTGTAGTATGTCTTTTACTTACACAGATGACCCGGCAACTGTGGCCACACGTTGTGCTCCGTTACAAAGGGAAGTACATAGACAATATCAAACCGTATTGGAAGGATACCCTAGAGTATCCCTTACGCTTTCCATGGGTATTCCTACCCCCTGTTGTGCTACTAAAAGTGATCTTTGGAAAGGTATTTAAGTAATGGCCCGAGAGCTAACAGAAAAACAACAAAAGTTCCTTGACGTTCTCTTTGAAGAGGCTCGGGGCAACTTCGTTATAGCTAAACGTATAGCTGGTTACAGCGATACTTATTCAACCACGGCTATTGTAGAAAGCCTCCAAGAAGAAATCACAGAGAAGACAACCAAGTTTCTTGCTACTCGTGGTGCTAAGGCTGCTTGGGCCATGGTGTCAGTACTGGATGACCCCACAGCAATGGGTAACAAGGAGCTTATGGTGGCAGCTAAAGACATTTTGGATCGAGCTGGACATAAAGCTGGTGATAAAATCGAGGTAAAAGCAGAGTCACCCTTGTTTATCCTACCTCAGAAACAAGAATAGGATTGACAAAAGGTTGAAACATGGCTAGAATAAAGAAAGAGTTCAAGCTTCCTAGGCCAGTAGAGACCGAGAAGGGTTATGAGTGGCTTCCTGTGG
>Ga0209307_1000733_pt1 | contig 21809 bp, 19 predicted proteins | sample COGITO_mtgs_1105_FD_185519 | JGI IMG/M metagenome (GOLD analysis project Ga0209307, IMG submission 185519) | Pelagic marine microbial communities from North Sea - COGITO_mtgs_110530 (SPAdes) (version 2) | ecosystem: Environmental > Aquatic > Marine > Epipelagic ... | reverse complement strand
GGTCGATAAAGCCTGTAAAGCACAATTCAATGGCGATAAAATGAACATTCTTCCTCCTCCGGAATTGGGAGACCCCAAGTTAGGCGACTATTGGTCTCTTGTTCTTGCACTGTTGAATTTGGGTGGTGAAAATCTACAGCCGGTGGATGATGTCAAGACGGGCGGGGGTTCCTCTAGTATCACCGAAGCTTTGTTTGCTTCTGGCGGTAGAAATGACAAAAAAAACGAAGGTTGTTTGGAAGTGGGGGCTGACAGTAAACAGAAAGGGCTTTTATTTATAAAGAAAGATGACCGACCAGACACAACGACTAAGAGGAAAACAGAAATAAAAGCGCTTGTCAATAAATACGACTACGAAATATTCGAATACCTGTGGTTTGTGTGGAACAGAGAAGACGATTTGAAAAAAGATCTTGACAATAAAAAAATGACAGGGATTATTCCGGGGTATACACAGGATCCAGCCGCAATAAACACTGGTAAAAATAAAGATAATAATGATTATCTCGATTTGTTAACTGCCAGAATGGCTACCAAGAGAGAAGACATGGCCAGACAATGGGTTCAAGGGCATCTTCGTTGGGATAAACTTCAGGCGAAGTTAAAGGATAAGAAGGTCTACACTGCCACTAAAGAAAAAATACTGGAGAAGGACGCACCGGTACCTCAATTTGCCGAATCCGAATTCAAGGACCTTGGTGAAGAATATTACGGTATTCCGACCACCACAGTGGTGGAAATTTTCACGCTGTTGGGAACCAAGGCTGATATTACAAGAAAAGTAATATTAGATCCTAGTAGAACAAGTTTCATGGACTTGGACTACGATTCATACAGCGATGCGGAATTGGATGAATTCGAAGCTGCCTTGGAACCATATGACGAAGAAGAATTGGATAAATTGATGGATGGTGCACTCACTGGAATGGCAAAAGAAGCTTATGATTCGTCCTCAGACGGTTCAAATGCCATCTCGTACGACTCATCGTCAGACACTGGTCTCTCCGGGGCCGCTCTGTCGTATGATTCGTCTTCAGATGGAGGGGGTTCAGGTGCCGCGCACTCGTATAATTCGGAATCAGAACAATCGTTTCACGGGTCCGAACACGGTGCATCGTATGACTCGGATAGTGACGAAGACAGTTAAAAAATAATATAAATACAATATAATAACTTATATAAATGCCACCCATTTACGTATGTTTTCTACAAAACGACGCGGAGATTATGGAGCGCCATTGGTTAAATGCTATGGCTGCCCGTGTAGCTCCAGCGTCCGAATCCGATCCAAAAATTCATGTGGAACTGTTCTTTCCAGCGGAACACAGTAATCTAGAAGCAGACGTTATGTCCGGTGAAGCGTGTTCTATTCATTATACCGGGTCTGTTTTTTTAACCCAGAAGCGGTTTAGTAGAAAACAATGGTGTTTTAGAACCCTATCCTGTACACAGAAACAATATGACAAGACGTACAAATTTTGCAAGGAGCACCAAGGTGAAAATTTTAATTATGTTTCTTATTTTCTCCAGCCGACTGGATATACCCCGGGGCCATATTTCCTAACGTCTATTGGTGCTTCCCCTAGGTGGTTTTGTTCAGAGATATGTATTGAAGCCTTGAAATCGGGGGGGGTGCTATCAAAGGATGTAAACTCTTCTATGCACCCACAATCCCTGTATGACATATTAAAAGACATCACAACACCGGACAGTGTTAGAAACTATCGCGACATGACCTTGAAATTTATATAGGTAGGCACCAGTTATACCACGATGATATGTACAGTAGGTAAATACACCATATAGCGTTTGGCATAAGTATCGGTAGTTCTATCACCAGAACAGTTGCATACATGGTACAAACCACTGTAATCTTAAAGGCGGTATAAAATTTGGCGGTTGTAAACTGATGCACCCACGCGATAGTCATGATGTACAATACATAATATGGGATGAGTACCTCTCTAAAAAACAATATAGACAAAACGACAGAGTTGTATAATACCAGTAGCACAAATAAAACTCGGATGACTTTAAAATCTGGAAGAATCCATGGTTGTGGATAGGATCGGATTTTAGTTAGATTTAAATGAAAGGGCATAATCCCCTGTAACATTCTGGTCATCGATCCAAAAATAATATGTAAAAATATATTCAAACTAATTAATTGCATTTATTAATACCTCTATTTATATATATACAATGGAAGAAACCACCAAATGGATTATGGGTCTTGGACCCGTTGTAGTAAACAAGCAATTTGTAAAAGACATAAGTAGACGGTCTGTACACTGGTATTTAAATCACGAACCATTACCACAAAACCCACGTGATGCTCTATTAAGATTGTACGAAGAATGTGGCAATAAATATTATAGATTTAGCAAGTATTTCACGCAAACGATGGGTAACATGATGTTTTCGCATGTCAAACAAATGCATTGGAAAGGGCATTTGACACAGATACCAAATACCTATTTGATAAGAGGGTATTCTAAAAAATGTAATCAAGTATACGCGGAGATTAAATTTTACATGTATGATGCTAGGTTCTGTTTGTGTGGACGAGTTCGTGTAGTATCCATGATTGATTTGGACACCGATCAAACACGAATTATGGTAAAGAGACTGTGAAAAAAATGTTCCCAGTCCTCCCAGTCGTCGTAATGGTGGATATGTGTTATCACCCCAAATTCAAGTGGTTCTATTCTTTCCTTCGTGTATAACTGTGAATTGCTCTTCTCCATCACTTCATATAACGGACTGTCAATGATGCTGGTAAGGAAACTACGATATACTTCGAAGGTGCGAAAAATCATAAACCATTCGCCCAAAGCGACCCCATATTTAAGTTCAATGCCTTCAAACCCGGCAGATTCCAGTCGCTGCTCTATATCGCTCGGTTGTAGTGAATTATCTAACATTTAATGGCATAATAAAACATATTTATACTAAAGAAAAATAACTTATCCATGCCAACACTGTGTTCATACTAACTTTTTTAGGCCTATTCGCCTGCTAGCAAATTTAGAGAGGGCACCCCTCTGGGAGAAAACATATTTTATTTAATTTAATTACGGTTCATGCTATATTCATGTTAATTATATAGGATATCCATGTACTTATTAGTATATTATGAATAAATTAAATAAATAAAAAAAGTTTTTCAAATCAAGGCCCTGTCTCTAGAAGAGCTAGCAGGGGAATAGGCCCAAGTATTTTACGCCTGTAATAGCGTTGGGCCAGAAGGTCGGGCCAGTTTTGTATAATCGACATGAAGCTCTCTGAACTTCATCGGAGAAATGAAAATAGAACATAGAGTTCATATAAAAGATACCAATTATTTAATCAAAGATGTTTAGCGGTGTTTACGGTGTTATTACTACGAATATGTTGGACGAGGCGTATACGAGGCGCAATGGTCCTAAGCGTATATTTGCATACAATGTCCCGTGTACCTATGTCGTAGCAAGGGAGAAAACCTTTTTTACTAAAATCATGGAACCCATGGCGGCCAGCGACCGTTTCTTTTACGAGGTGATCGAAGAAGACAAGCCATGCCATCTATACGTTGATATTGATGTGGATCTGGTAACCTATCCGGCCATTGATGTGCACATGGTAAAAGACATGGTGTGTGGGCACATAGAGTCTGGGTTACGCTCCATGGAAATGGAGATAGAAGAGGTATTGGTAGCAGAGTCTAGCAATGAAAAAAAAGGATCCTTACACATTTTATATCGATTAAAGAACAGACTCTGGCGAAACAACGCGCATGTAGGAGCATTCATGCGCTCGTGCATGGAACGTAGGGTGAAATTATTCCAAGAGGACTACGAGATGTGGTGTATGTTTGTGGACATGTGCGTCTATTCTCGTAACCGTCTGTTTCGAATGACCGGGTGTACGAAGAAACACCAGAACAGAATCAAATGGGTAAAAGGAGAACCATTTAACTATGATAATTGGTTAAAATCATTGGTACAGCCATTGCACCCGGGCGATTGTGAGTTGATTGAAGCAAATGAGCCCGACGGTTCACCGGCGGTATATATCGGTGCAAAAACGGGTCAGTTAACCTTGGCCAACTTGGACAGTGCCGTAAAAGATAAACTTATTGAATTTGCCCGTACTATTTCTCCCGTGCGAGGTATCTCCTATTGTCCAGCGTATGGAACGTGGTCTATCAATCTCCAGACGAAGGATTGTATATTCAAAAGGGGAAGACATCAAAAAAACACCATGTATATGGTAATATACGAAGAGGACCAAACATATCGAATGAAATGTTGGAATTCAAAGTACCCTTGTTGCATCGAGGGGATGAAGGAAAAAATTCCCCTACCTGATCAATTGAAAAAAACAATAGATGAATACATCGAATTCCCCATTTCACCCAGTGTTAATATCGGTTAAGAATGTCCAGTATCTCATTTAAATCGCGGTGTACCTTTTCCGGAAAATTGGAAATAAGTAACCGTTTCAATATATCATTTACCGCCATGGATTTTGGCAAATACCACGGTTGTTTATTCAACCATTTTAATATTTCTTTCTGTGTATAAGATGGGAAATTTCTCAATTTAAAATAATAATAGCATAGTTGTTGGTATTTTTTCTGTATGCATAAATGCTCCTTTGTTTTGTCCTTCCCATAAACTATAAACTGAATCCCTCCGGATGCCAGTGGTATTTTCTTCTGGTCAATACAACATGTCGAATTAACCGGCACGGAATTTATCTGATGGACATCCGTGGCACCATGTATTTTAGATATAACAAATTTTAACTTCGGATTGGAATGTAAATCCGCACATATTTCCCCCCTAGATTTGTTCAAAAAAACACAGTCACGTTGTATATGAACCGAGGTGGAACCATCGTATTCACGTATCATTTCCAAATAATAATAGGTAATCACATGTTTTACCTGCTCTAAAGAAAGCATTTGGTAAAACCTCTCTTAATTATATAGGATCATATGTAAAAAGTCAGAGTATAAATAACATAATGAATAATAATAAATGGTCCAATCCATAGGCGGTATATTGCTCGCAGTAGGAATGCTGGGTATATTTGCCTCTATTGTTTTTATGAACTCGTTGGATTATCCAAGTCCACCCATACCAGCTGGATATATAGTGGGGATGGCTGCCCTAGCAATTGGAGGGGGAATGACCGTGGGTTCCAGTCTAATCGCTGTTCGAGAGGCAAAGAACGAAAAAAAGCTACCACAGTGGATAACGATAGCCATTTTAGCAGCTGGGTTGGCCGGGTATGGCGTATGGGAAACCACGACCCACCCGTTAGAACTCCCAGAGTGCCCATGTCCCGCTAATTTCTATGGCGATTATCCATGTCTCCCATGTCCTCAGACAGTATTTGGTGTATGCAACGCTCGTGGAGAATGCGACGATACAAACGAAGGCAATGGAAACTGTTTTTGCGAAGTGGGGTGGAGCGGTGATTCTTGTGACGTATGTGCTGCTACATTCCAAGGGGCACTATGTGACACATGTAAGAGGGGTTGGACCGGCGAAGCATGTGACAGGTGCTACCCGGGGTACGCTGGGCCAAAATGTAATGTATGCGCGGAAGGTTGGGTACCGGAGACAGATGTTATAGGAACACTGTGTAGACGGTGTAAACCGGGAAGATGGGGAGGGTACTGTAAGGAATGTCAAAATTGTATTAAAGATGATAAAAATGCTATATGTAGAGATAACGACTGGCATGAACAAAATGGCTACAACCCGGACGCATGTACTGCTCAGGGGTCCGCATGTTCCGATAAGTACGACTGTGACTCGCTGAATTGCAAGGGTGTATGTGTCATAGGAGATGAAACCACCGGACAAGTATGTGAATTCGATGGAGATTGTTTCCCGGGTGATTGTCAATTCAAAGAATGTTGTTTAGAGGCAAGACACGGCAATGGACACTGTGAGTGTGGTTCTATTGGCTACTGGGGCGAAGATTGTAGAGCCTGTCCGGGCTTTGATGGGGTATATTCGGCCACTATATGTACAGGCCATGGTACATGCGTGGCCGAATATGCCGGTGATACGTATACAGGTCTTCGTTGCGAGTGTACAAAAGATGGTGTGGAACCATTTCCAGCGTGGTCCGGGGACACCTGTTCTTGTTTGAAAAATGCTGCCACCGATACAACCTGTGCAAAGTGTGCAACAGGTTCCTTTGGTCCACAGTGTTCTTCCTGTCCGGGTGGATCTGGTATTGCTCAGTGTAATATGCACGGAAAGTGTGACGACGGAATCACTGGGCAGGGTACATGTTCGTGTGATATCGATGTTAAATATGGCGGTCTGGGTGCATTCAAAGGAGCTTCATGCGATAGTTGTCTAAGTAGTGACTTCTATAGTGACCAGTGTAAGACCTGTCCTAATATACAGGTGGTTCAGTGCATCCCCGGTTTAAATTTGACCGAGATACCCGGTGTTGGTCAATGTGTTCAATCATGTGGACCAAAGACTTGTAACAGTAATGGCCTATGTATCTAATTTTTTTCTACAATATTTACAAGTATCAACAATTATTTCAATCGGTCCCATCAGAAGACATAACATTAAAGGGGATAACCATATTCTCCAGAATATAAAAGATATAATATATTTAATCATTTATGGAATAGACACTTATATTTGTACTACCTTTTCAAATTTACCACCGCCAACTCCAGTGACTTCTTTCTTTTTCTCTTCCTTTGGTTTGATAAGTTCCGCCATCATTTGCTTGTATGTTTTCTTCTTTGGCATTTTACTATGCCGCTGGTTTACTTATATACCCCAAACTTATATGATTGGGATTCTGAATGACAATGACTGTTTCAATCGGTGGAGTTTCCACGGGGACGATGCTAACGTTTGATCTACGGGATTCTCGTTCGAGATAACGGTCCAGTTGGTATATTTCGTATCGCAATTGCCAGTATAAACACTGTTCTCGCAGGGAAGATAGAAGAGCGGTTAAACAGGCGACCAATATAAATCCACAGGCAATTATCAGTAAAATGCGTAGTATATAAATGTATTGAATTTGAAACCCAACCAACACGCCTAGAAATATCACTGTACAACAAAGAACACAACAGCTGCCTTCTTCCTCTTCTCTATCCATTGTATATAAGAGTACATATATTATATAAATGATTTTGATATATATTTCATGCGCCTTCGTCTTATGGTTTTATCTAAGCATCATGAACAATAGTCGCATATCGGACCGATGATATCGGGCCACTTTTTATATCTATACTCCATGCAAATGCACATATGTACAAGTATTTTTTCTTCGTATAAAACTTATTGATTTCTATTCAAAGCACAAGATGGACGGTCTGGCATTGTTCCGATTAACACGGGTTCCCCAAAAACAAAGTAAAAAGCGCAAAGTTAATCAAAATCCAGAAGAACAATTAAAATCGGATCTTTCTGGTGTAGAATATTACTGTTCTTCGTGTGGAAAGACCAACCTTGTTACCGCGGTCTCTAATATCCAGTGCAAATCCTGCGACTGGCGTATATTGGAGAAAGGTCGTAAATCGATTGTTACAATAAACGCGGTATAAATAACACCATCTATTTATTTGGAATGTATTCCTACAACTATTTGTTTGAAGGTTCGAGTGAGACCCGTACAATAAGTCACGACAAACCGAGAATCAGCGGGCCGGATTTGTGTATACTTATCATTCAAGAATTGTTTGGTAAAAATACACCACCATGCCAATTACAAATAACCGCGGCGTATGTCGAATCCGGTGAAACGGTTACAGTTGATCGTGTCTACGCACAGAAATTCCAACCAGAAACAAAAAAGGAAGAGGTAAAGACCGTGGTACCAAAGAGAAAGAGAGTGAGACGTTGGAAATCTAGATCCCCCCTTAGGAGAAGATGGAGGTCAAGGTCTCCTGTGGGCAACAGATATAAACGAGTATATACCAATCACTGTAGATAATAAATGTTAAACGGTTCTTCATTGACCATACTTATTTTAGGAATACTTTCTAGTTTGGGTATTGTTTGCCTTCAAATATATGTGCTGGCTATTGGTTACCCATTGAATATATTTACGGACTCTGCCATCCAGTTAAACTGGTCGGGTATACTATCTATGATAGAAGCTGGCGTGGGATCGGCGGTTTTACTTTTATGTATAGTAACTGCCATACCATACCTAGGAGTTGTTAATATCAAAAACACAACACCGATTAAATTCGCGACGATATATTATGCCATCATGGCGCTTACCTCTGGTATTATTAGCGTATATCGGTTATCAGAAACCGGCTTTATTTTCGACAACGGCGTATGCAAACGGCTCGATGGAGATGTAGGGTTGGTATGTCCCACCGTAATGTTTCGTTCTAAAATGACCATTGAAACGAAGGAGGATTGTGTATTCAATGCATTTGCCGATTCTCCTTCGGTATGGAATAAAGCCGGGGAACCGAAAATTGATTGGTCGGACAAGGAGATGTACGACAAAAAATCACAACAAACTGTATTTGACGCATACAAAGCTGCCCGCACGGACGTCGATATCGATATGGAGGAAATGACTTTATATCACGACTGTTGGTATTGGGGTTGCGATGAAATATGCAATGATAGACACACTATAAACATTGTAATGGCATATGCCTCTGCCGGTGTATCGGTGATATATATTGTTCTGGTAATAATGTCCGGTATCCAATCCCGGTTTGATTATAAGGAAGTACCAGACGAAGAGCCGTTATCACCGGTAGATATACCTATAAGTGTACCCGTAAAAACAGTTGAACCGTCCTCTATACCACCGGGTGATCCTATACCACCCGGTGATCCTATACCTCAAGGTTCTTCATCGGACAATAAGGGAATCCCTTCGTCTCCTAACACCAGATCTTGGAACTTTAATTTACGCATGTGAAAATAGGATAACATCGCCATCCGGACGATAAACAATATTGCGAGAATGCTTAAATCGTATAACCACATGTTGGTTAAGTATCTGGTTTTTGTTTCAAACATATCGTATACTGGACATTCCTCCGTACACTGTTTATGCATACTAATGCATTGCATATCGCACAAATCTTCATATTGGATGTAAAATATAATAACACTAATTGCATAAGGCATTGAGAATGCCATTTTCCAACAGAGAGCGGCGTTGTACAACCCAATATTATGTTCATAATAATGAATGGCATACGACATAATCACAAGAGATAATAGCAGCGAAGATACACAGCTGGCAACCACCATGTAATCCGCATCTATAAAAACGAGCGAAAAACAGGAAGTGGCAAACACCAATCCACCAAATTTTCGAAATAGGTTATCGGCATCCCTAGTTACACGACACTTAAAAAATTCTCCACAGCACCGCTTTGTGTTACAGGCCATTACTTCGGTTTTATAGTATTCGTGTTTACATATTTCACAGTGCGTTTTTTCTGATTCTTCTACCCATTGAGAAAGACATTTGGTATGTACATCACCAGAAGATCCTTTGCATAAGCAAGGGTGAACAAACGGTCCTTCTTCCTCTAGGCATATTCTACAAGACATTTAAAAGTAAATATTTGGTATTTATATATAATTATTCTTTAATCTAATCGTAGTATTTATTACAATCGTATATTGTACAAATGAGCGACCGAAATGACCGAAACATAAAGAGAGAGAGGCATAGATTAAGTAAAGTATACAAGGAGAAAATGGAAACTCGTTGGAAAGAAGGCAAACCAAGAGCATACTATCCCAAACTAGAGGATCAAGAGTCGCCAATGGAAATTTGGATAGGTGATGCGGTTAATATGTGTACTAGATGTAAGGGAGTTCTCGTATTTGAAAAGGATATCTCAGTAGTAAAAGATATAATAACTATAACAAAAGTAAAAGTTAAAAGGACTGACGGGACATACCTCGAACTGGAGGTAGATAAGATACGGTTCGACCATAGAATTTGTAGTGGCACTCATTTGTTTAAACGCAAACCAAAAAAACCATTCAAATTCTAAACACCGCGATGCGTACAATCCGAATCACCCAGTGGATATTGCCGTATGTAATACCGCAACGAATGTGTATCGTTTCTCCAGAAGGGTCCAAATGCACTCGACTCCGCTGTCTTCATGTTGGGTTGAGACTCGATACGAGAAATGGCTTCTTTTCTTGTAGTATAGGTTCCAAGTATTTTGGGCATACTTTGATAAAATTCGGTGTTACAATAAACCATAAAGATAGACATTTTTATTAATCACGATATGTATTTTTTATACCCACAACTGTTGAAACTTCCGTCGCTACTCCAAATGCAAACAATGTATTGAAAAAGAGGACCGACATTTTTACAAAGTGGACCAACAACTTAAACCCTATTGGTATAATGATCCCCAATGCAAACGAAGTAATATATACCACAATACCCACCATAACTATATCTGAATACCTTAAACCCAGACAATCTATCTCGGACAATGTTATTGGTATATCCTCTTGTAGCCTTAGTGCTATATCCTTCACACCCTCGAAGTTTTTAAGGACCCAGTTAAAAGGCACTGTTTTATATAGCCATAGGAAGGTGTCTGGAAATTCTTTTCGGAACCAAAAGGTCGGTGACCAAAAATACCCCATGTTATCAAAGGAGGATAATGGAACTTCGGCTGTACAATTCGAGAAGGAGGTGGATTTGCTCACCAAGAAACATAGCTCTGGGTCACATGAATCTGCTAAACCCGGATAATACTGACAGAAACACTGTGGATATGCCACATCGTGTAACCACGCGAACATGTCGTCTACCATACAATTTGGAATATTGGGAAGACAGGTGTACAGAAATCCATACACCGAATACATGTATATTCCAATAACCAATATCCAATTGAAGGGCGCCATGGTGGCCATAGTAAAGAATGGTAGTGAAGAGTATATCTGTAGTCCATATAGGCCTCCCCAGAATGCCAGCTGGTACCCCCATTGAGCGGATATTTGTTGTAATCTTTCTTGTGTGGTGCTGGTGGAGCAGTAAATGATTTCCATGGGGCACGCTTCTATAAACGGGTAGGTGATGATATAACCCAACCCATGACCAACAAATGGTACATAGCCCTCGTCCACGGTGCTAACGAATTGTAGCATTATCTGGATGATATCTTTATTATTTCGGATGGCCCAATTTTTCCACAGGTAATCCCAATCCTTAGAGGCCAGTTTCATTGGTGACAATTGTCTGGTTGCATTCGAGCGAAGTCGCGTAGATCGGAGAACATCACCAGATCGAGTCGATTCGTCGTCAAAAGTGACATTCTCAAAGGCCTTTTCCGCGGCAGATTGCAATACCATGGCCATGTCTTCTCTGTATGACTTTGCTCTCTTTTCTTGGTTTTCAAAATAATCGATGAAGGATGGTACGATAATCGGCACGTACGTATATTCATAATAGTTCACCATTCGAATCCCTTCCTTTATAGCAGTGTTCAACAGGTTGTCCACGATGACACAGTTTACACACACATAAGTACCTTCCTGTTCGTGACATGGGCGTATGTCGGCATTCAGGCCAGCGGCTCCCAATATGGGTGATACAAATTGCTGAGCTTTTAATTTGGACGGTGTAGTTGGCTTGTTCTTGGCATAGTGTTCAAATAAAGGCGGAATCATGGCCAATTGAGATCGCATATGATGCAAATGCCCATGGACATCGAATTGTCTTTTCAACACCGGTGATACTTTAAATGCGGAACTCATTGTTTTATAATGGTCGCCAAGTTGCATCGCGTGTGGATATGCTTCCCTTGCAAATTTGCTCATATGTACATAAAAACGGTACATGTTGCTCACCGAAGTATCCCCTGTCTTTACATTTGGATATTCTAAAAAGGCCGAATGAACCCACGTGTCCACATTTTTGATGGTTATGGTATTGGACACATGTGCCCGTATCTTATGAAGCGCGGGCAAGTACAGGTCCAAATTAACATGATCGTGTTTCATGATGCGCATCATTTCCGATGCACTGAGTCCTCCAAATACATGGCGAAGATAAAGAATGGTAGCATGACCAACATCGTACCCCATCATGTATTTTCTCTTCCAGTTGTACAGAATATCATGGGGTATTGGAAGTTCTGTTATATTTGCAAGTTGTACAGCAATGTATCTTTGCTCCAGACACTCGCTGATTTCTATTTGTTCCAGAGGTCTAAGCTGGTTCCATGTATAATTCTTGTACATATGAACCATCAAATCACATCTCGACTCCCCGTCCCAATCTATTTTCTCCGCTATATGAAGCGGTGTGTCTGGATTAGAGGAAAACAAATGGTGAATGGAGTTTCCAGAGGAACGCATTCTCGAACACCCGATGTCACAATAAGATCTTAAAGAAACGGTACATATAACCGATTCAATCGTTTGACATATGCTCTTGAATGCTCCACCGATTCCACGAATAACCTTCATCAGGGGCTCCAATGCCTTTTCTATGAGGGACCACAATTTGCTCATTTGTTGTAGCAGCATGTTAAAGAACTTTGTGATCAGCACCCACAGATCCGTGAAAAACCCATCTACAAGTCCACCTGCCGAAAATAATTCTACAATTCCGGCAAATACTTTCCCAATCAGAGAAAATAGTTCCAATACAGCCTGAGACATCATCCCTTGGAATATTTTTAGTATAGTGTCCAGTGTATAAAAGAACTTACCGGCCCCATTGTGAATGCCATTCATGAAGGTTCCAAAGGCTTGAAATATGCGGCGAAGCCAATCGATCCATAAGTTGAGCTGATTTATGATCAATTCAAAGGTTGGCTTTTCAACAGAGCGACCAACCGCTGCTCCTCGTATAATATCGCTAAACCATAACAACCCGTTATTGATAAACCTTAGCAGAACAATTACCGTGTCCATAACACTGTACATCATTTTGGCCAGACCCTGTTGTACACCGGGGCCCACTATCCCTACCGGAAACAACGCTGCTACGGAAGCGGCAGCTCCAGCGGCAGTTCGTTGTAGGTCACACAGTCTTTCGGATAAATCCAGTTTGAAATTTTGAACATCCAAGGCTAAGAAACTAACAGCGGTCATCGTCATAGCCCTCACCTGTTGGGTTACTAAAAACACCCCGGTCCTCAGAGTCATACTAGAGGAACATATCACATCATAGGACCCATATAACTTGCAAGAATCCCGTTCATATGAATATTTCACGCCAGATACATTGCCTAATAGATCGTCGTTCCATTCGTCTTGGCCATATTGTAACACATCGGTTGCCAACATGAGATATTCCTTTGATTCACAGTAGTTATTGTTTTCAGAGTTATAAGCCGGCGCAAACTGAGAAATGACACCATCGATCAAATATGCAAATTCGTCTGCCAGTGCAAACATGTTTTCAAAATGATACGAACCACACCAATGATGTTGTGCATTATATAAATTTGTTAACAGGTCGTTTCGAAATCCACGCTGTGTTACTTCTTGTTCGGCATCTGGAAAGTAGAAGATACATTTACAGGTGCTGTTATAAGCAAGGGGTAGCGATGGGTTACAGGTGCACCCGGGTCCATTTTCACCTGTACAATAGTCAATCTGGTTTCTAGTGTGGCGTCGTCGGTTACATTCCGTGTATTCGCCAGTTCCCCACCCGCAATTTAATGGTATATCGAAATAGTGACCGGTTACTATATCTGGGAATGCCAAAATGGTCCTTACAAGTAATCGCCAGAACTCGATTGTTGCCATGGCCCCTACTTTCTGGGGCAACATATAGAAATCGGCTATACTTCCTTCAAATGCCATTCTGTATGACATGATTATAGGATCCCACAAATTGGCTTGTAGCGTCGGCTGACCACAAAACGGATCATATAAAGTGTTGTCACCAAATGGATTTTCCGCCGTTATTGCCAGAGGGAAATTTGTAATTGGTTTATCACATAAACAGGTTCCTCTTGTAACATCCCAATCCATGTGATCTCTCCTATGTTCGCACGAATATTCTATATTACGGTCTATAAGCATGCCATCATAGCGTTGTAGGGTTCTCCATAAGTTTTGTTCTTGGTAGAATATACTTTTCCATAGTATCTCATTTACCAGTTTGTTTCCACCGTATACCAGATTGATCCATATCTGGACAAAATAGTAAATGGCACAGGGTCCTTTAACATACCCAAACTTCGAAACTTTACTACAGTCTAATTTCACGTGGTCCGGAACTCCTTCCAATACAAACTTGTCTTGGCCGGATACGGCATTTTTAGCAGCGCCTTTAACTATTTTATTGGTCAACATGGTTACCCAATGTAACATGTTGGTGTTTCCATAATTCCACAATTCTAAATGTAGAAGCGCCTTGCTAAAGTCCATTGCCTTGGTCATATAATTCGGGTCGGTGATAAATTTGGGTATGGGTACAATGACGTGTATAGCGGTTCGGTATACTACATGCAAACCTTCTATACCGGCCAACCATAATCTAGCCTGTGTCGCCAGTGCAAACTGTTCTGGTGCACCCTTCAAGTAAAATTCTGGGATAAACAATTGAATCACCTTTTCAAACAGTGTAACGCCCACTGTATCCACATAAGTAGCAGCTTCTAATCCGGCAGATCCAACATGGTACACCGATTTTGTAAACAGTGGCATTTTACTATACGGTGGTAAAATTTGCGTAAATTCTTGAACAAGTGATATTGGTATATTCCACAGGTGGTTTAATAGTCTGGGCAATTGTGGCGTGTTTACCAATACAAAGCCCATATCAAATACATCTGTAAGTCCATCGCATATACACGATGCAATCTTCTCCTGATTTGCAATAACCATTTGCGTGTTTACAACGGTCTGTGTTATATTCCATTCGTTAACTAGCACATTATTATACATGGTGTCTCCAGAAGCAAAGTTCTGAACCGATTTAAACAGGGATATGAAGGAATATAATATCAGCTTGAAGGTCTCTATTACAGTGGACATGTCGCACCGTATTGCGATTGCTATGGAACCGGAGGTCAGTTGGCCGAATATAGTAGAATAATAGTTATACAGTGGTATCAAAGCGTCAAACACAAGACGTACCAACTGAAAAATACTAAACAATACATCTTGAAACAATGGTCCCAGCAAACTACGAAATATACTATCTCCACCCGATAAAAAATAAGAATACCCTTCATGGAAAGCAATCGCTGTGCCTACAACCGCTCCAAATCGGGCCAGATTCAAAGCTTGACCCGGTAATCCACTTACAAACACCATGGTCTTGCCGATGGTGATAGACACTATATCTCCAACCAAATCTACGGTAGCCGTAGTCATAAGTGCAAGATTAGTCTGGATTACCGCGTCCATCGCAGGTTCCGAATGTATCTTATCCGAATTTAACACCGAAGATATTATGTAGGCGAATACCAGAGAAAGCATTAAAACGCCTACAAAAATAAATAAGGCAATTATCATTTTTAGAAATATATACAGTGGCTTATATACTTTAATAAAACCAACAATAACGCCAACACTTTTCTTCTACTTTCCACCCGTTCTTCTGCTCGTTCTCGGTATATCTTTCTATATTATCTACAATACATTTACAAACTTTTTTAACGGAAAAATCACCACTTAAGAATGCCATGTTATACATGACGCAATATACATCTCCTTGAAGACGAATGGATTCGTCTGTTCCATTATATACAAGTATCCATTTCAAATGTTTATCACGGTTAAGACGGCACACCGATCTACGAATATTTTCCAAGTAGGCAAATGAATCTAGGTCTTTATATACAAATATCACCATGTGCATGTCAGAGTAAAAGGTGGGTATAATTGTTTTAAACCTCTCGTGGCCCGAGGTATCCCATAACTGCAATGACTTGTAGGCTACACAGTCTACACCTATAGTCGGGGTTGCATTTTGATTTTCTCGTATAAAACTTAAAAGAGTGGATTTGCCGACTCCGGTATCACCCAGTAAAATTGCTTTTAACTTCATATAAATATATCTCATGGTTAATTTATATATGGTTTCAATAAAACCATCTTTCCCACCGAATTGGGCACCCGACGATGAAACTGATAAATGTTCCAGATGTGACGGGCCATTTACCATGTTGAACAGAAAGCACCATTGTCGGGCTTGCGGAAAGATCTTTTGCGCGGAATGTTCCGCACACAACGGCTCTATCCCATCGTATGTACATAAGGTATATAGCTCAACCGCCAGTCGTGGTCTCCGTTTATGCGATGGTTGTAATATGCTTATCATGGAAAAGAAAAAAAATAAACGTTTCATTCTGATTTTTTCCATGTTGCCCTTATCGATAAAGGAATTGGAAATCCTACTATATGTAAACAAAGAATGGAAAACCTCTGTATCATGCGTCATAGGAATGTTTAAATCTATACAATACAAAACCGGGTACAAAAAATGGTCCGGGTTGGAGCGGAGGTTAATACGCACCCATTGGAGAGAATTTGTAGGACATAGTAGGCTTATGGTCCAAGTATTTAATGGTATGTCGGGTATAACAGAATTGTCTACCTATACGCGACATTTTAAATGTTCTAAGAAACATACCCCGTGTTCGGAGCTTTATTGCGACTCTAGGTTATGTAGACAAGACTTTAACCCATTTGATATATTGGAACTAGTATATTCACAACACACCCCAATGATACTCAATTGTCCGGAACTAGAGTCTTGGATAGGGACCATACTTAGTAAGATGCACATAAACTGGCTTATAAAATTCCTACCGTGGTTTATTCAGATGGGTAAAACGCCGGCAGCGCAACGCATTGTTTCAAATAATTTAATACCATTGGCTTTAGACAACATGGAGTTTGCATATGCCATCTATTTCGAATGTGAAATGTTACTTTCTTCTGATCTTAAAACATATTATATGGCAATACAGTCGAGATTAATGTCCGGGCTTACTATGGAGGTAAAGGATGATATTCGCAAATCCCATCGTTTATTAAAATTATGCGAAGATCCTCTGAAACTTTCCAGTATATCCGTAGATGTGGATGGCATCAGACTACCGTATGAACCAAATACGATCGTTAAATCCATTGTTCATACTCGAATTCGTCAAGTAAATTCATTCACAAAACCGTGGATCCTACCAATGCAAACAAACCGGGGCAAAATAGAAATATTGCAAAAAAACGACGATCTGAGAAAAGATCGTCTGGTGATAGCGGTTATGCATCTATTGAGATCTATCGATTCTAGATTAACATTTCACACTTATCATGTATTTCCAATAAGTTGTGAAACTGGATGGATTGAAATGATACCAAAGTCGAAAACGGTGTATGACATTAACAGAACCTCCACGATACAAAATTATATTATTTCATTTAATCGCGCAAAATCATCGGCGGTTTTAAGAGACTCTTTCATGTACTCATGTACAGCCAATTGCGTATTGGGATACATGCTGGGGTTAGGAGACCGAAACTTGCACAATATACTAATATGTGGCGAGACGGCGACCATAGCCAATATTGACTTTAGCTACCTACTGGGATATGATCCCAAGTTTGAATCCACTGAAATGAAAATCACCTCTGGTATGGTAGACATGCTAGGTGGGTACGATTCTCAAGAATTTAAAGGTCTCAAAACCATGTGTTCTACCATATATGCTTCTGTTCGGGTATATACATACTTCTGGTATTCTATGTTCCGTTACTTGTCGGTATCCTCACCAGCCATATACCCACACGGTGGCGATTTAAAGACTTTACAGGAGCATATCGACCAACGTTTAATGCCCAATGCAACCGATGAAGAGGTTAAAGTAGCAATTGTGAAATCGGTCAATAGTAATTCAGACTCGTGGAAGTCGTCCATATCGGATATGGCACACTCTGTAAAGACAAATATATCGGGTCTGTTTTTTAATCTAGAATTATGATATATAAATATTCGCCACCGGCTGGGTAAATGGGAAAGGAGAGATTTCGTGATTGCGATGACACAGATGACAATTGTTGTAACATGAGAGTGTTAACGATATTGATTTTGTTAACCATGTTGATTCAACTAGCAGTTATGATGACCCCGTTGGTTGCGGGGTACACCGTGTACGTGAACAACAAGGCGAGTTTTGACGCGATTGGCAATTTAAGTACACGGGATATAGTAAGCAACCTAAATAATGTAAAAGATTTACCAATACAATCACTGGGAAAAGATTCGAAACATGCTATGCACAATGCGAAGATGGCAACAGATAACGTGTTAAGGTTACTTGCCAGAGTGAAAAATATCACGGGAGAGGTGGACACCAATGCGGATATATTCAACGATATACGAACAGTGTTGAGGAAAACAATGGTTCCTCTGGATAGTATCAAGGACTTGTTAAATCCCCACATGAGGGGAACCGTGTTAAGGATTTTGGATAAAGTAATGAGAATTTTGGATACCATGTCCGACGCAGAAATCCATCAACTTATTATGTCCATAGATAAAGCGGTACTCACCGCAAATAGGGCGCTTTCTATAGGCAATGTGAATAAAACCTTGCATGTTATGGACGATGCGGATAAAACATTGAATAAATTTGATTTGATGTTGAGTAAATTTGTTAATTAATAGTATATAATTAATGTTTTTGTGCTTTAAATGTCACGGGTTATTATTATTTTAATATTTTTACCACTAGCTTCGTGCTTTTATCACACAACGGATGCCATATTAAAAGCAATTCAATTGGAGTGTACTATGGTCACCGATTTGACATGCGACATGCATGGTGATATACTGGTGGTAGACTGGAAAAAACACAAGCCAAAAGGTGTGGTGTGGGCATTTAATGAACATGCCAGAGAGCGCATCACCGGAGAGCTGGCACTCGAAATGGTTCAAGAACTTAAGACCTTGAATCCCGACACAAGAATCACCATCGTTCCTATAGTCAACGCTTGGGGTAGAAAACGGGTGGAACAGGGAAAACGGTGCCAACGTAAAAACCGAAATGGGGTGGATACGAATCGTAATTACCCACAAAAAATGGTGCACCATTATGCAAGACAGTCTCAAGAATACGAGGGAAGACATGCTTTGTCGGAACCAGAGACGAGACTGGTGTCTTCCTTGTTGAGGGGTGCATCGAGATATGTAAATGTTCACTCTGGTGAATATTCATTGTACATGCCGTGGGACAGTATTACTTCTCGGCCTCCAAACTACGAAAGGATGAAAAGACAATTAAAAAAGTACAGTGAACACTGTAAAGAATGCTCTGTTGGCCCAGCCGCTATCACCAGTTTTTACAAGGCATATGGTAGCAGTGTAGACTACGCCACTACAATTGGAGTACCAGAAGCGTATACTTTTGAGATTTTTGGTTCGGACTCACCCAATTGTGATAGGATGTTCAATCCATACGGAGAAGAAAAACGAAAGGTATTGGACCAATGGAAAAAAATCATGACCATGACCATCTAGGTCGGGCCAGTTTGTTGGACCAACGCTGTGTTCATACTAAAATTTTTGGGCCTATTTACCTGCTAGCAATTTTAGAGAGGGCACCCCTAAAACCAAAACATATTTTATTTAATTTAATTACGGTTCATGCTATATTCATGTTAATTGTATAGGATATCCATGTACTTATTAGTATATTATGAATAAATTAAATAAATAAAAAAAGTTTTTCAAATCAAGGCCCTGTCTCTGAGTTGAGCTAGGCTTGCACAGCAGGTCTTAAGATTACGCCTGTAATAGCATGAAGAGTTGATCAACCGTAAAAATGAGTCCTCTTTCTTCGACTCGTTGTTTCACCCAATCGGTGTAAGACATGGCATCAGCATTCATAATATCTCCTATTTGATTCGTATAATATTTGGTTTCCAAGTAGATAAACATTTCTTCTATTTTTGTCCCCAGTGTAGATTCTTCGTAATATACCGATTCTTTGGTATCTATAACTGTCTGAAACTCTTTCCACATGATGAAAACCACAATGTTGCGTATATCACTTTTGCATACCATTGCAAGCCATGTTGGAACATCTAAGGGCAAATTGTCCAAGGTTTTTAATATCATATCCTTGTTTAGGTTCCGTATAGAGAGAAGCTGTACATAAAAATCCCTAACTAAATTACTGTTACCAGTGTCGTTCAACATAGAACGCAGCTTTGTAAACTGTAGTGTATAATCTGACATTTATAAGTATTAGTATATATATTTATAGTAGATTGTTAATCCTCTTTCTCAAAAGGTGCCTCCTTTGATACGCCCATTTTAACAGAGGTGTTGATCTGCTTATGTCCTTCGGCAAACATGATTCTACCAGAAGTGCTCTCCAAACAGAAGGTCTTATCCTCAAATTTAAAGGCCATTTGCAATTGATGCTGAACATCTTTCCACGAACCCCTCACCGGTTCACCATCTATTTTTGCGAGCACGGTACCCACGCGGAAGTTTAAGTTATGGAAAGCATCCGAACCCGGGATAATTTCGCACACAACTACTCGATACTCGTTTTGACGATGTGGTTGCATGTATTCCACCAGATTCATTTGATACACATCGTCCAACCTCAGGGTTTTGACAACCAGACCATTGGGTAGTTCCATGACTTCTTTCGCATGAGACGAGTCCGTGAGTGTCTCTAACACCCTAATATTGGGCTTTTCATCATCCTTCAAGAAGGAATAGTCAAAGGATACTGTCTTTTCACCGGTTTTATTTTTCAACGAAATGCTAACGGTCGAACCGAATTCTTGGCGATGAATAATGTCTTTGATTCGAAGGGAGACATTCAGGTCTTTAAACCACACATCCCCAAAGTTATCCACCGGCAACCCGTTCACGTGAGTGATAACATCGTACTTTTTAACACCTAGACGGTCAAAAACACCATTGGGAACCACATCTCGGATGATAACCCCGGATGGTACACCATAATGCTTTAGTGCCGCCGCGTTGGAATTACACGTTCTGAAACCAAGTCTGGGCATATGCAACAAACGAGGAGGTGTTTCGGATAGAGGTAGTCCCATTACAGCTTCTGTATTCTCCACCTCGTTTTCACCACAAAAATTCTTAAACCCGGCCTTGCGCATGTTCACAATTTCTTCTGGGTTGTCGTTATGGATATGTTCCATCGTCTGTTTTAAGAGAGAATATGACCCTTCCACATGCAACACATGTTTTTGATACCAATCCCCCAGTGATACGCGACTTATTCTACCATCCGCGTCTTTTTTAAATCCGCCCAGATTGTGTTGCTCCCACAAATTATTAATCTTCAGTGCGTCTACCTCGATACCATCCTTTTCCAATTGGCGGAATTGTCGCTTTGCAAAATCGAGACCCAATGCGGACATCATGCGTGTTCTCTGTTCCAACAGTTGTTTGATAAAGTCCATGTTTTTCTGATTGTCGAGAAGTTCACCCAAGACTCGTTTTACACGGTTGGAGGGGATGATAATGTTGGTTTCAGTAGCATTCGTCATTTTCATGCTGTTAATACCAATCACCTTACCATTTAGTAGGCATGGTCCACCACTGTTACCGGGTTCGATGGTAGCGGTGGTTACTATGTATTCTTGTTCGTTAGCATGTTTGATACCACTTACACGTCCGTCCGTGAATTGTTGATACTCTGTACCATGTGGATATCCTCTAGTAATAACCCTAGGTGCCTCTAGATCTTTAAAGTCTTTGGCATGTACCGCATTTGAATCACCCATTTCCAAATGAGGGATTTCTTTTATTTCCGGGTATCTCTCACTTAGAATAGCATTTACTTTATC
>Ga0209307_1000710_pt1 | contig 22175 bp, 19 predicted proteins | sample COGITO_mtgs_1105_FD_185519 | JGI IMG/M metagenome (GOLD analysis project Ga0209307, IMG submission 185519) | Pelagic marine microbial communities from North Sea - COGITO_mtgs_110530 (SPAdes) (version 2) | ecosystem: Environmental > Aquatic > Marine > Epipelagic ... | reverse complement strand
CGAACCAATCAAACTAGATGGATTAGATTTAGGGGCCGAACCAATCAAACTAGATGGATTAGATTTAGGGGCCGAACCAATCAAACTAGATGGATTTGATTTAGGGGCTGAACCAATCAAACTAGATGGATTAGATGATGGATTAGAATCAGTTGATTTATCAAGTTTGGGTGAATTTGAAACAGTTGATTTAGTTAAGGGTGATGATGAACAATCTAGTATAGTATTTAAAAATAAAATATCAGAAGAAGAAAAAAGAGATGATAAATCTATTGGACTTAATTTAGATGGCAATTGTACGATAAAAGCTATAGATATTAAGTCAATTCCTGAAAAGTCCACTAATATAGACGAACCAATTAATTCAGAAATAGATTTAACTAAATTATGTGGTGGTGCTATAAAAAAAAATATAGAAAAAAATTTAGATATTAAGTCTCTGTCTAGAAAATTAAATAAAATAGTGAAAGACCCAAATATTAAATATATAACAGTTAATCCGAATTTAGACTTTTCTAAAGTTAGTAAAAACAAATAGTAAGTTAATAATAAATAATAAATATATCCAATATATTACATGAAAACTATAGTAACAAAAAATAAATATTCAGAATATAAACAAACGGAAAATGAAAATATTATAAAGTTAAATTATATTCGTCATTTTATATGCCGAAATATAAAAAAAATAAATTTAGTAAGTAAAATAGAAGAATTTGAATTTGAAAGTTCTGATGAAAGTGACTATGAATATATTGATAATGAAAAATTAGAGTTTGAATAATTTATTTTTATATAGTATATGATAAATAATAATTATTTATTAATAACGTTATGTTTAATGATATTGGTAATTTATTTAATATTACCATCACCTAAAATTATATTTAGATTAAATAATAAAATTGTAAATATTAAAGAATCAATGTGTAAAAATTAATTTATATATTTATATTAATGATAAATAAATTAGTATCAATATTTTTAGGTATAATTTTTGGAATCATAATATATGTGATGTTTAAAAAGAAAAATACAATAATATTAAATTATAATTTTGATGTTTCATCTGATGATAATATTAGAATCAATAACAAATGTTATAAATCAACATAATACTATTCGTTCGTTTTTAATAAAGATTTTATACTAATATGTTATAAATGAGTCGTTCTACCCCATTATCTAATTTGCCAAATATTAAAAATAAACAATCTAATACAAACGTTGATGATACCGAAAATCAGCTTGTTAAAGAGATACTACAAGAAATAGATACCAGTAAAAATTCATCAGAAGAATTAAATGACTCCAAACTATCACAGCAAGATATGGCCCAACAGCAAGCTATGGCCCAGCAGAAAGCTATGGCCCAACAGCAAGCTATGGCCCAACAGCAAGCTATGGCCCAACAGCAAGCTATGGATAATTCAAATCATATGAATGAACAAGAAATGATGCATCGTCAAATGCTTGAAAATGCTAATAAAGAAGTTGGATTAAATGAGTCTGATTCAATTGTTAATAAACTATTAGGAATATTAAAACAACCATTATTAGTAGCTTTAGTGGCTATTGTTATTTCTGTACCAGCATTATCTAATATGGTCGAAACTACTATTAAATCTAAACCAGCATTAGTTTCTTATGCTACTATTATTATTTTGTTAATTAAAGGTATAATTGCTGGTGGATTATATTTTGGAATTAATAAAAGTATATAATCTTTTAATTAAAATAATTATTTATATTATATGGTATATCATTTATTGAATCAATATGGTATAAAATTATTAGTTATTATTTATATATGTATTAGTATTTATTACAAAAATATTATTAATGTACTTATATTATTGTTATCATTTTTAGTATTGCGAAACATGATTGATGAACATAATGCTATATTATTTTCATATATTATTAGTTTGTTATATGGAATAGTAAAAAATTTTCATTTGCTAGAAAATTTTAAAACAATTATATCAAAAAAACCATTAGAAACGAATAATGGTAATAAAAATAATGGTAATGAAAATAATGGTAATAAAAATAATGATAATGAAAATAATGGTAATAAAAATAATGGTAAAAAAAAAAAGAACAAAATTAATAAAAAATTATACAATGTAGATTCTATTATATCCGAGGAGCTTATAAATCAGTTTATAAATAAAATTAAAAATGTAGATGATTTGCTAATAGTACACAAACGACAAAATATTTATAATCTTAAACCAACGATTAAGAATATTAAAAAAAATAAAATAGATAAAATGAAAATGGCTAATAACAACACGTTTTTAAATAAATCTATTATTATTTCAAATGATAATTTTATTTTAGATGGTCATCATAGATGGTTTTTAAAAAAAAATATGATAGAAAATAATAGTAATGGATTAGATAGTAATGAATTATATAATGAAAATATTAAAATTACAATGATAGATTATGATATAAAAACATTATTGAAAAAGTTAAAGGAATTTAAGATTAATTATAATGAAACTAATTTATCACGAAATGTATTAGATGTTAATAAATTGAAGGAAGGTTATGAATTAATAAATAATATCAAAAATGATATTAGTTTGTTAGAAAAGAACTATAATACAATTAATAATGTGAGATTAGTATAATAAAAATATATTAAAATTATAATGAATGGTACATGTCCTAATGGGTATATATGTATAAATCATACTAATGCTATTGTAATTATAATTATATTGTTAGCTGTAATGTATATTATTAATAAAGAAAGTTATAAAAAAATCTTTATGGACAAAAAAGCAAATGATACAGAAATACAACAAAAAAGGTTAGAACAACAACAACACATGTTAGAGCAACAACAACAACACATGTTAGAGCAACAACAACACATGTTAGAGCAACAACAAATGGTAGATAAACAAACCTCTAATCATGATATAAAAGTCGTATCAAATCCATTATATCCACCATTAAAAAGAGGTATACCAATTAATATCGAAACACGAGAAAGTGGTGGTGATTTTCAACAAGTTGGTATTTTATCAAAAAATACTATAAATGATGGTGCCGCGGTCCCCGGAAATAATACTGATAGTGTTGTATTACCATTATATGGAAAACCAACATATAGAGGATCTAATAAATGGTTGTATTACACTGAAACTGATAAATTAAATCCAGTCAAAATCCCAGTAAATCATAAAAATAAAGATTGTACTGATGATTATGGATGTGATGAAATTTATGACAAAGATAGTGTTACAATACCATCCTATAATGGTGATTTCACTGTAAAAATATACAAATTAAATAAACCGAGATATATACCTTTTATTTAGAAATAGTAACGCAAGAACTATTTTGTTTTAATTTAACTATATTGTGTATGATTGTGACAATAAAATACAACTATAAAACTAGATATGTATAAACTACATTGGCTTAATCTTTATATTATCTTTTTAATATGTAGAACTGTTTTGTAAAATACATTTTTTACGATATAAAAATCTATATTATTAATAAGATGAAATTATTAATATGTTTAGTAATGATAATAGTATTTTTGATTATAATAATGTACATTAAATACAAACCATTCGAAGGTTTTTCAGACCCAAAAATCAAAAATTCATTATTGATAAAAAAAACAAATAATTTTAATAAAGTATATGGAAATAGCAAATATACTATATGGATACCACAACCTATCGATGATTATTTTCCAATAGGCAACTACATAACATTTGATAAAAAAGAACCGACTGTTATGGCTACATTAGTAAAAAATAATATTGGAATAAATAGTAATGATAAACCAATGAAATATGAAATCGTATCGATTACAAATAAAAATTACGCAATATGGAAACCAATTCCAAATATTGATTATTTGTCATTGGGTCATATTTATAGTAAAGAATACCCATCAAAATATTTGATTAGAATGATTCCAAAAAAATATTGCATTGAATCTAATATAAAAAATAGAATTGTTGAAAATAAAATTTCTAAAATAGATAAAGGATATGAATTATGGGATATTCAAAAATCAAATTTATTTGTATGTAATAATTTGAATAACTACAATTTGAATACAATCAAACATATATATTATCTAAATGATGATTATTTACAAATAGAGAAAAAAATGTATATCAAAACCGTAAATTCATATAAAAAAATATGTAGTTTCAAAAATAAGTCTTTAAATAAAGACTTTTATATTTGGAGACCAATTGTAATGTCTAATTTTTGTTCATTAGGTGATGTTTGTTTAAATAAAAATATAAATCCAAATGGTAAATTAGATACTATTGTTGTACATAAATCATTTTGTAAAATTCCATTAAACTATGGATATAAAAGCATTTCAAATGTTAAATATAATAACAAAAATATTCATTTTTGGAGACCAATTCCTCATAATGATCACTATTTCTTTGGAGATATTGTTGTAGTTGGAGATGAACAACCAGAAGCAGATAATTTAATATATTCTGTATCATTAGATTATATAAAACAAATTTACAAACCATCCCATAATATGATATATAATAATGTAAGTAGTAATAATCCATTTAGTATATGGAGTGATGATAATAATTTTTTCAGTGTAAATAATTCATACAATAATCCAATAAAAAACAGTTATATATTAAATACACGGTTTGTAAAAAGTGATTTAGATTTAGACGACACAAAGGAAATAATTAACATAAAATATAACAAAAATGATAATTTAAAAAAAATAGATAATACTAAATTGACAGAATTGTTTAAAAAAAATATTTCTGACAAAATAGATATTAATATTGACCGCTTAGAAGATATAAAAATAAACGATGATACAATTATATTAAATATTCATCAACGAAAATCTGGTAAAGATGAACTTAAAATAAAGGAATGTATAAAAAAATTAAATACTCATATAGAAAATGAACCTATTAAAATTTACAATAAAAATAAAGATACTTATTACATTATATTGTTGAAATTATACAAAACAAAACCAAGTAAATTTATTGAAATAGATAATTCAGAATTTAATGATAAAATAGTTGATTAATATAATTATGTGTTAATATTATATAAATTATGATTTCATTTGATGAGTTGGGTAGTTGGAGTAAAATTTTATTATTTTTTTATTTAATTATTGCTGGTAATTATATTGGAAATACATTTTCATGTAGAATACAACATATGCTAACTTACAATACCTATGTTAGACATTTTATTGCTATAATAACATTATATTTTTTTGTATTGATTGTTGATAGTAAATTCAATAAATACAGTCCGTTTGTAATGATTTTGGTAAGTATATTTGTGTATATATATTTTCTCATTGCTGTTAAAAGTCAAAAAAAATATTTTTTATCTTCAATACTAATATTAATTACAGTGTCATTTCTTCAGAATAACAAAGAATATTTAATTACAAAAAAAGATAAAACAAATTTTGATTTAATGTATATAAAATATATTGATAAGATACAATTTATTTTGATAACTATAATGGTTATAATAACAATTATTGGATTTATAGTATATTTAGGAGAAAAAGAAACTGAATACGGAAAAAAATTTAATATTTCAAAATTTATATTTGGAACAAATACATGTAAACATAATTATGATTATAACGATAATCATACGGATTTTAAATACTTTGTAAAAGGTACTGGTATATTTGAAAAATAAAAATTATATCAAAACTTTTTTCATAAAAATGTAATATATAGAAAAATATACATCGATTATAAAACCACATATACCAAACAATAATAATATATATTCAATTATATTTTTATTTTTCTTTTTACTAAAATAAATAATTAACAATAAAAATAAAGGTATTGCTAAAATATCGGCGATGTGAATAATATCCATTATACTATAGTATTAGATAATTTCATCTACTAATCCATAAGTCAAACACGTTTTAGCCGTTAGCAATAAATCCTTTTTCAACAGTTTGTCAAGTTGTGTTGCTTTAATATTTGAATATTTAGAATACATTTTACGTAAATCTTTTGTCAGCAATGTCAAATTTTTCATTTCATCTTCGAATTCATGCATTTTTCCCCAAAATTCACTAGAAACATTATGTATCAACATATAACTATTTTGCGTAATTTGTCGTGTAGAACCAATCATAGATAAAATTGTAGCAGCACTACAAGCTTGACCCTCAATAATAGTATTAATATTCAATTTATTTGTTTGAATCAAATTTATGATAGATAATACAGCAAACACATCTCCCCCCCCACTATTTATGTGTAAATATAATTCTACATCAATATTTAATTGAATATTGAGAAACAAATATTTATTTGTTGTTTTTTTTATAATTTCAGTTAGTTTCATAATAGATGATATAGATACTTCGGAATAAAAATATATATGATTATCTATCACTTTAATAGAATCAGAATCTAATGTTTCATTTTCTTCTTCTTCTTCTTCCATAACATATTTTTGGTATTTGTAATTTCTGCTCATTTAATATTAATAAAAATGTAAGTTTAAGTATTTTCAATTTTCAATAATTATATTATTTGATTTAATTAACATGTTATTCTTTTTAGTTAAAACTATATATATATCACAAACTTTATTTTTAACTAAAAAATTCATAATATAGATATTTCTATTTTTATAATTATTTATAGATAATGAAAATTCAGGGGATTCAAAATTAGGTGTAATCTTTAATGAATTATAGTTCAATGATTTTTTTGAACATTTATCATCACTAATTTTATAAAATAAATAAAAATATTTATTTTTCATATATTTATTATCATAACTCCATTGAAATATATTCTTATTACCTATTAAATGAATTTTTGTTAGTTCTTCTTTTTTACACTTATTATGTTCATTATTCAAATAAATAGTTGTAAATGAATCATCTAAAACACTATCATAGTTATTAAATAATTGTGTTTTATTGTATGGTAGTGTATTACAATTATTATTTTTTTTTATGTATAAATTTCTTTTTTTTTGATTTTTTATACCATAATTATTTAATATATTATATTCATCTGTTGAATTAAGATTATAAGCCAATACATTTAATGGAATGTATGTATTTTTAGTGTATGTATCTAAATTTGTTTTTTCTAAATGTTGCTTCAATAAATCTTTTAATAATGGTTGATTATTTGGTATATCTATTTTTTTGTTTATTACAAAATTTTCTTTTTTAATATACAAATAATATAGTATTAATAGTAAAATAATATATGTAATCATTAAAATATCTATATAAATTAATAAATATTAATATACTAAAAAATAATGTATATTATTATTAATGGTTAATACAAATGATAAATGGTCGTTTTCAGATAGTTTTTCTTGGACTGGACAATGTTTAGCACCAAATCAAAGTCCCATAAACATTAATACTGATCCAAATTTAATACAAATCTGTAAATCCTTGTGCGATTTCAAACTCCATTACAAATCATCTAAATGTTTTGTAAATTATAAAAATAACTTAGTAAGATTGAAATATTCATTTGGTTCATATTTAGAATATAATAATGTATTATACGAACTAAGCGAAATTACAATTCATGTTCCGACATTACATAATATTGATAATTCTAAATATGATTTAGAAATATGTATGATTCATAAATTAAGTAGTGATAATAAAACAACTACTAACTCAGATACACCAAAAGGAATTATATTATGTCGATTATTTGAAGGAGGACCACATCATGGAAACCCTGAACAATTTATAAATCAATTTATTAATGAAATTCCAAAAGAATCTATAGATAATTACAAAGAAATAATAGTATCTAATGATTGGAGTGCAAATATGTTAATTCCAGAAAATAAATCATATTATATTTATGATGGAAGCTTACCATTTCCACCGTGTGACACAAATTATAAAGTAATAGTATATGAAGATATTGGAAGTATTGGAGAAACAAATTTAGAAATATTTAAATTAAATATTGGTGAAAATATAAGAGTTACACAAGATATTGGCGAAAGAGTTGTTATGTACAAACCATATTACAAAAATGATTCTAAATCAGAATCAAAAATAGAAATATCAACTAATAAATATTTAAAATGTTCTAAAAATCCATTATCTGAATTATTAGTAAAACCGATTGCTACAGAACCAGCAATTGAAGATATATCCGATGAAGGTGTATCAGAATCAACTAAAAATTACATGAAACAATTTATACTATTATTAATTGTTATTTTATTATTCATAAATGCCTTAATATTCGTAAAATATTTGTTTGGAAATTTCCAACTCCATAAATTACTAATTTTATTAGCTGGAAGAGATTATATAGAAGCCTCACTGCCCTCTTGGGGAGCTTGTACTAGAGATTTTTAAAGGCATTGGTAGTTAATGGAATTATGTCCATATTCATTGAATCCACTTACATTTGGTTTTACTGAATTATATCCTTGAGCGCTTAACATATCATTTCTACTTTTTATTGGACCTTTATTTTTATTTCCTGGTACAGATCTGTTTTGGGCTTTTCTTAATTGGTTATTTGATGTATAACTCAACAAATTCAAATTGTCATCGTTTAAAGTGTTGCTTAATGTATTGTTTGCTTCCGAACAACAACTTTTTGTACAATTACCATTGTTATTGTTAGTGTTTCCTAATGTATTGTTTTCTTGCGAACAACAACTTTTTGTACAATTACCATTGTTATTACAATTATTATTACCTAATCCATTGTTATTACGTAAACCATTGTTATTACCTAATCCATTGTTATTACCTAATCCATTGTTATTACGTAAACCATTGTTATTACCTAATCCATTGTTATTACCTAATCCATTGTTATTACCTAATCCATTGTTATTACCTAATCCATTGTTATTACCTAATCCATTGTTATTACGTAAACCATTGTTATTACCTAATCCATTGTTATTGACAAAGGCATTATTTACATTAACATTCGATTGGAATCCTTCCAATAATTTATTTCCAACATTGTTTGCACCTCTATGTTTAGAAATCATATTATTATAAGGACTTACCATATTATTTCTAAGTTTACGTGGCTTTCTTTTAAATGACGAATTGGAACCTGGAAATGGATTTTTAGTTATCAAGTTATTACGATTGTAACTATTCATATTATTAACTTTATTTTTATTTGTATTTGACTTATTCAAGTTTGAATTTTTTAAATTGAAATATGGATTTTTTTCAATTAATTCATCATTGTTTAGTGCTTGTATGTTATTCTTAAATGGACCTGATAACATGTTTTTATTTTCTAATTTGTATCCATCTATATCACTTAATAACAAATTATTATTTTTAATTCTGTATTTTGCCATTTTATCTGTATTGTTGGACTTTACATTTGAACCATTCCTACTATTTCGATTTGAAACATTAACAACATCATTTGTTATATTAGCTAATAATGCTAAATTATTACTTGATTCTAAATTATTAGTAGCATTAATATTATTACCTAAATTATTCACTGTATTTATATTGTTATTATGAGATGCTACATTATTATTGACAACATTGGCCTTTCCAACTACATTTCCATTAACATTATTTACAACATTTCCATTAACAACTATCAGTTCTGCTACATTTCCTAAAATATTACCATTAGCATTTACAACATTCCCATTACTATCGACATTCAAATTAGTTTCGCCAACTACATTACCATTACCATCAATGACATTTCCACTCACATCAACATTATTACCAACATTATTACCAACATTAGCATTACCAACATTATTACCAACATTAGCATTACCAACATTATTACCAACCTTAGCATTTCCAACTACTTTACCGTTTACATTATTTACCACATTTCCATTAACAACTACAAGTTCATTTGTGTTTGCTAATACATTACCATTAGCATTAACAACATTTCCATTAATATCAACATTCAAATTTGTTTTACCAACTACATTACCATTCCCATCAACTACATTACCACGATTATTAACATTTAAAGCATTATTTACAACATTCACATTTTGAGGTACATTATCCGAATTTTTACTATTAACGACATTATTAACAATATTATTAACGGTCCTTTTAACAGCATTGTTTACCACATTTTTGACTTCTGAAACATTGACATTATTTTTTGAATCCGTGTTTAATGAATTAATAGCTTTTTCAATTGTATTATTAACAGAATTGTTAATATTAGCATTATTTTGAATGATATCTAACATCATTTCATCATTCAAATTAGAACTATTTTTATTATTATTCAATACATTATTAACAACCGTATTAACGTTGTCTTTAACTACATTTTTAACAACATCAACTGGAGCATTATTTCCAATATTTGCAATTAATTCATTTTTAACTACATTCAAATTTGTTTCTAATTTTACATTCAATTCACTATTTATTTTTTTGTTCAATGATACATTATTTACTCGTGATTCATTGACTTCAACATTATTAATAATATTATTTGGAACATTCAATATGGCATGAGTTCTTTGAACAGCTACAACAAATGCTATAGCTAATAATAATGCTTTGATTGGATCAACTAAACATAATAAACATATTAATATTATAACTATCAATCTAACAACAGAGTTATTCAACACATTTAATACATTAACTGGAATAAATTGAATACAAACTATTAATACAACAAGACATACAATTATAAAATGTGATAATGGTTTGTTAGAATTAACATTATTGTTGTAACTGTTATTAACTGAGTTGACAACATTTTTGATAGCATTATTTACATTATTATTTTTTTTGTTTAATCGTTTAAGTGCATTGTTCACCTTTTTATTCATACTAGACATATAAATTATATATATATTTTATTTTTTCAAAATTGAATAAATTATTTATTTATTAATTAATGTATAATGAAAACCGTAATTGGAAAACGAGGATTTTCTGTATTAAAAGAAGAATTAGATACAAATGATATTATTGAACTAAAAAAAGATTTAACTGTAAAACCATTCATAAATGGCGATTATGGAATGAAACCAGTTCCATTTCCAGTCTATTGTGAAAGTAATAGAAAATTTTATTTGCCTAGATATTATGGACAAAAAAAATTTGGATTACCATTAGAAACTAAATTAAATCAACCTGAAAGTATTAATGTAAACTTTTCAAAAAATTTAAAAGACAAACAAAAACCAATTGTTGATGCTTATTTAAAAGCAGCAAATAAAGTTGGGGGTGGCATTATTTCAGTACCTTGTGGATATGGAAAAACAGTTATAGGATTGTACATAGCGAGTATATTAAAAGTAAAAACATTAGTAGTTGTCCATAAAGAGTTTTTGCTAAATCAATGGAAAGAACGAATTAAAGAATTTTTACCAGATGCTAAAATTGGAAGATTGCAAAGCTCATTTATACATGTCGAAGGATATGATATTGTTATTGGAATGTTACAAAGTATATCCATGATTGATTATGCTGATTCAGTATTTTCTAAATTTGGATTAGTTATATATGATGAATGTCATCATTTAGGTGCTGAAACTTTTTCTAAAGCATTGTTGAAAACTAATTGTAAATATACATTAGGATTATCAGCAACACCAAAAAGATTAGATGGATTATCCAAAGTATTTGAATGGTCATTAGGTGAAATTGTGTATAGTATTAAAAAAAGGGATGATAGTAATGTAAATGTAAAAATGATAATGTACATTAATAATGACCCATCATATTCCAAAGAAATATTTAATTATAATAAAAAACCAAATTCAGCAAAAATGATTAACAATATTTGTGATTTTTATCCACGTACTAAAAATATGATAGAACATTTAGCGGATTGCCTTAAAGAAGGACGAAAAATATTAATGCTAAGTGATAGAAGAGAACATTTGAAAGTAGTTCATAGTTTAGTGCCATCTATAGATAATGGTAAATATAGTTCGGGATTTTATTTAGGTGGAATGAAAGAAAAAGACTTACAAGAAACAGAAACGAAAGATGTCATATTAGGTACATTTATGATGGCGAGTGAAGGTTTTGATTGTAAATACCCATTAGATACTATTTTCTTGATGTCTCCAAAAAGTAATATTGAACAAGCTGTCGGTCGTATTCTTAGACAAGACGAAAAAGAACGTAAATTTATACCATTAATATATGATATAGTTGATGAATTCTCGTTATTTGCAAAACAAAAATTAAAGCGAATAGCATTTTACAATAAAAATAATTATAATATAAAATTTTATGATAATGACAAAAAAGAAATTCAAGTCTATATTCCAGTAAAAGGTGGACGAAAGAAAAAAGAAAAGGAATTAGAATTTCTTGATTAATAAGATTAAATAAAATGAATCAATCTACAATTTTTTATATTAAAAGAAACACACTTAATTTAATTAATATGGATAATTTAGTATTTGATATATCTCAACCAACAACGCAGTTAAATAATTTTGATTTTAAAAAGGATATTTCAAGTAATGAAGATATAACTAAAGTTAATAAATATAAAATAGATCAAGATGAAAGGTTTAAACAAATCAAAAAAAGTATTGATATATCTTCTAAAAATAAAGCAATATTATCATTAAAATATGACAATATTGCGTTCAAAATTAATATTATTCAAATATCAGTTATCGTATTTTCGACATTAATTACATTTATTGAAACCTTGAATTCTGTGTATGAATTAAGTATATTTGTTGGAACAGTATTACCAATACTTTTTGCCTCATATATTGCTATTATATTATCTATCATGCGTTTTTTTAAAATGGATGATAAAAAGGAAACTATTGGAAAAACATTAGAAAATTTTTCATATATCATCAATAAATCACGTAAAACAAAACACAGAATTAAGAACTTTAATATCACACACCAAAATACTGAATTATGGGAAAATTTAATTTCGAATTATGAAAATGAAATTTATGATTTCTTACTAAATACTCGTGAGGCATTTGAAAATATTCTTCATTACAAAGAATTGGTATATTTTAAACGTCGATTGCTTAATCATTATGTTAAAAATATGTTTGCACATAAAAATATAGATTATGTAGATAAATTATGGATACATCCACACCGTGAATATGAACAAAACTTATCTACATGTGAAAAAATATATCAATATTTTTGTTGTAACAAAAAAAATGAGGTTTATTTCAATTTTCTAAATCATTTGGAAAATATTAGTCTAAATGACAAAAAAAAAGACAAACATATACAAACAGATTCTCGATTAACTTCGGTATAAATCGTTAATTATATTATATTAATATATTAACTATATATATATATGGCTAAATCTAATAAAATTAGATTGAATCGAATCATAAAAAAATATTCAAAAAAGAAGAAAAAGCATATTCATAATAAACATGAAAGACATAAAATACAATATGGAGGAACTTCAAAACCAAAAAAAGCAAATTACAAGATAACATTCGAATTTGATAGAGTTAAAGACCTCAATGGAAAAAAAAAAAACATATGGTCAAAACCTAAAATGACAATGGTATGTCAAAAATTTGATGCCGATTTAAATGCTATTATAGATGAATCTGTCAGTGGATTTAATACATATAGTAATATCGCTAAAGCTGGTGCAACGGTAGTTGGGACTTTAGTATTAGGAGGAGCAATCGGGATGACGGTTGCCACTGGTGGGTTGGGGGGGGGATTAATTGCAGCCGCTGCCACATCCTCCGTTGGTACTGGAGCAGCGGCTGCTACAGCCGTTGGTGCGACTTCTTATAATATTGGTAAATATTTGTATGATGACGATGTGAAAGAAAAAACAGAAAAATTACAGAAAACCCTTGACGATTTTAATTGGTGTAGTGGAAAAGGATTACATGAGTTCCAACAATACATGAATGGGGAGGATGATTTATCAAGCGTCGTTCCAGAGTATATTAAAGTTATAAACTATCCTGAGTTATTTGAAACATTAAGTAAAGATACCAGTGATGATGGTGCTACTTCTGGTATACAGTATATTCAACAATATTCATTTCAACCATTGAATACTACTTGGTATTTCCCAACATGTTATAATTATAACGAAATGAAAGATTCTTGTGACAGGGATGGTAATGTCGATGGTGATGCGTGTGATGATGCTCTATTAATACCACAAGGATTAATTAATTTAACTAAAATAACAGATAATTGTTATGGACATCAAATACCTAAAAAAATTGTATGGAAAAAAATTGCATCATCAGGAAAACCTACTGATACAAAAATGGCATTAGAATTGGCAGCACAAAAGCAAGTCGATTCGTATATTCAGAAACGTGATAAACAATGTAGACAACAATGGAAACAATATGAAGTAGACCGTATTAACTCTATAAATGATTGCGCATTAGTTAAAGGAAAATTTAATCCAACAATAGATGTGGCAAGTTTTTTGAAAAAAAGTCAATTATTAGCAAAGGCAAAAAAAAAAAAAAAAGAAAGATTAAAAAATGGATTTTTGAATGTAGAAAAAAAAGCAGCAGCAGCTAAACAAAGTGCCACAGACGCAGCCGCTAAAAATAGTGCCACAGACGCAGCCGCTAAAAATAGTGCTGATGCCGAGACAGATAAACAAAAAGCAATTGTGGCGATCAATCCGAATGAACAAAAGTTAAATGAAGAAGACATGGAATTGCAAGTTATAGCATGTCAAGAAGTTGATTTGATGATTGTTTCTATACTAATGTCTGTAAATATAATTGAATCTAACAAACCTGAAAATAAAGATTTTATTGATACTATTATTTCTAATTACTTTAAAAGTGATAGTGATAATAAGAAAAATTTGAAAGAATTTGAAATAAAAGTAGAATTAAATGAGTCGGTATTATTCAATGAAGAAAATATTAAAAATCTTTATTTTAAACAAAATTGGGAAAATAATCAAAAAAAAGGGTGGGTAATTGATTGGAATAAAGAACATATACTAAATATTTTAGAGCTTGATGAATCAATCGAAAATTTAAAAAAAAAAAACACGGAATCTAAAAAAAAAAAAGAAGAATTAATTTCTAAGGGAATTAATGGAGGTGAGGAGAAAAAGGAGGGAGCAGAAGCCGATGATTTAGAATACCCTGATTGGCAGAAGCAATTAAATACATTAGTTATTGAACGTGATAAATTAAAGAAATCTTATTCGTACATGAATGACAATGTAATTGATAAAATTAAAAATAATTTGATTACTAAAATATCTTATTCAAATCCATTAGTTCAGACGGTTGAAATTTTATATGGTGGTCAAGAGGCTGTGGACGGAGTATCTGGTGCCAATCATGGACAGCTTGATTCCCCTAAAATAGTTCCAAATAATAATGATTTAACTGTAATAAATCAAGATATTGATACACATACATTTATTAAATTATTGACAGATAAGGTTAAAGAAAAAGGTTCATTAACATTTACTTGTATTAAATCTAATGTAAATATAGATTTAGATTCTATAATTGAAAAAACGAAAGAAAAATTAATTAAAGAACGAAATGAGTATATTGAAGAATCATTATTAAAAGCTAGCAATGATGCCGAAAAAGATGTATTACAATTTTTAACAGAACATAATTGGTATAAACAATACCAGAATTCATCAAATAAAGGTATTAATTATGGATTTAATAAGATGTATTTTTTCCTTTTACATAATTTGTTAGATGAAAATAATATAGTATTTGAAGAAAACAATATTAGAACAGCTAATTATAATTCATTTAAAGAAAGTTTTCCTAAAAAAGTGCTCACTATATTGGAACACCAAGACAAAATTGAATTTATGGGAGACTATTCAAAAAAATATAGCGAAGATTTAATATATGATTTTATGGGATACGACTATTTAAATGAACATGTCATGGATACAGAAAAAGTAAAACTTCCACAAATTCCTGGAGATATAATAAGAAAAAAAAAAGCAACAAAAGCATCTTTAAATATAACTACATCACAAGAAGTTATTGATGCTATATTATTTGAAGAATATTATGCTAAAAAACAATATAATATTATTACAAACGCGACTTTGTTGTTAAATAGTGAAGGTATTAATAATCCATCATTAATACAAATTGCCAAAAAAATTATTTTCATTACATTACAAGATCATAATGAATATGAAATATGGAAAAATAATATTGATACATCGTGTGAAATGGCTATGAGTGAAAATGATATAAGAAAACAATGGGAAGAAGTTAAAGATAATTTAGCATTACAGCCAAAAGTTATCCCAACTATTAATAACGATACGGAATCATTTATCGGTTCTGGAGTATTGACTTATACAAATGTAAAAAAAAAGGCACAAAAAGCAATAACTAATTCTATTACACTATTAAAGGACGTAGCAGAAACAATTGGTTTAAAAAAAAAAGATCCAATTATAGAAATAAATCCAGATTTTTCGTTCAAGGAATTTGTTAAAGATACATTATCTAATTTGAATAAATTAAATGAAAAAGAAGAAAAAAAAACATTCATTCATTTTCATCTATTTAATAGTATATTACAACATATATTCCCAGATATGAAAAGTAATCCTACTGGTTCTGGTTCTTCTACTTCCCCACCCACAGAATTTGGGATTAATTTTAATACAGAAACAGAAACCACAACGGTTACAACTAAAGCCATGAATGAATTAAAAACAAGTATGTTCAATACGTTATATAATAAATACAAACTGTATGTTAGTCAAAAGAATAATCCAAAATGGAAACAAACCTTCTGGGTATATTCTATTTCATATGATTTTAAACAAAAAGGGACAGCTGGCCAAAGAAATAAAGAAAAATATATTATATTAAAAGATATAATATTGATAAATCTAGTACATAAATATTTGTTTGAAGCTATTGATTTTATTATAGATAAATTTAAGCTAATCGATGGAAAATGTTTTATTATACAAAACTATATAAATAATTTTAATGACCCTAAAACATCAAATTCTTTTGTTATATTATGTAATAAAATATCTAACTATTCAAACATTATTGATTGTGCCCAATCATATCCTTCGGATGATAAAAAACAGAAAGAATCTGGAAAAGCTTCGAAATCAATAAAAAAATTATTGAAAGCAGGAGATAAAGAGGTATTAATAAAAGAAGAAAAAAATATCATAAAATATATGCAAATTTTATTTGAATTAAAACGATTTTGGAGTAACTATAACTTAAAAAAAATAGAAGATATGGCTACTAAAACACCAATATTCAATAAATCTAAGAATGATTATGATAATCAATCAATAATTACATTTTTATGGGCACAACGTGATATTAAAAGTAGTATGCTACAATTTAGTGGTGTTGGATTATTTACTAAATTAGAATGGTATATTCCAAATGATATTAAATTAACATGTATAAGAACTATAGATTTAGTATATAAAGAAAACATTATAAAATTTAAAGATATTTATATTACAAAAGATGCCACACTAAAAACAACCACATATTTACAAATTTTAGAAGACAAACATAGTAAAGACTTAATTGATCATATGAAAACATTTGATTATGGGTTTAGATTGGAAAGTTTGCCTTCGAATGAATTAATAAGAACAAAATTGAAAAAAAAATGTATTGATATTATTGAAAAAAATCCAATGTATTCATATAAATACTTAAATATAAACAAAATACCTAAATTAGATATTAGTATATTTTCACAACCAGGAGTGAATGCAAGCGCTGATTTAGTTGATATATCGGAAGACACTGTAACCGAAAAACAAGATACAGACATAGATTTTGAAAAGATAGAAGAATCCGAAATGAGTGGTGGTGGCATGAAATATATACCAATGGAATTAATCTAAATACATATAGTTAGAATTGTCATGTTTAATATACAGATTTTCAACCAATTTATCAATCGTTTTTGTTATTAATGTATTATCTACTTTATATTTTTCTTTTATCAATCCAACCAATACACTATCAATCATACTTTTTTTATTTTTTAGTAACCGAACACAATAGGCTTCTATTAATTCTTGTTTAGTAAATACTATTTCTTTTTTTTGTGATTTGGATATATCTTTTTTTTTGGCTTTCAAAAATTTAATGACAATATTTTTTGATGATAGTGTTGTATTTAATGTACATATATTAGAATCTACTTTATCAATGATATTGTAATGTTCTAACAGTTTAGAATATGGTTTATTTAATACAACACTATTATTAATATTGAATTTATACAATATATTCGCTATTTTTAATGGACATGTAATTTCAATTGTTGTACTATCATTCACATAGTAATTTAATATACACGAAGACAAATCATGATTCCAATCAAGTTTTTTAGTGCTATATTTACAATTATAAAATGTGGTAAAATGTTCAGTTAATGCATTATATTCTTTGTTAAATACTGGTGATGAAAAAGGTGTATTGTATGGATCTATATTCCATATTCCATCTGTGGTAAGAATAATAGTTGATGGTACATCATAAATAGAATTAAATTCATTACTGGTTATAATAGATTCTTCTAAATCATTTTTAATTTTTTTTAATTTATATAATATAGAATGGCTGTTTGATTTCCAATGACTACATATTTGTTTTATTATATTTATTTCAATATTTATATAGGTTAGATTGAAATTATATTTGTATAATCGCTTTACTAAATAATTTTTATAGTAAATTGGTATTAACTCATTATCTTTATATTTTTTAAAATACAACAATAAACTGCTATAAAAATACGGTTTTTGTACATTTTTGTACAGAACATTCCGTATGTACTTATCATAAGTCTCGCTAATATGGACATCATCTTCAAATATATTTTTTGGAACAATGATGTCGTAATTATAATACACAACAAATTCTATATTCATACATTCATCATATATCATATGTGTTAAATAAAATACTTCCAAAATATCATTAAAATTAGTTAGACTATTATATAATTTATTGAAATAATCATTTATTTTCAGTTTGATGTATTGGGTATCATTGCAATAGTTGATGATTGTTGTTAATAATTTGATGTCATCATATAAATTTGTATTTTGAATGGGGTGTAACAAAATACGGTCATATTCTATTTTCATTATATCACTAAATTTATACAAAATTCTTTTTTTGAATAGTAATATATATTTTTTTTTTAAACATTCTAAGTTTAGTATATCAAATGTACTCATATAAAATATATTAAAGTCATCTATCATTGTCACTAAAACATTCATTGAATTGTATGATGTTCTACTAAAATCAATACAACATTGTTCAATATGTTCTAATAATATATCCCCAATATGAATATCAAAAAATGTATGTTCTATTATTTTTTTATGTATACACATAAACACAGTGTCTAAAAATTCATTCAATAAATATACTGGACTATCTGAATGTTGATTTTCATAATCAAATTGTTTTATTAATATAGTATTGAACAATTCTATATTTTTAAAAATAATACTATTAAACCAATGTTCAATACCATATTTATTATAATCTATAATTTTAAAGGAGATATCTAATGTAGATAACTCCGTATTTATATAACTAAATATATTGTTGATTATTGATATATTCTTGATATATATATTTGTTTGCTCATAGTAATATTCTAATATATCGTTGTGGTCTTTTAAATTGTTAGATATTTTGTCATTAAAAAGTATAATAATATTATCTAATGTATTGAATATATTTTTGTAATTATTTATCATTAATTCACGACTATCATACGATTTATGTGTTTGAATTTTTAAACATGATTCATATATATATGTATAAAAATCCGAATAATTAAATTCTTTGTTATCAAGCAAGTTATTTATTTCTATATGTATAGTATTCAAGATTTCATCTATAGTCATATATTAATGACTTATTATTTTGTTAAATATATTCAATTTTAATATTTTTCACAAATCTTTAAAATAATAATTTAAGGCTTATAATACCATAATTATTAATGGATTTAAATTGTTATTTAATAGAACCTGCTGAAAATTTTATATCGTTATTGTGTAAGCCAATATCGACCTATTTCAATAGTAATAATGAGAAAAATAGTCTTTACAATAAATGGAAGTTTAATTTTATAGAATTGTACAACAACAAAAGTGAATTTTTGTGCATGGCTCATACCGAATTAAATCATAATAAAGGAGACGAACAAAAAATATTGGAAACAAATTACTTTGATAATTATTTAATTGTTAAAAAAAATTTTAGATTTATAGCCGATAGTTTAAATATATGGAACAACACTATTTTAATAGATGATGATAATTTTATATTAAACATTGAAGACTTTAGTGACAATCCAACTAATAATGAAATGATATTTGATTTGATTAACAAAGAAAATGAAAATAAACCCTTTATAGAATTAAATATGTTTCGGTTTATAGTCTTTGTATATCAATATTTAAATATTTTTGAAGAACGGTCTATTAACAATAATTTATGGAATTATTCGTTGCGGTCTAGTACATTTTCATATAAATGTTTTTTTATAGGAATATTTACATTGATTATACAATATGTTTGGATGGGTGCGTTAGTATATAGTGTAGTGGATGATTACTCTACCACAGACAATATATTAATTATGATAATATCGGTATTATCCACAATATTGTCATTATTATATAGTTATAACTCTATAAAATCATATTTTTATTCGCGATATCTGTACAAATTTTTAATCCGAATATATGATGATTTCCCAGAAATAGCATTATCAAAAAATGAAAGAATGGAATCTCATTATGAAAAACGAAAAATAACAATGAAACAATATCATATTGTATATAATTGGTGGGCTGATTTTTTCTCGAATTTCATATTACCAATTGGTATTCCTATTATCAATTTTTTCATAATATTGAATTCAGAAACGATAATAGATGCTATACTAAATTCAGTCGCTATATTTTTTATAGTACAAATAGATGAAGATCTATATAATTATAGTGATTATGACAATGAAAAAAATAGTATTAATTTTACACGATGGTTAATATCAGTTGTTTATTGTCATTATTTTCCATTATTTAAAGATATATTTCAATTAGAATCGGAAAAATGGTTTGCTAAAATTTTCAAATTATCTAAAAAATATAAAAATAATAAAATAGCAGTGAATTAATATAATTAATGAAATATTTATAAAAATATTTTAGAACAATACTATATATGAACAAAGTGTTATTACAATTATTTGGCGCATTACTAATATTTGTATGTGTCGTATTTTCTATACTAAATTATTCTATTAAAAATAGACAGTTTACTTGTAATAAGTATATATTAAACACCTATTTATACATTATTTTAACATTCAACATTATGGCTATTCAACTATTATTGATGGAATACAATGGTGTATCATTTAATCCTAGTTTGATGTTGTTTATTGGAATATTTATAATGAGTCTTGTTTTTATTGTATTATTACATAAAATATCACCATTAAATATAGTATTTAAACATTTTGCGTGGTTAATATTTATTTTATTATTAGGATTAATATTTTACCCAATGTACACATCCTTTATAGATAAAAAAGAGATGATTTTAAGCGCTATTTTAACAACTGTCCTACTGTTTATTGGATTATCAGCATTAGCCTATTTGAAACCAGAATATATATCGTTATCATGGGGTCCCGTATTATTATTACTACTTATTGGTGGTATTATAATGGAATTATCATTACGATTTATTATGAATAAAGGTAATAATCGTTCAAAATGGTTTAGAGTAATGTCTTATTTTTTCATTATTGTGTTTATGGTATTTATATTGTATGATACAAAACGACTACAAATAAATGCTAAAAATTGTGTTATTGCTGATTATATAAAAGAATCATTGGGACTATTCTTAGATGTATTTAATATATTTGTTAGAATACTAAGTCTTGGACGATGATAATTATACATCACTTTGACCATTAGAATGATTAGATTGTTCTGCATCTATTTGCTCTGAATCATCCATATGTATATCTTGATTATCTAATGTGTGATTATTTAGTTCATTAAATGTGTTGTAATTTTTATCATCTATATTTATTATTACATTATCATTTGAATGATGTTTCATCATATTAGAAGTTACTTTAGTATCTA
>Ga0209307_1000686_pt1 | contig 22704 bp, 22 predicted proteins | sample COGITO_mtgs_1105_FD_185519 | JGI IMG/M metagenome (GOLD analysis project Ga0209307, IMG submission 185519) | Pelagic marine microbial communities from North Sea - COGITO_mtgs_110530 (SPAdes) (version 2) | ecosystem: Environmental > Aquatic > Marine > Epipelagic ... | reverse complement strand
ATCTCTCCCAATTTGATTTCATCTCCTTGCGACGGAAATGAACCATTCCCAAGTATGTGCTCTTCTTTATACGCAACATATTAAATTGACTATTTAATAATGTAAAATCAAATACATTATTAAAAAAGCAAATATTATTAAGCAAATATTATTAAGCAAATATTATTAAGCAAATATTGTTTGAATAAAAGCACAATGAAAGAAGTAGTATTAAATGATACAATAATTAAAGTGGGTGCAAATGCCGATGAAAACTGGATGTTGGTTGATTCCAATAAAGAATATACTTGGCTTCATTTAAATTCATTTCCATCTTGTCATGTAGTAATTGAGAGTGCCGAGCCAACGCAAGAAGAAATAATGTTTGCGGCTCAATTATGTAAGCAAAATACAAAATATAGAAACTTGCGAAATCTTAAAATATGTTATACCACCTGTGGAAATTTAAAAAAAGGAGTAAAAGCTGGTAGTGTTATTTATAATAGTAAAAGAAAGGTAAAATATATAGTTGTTTAAATATTATTTGTATCTATTTTAATAACGATTTTGTTTTTGCCGGTGTTTTTGTTGCTTCTATTGTTTAAATAGGAGAAGTTGAAATTATCACTGGCAATATCTGTTCCGTCGTCATTAAATATGATCGGTTCTTCCGTTTTTATTTTGGATTGTTTTGATTTTAACAGTGATTTGGGAGGCGCTTTTTCCCTTTTATTTGGTTTTCGGTGTTCGAACCCTTCTTTGCGTTCTTTTATAATAGTGTCCCATGTTTCAATCATTTTAGGTAATGCTTTATTATACCATTTTTCATTTCTAGTTACTAATACAATAGATATGTCTTCAAGATACCAATAAATGTTTTCAATCCAAGTTAAATCTTTGTTTTTATCCATTGTTTCCGCATACCAAACATCAAATTCTGGTTTTGTTATATTTAATGGTGCGTATTCATAGATCGGTTCTTTATTGTCATAAAATCGTATCATAATACCTTTTTGCTTACCATCAGCAGTTGTGATAAATGTGCCGTCGTTGTTAAATTCGGCTTCATTTTCATAGCTTTTAAAGATGGTTTCCAAGAAATCACACTCATTAAGATCACACACCTCCATTTGATGTTGCATCTGCACCCAGTAGTCTTTTTTTGGTATTCCAGTTAATTTTCTACTGACAGGATTTTTAACTTCAACCAGTCGCCCATATCGCGGGTTTCCTTTTTTTGTATTGATACCATCAGGGGAGGCTTTTAAGAAGTCATATCTATCGTGGCTAATACATCCATATTCACTTACTTTTGTATCATACATTTCTTCATAAATCATTAGCGATAATGGCTCGTATTTATGACCGTTATGAAATGGTGAATCTATATTAACGGTTTGGTATTTTTTCACATCAATAGGAACACATTTACTATATATTAAACTATTAATACTGGATTGTGTATCAAATATTTTCCACAAATTACTGGCGGTTAACCCGTCCCATCGAAATGTATACCAATCAACTGTTCTTTGTTCGGGCTGATATTTATTTTTTATTTTAGTTAATTGTTTGGTAATGATATTGTCAATTGGCTGAGATAAAACAACTGATTCTTCATACGAACGCGGACAACCGTGCTTCATGAAATACAAATATACACATTCGTCTATCGTATCATCTAAAGCGATGTCCAAATAGTTTATTTGTTCATTGTATAGTTCAGATATTTGTGTATATATCGCATCTTTAACTCTATCTTCAAAATCATAATAAATATAGTCCATTATATTATGATTGACATATTCACCAATAAATATGTCAATTGTTTCTAAGAAATCTTCGTGATAGGATGTATCTGTAAAATCGTCGCTTAATTGAAATGAATCGTATTCATCTTTTAATTCTGGCAGATCGTCCATATGTGTCATTTAACTGTTGTCTATATAATATCATTATATTTACTTTATATCAATTTTATTAATATACACGGGTGTATTAATAAGATTGTGGTTTTGCGTATATGGTATGCTTAGTCATCTTCAGTTGGTTTCGTTTTTTTATCCTTGGGTTTCTTGACATTGGGCATCTTGTCCTTCAGCGTCTTGTCTTTCGGTTTCTTGTCCTTCAGCTTCTTGTCTTTCGGCTTTTTATCTTTATTTTTTATTTTTCTAGGAGCCAGTGATTTTAAAGTGGACACCTTTTTATCTAAACTTTTTATGGTATATTTCTTTGTTTGTTTATTAATGATTAATGCTGGTATATTTACAATTAGTTGTGTTTCAATATCATATATAACATCTTTCACTCGTTGCAGTTTCTTTCTATCCAATGCTTTTAATAAAAAACTTATTAAATAGTTTTTTTCTTCTTCTGTATAGTTATTTTTCTGTGAGTAATCTTCCGAATACTTGACTAGTTTGTTTTTCTTTGTTAGTTTACTTAATTTACTCCAATGTTGGTTTTTACTTATTGTTTTTTCCTTTTCTAAAAATGATTCAATATTTGTTACTTGTGGTTCTTTTGATGATTGAATGTGATTCATTAACATTGTTTTATACTTTATGTTTTTAAGTTCTACACATTCATCATTATTCTTCATATACTATAATATAATTAATAGAGTTTATACCCTTTTTTATAATTAATTAACTAATAATTACAAGTTATTTGTTTAAATTGTTGTTTTAATATATATTATAATACATATGAAAAAATTAATAATAACGGGGAAATCAAACATAGAAGCAATACAGGGTGTAAAAGAAAAAAAACGAGCTACTATGAAAGATATTTCTGATAGCCGTGTATTTGATATAAAAACACAAATAGATAGTATTAAAAAAATATATGGCGAATGTGAGTTTCAGTATAAAGAGTTGTATATAGGTGAGTTGAAGCGTAAGTTATCTGGTTATAAACAGCAAGATATTAAAAAGAAAAAGTATGATAGCGATGGATTTATTAGTTTAAATGATTTAATTGAAAAAATGATAATTTCAAAGCATCGGTGTTTTTATTGTAAAGAGTTGTGCAAGATATTGTTTAATGATGTTCGCGAACCATTGCAGTGGACATTAGAAAGAATTGATAATAGTATAGGACACACCACAGATAATGTAGAGATTTGTTGTTATAAATGTAATATTAAAAGGGGAACCAAAAATTCAGAAGATTTCAGGTTTGCGAAACAAATGAAAATAATCAAAAAAGAGTGATGCACCGCACAGCACAAACAAACAAACAAAAACAAATAAGCTTGATTAATTAATAAATATTATGGTTATACATATATATAATTATAATATGATGTATCATAAATTTACAAAACCGGGAGAAAAACTTCAAAAATCTGTGAAGCGCCGGGCGGAAACAAACGATGCCGATATAAATCCCCCGTCCAGTCAAGAAAAGAGTCGTGATTTGGGAGAGAAAGTTTCAACATTTCAGTTAAATGTTGAAAGGGGTTTCACATCAAATACTACAAATGGTGGTAAATATGGCAATAATAATAGGGATACAATTGCGACTCGAATAAATCAGCGGGATTTAGTTGTGCAAAGTAATGGCAATCCTTTTCTCTCCCAAAATAATTATATAAATGACTTGATGAACCAAGAAAAATATATAAGGCAAAATAATAATTTAAATACGAATTACTAGATAACTTATATATGTCCGGCTATATTACACAAAATAGTTTGTTATTAAATAATTTGCTTAGTTTCTATAATAGAGATGGTAATCTTGAGAAGATTTTGCCTATTATTAATGGTGAATCAGGTATATCTTTAAGATTGATTGATTGGTTTGCTACTAATTATAGTAAAAAACATTTTACGGTTTACAAGTTTAAACATGAAACGGGTGGGGAGAGAAGATTTAAAGTATATTTGGAATACAAATTAAAGTTGCGCGCGTATTCAAAAAAACGGTTTGATCCGTTTTGTCGTTGGGATCGAATCACAATTCCATACAATGATGGCACGCATATTCAAACTACTATTGGTCAATTAAACTTTTTTAGATGGATATTGGAAAATAAGATATTAGAGTATATTGAGAAAAATGTAAGTGAAATTACGGCGGATATGAATAAGCGAAACAGCACTTCTAAAAATGTAAAGGGAAAGGTGGATAAAACAACGCGAAAAACAAGGGAGGAATTGTCAGTTTCGGCGACTAAAAGTATTAAAAAGGAAAATGTGGAGATTATAGTATCTTTTGATTAGATTAGATTAGACTAGATTAGACTAGATTAGATTAGACTAGATTAGACTAGATTAGATTAGACTATACTTGGAGTTATTACAAGTATTATCAAACTAATTTAAAAACAATTAAATGATAAGAATTATAAGATGCAAATTTTCGTAAAAACTTTAACTGGCAAAACGATTACCTTGGATGTAGAACCAAGTGATACAATTGAAAATGTAAAGCAAAAGATACAAGATAAGGAAGGCATTCCACCCGACCAACAACGCTTAATTTTTGCTGGAAAGCAGTTGGAAGACGGTAGAACGCTCGGCGACTATAACATTCAAAAAGAAGCAACCCTTCATTTGGTATTGCGACTTAGAGGAGGATTGTAAATATTATATAATAACTAACTTAAATATTATATAATAGTTAAGGTAAATGCCTGTAATAGATAATACTAAAAATAATAATCTCAGCAGAAAAGGACGCGCTCTTTTGGATTGGATATTGTGTGAATCCGGTGCTGAAAATGTAACGTTTGACATGAAAGAATGCTCGCGTTTATATAATGTATACAAAGATGTGTGTAAAGAAGAAGCAAGGTCAAAAGCAACGCAATAAAAGAATAAAAGAATAAAAGAATAAAAGAATAAAAGAATAAAAGAATAAAAGAATAAAAATAATAAAAAATATATTTTATTATTTTTAACTATCTTATTATGTAGTCTTATCTACACTGGCTATTGTTTAGTTTTAGTTTACCTAAGCAAACAGGCGATTCATATTTTTTACTTCTATTTTATCCTTTTCTTCTGTAAACAACTTTTCTACAATTTTATCATCTCGGAGCCGAATACTATATGACTTTTGTATATTTTTTCTACCCACGCGCCCCAATGCTTGTATCAACTTTTCTTGAGTCATATTCTGCAGATCCTTTGATAAATATCCATGACAAAACTGGTAGTTTGTTCCATAAATATAATCCGATGATGCAATAATAACATACAATTGTTGTGCTTCTGCCAACTTTTTCATAATATCAATGTATTTTACATCGGCATTACTGCTAAACACACCAATACCCATTAACAATAACAATTTCCACTCTTTATTTACATCTAACGATACAATATCTTCCACTATTTTTTCGTCTATGTTACTAGTAAATAAATTACTAGGTTGTTCAGCATCGGGGTTCCATATTTTATAATGTTCTTCCCTATTTGGTATATATTCCGGACTTAATTCTATTTTCTTCATTTTCTTCATGAATTCACCGACTTTTTTATTATACTCATTTTGTATTTTTATTTCCTTGTCATTTGACCTTGCGCTATCCAGCACTTTATCGCTTATTTTATCTGTTCGCTCTTTTTCTTCTTTAATAATCGCATTTAACGCTTCTCTATATTCTTCGTTTGTGTCAATAATGTTAAGCAAGTCAGTCAACACTGTTTCTGGTATGTTTGACGCTTTTAAGTAAAACATGCCTATCTTTTCAACATCATTTGTCATAAATATAGTAGGTCCATCCGTTAGTGTTTTCGCATCACTTGTTGTAATTTTAATCATCGACTTGCAACTTGTTGTTGCTTTTCCTTTTTTGTATTGTTTAAAATCATTTTCAGTGATGTGTTTGCACAACTTTAAGTAATACAACTTAATAGAATGAATTGTAATATCGGATATATTTTCAAAATACTCGTTTGGTTTATAGCGTGATTTGATATTTTCCGCGTGTTTTAACACATACACAATAAATTCAGACACTTGCTTTACATCAATATAACGCAAAAGTGTTTTGTTTTTTTCTACAAATTTAACACTTTTTTTAAACGCATGATAATCGTCGAATTCATCGTGTAGCACTACTACATTGCCTTGTGTATTTAATAATTGAATGGTTTTGTTACAATCATAACTGACTATATTAAACTGTTCTCCTTTAAATTTGCTTTTAAATGTGGAAACCATTGGATATATTTCATCGCAAGATGGCAAGGTAGCCGAAGATAAAACCACACTCGGTATTTTATTATTGTCCCAGTTTTTCTTCATTATGTTATGAAACAAGTGTTCTTTGTAATCAAGTGTAATAGTGGGCTCATCCCAATACCATAACAAGTCTTCTGGTTTATTAAATGCCATCATATAATTCATGGAAGGCAAGTATGACTGAATATCGGTTATGATGATTTTAACTTTCGCACCGTTGCTATTATCTACTCTAAATATACCACCGGATTTCCTATTTTTCACGAAATCAGTTACTGCGTAATAATGCAGACGAATATCATCCGGTGTTTCGCAACCAAACGCAATGGCGATAGGGATATGAAGAGCAATACATGATTTGGCTAATTGAAGGCCAACATGCTTCGCCGCGCAAGTAAATATTATTTTTTTATCGTTGACTAACCCCAGTGGTGTCATTGTTTTTCCAGTACCAGTAGGTGCTTGATACAATATTAATTTTGGGTCTTGGTTGTCTTTGATTAAACTAATCATTTTGCGTTGATGATTAAACAAGCACACATCATTATATTGCGACAACAACTTGTTTTCTTCGATGTATTGATGTGAATATTTAATAAGGTTGGTTATTTCAATGCTTTCTTTAAAAGTGTCCAATACATAATTAACAAATTTCAATAGTAAGTAGTTTATGTGTTTTATATTTTTTTTAGAGAGTTGTAGTAATGCATAATAATAGTAGCATTTTTTGGAGCTGCTTGATTGCTTGAAATACATCACAAGTTGCTCCATCAAAAGGTTTTCAAATATATTTTTGTTTTTTAATAGCTCACTTGTATTTATATTTCGTATTCTAATTTTATTTGCCTTTTTTATGCTTAGTTTTTTTATGTTGATACGCAGTTTGTATTTTAAATTATGTTGTTTTATAATTTGGTGGATGGGTTCTTCATAAAATTTGTTGTAAAAGTATTTGTGAAAGTCTTCATAGTCTTCTACATTGATTTTTAGGTAGCCAATTAGTGAATTATTTGGATTTTCGGAAGCATTTATGTTGTTATGTGAGTTGTGTATAAACTTAAGTATGTATAGTTCCTTTTTATGCACAGGAAGTTCAAGAAAATCCCATTCGCTTTTTGTGAGTTTTTGTTGAGTAAGATTCATAATGATATTAACCTGTGATAAGTTTAAGTTTGTTTGTTTGTTTGTTTGTTTGTTTGTTTGTTTATGTAGGTGGTGTAAGAATGTAGGTATGTGTTATGTATGTTTCATAACAAATTATTATAAATCAATTTTATAATAGTTTGCTCAATAAATATTGTTAATTAAATAATTAAATATAGTTGGTTAAATATTTGCGAGTAACCGTATACTAAGTCAGCACTCAGTCAATACCGTTTGTAAGTAAATTATTATTTAAATAACTAGAGGGTTTAAATTTTAAAATATCGAGTTCATCGCTGGTAGTGGGAAACTCATCTCTCCCATATATATCCTGAAGAGTTAACCATTCAAACAACCCTCCTCTATAAACAAACACGTTGTGGAATCCAAGAGATACCAATTGTTTATGTTTTTTCTCTACATTTATATCACTATGATTTCGCCCATATACAATAATATTGATTGCTTTCTTTGTTTTTAATAGTTCGTTTATTGTGTTTATTTCATGGTTGATATTTAAAGTATTTTTAATTAAACAATTTTGTTCGTAGTCTGGTAAGACATTTACTATAACAGTATTTTTGTTGTTATTTTTAATGATTTGTTGGACATCTTCAAAATTATATTGTTTACTCTGTGCTTGTCCCATATATGTTAATATACATCGGTGTATTATATTTAAATAAAAATACATTGTAATAATGATAAATGAAAAATAAATAGAATGAAAATAATAAAATTGTGATTAATTTTATTATTTAACAATAAATAACTATAGATTAGGAATTTATAACCCACAATTAATGATTTTAATTATACATTATAATATCGTTAACCCACAATTATAAATTATAGATTATGAAGTTATGATAGCATTCCACTAAGAAACTTAGTTGGAGTATGCAAGACCACCCATACCACTCATGACGCGCAAGACGTTGTAGTTAGTGGCATAGACGCGCACCTTAGCGGTGGCGGTGTTTCCAATGGCAGCGGCAGAAACAACCAATTGAAGGGTTGCGTTGTCGATGCGACTGAAGTTACAGGTTCCAGATGGCTGGTGCTCTTCTGGGCGAAGGGCGAACGAGTAAACATTGATACCGGCATCTGGGGAACGAGTGTGATGTTGGAATGGTTGAACAACATCGAAGTAAGAACCTTCGCGTTCACTGAATCGGTCTTGTCCGTTAAGTTGCAACTTGGCAGTGACAACTGGATTTTCACCCCAGCAGTGCATCTTAAGTGCAGTTTCGGCAAGAACGAATGCACCAGCATCCGAAACACCAGATGCAGCGTTGACGGCAGCACTCAAGGCACCCGAAACATCGGATTCGATACCAGTTTGGCCATCACCACTTACATCAAGGGCACCGGCATCGGCGAACATACCGTTGGAACCGATAACACTTTGGACTTGAACATCACTGGAGAAGGCACGGATGGAGTGAGGAAGAGCATCCAAAGCATCCGTGTAGTTAAATGGCTGAGCACCCAAAGCAGAGTGCAAGTTCTTTCCGGCAACGAAAGAATCGCAGTAGCTAACATTAACATCAGGTTGGACAACCCAGACAAGTTCCTTGCATGGGTGGTTGAAGTTAAGCTTAACCTTGTTACTGGAGGATCCGATGGATTCATCACCAGTGAATTGAAGTTGTTCGATCAAATATTCATGGGGATTTTGGGCCATGCGTCGGCGTTCATCCGTATCCAAGAAGATGTAGTCAACATACAAAGATGCGGCAACAAGAGACTTGCTGTAGGCAGTAGTCGACTTCAAGTTGGCAGTTCCGGCACTATCAACGGCACTGACAGCGAACAAGCATTCGTCCAATGGGCGAAGTTCGATGTTGATCTTGACTTCGTGGTATTGAAGGGCGATCAAAGGAAGGGCAAGACCAGGGTTGCGGCAGTACCAGAATTGCAAAGGAACATACAAGGTCGTTTCAGGAAGAGCCTTGCGCGGGGCACAGACAGCTTCAGGGACCGAAGCGGAAGAGCAAGCAGTTGCAACTTCAGCGAAGTCAGGGTCGGTCAAATAAGTAAGTTGGGTAGTATTACCAACCATCTTGTTGTAACCATCTTCTTGTTCAGAAGTAAGGGTCAATTGGTTCCAGATGTGCATCCAGTCACCATATTGACGGTCGATGCGTTGACCACCAATTTCGACTTCAACCATGGAAACCATTTGTTCGCCGGGGCAATCCAACCAACGTGCGTGGGGAGAGTCCGAAGAACTGATTTCGGGAAGAGTCACTTGAAGGTAAGTGCGGTATGCCAAGTCACCGTTACGGGAAACAGTGCACTGGACACGGCGACCGAAGTCGGCTTGACCATTGAAGGTTTGTTCAATAGATTCCATCGCGAAGTTAGTGTGACGACGGTAAGTAACCTTCCAGAAAGTGATCTGGGGATTACCAGTTAAATACACATCTTGTGCGCCATAAGCTACTAGTTGCATGAGTCCACCACCCATATTATAATATAGGTAAAGAAAAAAATTTTGTATTTTTACACAATTAAACTAATTTTATCGTATTTTACGATAAAATTAATTAGTAAGTATTTGATTTATGTCTAAATTTTCAACCATAAAGCGTTTTAAATACGATTCTAAATAAACTTCTTTTTCATTATTGTGTTTTTTTTTAAATACATAGCAATTCCCTGATTTTTTTATGGACCAACCTTTTTCTAAAGCATTGTATAATAATGTCATTTTCTGCAATTTTATCAAATCAATGTTACTTATTTCTTCTTTATTAATTACCATATTATTTAGATTATCCATTATATAATGAAAAATGTTTTAATAAATTATGAATTTACGAATATATGGGCAAAAAAATATTGATTTCCTAAACAATAGTGGAAATTTTTAATTAAATACAGCAAAATAATATATATATTATTGATGCCTAATTTTAAACCAAAAAACAAGAAAAAATTAGTAGTTAATAAACACTCAATAACGACACTAGATAACAAGCATGATGAAAAAATGAAAGAGTTTACTAAAATAACAGAAGAAGAATTGCCAAATCTTAAAAAACAAATGTCTACACTAAAAAAGAAATTAAGGTCATCGGATAATATGAAAATAGAAGATGTATTGGAAATAAAAGATACGATTAAAGATATAAAATTAAAAATCAAGGAGCTAAAGAAAAAGAAAAAATCGTATTTACTAAACAATTCAAATTTGATATTTGAGTATTTTGAAAAAAAGAAAAATTTAAGCGATGGCAAAACAAATAAAAAGAAAATATTGCATTCTTTTTTCAGTAAAACAAGTGAAACAACCGATGTTAAAAACAATAGCAATACTATAGTGCAGCAATACTTCAATAATATTGATAATAAACATGTTGATATGGAAAATTACAAAATTAATTATGAAATATGTCCTAAATGTTCGGGGGAATTGGTTCAGGTAGAATCGGATGGAATATTAATATGTAAAAAATGTAGTTTTCAAGATAAGTTTTTAGTAGAACATGAAAAGCCTTCTTATAAAGAACCACCAAAAGAAGTGTGTTTTTATGCTTATAAAAGAATTAATCATTTTAGAGAAATATTGGCACAGTTTCAAGCAAAAGAAACCACTCAAATACCGGAAGAAGTTATTGAAAACATTAAAAAGCAAATTAAAAAAGAGCGATTGGTAATTAAAAATATGGATAATAAAAAAGCAAAAGATATATTGAAAAAATTGGGTTATAATAAATATTACGAGCATATACCTTTTATAAAAGATAAATTAGGTATAAAACCACCGGTAATGAGACCCGAACTAGAAGATACATTATGTAACTTATTTATGGAAATACAAAAACCATATAGTAAACATTGTCCTGATAGTAGGGTTAATTTTTTAAATTATTATTATGTGTTGTATAAGATGTGTGAATTATTGGATGAACATTCATTTTTGCCTTATTTTCCGATGTTAAAAGATCCAGTAAAAAGAATAGAACAAGATGAAATATGGAAAAAAATATGTAAAGAATTAAATTGGGAGTTTATTTCAACTATTTAATTATAATATTTAAATTATAATTAAAATACGAAATTATGTATGATTTTTATTGTTGTGTTGTGTTGTTTATCTTATGTAATTATTTACATACCCATTCGTGGGAAACCAACTAAGTTAGCACCGATACCGAATCCAGCACCTGATCGGGCAGATACACCCATAGCAGGGACATATGTATCTAATACCGAGAAAGTAGCGGCGGCGGTCAAAGAAATAAGTAACACTTCATCTAAGTTCAATGAACGCTTTGGAATAGCATAGGCAGCAATGGCAACCATCAAACCTTCTACTAAATATTTAACAACGCGACGCAATAGTTCTCCTAAATCAAACACTTCTGCTATTTTATCAAACATATTATATAATAAATAAACAAAAAAAAACTTAAACAATAATGAAATATACTATATTATAATATGGTTGAAAGAGAATACCAACATCAAAAAATAGCAGGCGGTAAGGTAAATCCTCACTATGTTGATTTACTGGAAGAAGATAAGGCAATTTCAGGTCAGAAATTTGTGTGTGTGTCTTTTGTTAGTCCTGAAAATACTTTGAAACGCCGTGAATTGTTTATGTTTGAATCGTTTCTAAAAGATTATGATTTTTCTAAATCGATGGAGAAATTTTCGCAATTTTTAAACTTTTTGTCATACAAATATAACCTAAACTTTGAAACATTGATGAATGATATGCAAGAGTTTGTTAAAAGTGAAAAAGATGATTTAAAAACGACCGATATTTATGATTCATATAAAACATTTTTGGATAATCATGAAAACGAATTGGATGATGAGTTTAATAAGCAAAATAACTTTCAAACAAGTGTTAGAGGATTAAAGGTTCGTGGTTCTTATTCTACACAAGAAGAAGCTGAATTGCGATGTAAGTTGTTGCGAGAAGTGGATCCAAACCATAATGTATATGTTGGACCAGTGGGTGTATGGATGCCTTGGGAACCTGAAGCGTATAAAACGGCTCGCGTGGAATATTTGGAAGATGAATTAAATCAATTGATGCATGAGAAGAATCTAAATGAAGCAAAGGCCAAGCGTGAGTTTGAAAAGCGTATTCAAGATACCAAACGAAAGGCAATTGAAGAAAATGTGAAATTGGCTAGAGAAAGTGGTAATAAATTGACACAGCGATTGGATAAAGAAGGAAATTTGGTGGGTGTAAATAACACAATTGAAAATGACTTGAAAGAGTTGGAAGATACCAGTTCTGAAAACATTAAAAAGACATTGTTTGAAGGAGACAATATTGTTAGGAAAAAGAAGGATTAAATGAAATAATGAAACAAACAACAAAACAACTAAAAACAACAAAAACAACTAAAACAGAAAACACTACATAACAATAAAATTATAAAAAATCGTATATTTTTTATAATTAATAGCTAATAACTAACAATTAGTAATAATGGATTACCATTTATTTTTTTTTACATTGATAAGGGGGCCTTTCTTTTTTCTTGCTGCGTTGGCATCATATTGTTCTTCTTCGTCATCCGAACCCAATCCTTTCGACATTTCCCAAAATTCTTTTGCTCCCAATTTAAAGTCGTTGTGTGAGGTTGCTTTATACCAAAATATTTGGTCTTCTAATCTGTTTGATTTTGAATTGTTTGATATTACTAAACATTCATAATTTTCGGTGCATTGATCCATTACTTGGCAAAAACTTTCAAATGTAGCAAACATCCCGGCAAAATTTTCATATATTCGTTTACGATTATTGATATAAGGTTCTCGCAATATAAATGTATAGTCTATATTTGTTCTAAGATTAGGAGGAACACCGAGTGGATACTGCATAGTAATAACAAGCATTATTTTCCAATGCCTACCATTCATAAATAGCAATCGCATTAATTTATCACGAGACCATGTATTATCGTATAAACAATCATCTAATATAACAAACGCTCTGGGATCTATACTTGACCGTCCGTATGCTTGTTTTTCCTTTTGTATTTGTTTTATTACTATTTTTTGCCGCTTTAAAATATTTTCAATTATTGCAGTATTATATTCGTCGTGAATGAAAAGTTTAGGAACTAATTTACCGTAAAATCCATTACCGGCTTCTGTTCCCGATATAACGGTTCCAATTGGAATATCTTGATGATGATACAACATATCTCTTACTAAAAAACTTTTTCCAGTATCACGCCTGCCAATTAAAACAATAACAGGACCATTTGAATCATCCAAATCAAATTTGATATTCTTCATATTAAACTTTTTTAACTCTAAATTCATATATAAACCAGAATCATAAAATTTAATAAAGTAAAACGAATTGTATACAACAATAAATTGTCGATTTATGGTCGATTTAAGGTTAAATAAATGTATTACTAAATTATTAGTTTAAATATAAAAATTTAATTATCATTAAATCGTATGTTTTCTTTATATTATAAGAAAAATGATAATAGTGAATTGTTTAGTCAATTAAAAGATGCCGGGTGTGCTGAAATACAAAACTATATCCCAATTTACTCTACTTTTTTTGAATTAAATAGCAATAACTACAATTCAATCAACTTAAATAGTAAATTTTCTATTAAAAAAATAAATGAAACATATGATTTAAATCATTTTTTAATTGATGTTGAAAATGAAAGTAAGGATGTTTTTCATAGAAAGTCTTTTTTTAAGTTTTCACCCATACTTAATCCTTTAAAATTCTTAACTGGAAAGTATAAAACACTAACAAGTGATTCTAAATTAACTCCTGCGATCGATACTTTAATCTCACGAGGAGACATGCATTTAAAAAAAATACATGATAAAAACAATACATCATATGTAGATGGATTTTTTTCATATTTAAGTAGTAGTTTATTAAATAACCATCGTTTTGTATTTGGGAATGATTTTTATGGTTCATTTGTCTGTGTTCAAAATGAGTTTCATTTAAATGTATATGATGATTTGGATTATCTTTATCAATCCGAGCATTTTCATAAAACAAAAGATCAGGCGTTTAAACTAGATAATTTCGACACTTCTATTTTAGATGATGATACTAGAAAATACCGTGAAAAAATTAAAATGGAAGATAGTTGTCAAGAATTGGTATTAGATGATTTTAATGATGAAGGCTTTGATAATGTGTTTAAATTAACTTCGGAAAATGTGGATAAATTAAATAAACTTAACGAAATTAATTTGGATAACACTCTTGTATATGAAAAGGTTAAAAATAAGGTAAGGGGAGATAGTGATTTGTCTAGTAATGTTGATTCTGTAACGACTTGTTCAAATAGTTTAAGTGAAAGCGACAGCGACGAAGATGAAGATGAAGATGAAGAATATGAGGAGGGTGAAGAAAGCGAAGAAGGCGAAGAAAGTGAAGAAGGCGAAGAAAGTGAGGGACGCCATAATTCTGACGGTGATTATACGGGTTCTGAACCGGGGTCAAGTAGTAATGGTTCTCTGGTTAGTTGTTCAAACAGTGAAATGTCTGAGTATTCTAGTTCAGCCGATGAAAATGTGAATTGTGTTATATATAATTTTCCGGTGCAAATAATATCGATGGAACATATGCATGAAACTTTGGATAGTTATATGGAAAATAATGAAATGAGCGTAATGGAATGGAAATCATGTTTAATACAAGTATTATTTATTTTGATAACATATCAAAACTGTTTTGATTTTACACATAATGATTTGCACACAAACAATATTATGTATATTGAAACCGATCGAAAATATCTTTATGTTAAATATGATAACAAATATTACAAAATCCCTACTTTTGGTAAGATTTTTAAAATAATAGATTTTGGTCGTTCTATTTATAAATTTAAAGGCAAGCAAATGTGTTGTGATAGTTATAGTCAAAAAGAAGACGCGGGTGGACAGTATAATTTTGAACCATATAAAAACAACAACAAGCCGGAAATATTGCCTAACAAAAGTTTTGATTTATGTCGATTAGGATGTTCCTTATATGACTATTTTATAGACGATTATAGAGATGAAGATGAATATGATAATGAAATTGTTCAATTAATAATAAAATGGACACGTGATGACAAAAATCGCAATATTTTATACAAGAAAAATGGTGAAGAAAGGTATCCCGAATTTAAATTATATAAAATGATTGCTAGGACAGTTCATCATTGCGACCCACACAATGAACTAAATAACGAACTATTTGATTGTTTTAAGATAAGTAGGAAAGGTATCAAGAAAAAGCAAATGATAAATTTAATAAATATTGATGAAATACCGTCGTATGTGTAAATGTAGGTGTAAATGTAGGTGTAAATGTAAGTATAAGTGTAAACTAATATATGAACGCAATTGTAAAATACAAATATTATTAATTATTTTTAATAATATTTGACTATCTGTATGTCAATATATGCCTATTGATAAGTAATTAAAAATTAGGCTCATTTGTAAAAATTTCTGGTGGCTTGAATGTAGAAACGGAATCACCTGAAAACTGATCAACAACTAAGCTTCCAGATACAACTGATAGATACACTATAAGTGTATCACGAAACAATATTTTCATAGGCTTTGCTTCTTTCAATATAAATTTTGTTTCTAAATATTTTATGATAAGATACACAAAGGAAATCATTCCCGCAGTTATAAACACAGATTGTGCCATTTATATTTTTCAGTTATGTTTTTATGTATTATTTTACGCATTTATGCATTATTAATTAATTTAACTCTTCAATATCATCTAGCAATATTGGAGTATCTAATTTGATGGAGTTAGACAACTCACCGACATCATCAATATCTAATTTAATATTGCTATCGTCAAATATTTCTAAATTGTCATTGTCTTCATCATCATCCTCTTCCTCTTCTTTTCTTCGTTGCATATTAACTTCGCTTATTTGTTCTAAACGATCAATTGTTTTTGGTGCTTCCACTTCTTCTTCTTTATTTGTTCCCATATCCAATACACTATCTATATCATTAAAGGTTAGCATCGATTTGGTTTCGGATGGTTCTGTATCAGTCCTGGTCATCGTGTTTGTAACATCATTGTTTGTGGATGCTGGTTTATCTGATAGACTACCTTCTGTGTTCAACAATTCGTTTTTCTCTAATTTTAATATAGGAGTTTTACTAAAGTCATCGGACTCTGACGATTCCGTTTTATTAGTTTCATCCGTTTTTTCAATCGGTTCTTCTACCTCTTTTTCTATTTCTTTTTCACTTATTTCATGAACCACTTCTTCATCCACAGTTTCGTCAATATAAGAGCGCAATATTTTTTCAACTGGAATACTGCTTCGAATTACTTCTAAAATACTTTCTTTACACAAAATTTCACACTCACGCATATTTTTTTGATATTGAAGCGGCGTAATTATTTTTTCAAACAAATACACATTTTTATACAATTTTCTAGCAAATGTGCTGTATACTTGATGCACAAATAATGATATTTTGGGAATATCCAAATCAATCTTTTTTTGTTTTTGCGACACGCGAACACTTGTTAATACCTTTAATTGTGCGATATGAACACATGTTATTAAATCTTCTAAATAATTACAACCAGTTGAACTAATGATTCTAGAACATTCTTCTTCAATTAGCGATTCATTCCATTTTGGAACACGAGATAGAAAATTTTGAAAAGTCATTAGATATTTATCGACTTCGTCATTTTCAATACACAATCTTTCTGCATCATTAAATATTGATTTCACACCATCAATAACAACCGGTGTTAATATACTTAATAAACGACAAGAGTATTCGTTCTTAGCTTCTGACAATACATTAATATTGTAATCGTCCATTTTAAAATTATAAAATATTTTCTAAATCCATATTTTTCCGCATAAATACAAAATACAAAACATAAAATATCAACAATTCTTCGTTTCTTATTTGTTTTCTGATTTTATCAAAATATAACAATATTAACTGATTTCCAGATGTTTTCGATATGTAATCCATTACATCTAAACAACTATATCCTTTGTTATACAGTGTTTTAGATGTATTAATACAATTAATAAGTGTATCACAACTCTGTTTGCCTTTTATAATATTTTTAATTTTTGTAATTTTTTTATAGGACTCCGTATTATTATAATTATCAAATAACATATTGTAAAAATTTACATACTCGTTGTTTGCTTCTGGCATAGGAATATAAATACAGCAAAAACGCGACAATATAGGATTAAGAAGCAGTTTTTTATTTTCAGCAATAATGAAAAAACGCGTATTGTTACTGTATTTTTCAATACAACGCCGTAACGCCGATTGGGCGTCCATCGTTAATTTGTCAGCATTAAATAATATGATAGACTTAAACATTATATTGTTTTTATGCTGAATATTGGTTTTTGCGAAAAATTTCAATTGGTCTCTAAAAAAACGAATGCCTTTTCCATGTGCACAATCAACATACATAACATATTCTTTAATAAACTTTTGATTATTATCATATATTTTTTCAATAAAATGGTTTAAAATAGTTCGTTTACCAACTCCATATGGGCCGTGGAATACTATATGTGGTATTTTTTTATTATCTATAAAGTAATTAAGTTTATCGATGATTGATTTATGAAATGTATAAATGTCTGTTGTATTATTATTGAAATTATAATTAATTGTATCATTTTTAAAAAATAAATCGTTCATTAATAATTATACATAGTGTATTATATTTATATTGATAATACATTATGTTGTTAGATTATGTTGTTAGATTGTGTTGTTAGATTGTGTTGTTAGATTGTGTTGTTAGATTGTGTTGTTGGAATATTTACGCAACACTACTTAATGATTGTGAATAAGGATTATCGTTGAATGCTTGTAATAAATTAGGGTCATATCGTCCGGTTTGATTTCTCTCCCGTGTGTTTTTACCACTTAGTGCTCCATATGTTTCAACACTACTTGTGCTTTTGGGCATATTAGGAGTGATTTGAGATGGAACTGTGCTTCTGTTTCGTAAATTACTTACATTTTGATTGCCGTCAAAAATAGGTTGATTTCCTGCTTGAAATCTATCTACCTTTGATATAACTTGTTTATTAGGATTTAATGAAGCATTGTAAGCAGTATTATATACTTGTCCTTTATGTTGTGAGTCGCCCACACTACTATTTCCAATGTAAGAACACGTCGTTGTGTCGCGATTTTGTCCCACTGATTGATGCTCGGTATTCGAGTAAGCCGCATCAAACGCAGTTCCACCATGCTTTGTATATTCAGTATTTTCAGTTTGCTCGCGAATTGTAGTTCGTGCAATATCAGATGGATTCCATACTCTGGAGTTAGATACGCCATTTTTACCTCCAGATGTGTTTCCAAGCGTTCTAATGTTATGGACTACATTTTCCTTTAATGTGGGTTTAATTGCGTCTAAAATTGGAGTAACCATTGCGTATAATCCTCGTCCAACGATGCCCATTGTTTTAGTTTCACCAGTTAAAGTTCTTGAATTTGGGAGAGATTTGTATCCAGATTTACCATAATTACCATGTTTTTCAGTCCAACCATCCGCTCTTACAGCAGTTCCTACATTTAAACTTTCTAATTGTTGTTTAGTAGAGTCTTGATACTCCCCACTTTGATAAATACCACTTGCGTTAGCCGTATCACCACCTCCAAAATATTCGCGTGTAGTAGACGAACGATTTTCAGGGCGAAATACATGTGTGGTTGGTGCGGTTGGCTTTTTTTCTGCTCCGGTTGTTGTAAAATACCTATCGGGGTTATTAATGAAAAAAGTGTCGGGTTTATGTTGTTCCATTTTTCCTAAAGAACCGCGAGGTCCTCTGCGACCAACATGTTTTCCTAACATTTGTCCTTTAAATGATTTTTTAGGATTACTATCTACCCGAAGTTCATCCACCGTTTTTGGTTTCCAAGTATCTCGTTCTTGCATACCCGAATTAAATCCACCATCTCCTTCACTTGTAAAACCTTTGTTTAACCCTGGTCCAACTTGGATTTCTTCCCATGGTTTGGCATTGTTCATTTTGGAAGTGACATTGCCGCGCATTCGCTCCTGCATAAAGTCCGATGTAGACGGCATGCCATTTATCCACTGCATATCTTTTTGCGGTTTGAAAAAAGGTGCTTCTGCTTTTTTTTCTATTTGTTGACTACCAGACCCCGTATATAAGTCTAAAAGTCCATCTCTTGAACCAGAATCAGTTGATTGCGTTACAGATGAACCGAAAAATGGTTTCATATTGTTGTGCTTAAATTCAAATGCTTCTTTTACTTCTCCCGTCAATGATGTGTATTTATTATTGTAATTTTCGATTTCACTTCTTACACTTGCAGTCATTTCTAGCTCGTTTGTATTTTTATTTAAACCAGAATACTTGTTGTTGGTATATATATCATCTCTCCCTTCTTTATTTTCAACCGGATAATTTTCCGGTGGAACTTTGGTATTTACTAAACCATCATTGTTTACATTTGAAGATGTAATACCACTAAATCCTTCTTCTTTTTTCTTATCATTTGATAAAATATACATTATACCTAAAGCGGCCATCGGTATTGCGATTTCTGCCATTATACTATATATAAATTATAATATTTTCTTTATAGTTTATTTATTATAATTTATTATGATTATAAATAAATTATAAACTAAGTAAATATGTTTATTGTATTAAATCAGTGCATGGTATAATAGGAACATGACTGTCCTTTTCTAATATCCGTGTATTTAAATTATTTTGAAAGGTCAAACATACATTTTCTTGTGGATTTAAGTGAAGAGGTATAGTGTGGTCTTGTTGAAGATCTCGATACAAAAAACCAGGATGCGTTGCTCTAGATTGACCCGTTATTTCTTTTGCGTGTGTAGAAACCTTTACTGGATTTGTTTTAAGTGGTTTTGCCACCTTATAATGCCGTCCATATCGCTGTAATTTTTTGTCTACATTTTTCAAGTCACTTTCTATATCAATTGGATGACCATTTGAAACGGTTTGAAGATTTGCACTCCACCCCATATGTCTTATTTGGGGATCATTAAATAAGGTAGGTCTATCTCCCCAACCCGGTGTATCTAAAACATATCTTCCAGGACCAGTTGATTCTTGTAATAGTTTTTTTGTTCTGCATTCATCATAATTATATCGTGTAAAAGCCATTAATATATATATTAATTATTTAATTTATTTTTAATAAATAAATTAACCTACTATTATTTCCTATTATTTTATGGGTAGTATGTTATGTTATGATATAGTATTTACTTTTTATCTCTAACATCTACTAAATTTTTTATTTTGTTTAATTGTCGTAACTTTTCTCGTATGACATTTTTAATACTAGTTATATCTCTTTCTAAATTTGTTTGACGACCATCCAATACCTTATGATTTACATTTAAATCCTTAACTGCTTCTACCAGCAAACCCATTAAACTATTATACATAATAGATTTGTATTCACCTCCATTGTTTACCACTTCGGGCACTACCTTTTCTGTTTCTTGTGCTATCAATCCCATATATACTTTATCTTTATCTGGCAAATCGGTTCTAGTATATGTAACGCCTCTTAACGCTTCCACCTTTTCTAAAGCAAAAGGAATGGTATTAATGTTTGTTTTCAATCTAGCATCCGAACTCATAGTGACAACCCCATTAGTATTAACATATTCTACCTGTGAATTTCCTAATTGTATAACATTATTTCCTATTGCTGTGCTACCATATCCAATTGCAGTAGAATTTGTGCCATCGGTTTTGGCTAAATATCCTATTGCGGTTGAACCGGTGCCACTTAAATCGATGCCATAACCTAATCCAGTTGAAAATTGTATAGATGAATTAGATATATCTGTAGATGAACCAATTAAAACATTACCTTGTGGTAGACTAGCATAAGATGAAATCGCCTTAATCGTATCTCCAGTTGAAGTGTTCCCAATTATTATGTTGTCTTTGTTATACATCAATACGGTTTTGTTTAATGATATATCACCATTTATGATATTTAAACCAACTGTTTCTGCTGGTTCACTTACTGAATATGTATTTACGGTTAAACGACCATTTAAGTTTCTATAATCGGAATCAACACCCGCAACTGTTTGCGACAAATCATATATATCTTGCGATACACTATAAATTTTTTGGATAATGGTTTGTAAACTACCACCACTTGGTTCTGTAATATCTCCCAATGTAAATGCTATTTCTTCTAGTGTATCAAGATAATAAGGTGCGTTTCCAATTAAATCATCTATAATATGATGAATATCACCACTCATATCAGACAAGTCTCTAACAGTTATGCTTCGTTCTGTGCTAATTTCGCGGTTTAATTCACTTGAAGTATAACTTGATAAATCAGTAATTTTTGAATTAATTGTTTGAAATGTTAAAGCACTTAAGTCGCTTATATTAGTTGAAACTTCGGCACTGAGCCGCGATTTCTCCAGTGATAATTCTGCAGAGGTGTAGTTGGATAAATCCGTGATGTCGCGCGCGGTTTCACTGCTTAAATCACTGATTTCGGTTGATAGTTCTACACTTAGACGGTTTTTCTCGAGCGACAATTCTGATGAAGTGTAGTTGGATAAATCGGTGATGTCGCTACTGGTTTCATTACTTAAGTCGCGGATTTCGGTGGATAGTTCAACACTAAGACGGCTTTTTTCAAGTGATAATTCCGCAGAGGTGTAGCTAGACAAATCAGTAATGTCGCTACTGGTTTCATTACTTAAGTCGCGGATTTCAGTAGATAGTTCAACACTAAGACGGTTTTTTTCGAGGGATAATTCTGCAGAAGTATAATTAGACAAATCTGTAATGTCGCTGCTTGTTTCGCTGCTTAAATCTCGGATTTCAGTAGATAGTTCAACACTAAGACGGCTTTTTTCAAGTGACAATTCTGCAGAAGTATAATTAGACAAATCAGTAATGTCGCTACTGGTTTCATTACTTAAGTCGCGGATTTCAGTGGATAGTTCAACACTAAGACGGCTTTTTTCAAGTGACAATTCTGCAGAAGTATAATTAGACAAATCAGTAATGTCGCTACTGGTTTCATTACTTAAGTCGCGGATTTCAGTGGATAGTTCAACACTAAGACGGCTTTTTTCAAGTGATAATTCCGCAGAGGTGTAGCTAGACAAATCAGTAATGTCGCGCGCGGTTTCGCTGCTTAAGTCTCTTATTTCAGTGGATAGTTCAACACTAAGACGGCTTTTTTCAAGTGATAATTCCGCAGATGTGTAATTAGATAAATCGGTGATGTCGCTACTGGTTTCATTACTTAAATCGAGAATTTCGGTGGATAGTTCAACACTAAGACGGTTTTTTTCAAGTGATAATTCTGCAGATGTGTAATTAG